>Ga0207989_1000315_pt1 | contig 27745 bp, 27 predicted proteins | sample ETNtaG_7_FD_185777 | JGI IMG/M metagenome (GOLD analysis project Ga0207989, IMG submission 185777) | Marine microbial and viral communities from oxygen minimum zone, Eastern Pacific Ocean - ETNP201406SV65 (SPAdes) (version 2) | ecosystem: Environmental > Aquatic > Marine > Oceanic ... | reverse complement strand
GAATCGATGGTTGGTCTATTGCTGGGAAAACGGGTACAGCTCATAAATTTATTGATGGAGCTTATTCTAACAAATATATTTCCAATTTTGCTGGGTTTTTCCCTGCTGAAAAGCCTCAAGTCGTTGGGGTCGTTATATTAGATGAGCCTAAATATGGATATCATTGGGGGGGCTATGGAGCTGCCCCTTTATTTAGGAGAGTAGCGCAGCGCATAATAAACGTTGATGACACTATAAAGCATCAGAAGCCTAAACAAAAAGAACTTCCCAAGATATTGATTGCCGACGATTTGGAAAATAATCATTTAGTCCCGTTAAGCACTTACCAAGATGGATATGCTGTTGTACCTAATGTCAGAGGAATGAGCATAAGAAAAGCCAAAAAAATACTTATTAAATCAAACTTACGTGCAAAATTTAAAGGGTCTGGACATGTTGTCTGGCAAAGCCCAACTCCGGGAACAAAAAAACTCCCAGGCACTATATGTACCATAGGGTTGAATTAATAATTGAAATTGGAAAAATTAATTAAAAATTTATCAATAGATACTGCGTCTCTTCCATCTATTAATGTAGGTAGTATATGCACTCATTCGCCTGAAGTAAATAAAGGAAGTCTCTTTGTCGCAATAAAAGGATTTACAACTGATGGGCATGATTATATTCAACAAGCTGTCAATAATGGCGCCTCTGCAATAATATCTGATAGGCGTATCGCGAATGTTGTTTCTATACCAAATATAAAAGTCGGCAATACTAGATCAGCGCTTAGCAAAATAGCTTCAACATTTTATAATGATCCATCAAAAGATTTAAATATTATTGGTATTACTGGAACAAACGGTAAAACGACTACAGCGTCAATATTATATTCTATTTTCAAAGCTAACGGATTCAAATGTGCACAATTAGGAACCTTAGGAACCATCGCAGATGGTTTTAAAACGACAAAAACGCTCACAACTCTTGACCCTGTAAGTCTACATCGTACTTTTAGAGAGTTTATTAATATGGATATTAGTCATGTGATCATGGAAGTTTCCTCTCATGCCTTGGATCAATTTAGAGTTGCTGATGTAGAGTTTAACGTAGGTGTCTTTACAAATTTATCGAATGAACATTTAGACTATCATAAGAATATGGAAGATTATTTTGAAGCTAAATCAAAATTATTTCAAATGCTTAAGCCTTCAAACGTGGCAGTAATTAATTATGATGATAAAATGGGATTAGAAGTAGCAAAAGATTCAAAAGCAAAAATAGTTTCAGTTTCAAAGCAGACTAATGCAGATATTTACTTAACAAACCTTATCAGTTGCTTTGATGGGGTTGAATTCATAGTTAATTATGGTAATAAAAAGATTCCAATAGCTTCATCTCTTATTGGAGAATATAATGTTGAAAACATATTGTGTGCTGTTAGCATTGCATTATCATTAGATATAGAGCCTGACATTATCCAGAAGGGCGTATCAGAATGTGATATCATCCCAGGTAGGATGGAAATTATTAAGCTAAAAAATAAATCAACAATTATTGTTGATTATGCACACACTCCAGATGCCTATAAAAAAGTATTGCAAACTATAAAAAGAATGAAGCCAGAGGATTCGAAACTTAATGTTCTTTTTGGATGCGGTGGTAATCGTGATCGTGAAAAACGTCCTGAAATGGGAAAAATTGTTGAAGATTATTCAGATATTATGTGGATTGTCCCTGATAATCCAAGAACAGAAAATATAATTGATATAAATAATCAAATTATAAAAGATCTAAAAGAAAGCAACTTTCAATTATTTGAAGATAGAGGGAAAGCATTAAAAATGGCAATTAATAGTTTAAACAGTGGCGATATATTAGTTGTTTTGGGTAAAGGTCGAGAAGATTATCAAGAAATAAACGGTAAAAAAATTAATTATTCTGATATTGAGATTATTCAAGGTTTTGTTTAATGCGCATTGACTTACCAAATCCTGACAAATTCAAACACATTTTTGACATGACTTTAGATAAGTCTTTATCTGAAAAAGTAGACGGAATTTCAACTGATAGTCGGGATATAAAAGAAGGTGATCTATACCTTGCTATCTCTGGAGAAAAAGTTGATGGTCATTCATTCTTGGAAGAAGTTTTTGCAAAAGGTGCAAGCACAGCTTTAGTTAACAAGAGCATTGACAATTTCAAAGGTAAGCTTATAAAGGTAGATGACCCTGTATATGCTATTGGTAAAATAGCAAAAACTTGGAGAGATCAATTTCAAATACCTGTAATTGGAATCACTGGCTCTAATGGTAAGACTTCTACTAAGGAATTGTTAAAATATATTTTATCAGCAAAATATGATATTCATGCCACAGAAGGAAATTATAATACATCGATTGGTCTTCCCTTAACGCTTCTAAGATTAACAGAATATCATGGAGTATCAATATTAGAAATGGGAGCAAATCAACCTGGAGATATAGAAAAACTCTGCAAAATAGCTTACCCAACTCACGGCTTGATTACTAATATTGCTCCTGCTCATTTAGAAGGGTTTGGAGATATTCAGACTGTGGCCAACACTAAGGGTGAATTATTTAAATTTCTATCTAATGGCCTCTCATTTATTAATGCTGCAGATAACAGGGTAAATGATTTGGAAACATATGGTGACACAATCACATTTGGCTTAACGTCAAATTGCGATTATCCTACAGATCTTCACCATAATAATGATGGCTCAATTATTCTTACGATTGATGCTGAAGAAATCAAAACTAACTCAATAAATCTTTCTTTTGCAAAAAATGTGATTGCCTGTTCCACTATTGCAAGCGAGTTAGGACTTTCCTGGGAAGCAATTAAAGATAGGATATTAACCTCTCAACCGCCTAAAGGTCGTTGCGAAATAAAAACGAATGGGCAGATTACTGTAATTGATGATACATATAATGCAAATGTTGATTCAACAATAGCGGCAATCGATTATCTTAAGGCATTTAGTGGGAATGGAAAAAGAATTTTTGTTTTTGGGGACATGCTAGAGTTAGGAGCCTCTTCTGAAGACCAGCATCGTATAATTGGGAAAAAATGCCAAAAAGAAGAACTCTCAGTTGTATTTACAATTGGAAATGAGACAATTGTCGCTCATGAAGAAATAAATAACTCTATCCTTCACAAACATTTTGAGCAAAAGGAATCTCTTTTATCTAATCTAAATGAAATTATTTCTGAAGGTGATAAAATATTGGTTAAAGGTTCAAGAGGAATGAGAATGGAAGAAATCGTTGAGCAAATAATCTAATACATATGCTCTATTATTTATTATATCCACTTCGCGATTTTTTCTCACCATTGAATATTTTCCAATATATCACTTTTCGTAGCGCTGCCGCAGCTATTCTAGCGTTAATTATCAGTTTCATCCTCGGACCAGCCATTATTCGCATACTTCACAGAAATCAAATAGGTGAGGAAATTCGCGAGTATGGCCCAAAGAGCCACTATAAAAAAAGAGGCACTCCAACTATGGGGGGGATAATTATTCTCACTGCAATTATCCTCCCTACCCTTCTTCTGGCTGATATAAAAAACTCTTTCGTACAAATTTTGCTTATATCTACAATTTGGATGGGATGTATTGGATTCATTGATGACTATCTTAAATCAATTAAAAAAGTTAAAAAAGGATTGGTGGCTAGATATAAGTTAGCCGGACAAGTTGCTATTGGACTTATTATAACATTTTGGATTTACAATACTCCAGCATGGGAAGATATAAGAACTCTAACCTCATTACCATTCCTAAAAGACTCAGTGATTGATTTTGGACTGATATACCCCTTAATGATCATTTTAGTAGTTACAGGCACATCTAATGCAGTCAATCTTACTGATGGCTTGGATGGGCTTGCAGCGGGACTTCTTGCAATATCATTTTCTACTTTTTCAATTATTGCATATGTAAGTGGTCGCGTAGATTTTTCAGATTACTTAAATATAATCTACCTTCCTGGTGCTGGAGAATTAACTATTTTTACTGCAGCTTGTGTAGGTGCATGCTTAGGCTATTTATGGTTTAATTCTGCTCCTGCGGAAATTTTTATGGGAGATGTAGGCTCATTATCTACCGGCGCTGCATTAGGAACTTTAGCAATACTCCTGAAGAAAGAATTATTATTAATTATTATTGGAGGAGTGTTTGTGGCTGAGGCTATATCTGTAATTATCCAGGTAGGATATTTTCGATATACAAAAAAGAAAACAGGGACAGGTCTCAAGTTTTTTTTAATGGCTCCTTTTCATCACCATTATGAACTAAAAGGTTTTCCCGAATCTAAAGTTGTTACACGCTTTTGGATTATTGGGTTGCTACTTGCATTGCTAACTCTTGCCACCTTTAAAATACGATGATTGGAAACTCAAATAAGCGCAATACAGATATTAATAATCTAAATGTTACAATTATTGGCTTGGGTAAGAGCGGTGAAGGCGCAGCAAATTTAGCTCATTTTTTGGGCGCTTCAGTTTTTGTAAGTGATGCGAGCTTCAACCTTGATATAAGAAAAAGATCTAATTCTTTAGAATCCATTGGAATAGAAGTTGAAATAGGAAATCATTCAAATAAGATTTTTGATGGGGAGCTTTGGGTCATATCTCCTGGGGTATCTCAAGATTCGCCCGTTGTAAAAGAAGCAAAATCCAAAGGGATTTCAGTGATAAGTGAAATTGAATTTGCAAGTTGGTATGCAGATTATCCAATTGTTAGCGTTACTGGTTCAAATGGTAAAACGACAACAGTAAATCTTATTAATAAAATGTGTAATACTAACTCTTTTAATCCTATCCTGGGAGGAAATGTTGGAATAGCTTTTTCAGATATTATATTAAATGATCTAAAAAATAAACCAAATAACCGTATTTATATATTGGAAATATCAAGTTTCCAATTAGAACATATTTTCTCTTTCAAACCATTTATTTCTGTATTCCTCAATATTACACCTGATCACCTTGATAGATATTCCAGTATGTCTGAATATGTAAAAGCAAAACTTGAAATGGTAAGGAATCAAAATGAGAAAGATCATATAGTCTTTAATCTAGATGACGCAATTCTTAATAAAGAATTAAGAAATCTAAAACCTCAAACTCACGGTTTCAGTATTGAAAAAAAGAATCAAACCATGTTTAATGTGAACGCGACACAGATATGCACTGATGAAAATATTGAGTTAATTGATTTGGAGGAGCTTTCTCTTCCTGGGAAGCATAACTTGTCAAATGCTCTTGCAGCTGCCACTGTAAGTCGGTTAATTGGGATACCCAATCATCAGATAAAAAAAATCATGTCAAATTTCTCAGGTGTTGAACATAGGCTTGAATATGTGATGGAAATTGAAGGCGTATCTTATTATAATGATTCAAAAGCGACAAATCTTGATTCAGTAAAAGTAGCTCTGGATAGTTTTGATCAAAACATTTTATTACTTATGGGTGGCAAAGACAAAGGCGGAAATTTTGTAGATATTATTCCTCATTTTAAAGACAAAGTAAAAAAAATAATTACCTTTGGTCAGGCAAGAGACAAAATATCAATAGCTCTACGGGATGCGGTAAGGTTAAAAAAAGTTAATGACCTTAGGGATGCGGTAGAGTTTTGCCACCTGAATGCAGTCCCCGGAGATATAGTACTTCTATCTCCGGGCTGCGCCAGTTTTGATCAATTCTCAAATTTTGAAAAACGTGGATTTGAATTTAAAAAATTAGTTAAAGAGATAGCAACGGCATGAGCCAATTAGATATTATTATAAAAAAATATGACCAATTATTATTGGGTTTAATAATCCTTCTTTGTGGAGTAGGAACGATAATGCTTTATAGTGCTAGTTCTGCGTATTCACTCAATCAAACAAATGGATCATCGGATACACTATTTTTAAGATCACATTTAATACGAATGATTGTAGGTATGATAGCAATGTTTTTTTTCATTGTAACCGATTATCGAAAATTAAAACGTTTTGCCCCTTATCTTATGATTGGCTCAATTATATTATTATTAGCAACAAAAATTATTTATATGATAAAAGGAATTAGCTTCCCTGCGCGCTGGTTGGACTTGGGCTTCATAACAGTTCAAACTTCTGATATAGCAAGATTTTCTCTAATTCTTTATATGGCATATTATATTGATAAAAAAAGAGATAGAATAAAAGAATTATATGCTGGCTTTGCGCCACCGATAATATTGATGGCATGTATACTATTTACTATTGTTATTCAGCCTGATTTCAGTACAGCAGCAGTAATTGGAATAATAGGTTTATGCATGATGTTTATAGGAGGGGCTCGTTCAACTCATATAATTGGAGCTAGCATCGTGGGTTTAATAGTTATGGTTCCTGTAATGTTGATGCGTTCTTATAGATTGAAGCGGGTCATTTACTGGCTTGGATCTATTTTTGATTTTGATGGTGGTGGTAACGGGCGAGATGCGATTGGATATCAAGCACAACAATCTCTAATTAGTCTAGGCAATGGCGGTATAACTGGTCTGGGCCTAGGCAATAGTATGGAAAAGAATCTTTTTCTCCCAACCCCACACACAGATTTTATTTTTGCTATAATTGGTGAAGAATTAGGGCTTTGGGGAGCTCTTATTGTTTTAACTATTTTTCTTCTAATCTTTCAAAGAGGAATTAAAATTGCAAAAGAAACCAACGATCCATTCGGTATAATGCTAACAGTTGGCATATCATTTAGTATCATTATTTATGCGTTTATTAATGTTGCCGTTGTAACAGGCCTATTTCCAGTAACTGGTTTACCTATGCCATTAATAAGTCATGGTGGGAGTAGCCTTGTAGCTAATCTTGCATGTTTAGGAATTCTGCTAAATATCAGCCAAGCGAAACGCAGTGTAAATCATATATCTGGATGGCGTCCAAAATTATAATGAGTTACTCGATAAATATCATTATTTCTGGTGGTGGCACTGGCGGGCATTTATTCCCTGCATTGGCTATAAGAGATGAAATTCAAAATCGCTATCCAAATGCAATAATACATTATATCGGATCACAATTTGGAATAGAGAAAGATGTGCTGCCCATAAAAAATATATCACACTCTTTATTGCCTATTAGAGGGTTTCAAAGAAGCATAAGTTTTAACAGTATTGGGAAAAACTTACTATTGCCAGTAAGAATTTTTTCATCAATTATCGAAGTAAAAAAACTGTTTAATGATATCAAACCTAATTTGGTTATTGGTACAGGTGGATATGCTGCTGCTCTACCTCTACGAGAGGGCATTAAAAGGGAAATCCCAACCTTAATTCAAGAGCAAAATTCCTACCCAGGCATAACTACTCGATGGTTTGCAAACCAAGCAACTAAGGTTTGCATAGCATTTGAAGATGCAGCTAAATATGTAAAAAACAAATGTATTGTAGTTGGAAATCCTGTTAGAAAAGAGATAAACAAGGGAAATCGTCAAGATGGTATTCAGAAATTCGGCTTTGACCCCTCTAAAAAAACATTATTTGTTTTTGGAGGTAGTCAGGGATCTCTGGCATTAAATAAACTGATGAATCAGATGATCTCAAACCTTTCTATTTCAAATATTCAAGTAATTTGGCAAACTGGAAAAAATTTATACAATAATTATAAAAAACATGAAAATCGAGCTGTTAAAGTTTTGCCTTTCATTGAAGATATGGCAAGTGCTTATGCGGTAAGTGATTTGGTCATGAGTAGATCTGGCGCTATTTCATGCTCAGAATTAACAGCATGTGGAAAGCCATCGATCCTCATTCCTTTCCCCAATGCAGCTGCAGATCACCAAACAAAAAATGCAAATGCATTGGTCAATCATGGCGCAGCTTGTATGTTCAATGAAAAAGAGGCACATCCTGAAAAAGTCACAATGATGATTCAGAATCTTTTAATAGATGAAGATCGCTTGGCTCAGATGTCTAAAGCCAGTTTCCAACTAGGCAAACCAAATGCGACCAGGAATATTGTTGACGAAGCAATAGGGCTCATAAAATAATGTTTCGTAAAGTAAAGAAAATTCATTTCGTTGGCATTGGTGGTATTGGGATGAGTGGAATTGCAGAATTGCTAATCAATTTAAATTTCAGTATTACAGGATCTGATATAAATAAGACTGAAATAACACAAAAATTAATGAATAGTGGAGCACGTATTTTTATTGGTCATAATGAATCAAATGTAAAGGATGCAGAAGTTTTGGTTTATTCTAGTGCAATTAGTAAAGATAACACAGAATTAATAGAAGCCAAAAAAAATAAAATCCCTATTATCAAAAGAGCTGAAATGCTTGGTGCGCTGATAGCTTTGAAGGAAACAAGTATCGGAGTATCTGGGACGCATGGGAAAACATCAACTTCTTCTATGATTGGAGCTCTTTTATCTTCTGCAAAAATGGACCCAACTCTCGTCGTTGGTGGTCTAGTAAAAAACCTTAATACTAATTCGAAATTAGGTGCTGGAAATATTATTGTAGTTGAAGCTGATGAATATGATAAAAGTTTTTTGCAACTTAGGCCAACAATTGCAGTTCTTACAAATATTGAAGAAGAGCACATGGACTGCTATGAGGATTTAAATGATCTTCATAATTCTTTTACTCAATTTGCTAACTCCGTACCATTTTACGGTAGAGTGGTTGTGTGCTCAGACTCTCCCGGTGTCCAAAAAATATTAAAAAAGATAAAACGCCCCATTACTACCTACGGCTTTTCAAAAGAATCCACATTCAGTGCCAATAAAATTTCTTATAGTGAAGATAAGACAACATTTTCTCTTTATCATAAAGGTGAAAAATTTGGTGATATAGAAATAAACGTCCCTGGTGAACATAATATTCTTAATTCACTAGCGGCAATAGCTGTTGGCTTTGAACTTGGATTAGATATGCAAACAATTATCAATGGGGTTATGAGTTATGGTGGAGTTCGTCGAAGATTTGAAATAAAGGGAACGGCTCAAGGAGTAATGGTAGTGGATGACTATGCACATCATCCAACTGAAGTGACAGCAACGTTGCAAGCTGCAAGAGATGGATGGAGTCGTCGTATCGTTGCTGTTTTTCAACCTCATTTATTCTCACGCACTAAAGATTTTTATAAAGAATTTGCTGCAGCATTCATGAATTGTGATGTTTTAATAGTAACTGATATATACCCTGCTAGAGAAAAACCTATTAATGGAGTTACAGGTGAATTGGTTTTTAATGCAGCTAAATCTGCAGGTCACGAGAATGTTTTTTATATTAATGATCTAGAAAATTTAAATAATGAGTTAAATAATGTTACTCAAAAGAATGATATGGTTATTACTATTGGTGCAGGAACAATTTGGCGATATGGCAAAAAATATTTTGAATATTTATTAAACAAAGAGAAAGCAGCCTAAGGTGGATAACTCATATAAGCTAAGCGATGTAACTCAGGGGTCTCTATTAAAAAATGAAGCCATGGCTAAACACACTTCATATGGCATAGGGGGCCCAGCTAAAGCATATGTGAAACCAAAAGATGAAGTTGATCTTGCAAACATTCTAAAATTTGCGAGCAAGCATAAAATTTCAACGTTTTTTATTGGTTCAGGATCAAACATTCTTGTTTCAGATGATGGTATAGATGGAATTGTTATAACATTGGGGAAATCTCTAAAAAAACTGATTATAAAAGGAACCTCAGTATATTGTCAATCTGGTGTTATGTTAGGAAAATTTGTTAAAGAATGTATAAGTCGTAACCTATCTGGAGTTGAAAGTTTAATCGGAGTTCCTGGAACAGTTGGAGGTGCCATCATAATGAATGCAGGTGCTTTTGGTAGCGAAATATCCAATTACTTAAAAAAAGTAAAAGTAATGACAATGTCAGGCCAATTAAAAAGCTATAAAGTAGATGATATTCATTTTAGTTATCGAAATTCATCTTTCCAAAATAATGAAATATTAATTAGTGCAGAATTTGAATTAATTCAAAGCGATAAGAAAAGTGTGGTAGAAAAAAAATCAATAGCAAGTGGTGGAAGAAAAAAATCGCAACCACTAAAATATCGTTCAGCAGGAAGTATTTTTAAAAATCCAGACGAGGGTGCTGCAGGATTTTATATTGATAAAGCGGGATTGAAAGGCTCAAAGTCTGGAGATGCAGAAATATCTCCTATACATGCAAACTTTTTTGTGAATCATGGAAGCGCAAAAGCCTCTGATATAGTTGAACTAATTAGATTGGCAAGAAAAACTGTAAAAGAAAAATTTGGGATAATGTTGGAGCTTGAAATAAAAACATTAGGGTTTAAACCAGGAACTTTTGAACTATGAAAATAAATAAATCACATAAAATTAATATTAGAGTTCTAATTGGAATGAGTTTGTTTACGACATTTATACTAACATTGATTTTTTCAATTAAATGGGCCAATTATCAAAAAATCTTTAAACTAAATGAGCCAATTATAACAGGGTACGATATATTGGATAAGCAAGACTACAGAAAGATTATTAGTCAATTAGACTATGATATTATGTATAGTACTGATGTAGTTGAAATTCGAAAAGTATTAGAGTCAAATCCTTTTGTCAAAGCAGCAAGAGTAAGCCGGCATTTTCCTAACAGGATTAATATCCAGATTGTTGAAAGAAAACCATTAGGAATAATTAATATAGATAATCAGTTAATGATTGATGATGAAGCTGTTGTCTTACCGGGAAAGAAATATAGTGAAGATTACTTGATACCTGTTCTATCTGGATTTAATTCAGCAATAGAATTATATCCTGAAGGGGAAAAAACATATTCTATAAAAGTTAAAGAAGCTGTTGATATTTTGAAAAAATTATCCATTCACTATGCAGATCTTTATGAAAATATTTCTGAATTGACTTTAAATAAAGATGATGAATATGTATTGATCCTCGCCGATCGCCCAACGCGTGTCGTACTTGGAAAAGATAATATAAGTTTAAAATTCGATATTTTAAAAAGTTTTGATAAAGCTTTAGGACAACGGCAATTAACCGATTTTCGGTTAATTGATATGCGATATAATAAACAGCTAGTAGCAAAGGAGTGGTCATGATTCGGTCAACCGAAAAACATGAATCATTTATCCATTCAGGGTTGGATATTGGTTCTAATAAAATATGTTGTGCCATCACTGAAATAAATCCAACATCAGATAGTGTAAAATTACTTGGTATTGGCACCTCTCCTGCTACTGGCATTAATAAAGGATCTATAACCCATAGGGATAAATTGATTGATGAGATGGAAAATGCTTTTCAACAAGCCCAAACTATGGCAGATATAAATATTGATAATATATCGCTTGGAATTTCAGGAGATCATGTACGAGGGATTAACACGCAAGGTGCAATTGCAATTGGAGGAACTAACGGCTCAAACGTTCCAATTCAACATGAAATTACTAATAATGACGTTTCTAATGTATTAGAGTTAGCTAAAGCAATCTCATTACCAATGGATCGTGATATTTTACATGTTTTGCCGCAGGAATATGTAATTGACTCTATGGATTCTATTCAGGATCCTGTGGGACTTACTGGGCGAAGACTAGAAGCACGAGTACATCTAATTACGGTTGCTACAAGTGCTGCAACAAACCTAGCAAGTTGCGCTGAAGAGCTTGGAGTGCGTGTTGATGGCATAATCTACCAAGGATTAGCATCAAGTCTCTCAACCCTTGAAAATGATGAAAAAAAATTAGGAGTAGTATGTATTGATATTGGCGCATCAACGACGGATATAGTCGTCTATTTGGATGGAGGTGTACGTCATACATCAACGATAGGGATTGGTGCAGCTAGTATAACAAATGACATAGCAGTTATGTTACAAATTGGGATTGATGAAGCAGAAAAAATTAAGAAAACTTACGGTTCAGCTAAAGCATCAATGTCATCTCCAGATCTAGAATTTGAAGTTCCAGCAAAAAATGGTGGGTTAAAACGCAATATATCAGAACATGAATTATCTAGATATGTTGAAGCAAGAACGGCAGAAATACTTCAATTAGTTATGCGTGAAGTTGCAAAGGCAGATATCAAAGAAAAATTAACCTATGGAATGGTTATTACTGGAGGAGGTTCTGAATTAAAAAATTTATCTGGTTTAGCTCAAGAGACTATTGGAATGCCTGTTCGGATTGGTAAACCTAATAATATCAGCGGCGAAGTTGATATCGCATCTGGCCCATCATATGCAAGTGCCATTGGTCTTTCCCAATGGAGAAGGTTTGGGACCGACTTAAATATTAATAAATCTGGAAATGGTTTTGTGAAAGATACAATTAATAATGTCAAAAATTTATTTAATGATTTTTTTTAATTCTACATTAAACATACCACGGGTAAAGAAAGGAGCAAAACTATGCTATTTGAATTTGATAGTTTAGCAGAACAAAAAGCGAATCTAAAGGTCATTGGAGTAGGCGGAGCTGGCGGGAATGCAGTTAATAGAATGATCCAAGCAGGAATGAGTGGAGTTGACTTCATGGTCATTAACACTGACGCACAAGATCTTGATAATAATGGTGCGGAAAATAAAATACAGATTGGAAAGAATCTTACAAAAGGGTTAGGCGCTGGTGCCAAATCAGAGATTGGCAAAGATGCTATGGAAGCAGATAAAGAAGTCGTTCAATCAATGATAGAAGGTGCAGATATGGTATTCATTACTGCTGGAATGGGCGGCGGTACAGGTACAGGAGCTGCACCAATTGCAGCACAAATCGCACGAGAGATGGGCATATTAACTGTTGGGATTGTAACCCTTCCATTTAATTTTGAAGGTCCTAAGCGTATGAATCGAGGTCTAGCTGGCGTAACAGAGCTACGAAAAGCATGTGATACAGTAATTGCAATACCAAATCAAAAACTTATGTCAATTGTTGATAAAGATACAACAGTTGTGGAGGCATTTAAATTAGCAGATTCTATACTTCATCATGCGTCAAAGGGAATTTCTGATCTAATCAATGTACATGGATTAATCAATCTAGACTTTGCTGATGTTGAAACAGTTATGAAAAATATGGGTGAAGCTGTAATGGGTACGGGATCAGCATCTGGAGAAGAGCGTGCAGTCCTAGCAGCGCAGCAAGCTATTTCAAGTCCATTATTAGACAATGCTTCTGTGTCAGGAGCTCAAGGTGTACTAGTAAACATAACAGGTGGTACAGATTTAACCTTGATAGAAGTTGATCAGGCTACGTCAATAATATTCGAGGAAGCTGGCAAAGATGCAAATATAATCTTTGGTGCAGTCATTGATCCATCATTAAAAGACGAAATAATGGTAACTGTAATTGCTACTGGGTTTAATCGAAAAGCAATTGTGGATGATTTTATTCCAAAACATATCGATTCTAGTGAAGTGAAAGAAACTGAAACTCAAATATTGTCTGATAAAGAAAACCTGCCACTTTATGAAAAATCGAATGAAGAAAAGGAAATAGAAGATAATAATAAACCTATCATGCTTTTTGATGATTCAAATCCAACTGTTTATGGCAACGACCTAGAAGTTCCAGCTTTTATTCGGCGACAGCACGAATAATATGATTTGATTAGGAATTAATCTTTACCCAAATGATAGATAAAAAAAGGAGTCTTTCTTACTAGAAAGACTCCTTTAAATAATAAAGAAGTTGATTTAATTTTAATTTATTAAACTTTTTTTCCTTCGGATTTCATTTTATTTATAACTTTACGAATTCCAATTTTATCTATTAAGCGTAGACCTTGGGTTGACACGTTTAATGTAATCCAACGGTTTTCATCTGCCAACCAAAACCTTTTCTTTTGAAGATTAATATCAAATCTTCGACGGGATTTATTGTGAGCATGGCTCACATTATTACCAAACATTGGCTTCCTCCCTGTTACATCACAAATTCTACTCATAATTTTATTATATAAATTTTATTTTATGTTCAAAAATTCCGGTCGATATTATTGTATAGTCAATACAGATGAAAGGATTATTTATTAATAATAACTAAATTTTTTTATGAAAATAGGCAATCTTTCAATTAAAACTCCGATTTTTCTCGCCCCAATGGCAGGTGTCACTGATTTCCCTTTTCGGTGTTTATGCAAGGAATTTGGTGCAAGCGTCGTATACTCAGAATTTGTTTCAGCACATGGAATTATCAGAGAAAATATAAAAACACTAAATATGATTGAATTTTCTGATTATGAACGACCAATTGGTATCCAAATTTTCGGTGATTCACCTGATGTCATGAGCAATGCAGCGAGATTTGTTGTCGATAATTTTAACCCTGATATTATTGATATTAATTATGGTTGTCCTGTTCCTAAAATTACTAAAAGAGGAGCAGGTTCTGCTGCACTAAAAGATCTTTGTTTAATGGATGATATTACTAGTGCCGTTGTGGAGTCTGTGCCTGAAGTTCCAGTAACAGTTAAAATGAGAGCAGGATGGGATAGCCAATCAATTGTAGTACCCGAAGTGGGTGAGCGATTAGAAAAAATTGGAATAAAAGCCATAACATTACACCCAAGAACAACAAAACAAAGTTATAAAGGAGAGGCAGATTGGTCACTCATTAAACTTCTAAAAGAATCAACGAAAATTCCAGTAATTGGTAATGGTGATATAAAAACTCCTGGAGATGTTATAAAAATGTTTGAAAAAACAAGTTGTGATGGCGTTATGGTTGGGAGAAGCTCATTGGGTAATCCATGGTTCTTTAAGCAGGCTGTTGCATTGTTTGAAGGTAATAAAATTGAAGAAGAACCTACATTTGAAGATAAAGTTAATTGCTGTCGACAACATTTTATAAAAATGATCGAATGGCACGGAGAAAAAATTGCTGTTAATTTAATGAAGAAACATTTTGGATGGTATATTCGAGGATTTCAGAAGTCTTCAACTATTAGAAAAGCTTTAGTTTCAGCACAAAATAAAGATACTATAATTTCAATCTTGGATGCAATTGCCTAAATTCTTATACCTATCCTTTGAATAGACCTTATTTAACTAATAAATTTGTTGGGTAGTATTGGTACCAACTCTTTAATAAAAGTGTCTAATTAGTATAAAAAATGAATAATAGTATCCCCAAACCAACCAATGAGAAAATTTTATCATATAGTCCTGGATCTAGTGAAAAAAACAGCTTAAAAGCTAAGATTAAGCAAATAAAATCTGATAATATAAAAGTTCCGCTCATTATAGATGGAGAAGATGTAACAACTGGACTTATTGGCAAAATAAGATGCCCTCATGATCATCAAAATATTTTGGGTGAATTTCACCAGGCAACAGAGAAAGAAGTCAATTTAGCAATTGATTCTTCCCTAAAGGCCTGGAAGTCATGGTCTAATATTGATTTATATTCTCGCGCTGAAATTTTCCTTAAAGCAGCGGATTTACTATCTGGACCTTGGCGTGATACTATAAATGCGGCAACAATGCTTAATATGAGCAAAAATGTTTTTCAATCCGAAATTGATGCTGCTTGCGAACTAATTGATTTCTTCCGCTTTAATGCTTGGTATGCGCAGGAACTCGCTGAGCATCAACCAATGTATTCACCTGATGGAGTACAAAATTCTCTGGAGCTTCGACCATTAGAGGGCTTTGTTTTTGCGATTTCGCCCTTCAACTTTACTTCCATTGGAGGTAATCTTCCAACAGCTCCAGCTTTAATGGGAAATGTCGCAGTATGGAAACCAGCATCCAGTGCAGTCCTCCCTGCTTATTATATAATGCAGTTATTGATTGAAGCTGGGCTTCCTCCTGGAGTAATAAATTTTATTCCAGGCAAAGGGAATAAGGTAGGCCCCGCTGCTATAAATAATCCTAATTTAGCTGGAATACATTTCACTGGATCTACTCGTGTCTTTCAGAGCATGTGGGAAACTATTGGTACAAATATCTCCACCTACAAATCTTACCCTAGAATTGTAGGCGAAACTGGAGGAAAAGATTTTTGCATTGCCCATGAATCGGTTAATATCGAAGCTCTTGTTACAGCAATGGTTAGAGGAGCATTTGAATACCAAGGCCAAAAATGCTCAGCTATGTCTCGAGCATATATACCAAAATCAATTTGGGATCAAGTTGAAGAAAAATTTGTTGCTGAAGTAAAAACAATTAAAGTAGGTGACCCGGAAGATTTTTCGAATTTTATGAATGCTGTTATTGATAAAAATGCCTATAATTCAATTATTGAATTCATTGATTATGCAAGTGACTCCAAAGATGCTGAAATCATAACAGGAGGTCAATATAATGATGAAAAAGGATATTTTATAGAGCCTACTACTATCTTAACCACTAACTCAAAATTTAAGACAATGTGTGAAGAAATTTTTGGACCAGTATTAACAATCTTCCTATATGATCCGGAAAATTGGAATGAAACATTAGATCTTGTAAATACTACATCAGAATATGCATTGACTGGTTGTGTTATGGGAGAAGAAAAAAAAGCTCTGAATGAAGCTAAAGATTTACTTATTCATGCTGCTGGGAATTTTTATATCAATGATAAACCAACTGGTGCTGTGGTTGGCCAACAACCTTTTGGTGGCAGTCGAGCCTCTGGGACAAATGATAAAGCTGGTTCAATGTTTAATTTGGTTCGATGGGTATCCATGCGAACTGTAAAAAAGACTCTTGATCCTCCTAAAAATTTTCGCTATCCATTTATGGAAGAAAAATAGACTATTATTTAATAAATGCAAAAATCCATCATGATTGCCTTAGGTGGGAATGCTCTCTCACCTCGTGATGAAATAGGTACAATTAATCAGCAATTCTCTCATACGAGAGAAAGTTTAAATGCAATTATGCATTTTGTTGATTTAGGTTATAACATCTGCCTAACTCATGGAAATGGTCCTCAGGTCGGAGATGAATTACTTCGAATGAATCTTACACATAACGAGATTCCTTCTCTACCTTTAGGCCTTTGCGTGGCTGAGACTCAAGGTTCTATTGGATATATGATTCAACAGTCACTTCAAAATGCCTTGAAACAAAAAAATATAAATAGAGAAGTCGTAACGCTAATTACTCAAACAATTGTAGATAGTGATGATCCATCAATAAAAAATCCAACAAAATTTATTGGACAACGTTTCTCAAAAAATGAAGCTGAAAAAATGGTCAAAAAATTTGGCTGGAAAATAAAAGAACAAAATACAGATGAATGGCGTCAAGTTGTGCCCAGTCCTCTCCCTCGATATATTGAACATGGAAGATCTATTCAAACACTTGTAGATAAAGGTATTATTGTTATTGCCTCTGGTGGTGGTGGAATTCCTGCATCTTACGATGGTGATGGCAACCTAGAAGGCCTTGATGCTGTAGTAGATAAGGATCTTTCGGGAGCTTTATTGGGGCGTGTTATTAAATCCAGTGAATTATGGATCATTACTGATATTGATCAAGTATACTTAAATTTCGGGTCCAAAAATCAACAACCTCTTAAAGAAATAACAAGTTTAGAAGCCAGGAAATATCAAAAAGAAGGGCACTTCCAGATAGGAACTATGGAACCAAAAATCAAAGCAGCTACATATTTTCTTAAACACCACGGGGAAAAAGTAGTAATTACCTCTATTGATAGAGTTGAAGAAGCAATTAATGGCACAAATGGAACAATAATTAGGAACTAATACATGAAAATTCATGAATATCAAGGTAAAGAGATTTTAAAGTCTTACGGTATTCCAATCCAGGATGGCTACGTGATTGACAATATTGAAGATGCTCAATTAACAATTAATAAAGTCCAGAAAGAATTCGATACCGAGGCTGTTGTAGTTAAAGCGCAAATACATGCTGGAGGACGTGGAAAAGGTGGTGGTGTAAAATTTTCTCCCTCAACTGAAAGTGCACTTGAAAATTGTAATAATATGGTGGGTATGAATTTAATTACACATCAAACTGGCCCCGAAGGTCAAAAGGTTAGAAAAGTATATATTACAGAAGCTTTAGATATCAAAAAGGAGTTTTATTGCGCAATTACTCTTGATCGAGCTAGAAGTAAGGATGTCTTTATGGTATCCTCTGAAGGTGGTGTTGAAATTGAAGAAGTTGCAAAAGAAATGCCTGAGAAAATTATCAAAACTTGGATAGATCCTTTAGTGGGTATGAAATCCTTTCACGCACAAAAATTAGCTCTAGGCCTAGGGCTTGCCGGGGAGGCATATAAAGAAACTGTTAAAGTTTTTATAAAAATGTATAAGTGCTATATGGGTACAGATGCATCCATAGTTGAGATCAATCCTTTAATATTAACAACGGATGAAAAAATAGTTGCATTAGATGCAAAATTTAATTTTGACGGAAATGCCTTATTTAGACACAATGATATTGCTGAATTAAGAGATGTGCATGAAGAAAACCCAACAGAAATAGAAGCAAGTAAGTTTAATCTTAATTATATTAAGTTAGATGGAAATGTAGGATGCATGGTAAACGGGGCTGGACTTGCAATGGCTACAATGGACATTATAAAACTAGCTGGAGGAGATCCAGCAAACTTCTTGGATGTAGGAGGTGCTGCTTCGGCTGAAACTGTAAAAAATGGTTTTAAGATCATTCTTTCGGATGATCATGTTAAAGCTATTTTAATTAATATTTTTGGAGGTATTGTTCGTTGTGATCGTGTAGCTAATGGAGTTATTGATGCGGTAGAAGAACTTGGATTAAAAGTTCCTGTAGTAGTTCGTCTTGAAGGAACAAATTCTCAAGAAGCTAAAAAAATCTTATCCGAGTCTGGATTAGATATAATTCCTGCAAATGATATGAAAGACGCTGCAAAAAAAGTCGTTGATGCAGCAATAAATAATTAGGGAAAATCATGTCTATTTTAGTTAATAAAAATTCAAAAGTTATTGTCCAAGGCATTACTGGTTCAGAAGGAACATTCCATTCCAAACAAATGATTGAGTATGGTACAAAGATAGTTGCAGGAGTAACTCCAGGTAAAGGAGGATTAGATGCTGTTGATGGAAAAATTCCTGTGTTTAATTCTGTTGAAGAAGCAAAAATAGAAACTAGCGCAAATGTTTCCATTATTTTTGTACCTCCCCCCTTTGCTGCCGATGCTATAATAGAAGCATCTGAAGCCAATATTGAATTAGTTGTTTGTATTACTGAGGGTGTTCCTGTCCACGATATGCTAAAGGCTAAAAGGATAATTGATCAAAAAGGAACAAGATTAATTGGACCTAATTGCCCAGGGATTATTACCGTTGATGAATGTAAGCTCGGCATAATGCCAGGATTTATTTGTGAAAAAGGGAAAATAGGTGTTTTATCAAAATCCGGCACTTTAACCTACGAAGCAATAGGCCAATTAGTTAATGCTGGTCTTGGACAAACCACCGCCATTGGGATCGGAGGAGATCCAATTATTGGAACGACTATGATTGAAGTGTTAGAATTATTTGAAAAAGACAATGAAACGGATGGGGTTGTATTAATTGGTGAGATTGGAGGACAAATGGAAAATGAAGCTGCTAGATGGGTTAAAGAAAATATGTCAAAACCAGTTGTTGGTTTTATAGCTGGGCAAACTGCTCCTCCTGGTCGAAGAATGGGACATGCTGGTGCAATTGTTTCTGGAGGTAATGATACAGCAGAGGCTAAAATGCAAATAATGACAGACTGTGGAATTTCAGTGTGTGAATCAGTTGCAGATATAGGAAATAACATGAAAAAAGCATTAACACAGTAGAATTGGAGAATTTGTTATAATGGGAAATAGAACTTTTGCGATGATAAAGCCTGATGCTGTTAATAATGGTCATAGTGGAAAAATTTTAGATCGCATAATCAATGCAAAATTTAAGATTTTAGGTATAAAAATTATTCGCATGACAAAAAAACAAGCCGAAGGCTTTTATTCTATTCATTCAGAGAAACCATTCTTTGAAGACCTTACATCATTTATGTCATCAGGAAAATCTTTGGTATTAGCTCTTGAAAAAGAAAATGCTGTAGAATCTTGGAGAAATACTATAGGTGCAACTAATCCTGAGGAAGCTGAAAAAGGTACTATTCGTAAAGATTTTGCTTCTTCATTAAGTGAAAATGCTGTTCATGGTGCTGATAGTGATAAAAATGCATTAATAGAAATTGGGTTTTTCTTCTCCGAAGCTGAATTAATCTCGAATCAGTAACAGTTTGCTTTTGTCCCATTCATTTATTCAAATTCTTTAGCTAGCTTTATTAGTATAATGAAAAATAAAATACAATTTTGCATATTTATTCTCGTATTAGCACTTATTAGTTGCTCTGAGAAAAATCCAATCTCAATTGTTGGTGAAGCTGTAACAGTCACTGTCAAAGTACCTGAAGAAGGCGCAGATCTAGAGTTTTTGTGGGAATTAACAAATATTCCAGATAATAGTAATATTTCTAATTCAGATATAAAAGCTGGAGATGATAATATTTCCGTGGTTTTTATTCCAGACGTGTCAGGAAATTATAGTTTAGAGGTTTCAGTTTTTCAATATAATGATGAGATTAGTACACAATCATTTAACTTTGAAGTTATTGGAGAAGAAATGATAGCAATGGATGAAGAAAATTCCAATGCCACTAAAGAAAAATCTTCTGAAATTAATAAAGATGATTCTACTATCGAAAATAATGAACCACAATGGTATGATTCAGAATCAGTCTCAGAGTTAGTCATTGCCATGGAAAATGATTCAATTATTTCTGAATCAAAAACTGAAGAAGCACCAAAAGAAAAAATAACAAAAGCTCCACTACCTCCAAAAAAACCCCCAGCTAAGAAAAAACAAAGTAAAAATCGTGGTCAATCAATACCTTTTGATAAGAATCGCTTTACTATTCAAATTTCATCAAAGAAAGTATTGTCTGATGCGAAAAAGGTAGCTATTGAGTTAATTGATGCTGGGTATGATGCCTACATCCAAAAAGCTCTTTTTGTTGAAACAAATGAAACCTGGTACCGTATTCGAGTTGGTAGCTATGATAAAAAGGAAACAGCTATAGCTGTAGCTAAATCACTATCTAGCAATCGACGTGAGAAGGCTTGGGTTGATTATGTTCGCTACGAAAGATAAAAATCAATACCCCTCAAATAATATCTACTATTATGTGACATAAAATGAAGTTGTATTTCAATTATAGAGATATTTTTCGCGCACCTAGAATAGCACTAAGTGGGAAAAAGATTTGGATATATTTAAAGTTCAATGTTAAAGGCTATATAGTATATTTTTTATCAAATTACTTAGGTTTTCTATTGGCAGGCCAATCATTAAAAGATACCTGGTTATCTCAAGGATTATATCCATGTTTATATTATATGGAAGCACCTTGGTATGCTCTATTTTTATTTTGGATTGGAATTATTTATTGGATTAAAGCTATTCTATACGCCTCAACAGCGGTTAGCAGAGTAACTTATAAACAACTGAAAGGAGATGAATTTTATTCGGTAAAAGATTCATCAAACTTTTTAAAGAAACATTGGCATGCAATTATTTTTTCTCCACTCGCAATTTTGCTAACGTTGTTATTTTTTTTCACATTGGCTTCTATCTTTGGTTTATTAGGTAAAATCCCTTACTTAGGAGAATTATTTTTTGCTTTAACATATATGATCTATTTTTTTGGCTCTATTTTTACTATTTTTACCGCAATAGTTCTGATTACTTCTATAGTCTATAATGCTTCTATTATAGGAACATTAGAAGAAGATACAATGGGAACGGTATTTAATAGTTTCTCTATTACCTGGAGTCAGCCCTGGAGAATGATATCTTATCATTTTATTTTGATTCCTTTATCATATTTAGCAACACAAATTTTTACATGGTCAATATATGGAAGCTTCAAACTAATTAATTTAGTTTTTGGCCATGAATTTCTTATGGGTAATAAAATAACGAAAATTGTTGGAACAGCAGCAAACTATGTATGGCCAAAAGATATTGGTATTTATCTACATGGAGATAATTACTCATTTTTTTATAATTTATTCATTCCAAATAGTCAACATTACTCATTAAATGGTGTTGAATGCTTAGCAGCAATAATTGTTGGACTTTTTCTATTTATAATTACACTTTCGATAATATCATATTATTTCTCGATTATTTCAGTTGGTGAAACATTGATGTTTGCTATATACAAACAAAAAAGCGATGATTATAATATTCTCAAAAGAAAAGATGAAGAAGAGTTAGAAGATAAATCAACTGTTGACAAAGAAGATGAAGTTGAATCGGATAATTCAGAAAACATCACTAATAAAACATAATAATTATTAAAAAATAGACCTTAGTAAGGCCTACTTAGAACAGTTAAATTCCCCCGCTATTATGAAGTTATATAGGTCGCAATTAGATCAATTAATTTCCAAACAGCTTTTTGAAATTTCAACAGAAGATTTAAAATTGGATAATCATCAATTTATCAATAATGAAATTTTTTGCACTATCACAGTAGATTCAGCCTCTAATGGCTATCGTATATACGGAGACCTAAAAGGCAAAGTTTTAGAATCATGTGACCGCTGCTTAGTATCATATGAAAATGATAAGATAATATTTTTGAATGTTATCTTATCTAACAATGATGATCTGATTAATAATATTGATACAATCCCATTTAAAGATTCTGAAGATTTTATTGATCTTGATCCTATTATACATGATCTAGTTTTATTAGATAGTCCAATAAAACAATTGTGTAGTGATGATTGCAAAGGGTTATGCACTAATTGTGGTATAAACTTAAATAAATCATTATGTAAATGTGCAGACACTGAGGATGATCATCGATGGGACGAATTAAAAAAAATTAACTAATTAGATATTATTGGAGTTATCATGGCATTACCAAAAGGTAGACAATCAAAAGCTCGTAGTAGAAAACGGCGTACTCATTATAAAGCTTTAAGAGTAACTACATCAAATTGCGCACAATGTAGCCAGCCCAAAATGCCGCACCGCGTATGCCCTAACTGTGGCTACCACAAAGGACGACCAATACTTTCTGCATCTGAGTAATAAATAACGTATAATAATGAAAATTGCTGTAGATGCTATGGGAGGCGATTATGCCCCTCAGGCTACTGTTCAAGGGTCTATAGATGCATTGAACAATTCAAATAAAAAACTAGAGATTATCCTTTTAGGAGATGAAAATCAGATAAATGATATTCTTCAATCACAATTTTCAAATAATATCAAAGTAATACATTGTAGTGATGAAGTGACAATGGAAGATAACGGAGCAAAAGTGATTAAATCAAAACCTGATTCATCAATTGTCCAAGGTATCCAGCTCGTTAAAGATCATAAAGCAGATGCTTTTATAAGTGCAGGAAATACCGGAGCTCAATTGGCAGTGTCTCGTCTTATACTTGGTAGAATCCCACATGTAAAGAAGCCAGGACTGGCTGTGTATTTTCAAGCATTAAATGAGAAAAAAGTACTGTGTGATGTTGGAGCTAACCCTGAAGTAAAATCTGAACATCTTCTTCAATTTGCAATTATGTCTTCAGTCTATTTAGATCATGTTGAGGGAATAAAAAACCCAAAAGTCGGCTTGATAAATATTGGAATAGAACCATCTAAAGGAACTGAATTGTACCAACAAGCTTACAAACTTCTCTCAAATGAATTACCGAACTTTGTTGGCAATATTGAAAGTAGAAACTTTTTTGATAGTTCAGCACATATCCTCGTATGTGATGGATTTGTTGGGAACACTATCATGAAATTTGCTGAAGGTTGTTTTAATACATTTTCAGAAATGATAAGAGAGAATATAATGACTAAAGCGCGGTACAAAATTGGAGCTGGAATGATTAAACCTGCATTAGATGCGTTACGCCCTTATTATGATTTTGAGGAACATGGCGGGTGTCCATTTCTTGGAGTTAATGGAGTTTCTATATCGTGCCATGGTGCATCAACATCAAAAGCAATTATGAATTCAATCTTCCTAGCAAAAAAATCTATTGAGAACAATTTAATCCCTGATATTTCAATTGGCATTGATGAGCATCTAGGAGCTATCGGTTGAAGGCAACCATAACAACTACAGCACAGTATTTACCTGAGAGGTCATTATCTAACCAAGAATTAGAGAAAATGGTAGACACCACTAATGAATGGATTCTTTCAAGAACAGGAATTGAGAATAGATATCTAGTAAAGGAAGGTGAAGCCACTTCCGATATGGGAACGCAAATTGCGAAAAAATTATTAGAAAAATCAGGAAAATCGCCAGAAGAAATTGACCTGATATTAGTTGCTACTAGTACACCGGACTTCCCTGTTGTGTCTACAGCAGCATTAATACAGCATAAGATAGGAGCAATAAATGCCTGGGGTTATGATATTGTAGCCGCTTGTACTGGATTTGTATATGCTATGGAAACAGGTTCAAAATTAGTTGAATCGGGACGATACAAATGTGTGATTGTTATTGGATCCGATACAATGAGTTCTATTATTGATTATACAGATAGAAATACATGTGTCATTTTTGGTGATGGTGGTGGCGGAGTTATACTTGAACCTACAGAAAATGAAAATGGTGTTTTAGATGCTATTTTACATACAGATGGAAGTGGACACAAATATTTAACCGTGCCAGCAGGGGGAAGCTTAAATCCTGCATCACAAAAAACAATAGATAATAAAATGCACTATGTATATCAAGATGGCAAAACCGTATTTAAGTTCGCAGTAAAAAATATGGCAGATGTTAGCAAGCAAATTCTTGACAAGAATAAGCTCATTGGTAGTGATATAAAATTGTTTATTCCCCATCAAGCTAACAAACGTATAATCGATGCTGCCGCAAAACGTTGCGGACTAAAAGATGAGCAAGTTTTAGTGAATATTAATAAATATGGTAATACAACAGCTGGTACAATTCCAATAGCCCTTAATGAAGCGGTTGAAAGTGGACGCCTTATTGAAGGTGACTTACTATTGCTAGCTGCTTTTGGAGGTGGGTTTACTTGGGGGAGCATGCTAATAAGATGGGGAAATGCGAAATGAGTCTAGCCTTCTTATGTCCCGGCCAAGCCTCACAAAAGGTTGGAATGGGGCTAGATATATATAACAAAACAGATTTGGGAAAAGAATTTTTTACGCAAGCAAATCAAATAATGAACGAAGATATTCAAAATATTATTTTTAATGGTCCTGAAGAAAAATTAAAAGAAACACAATACACACAACCAGCTATATATATTGTAAGTGTTCTTATAGGAAAATTATTAATTGAAAATGGTGTAAAACCGAGCTGCGCTGCAGGCCATAGTTTGGGAGAATATTCTGCATTAACATTGGCCGAGAGCTTTGACTTTGCAACAGGATTAAGAATGGTAAAAATTAGAGCTGAAGAAATGCAAAAAGCTGGAAATAATACTAAAGGCACAATGGCTGCGGTTCTTGGTTTAGAAGATAATATTGTAAGTGAAATATGTAAGTCAAATAATGAAGGAATAGTTGTCGCTGCAAATTATAATGCAAAAGGACAAGTTGTTATATCAGGAGAAATCAAGTCAGTTAAAAATGTTATGAAAAAAATGTTAAAGGCAGGTGCTTCAAAAACGATTGAATTAAAAGTAAGTGGAGCATTCCACTCTCCTTTAATGATTTCTGCTAAAGAAAAATTAACTCAAGAATTATTATCAATAGATATAAAAGATAGCAAAATTCCTATTTATAACAATGTATCGTCAAAACCATTAAATAAATCTTCAGATATACAACAATCTTTAATTGATCAATTAGATCATCCTGTTAAATGGCACCAATCAATCACCAATATGATATCTGATGGAGTCAAGACTGCGCTGGAAGTGGGCCCTGGCCGTGTACTTAAAGGCTTATCAAGAAGGATAGATCGTTCTTTAGATATGATTAGTGTGGAATCCCATGAAGAAATCGTAAATTTTCAATATGTTTAATCTAAAAGAAAAGATTACAATTGTTACTGGTGCTTCAAAAGGAATTGGAGAGGCAATTGCAACATCTTTTGCTAATGCTGGAGCACATGTTGTATGTGTAAGCCGTACCGAAAGTGTTTTAAAGACCGTTCAAAAAAAAATAAATGATAATGGTGGTTCTGCTTCAATCTATTCCTGTGATGTTTCTCAATATAAAGAAGTTGAATCTTTAATAAATAATACACTTGAAGAATTTGGGAAAATCGATGTTATCGTAAATAATGCAGGAATTACTCGAGATGGATTAATTATGCGAATGTCTGATGATGACTGGGATACCGTTATTAATATCAATTTAAAAGGTGCATTTAATGGGATAAAGGCAGTGAGTAGAGTTATGATGAAACAAAGATCAGGTAGAATTATTAATATATCATCGCTTGTGGGATTAAAAGGAAACCCAGGACAAGCAAACTATTCTGCATCTAAGGCGGGAATAATTGGCCTTACAAAATCAACAGCAAAAGAGCTAGGTTCAAGAGGCATTACTGTGAATTGTATTGCCCCAGGATATATTTCCACAGAAATGACAGATCAACTTGCTGAAAAAATAAAACAAGAATTAATAAATCGAATTCCGCTAGGATATATTGGAAAACCAAATAATATCGCTTCAGCGGCACTATTTCTAGCTTCGGATGAAGCAGAATATATCACTGGACAAACTGTTTCAGTTGACGGTGGTATGCTAATTAATTAACTAAAAGGAGAAAAAATGTCAACATTCGATAAAGTAAAAGAAGTTATTATAGATAAACTTGGAGTTGAAGAAGATAAGGTTGTAACTGAGGCATCATTTGTAGATGATCTTGGTGCAGATTCTTTAGATACAGTTGAATTAATTATGCAGCTTGAAGAAGAATTTGGATTGGAAATTCCAGATGAAAGTGCTGAGAAAATGACAACAGTCCAAGCAGCCGTGGATTATATCGAAGAAAATAAATAGAAATAAATGAATAAACGTCGCGTTGTAATTACGGGTCTGGGTGCTTTAGCCCCAAATGGAAACTCTGTTCCTCAATATTGGGATTCTCTTGTTTCTGGGAAAAGTGGTATAGGATATATAACTGCATTTGATACTGAAAATCTAAGTGTTAAAATCGCCGGAGAACTTTCAAATTTCGATGCACAAGATCATTTTGATAGGAAAGAATTACGGAAATTAGACCCTTTTACAGTTTACCATATGGTTTCATCGTCTGAAGCCATAACGCAAGCTGGATTAACCCAAAATATTGATATGGATCGAGTTGGTGTTATTATTGGTTCTGGGGTAGGTGGAATTCAAACGCTTGAAGATCAATGTAACACTTATTCATCAAGAGGTCAACGAAGAGTATCACCATTTTTTGTTCCTCGAATGATCGCAAATATAGCTGCTGGGAATCTTGCTATTAAATATGGATTCAAAGGTCCAAATCAAACTATAATTTCAGCTTGTGCTTCCGGGACAGATGCCATAGGTCTTGCAGCGAGAACCATTCAGTATGGTGATGCAGATGTAATGATAACTGGTGGAACCGAAGCAAGCATCACAGGTTTGACAATCTCAGGGTTTGCAAATATTAAAGCTTTATCTACTCGTAATGAGGACCCGGAAAGTGCAAGCAGACCTTTTGATGCTGAAAGAGACGGATTTGTTTTGGGTGAAGGATCAGCATCAATTGTTCTTGAAGAACTTTCGCATGCAGAAAAAAGGGGTG
>Ga0207989_1000313_pt1 | contig 27787 bp, 32 predicted proteins | sample ETNtaG_7_FD_185777 | JGI IMG/M metagenome (GOLD analysis project Ga0207989, IMG submission 185777) | Marine microbial and viral communities from oxygen minimum zone, Eastern Pacific Ocean - ETNP201406SV65 (SPAdes) (version 2) | ecosystem: Environmental > Aquatic > Marine > Oceanic ... | reverse complement strand
TCCAATCTACGTGCCAGGTAATTCTGTGATTATAAAAACCGATAATAACGAGTTCTTATTTTTTGCACACTTCGTAAAAAATTCTATAGCGGTTAGCGAAGGACAAATTGTAAAACAAGGAGATTTACTAGGACTTTGTGGTAATTCAGGTAATTCCTCAGAACCTCATCTTCATTTTCATATCCAAAATGTAGAAGACATGAACGAAGCAACTGGAGCTAAGGCTTATTTTGAAAATATATTAGTAGATGGAAAACTAAAGAGAGATTATTCCCCAGTTAGAAATGAAAAGGTAAGAAGCACAAATGAATAAGAAAAAAGGAAAGGTTTTGAACTCGAAGACTGGAGCATGGGTAGCTATTGGTGTAGGAATAGGAGCAGCACTTTTTTCAGCGACTCAGGAGCCAGTTTGGATAGGAGTAGGTGTTGCGTTAGGAGCCGCACTTGGAATTTCTAAAACTGAACAAGATAAAGCAGACTAGAAGAAAAAGCTACTACACACTGACCACACACTTTTTTTTTAACCTATTGATTTAATAGTCTCTTAAAACCCCCAACTACACAGATTACTACACACTAAGGTGACTATTGTTAACCGTAAGTAACGAAAAATTATTTCTTGATTATATGTAAAAAATAATTTACATTATGTAAAAATAATTATACATAGGAAATTTTATGGATATTTCATATAAAGAAAAAGGTTTGATCGCTTCTCTCGGAGTTACCTTGCTGATATTTGGATGGTATTTATATGGTGCTTTTTCAAATCTGTCGTTAAACCCAGAACCACCTGGATTTATTGAAATTATTATTCTTATTATTTTGGTTGTTGTTTTAGAAAGCATCATTCATTCGTTTGTAGCATTAAAGAATAAATCACAATTAGAAGATGAACGAGACAAACTTATTGAGAAGATTTCATATAGATACAGTTATTGGTTCTTATCTGCTTGCATTTGGTTTTTAATGGTGCAGATTTTGTTAGATGCTCGGTTTGATAATCACCTTATGTTAACTACCCCTTATGGCATGTTCCATTTTTTACTTTTGTTTTTTGTTTTATCTGAGGTAATTCATTTCGGCACCCAACTGTATTACTACCGCAAAGGTGTATAAGTTGTCTAAGAAGTTAAGTAATAACATTAGAAAATTAAGATTTGAGGCAGACGAAATGTCTCAGCAAACTTTAGCAGATAAAGTGGGTGTAACTCGGCAAACAATATTTGCCATTGAAAAAGACAAATACTCTCCATCCTTAGAAGTTGCTTTTAAAATATCCAATGTATTCAAGACACCCTTGGAAGATGTTTTTACTTATGAATAGAGAAATTATTTAGAGACACACTTTGTTAAAAAATCCCTTAAAATGAGGGATATGAGATTGAAAACGAAGAAATGTAGTGACACATATTTGACACAGTCAGAAAAACACCTCTGTATCTCTTTTTTTATATATAAGGGTTTCAAATCGTGCAACTATTGAGTGGGAATGAGAGGATAAAAATGAACAGGCGACAGTTTTTGTATGGGACAACGGCGGCTGCAATGCCAGTGCTAGGGGGTTGCGGTGGAGATGAGCCTGTTGTAAGCATTGACGATAGTTATCCGGTTGGACGCTATGGTGCGACATCCACAGCTGAGGAGGTGACCCTGGGATTGGACTTAACAGGAAAGACGGCCATGGTTACTGGCTGTAATTCCGGCTTGGGTCTCGAGACCATGCGGGTATTAGCGCTGCGGGGTGCACATGTTATCGGTACCGGTAGAACCCTTGAGAAAGCCAGTAAAGCCTGTTCCGGCGTGCCGGGCAATACTACCCCCGTGGCCTTGGAGTTGTCCAGCTTGCAATCCGTTGTAGAATGCGCAGACACAGTTGCCAGACTAGGTCTTCCCATCGATATCCTGGTGTGTAATGCGGGCATTAATACCTTTGGCGAATTGGAATTGGTGAACGGCGTAGAGAAAATATTTGCGGTGAATTATCTGGGTCACTTCGTATTGGTAAACAGGTTAATGCCCTTGATGAAACAGGCTCAGGCAGGTCGTATTGTCCACGTTGGTAGTAAATCTGCCTATATTCAGGCACCTGCGGTGGGTATAGACTTTGACAACCTTCGAGGTGAAGGTGTATTCGATTCGCAGGAAGCTTACGGTCGATCCAAGTTGGCCAATGCCTTATTTTCCCTTGAACTGGCCGCACGGTTGGAAGGCTCCAGCGTTACTTCAAATGTTATTCACCCTGGTTTAGTCAAAACCAATATCGCTCGCACCGCCCCTATAGTTCTACGCAAAGCGTTTGAATGGTTTGGCGACTTCATTGCGAAAACACCTCAAGAGGGGGCCGCCACTCAGGTTTATGTGGCTACCAATCCCGCTCTCAAGGGAGTCAGCGGCGCCTATTTTGAGGACTGTAATGCGGTTACCGTCGGTGGTGATAACCACATATTCGATAAGCCAATGGCAGAACACCTGTGGGCCACCGGTGAAGAGATGGCCCAGGGTTATCTGATAACTATTGAGTGGGCTGTAGGTGAATTGGCAAAACATAAAAAAGATGACTGACATAATGAAGTCACTTTTAAAATATCTATTTATTATGGTTCTGTCTTCTGGTTTGACTGTAATTGCATTAAATCAATTTACTCCAATTGTCATTACCATCCCAAAAAAGGATAAACAAGAAATTAAGATTGATTTTGATCAAGCTCTTGCAAAGAAAGATTTAAAGAGAATAGATAGGAAAGCTAAAAATATAATTCTTCTAATTGGTGACGGCATGGGAAGCAACCAAGTAACCGCTTATCGAATTGCGAAAGGAGGCCCAAATTATATTACAGCTTTTGATAAATTTCCCTTCACAGGCTTAGTTAAAACACATGCAGTAGACACTTTAATCACAGATTCCGCTTCATCAGCTACGGCTTATAGCTCTGGGATTAAAACTGTTAATGGATACTTAGGAGTTGATAAGGATAAACAAATAGTAGGCAACATAACTGAAATATTATATGAAAAAGGATATGTCAGTAGTCTAATTGCAACATCTGAAATTACCCATGCAACACCCGCTGCATTTGCAGTTCACAATGAATCAAGAGACAACACTGATCAAATAGCTGAAGCAATATTTAAGTCTAATAATTTTATTTTATTAGGAGGCGGACGAGATTTCTTTCTGCCTAAAAATTTAGGAGGTCAAAGAGAAGATAAGCTTGATATTCTTAGTCTAATAAAAGAGCAAGAACGTTATTTGAGTTCAAAAGAAGATTTCAATAATTTCCAATTTGATCCATCAAAAAGAATTTTTGGTTTGTTTGCAAGTGAAGCGTTGATTAGAAAAGAAAATGAACCAAATCTTTTAGAAATGTTTAATTTCACACTAGAGCAATCTGAAAAGATGCTTGTAACTAATTGTGCTGGTTTTTTCATAATGACTGAAGGCTCTCAAATAGATTGGGAAGGGCATGAAAATGATTTTAATGACCAATTTAAAGAGATGGATGAGTTCAATCAAGTCGTCGACCGCGCATTAGAATATGCTAAATTAGATACAAATACATTAGTCATCGTCCTCGCAGACCATGAAACCGGAGGTCTGCTTATAGAAATGGATGATTTTAGAAATAAACCTAGTAACAAGATGAAAATTTCATGGAACACTGCTGTTGGGTATGGCACACATACAGGATCGATGATACCTGTCTATGCTTATGGTCCTGGGGCAGAAAATGTAACCGGAGTCATTGATAACACTGATATTTTTTTTATTATGAAGGAAGCGCTAGGTCTTGATGAATTAAGTGATCGCCAATGTTTATAAGAAAATATACCCATAAATAACATATTTAACAGATTGTTATCGGTGGTGATAACCACATATTCGATAAGCCAATGGCAGAGCGCCTGTGGGCTACCGGCGAAGAGATAGCCCAGGGTTATCTGATAACTATTGAGTGGGAATAGAGAGAACTCAAAAGAATTGTCGGAAAAATATAATAAAGGAGGAGAAGACATGACGACAGAGAATTATGACGTCATTGTCATCGGCGCAGGTGTGGCTGGAATGACTGCTGCAAGCTTATTAGGTCAGGATTGCGATAAGAAAGTCCTCGTCCTTGAACGGGCACCATTTATCGGTGGACGCTGCCTTTCTTATGTTGGTGAAGGTGACAAGGTCGTAGCCGATGGGGTTGAAATGGATGCCCGAGCTTTCAAGAAATCCCTACCCCTTGCTCATTGTTACCTCAGTAAATGTACGCCGGGTATTGAAACCATTTTTTCGGAAGGTCTTCTCGATGGTCGAACCTTTGAGGCGGGAGGGCATGGGCTCTTCTGGGGTAACAATAACCGGGCAGATTGCATGCTCAAGCATGTTGGCAGGCATGTGGAAATGCCGTTGAACCGAGGCCTGGGATTCATCGAGTGGCAAGGTCTGAATGATGATGGCACGGTTAAACCAACTGTTGCCCACCAGGTACAAAAAGGACAAACCTATCCCTGGATGAGTGAGGAAGGTTTCGCCAAGACCAGAGATCAGCTCACTGATATGAGCCAGCTCACATTTGAAGAACTTACAAAATTGTCGCGAAAGTCTTTGCAAGAATGGCTTGAAGAACGCGGTATGCACCCTGAGGCATACGCCTACATTAAGGTTCTAGCTGCCTCCCAGACTGGCCTGGCAGAACCGAGAATGATAGCCGCCTCCGACTTTCTTGGCTATATGGCAATGGCGCCAGATATCCGTATGAATTTGATCTCGGGTTCAGTTGCAACGGTCGATAAACCTGGCACGATCGCAATACCACAGGAAATGGAAAAAACTCTGGTCGAGCATGGCGGTGAGGTATTGCGCAATGCGCCGGTTTCCAAGGTCATTGTTGAAGATGGCACGGTCAAGGGAGTGAAATACAAAAAAGATGGCGAACAACATACGCTGACCGCAGATACTGTTATCTGTACCGTTCCTCCCAAGTACGCTTTCCAGGTATTGCCAAAGGAAGCCTTTCCCGTGGAGTGGGTTAGCTTTATGAAAGAAGAACACAGGGGTATTGGTCTGCTCACTGGCTGGGTCGGTACCAAACGTTCCATCATTGGAGATCTTGGTATCGATAAGCGTTCGTTTATCTTTATGCCTGGTATCACCAGTGAAGAAGAAGGATTTATTGGTGTCGTTGACATGGTGATGTGTGAGTTCGACTCCTGGAAGGATGGTGAGGCAGATCGGGCTCCTGATGGTAAAACTGAATATTACTTCTCGACTGCACTGACTGACAACGAGATGAGAGATCTGGAACGGGTCAATCTAGTGATAGAGCGCTGCGAAGCCTGGGCTCGGGCAAACTTCCCGACCTGGGATGAGGATGTAGAGTTCATTCTCTGGACACCTTCTCCCGAAGCATTGGGCACGACGCGACCAGTAGGAAAAGATCGCCCTAAACATAGAAATGAGTATGTTAAAGGGTTGTGGTTTGCGGGTGATCAGTACGGAGAGAAGAACTGGGGTTGCGGGGTTGATGCGGCTGTACTATCCGGGACAGTATGTGTCGACCAATTGATGGGGACAAATTTTGAGGAGGATATCTTTCCCCCCCATCACCGAGGGATTCTGGTGGAATCAGGGGCAGACTAGAGCTATTCTAAAGTAGGAGATTTTCGAGATTCACCATGAAATCAACTCCGCAGTTAATTACGGCGGTTGCGGTTGCACTTGTATGACTAAAAATGATGAACACTATAACTAATTTTTTTGCTGTACTTAAACTACCTGCCGGTTGGTGGAAAAAGTTGGTTCTATTAGGGTTGGCTGCTTTTTTTATCAATATAGGAGTAGATCATTTTGTTAATCCAGACTTTTATTTATCCATTATGCCTCCGGCGTTTCCATTGCATTCTGAGGCTGTTTATATCAGTGGCTTTTTTGAAGTACTGGGAGGCATCTGTGTTTTGATTCCTCGCCTGCGTAAAATAACTGGCTGGGGATTAGTTGCTCTGCTAGTTACCGTTTATCCGGCTAATATTTATATGGCTATGACACCTGAGGCTTTTCCTGATATCCCTGTTACACTGCTTTATGTTCGTCTAGCATTCCAGTTTATATTTTTCTATTGGGCTTACTCAGTAACGCAGCCTGCCTATAACTTAGCTGATCAAAAGACGTAATCTAGTTCTTAAATCAGTGAACAGACAATAGATTATGCTCAAAGCTTTTAGACATTTCATGGTCAGGCGCACGATCATGGCCAAGATCAGGAATCATGCAATGAACACGTATTCCAACTATGAAAATTTTAAAGAAATTCGAACAAAAACTGAAGCTAGAAGACAACAAGAAAATAGACCACACGAAGTGTTATATTTTCATAAAGTAGATGACCCCTATTCTCATCTTACAATTCAATGTATTGAGAAATTTAAATCATCTTTCAACGTTATCATTAAACCGATTCTGGTTGGTGAAGAAAATCCAGAGGCGGTCCACGAGCCCTCTTTGTATAATATCTATTGTTTAGAAGACGTTAAGCGGATTGCGCTCTTTTACAATATTGATTTCCCTGGTGATGATTACCCATCAATAAAACTAATAGATAAAGCAAATTCAATTTTAACTGCAGTTAAGGATGAAAATTTTGGTGAAATAGCAAAACTCGTAAGCTTTGCTTTGTGGCGAGGAGATCATGAAGCGCTGAATGATTTGTCTTCCAAATACCGCTCCACCAAGAGTGAGGTCAAAGAGACATTAAGCTGCGGCAACGAAACTAGAAACGACAGGGGTTATTATTTTGGTTCGGCATTTTATTACGAAAAAGAATTATATTGGGGCGTGGATCGTCTGCATTATTTAGAAGAAAGACTGATAGAATTGGGTTTAAAGAATAACTCAGAAAATGAATCTGTTTGTCCTTTAGAGTTGAAAGCCCCAACCCAACTGTCCTCAGAAAAAAAAGTTAACCTCTTTTACTACCCATCTCTTAATAGTCCTTATACATTTATTAGTGCCAAACGAGTAAGAAAAATAAAGGATGAATACCCTATTAACTTAATAACACAACCTGTTTTGCCGATGTTAATGCGTATGATGACGATTCCTGACTTCCAAGCTAGATACATTATTTCAGATGCTGCTCGTGAAGGACGAAAACATGGCCATGAAATAAAATCTATTTATTCACCCATTGGGAAACCGGCAAGAAAATCTTATTCTTTATTCCCAATTATTAATGAGGCTGGAAAAGGGTTTGAATACATTGACGCATTACTAAAAGCTTCTTTCCAAGATGGAATCAACATTGGTGACGAAACTTTCTTGGAGAGATTGGTAATTAAACTTGGGCTTGATTGGTCGGTCATAAAAAAAGACTTAAATACGAAACATTGGAAAAAGGTTTTAAACAATAATTTACAAGACATGTATGCAGGAAATTGCTGGGGCGTCCCAAGTTTTAAAGTTACCGATCTTGATGGAAATAATCCTTTTTACGTTTGGGGGCAAGATCGAATGTGGCTTATTAAGGAAGAAATTGCTAAACGCTTAAGCTAACTAGATAATTTTTAGTTTTCTTCCGAAAAATCTTGAGATGGCAATCACTGGACGCCATTGCCAAGGCACGATATACGTTTTTTTCCTAGATTTAATTGCTTGCACCATCTTTTTAGCAGCCACATCAGTTTCCATAAGGAAGGGCATTTTAAAGTCATTAAGATCCGTCATCTCGCTTTTGATATAGCCAGGGCATATCGTGGTGACTTGTACATTATGTTTTTGAAGTGTTTTTCTCCATCCATCTCCCAATCTTCTGACTGCAACTTTTGAAGCAGAATACCCCCCAAAATAAGCTGGCGCGGTAAAGCTGGCTATAGACGACATAATAACAATGGCGCCCTTTTTTTGTGATTTCATTGTTGGCACAAAAGGAATAACAGTATTTGTTACACCGAGTACATTGATAAGTAGGGTTTGATTAATTTGAGTTGGATCACCAGATGAGAGATGATCTGAGAAAGCAACACCTGCATTAGCAACAACAATATCAATCCCTTCCTTTGCCCATGCAATAAAATCCTTTGCAATAGACATTGATTGCTCCATATCAGTAACATCAAGTGAATAGGTTTTAACATCCTCAGCACCCAGCTCTAAACATTTGTTTTTAATAGCTTCAAGTTTCGCTTCTCTTCTAGCAACCAAACCCAGAATTGCTCCTTGGCTAGCATACTCTGCAGCGATTGCTGCCCCAATGCCACTGCTGGCTCCAGTAATAAATACTTTCTGATTTGATTTCATAGCCTTAGTTCCTTTTGATTTAGGAGATTTAATTTATCTTAATTATTACTCATTTGCTATAGGATTAGGTACCCTGAGAAAGAGATCAATAAAATTACAAACTAGAGATGAAAAAGCTAAAATCAGACACAGAGGTAATACGCCAGATTTTCCAGCACATCGATGCAGGTACAACCGATCTTGGCGAATCTGACTGGAAGGAGCCCGTCGAAAATTATACAAGCGAAAAAAGATTTGACGCAGAATTAAATCTCTTAAAGTGTTTGCCCGTCGCATTTGCACCCTCTGCAGCACTATTGGATGAAGGATCATATATTGCGCGCCCTGTGGCAGGGGTCCCTATCATCGTCGTGCGAGATAAAAGCAAGCAACTGAGGGCATTTCGTAATGCATGTCGACATCGTGGTAAGACGTTGGTAGAAGGAGAAGGGAAAACATCTGTTTTTCAATGTAGGTATCACGGATGGACCTATGGTATTGATGGTTCGCTGCAGTATGTTCCTCATGAGGCTGGATTTCCAGGCCTGGATCACGGCTGCCATGGTCTTATGCCAATACATGGAGTCATTGAACAAGGTGGTTTGGTTTATGTGTGCATCGAAGAGCCTTTCGATCAGGGGGCCTTAGGGAATATGCCACAAATTATCAAAGACGATCAAAAAATCTTTGATTCCAGTGAATACTCGCAGGCGTTCAATTGGAAACTGAACATTGAAGCGACGATGGAGGGATACCACATCAAACCGACCCATGAAAAAACATTTTATCCCTATGGCTACGATAACCTGAATATTGTTGAGACATTTGGTTTAAACAGCAGAATCACTTTCCCATTCAGGCGCATAGAAGATCTTAGGAATATAGCAGAGGAAAAAAGAGATATCACCGGTAAAGTAACCTACGTTTATAGCGTGTTCCCAAACTGTACTGTTGCGTTTTTATCCGACCACATTTCAGTCGTAATTTCAGAACCAGTTTCTCCTACGGAAACACAATACTTTTCCTACAGACTCGGGCAATTTAGCGGCAATGAAACAGAAGAAGATATTGAACGTATGCGACGGGATGCGAGATTTGTTACGGAGACCGGTCTAGAGGAGGATAATGCAGTGGTCGCTGGAATTCAGGATGGTCTTAAAAGTGCTGCCAATACTCACTTTATCTATGGGTTATACGAAAAGGCAATCGTACATTTCCTCAAGAATTTGACTGACCTTGTTAATAAAGCCTGTTGATGGTGAGCAAGCAATCAACCCGCAAATTCCTTACCGAACATGCTCCTGGCGACAAGCAGCTTGGAGATCTGAGATGTCCCATCGCCGATCTGCCAGCCAAGGATATCACGGAGGCGTTGTTCAAAAGGTAATTCGGTCGAATAACCATAGTGCCCATGCAGCGTTAAACACTGACGAACGATTTCGAAAGTAAGCTCCGGAACCCACCACTTGCACATGCCACCTTCCTTTGAATTTGGTAGGTCTTCGTCTCGTAACCAAAGTGTTTTGTAACAAAGAAGTCGTGCGGCTTCGAGCTGGGTTTCTGCCTCGACGAGAGGGAAACTAACGCCCTGGTAACCCGAAATGGGTTTACCCATAACAGTACGTTGTTTAGCAAATTCACATGTTTCATCGATGGAAGCCTGAGCTGCACCGATGCACTTAAGACCAATGTAGGCACGGTTGGTATCGAATAGTTGTGCCATCTGAAGGTATGCTTTACCTCTTTCCCCAACCAGATAGTCTTTCGGGATCCGTACATCCTCAAACCGCACTTCCCCTCGCTCAGCACCATGAGTACCCATGTCATCCCAGAGCCTTGGGGACTTAACGCCTTTTGTCTTCTTTGGTATGAAGAAGTTGCTCAGTGACCAGATGCCTTTCGCAGCATCTTCGGTTCGACAGGTGATGGTAAAGTAATCCGCGTTGGCCCACGAGATAGAGTTTTTGACTGCGTTGATTATCCATTCATCTCCGTCCAGCACAGCCGTGCTACGAAAATTGGCTACATCAGCGCCGCCATCAGGTTCGGTAAAGCCCACTGCAATGATGGTCTTTCCTTCACGAACAGCCTGGCGAACCGGATCGCGAATTTCATCTGGTACACCGTCAAGCCGATTAAGCTCGAAGGGCTCTGTAGTAACAAGAAACGGTAAAGCACAATTGAAGTCTACGTAACCCACTTCTTCAATCATTATCCCACGCATGAGGTGGCTCATGTCCGCGTCAAGCAGGCCAGCATCCAACGCCTTTTTGACCATTGCTTGGGGTCGTTCCCGTTCCAGATCCCATTTTTGCCGCATAGGTGCAAGCTCAGTTCTGGCGAATCGCCTAATTTGTTCCCGGTAAAGTTCTTGAGAATCACTGAAGCCAAAGTTTAGAGCCATGAATACACTATAAGGTTTATTTAGAATATAATCTCAGCTTTTATCGTATGGAGAAAATTATGGAAGGATTAACGGTTACTGCATTTGTTTTCAGTATGATAGGAATTGGAGCACTTACGTTTGTACTTATATTGACAAAAAGAGTAGAAAAACTGATAAACACCCTAAAAGAGAAAGGGATTCTCGAAGAGGATTACTAAGATGCATAAAGCAGAGGTTACAATTGGTTACACCAATCACTTGTAGGTTAGTGATAAAATCCAAGAATATGAAATATTTAGTAATTTTTAGCTTAATGGCACTCTTCTCTCCAATGTCTATAGAAGCAGATGAAGTCTCTCCTGGAGTTTTAAGAACCCCGGATGATCGTTTTGAAAATCTGCAAGATTATCCTTTTGAACCGCATTACATGGAAATAGAGGATTTAAGGATCCATTATCTTGATGAAGGACCCAAAGATGCTGACCCCATCATCCTATTTCATGGAGAACCTACTTGGAGTTATTTATTCCGTAAAATGATCCCAGTTTTCACTGCTGCTGGGCATCGAGTTATCGTGCCTGATATGGTTGGCTTTGGAAAATCAGACAAATTAATTTCTAAACATGATTACAGTTACAAACATCATGTAGATGTCATGAAGGAACTTGTAATAAGGTTGGACTTGAAAGAAGCTACCCATTTTGGGCAAGATTGGGGAGGATTAGTTGGGTTGAGAGTGGTAGCTGAATTGCCTGATAGATTTGCAAGGGTTGTTGTGTCTAATACAGGGATGGTAGCCAGAGGTGGTTTTTCTGCTTGGCTTGCCCAGAACTTTGTGAAGTTAGTGGTATGGTGGCATGGTCCTGTTACTTTTGAAGAGCTAAAAGCAGCATCGCAAGAAACATTAAATACTGAAAATCCTTCTCCAAGTCAAGGCGCAGCTATGTTTTCAAAATGGATAGCTCATTCATATTATGCAGAGGATATGGATATCGTCGGAATCATTGAAAATTTTGGAAAAATCGATCTTACAGACGAAGAAGTAAGAGCTTATGAAGCTCCTTATCCAACTGGAGAGTACAAAGCAGGACCGCATGTATGGCCATATCTCATACCAGAACAACTTCAAGAGAACGAGAAATATTGGGTTAATATTTATGAAAAATGGGATAAACCTTTTTTAGTGGCATTCGGAGGTGAAGAAAGAATTACTCTTAGAATGAAAGATGACTTTATTAACAGAGTACCTAACCCAACAGTAATAACTTTAAAAGGAGCTAGTCATTTTGTTCAGGAAGAAGTGGGACCTGAACTTGCTTCTGTGATTAATGATTTTATTGCTGATAGACCGGTAAGAGGATTCAGTAAGCAAGGGGACAGTTTAGATAAATAAAAGTATTTTCCTTGAAAAATAATTTATAAAACAAATCCCAGGTGAGTAACTATTGAGTAGGAAGGATGAAGCTTAAAAAGCCTATAATATATAGTTTACTAGCATTATCAGTCGTTATATCTGTCTTTGGTTTGCAGCCGTTCCAACAAACCATAGATGCCGAGAAAGCTTTAGTTAAACAAACAGGAGTTTATGCTACCGAAGTTCGCAGATTACCTGATGCTTCTTATCTAGTTGCCGTAAGAACTTCAATGCCTGAGGTCAAGGTAGACATGGTGCGTTGGTGGTTCTCTGATTTTCTTCAAACAACAGAACATTACAATTGGTGGCATCCTAAAGATCATGTATGGATGGATTGGGAAAATAAAGAACCAGGAGAAATTATAGGTGCTAGCCATTTAGTGCATGAATATATCGGAGGGAATTTGTCCAAGCTTAGAATACAGTTTGTTAATTCTGCTGAGTTCTTCGGTTATGATGCTAATGATGAAGATACATTTGTTATTTGTGCAAGAGTAGGTTTGCTTGATGAAGAAATGAATATAGCAAAAATGTGTCATGTCGTTAGAAATACACTAAATGGGGCAGAAATGAGATCCCGATTTTGGTTAGGACATGTTGCTAAGCGTAAAGGAAACAAAACCATCTCCTCATTAGAGGGCTTGATCGGTAATACTTTTTTAACGCGTCTACTTGTTCTTAATAAACAGAGTGCAATAGATTTAAAACACCATGCAGAGGAAGAAATGAAATATTTGGCAGCATTACTCCCACCTCTATATGGATCACAAAATATTGATTAAGATAAAAAAATAGTTACACATATTATTTAATTCCCCTGGAACCCTTTATTTATAATTATTACAACGGAGAACAGAATGGATCACCAAGACGAATATTACGACAATATGATTACTATGTTGGAGCTGATTTGGGGAGAAGGCTACATGGCACCAGGCGGTTTGGGCAATATTGAAAAAATGTTTGATGGCATTGAAACAGCAGGAAAACGTATCCTTGATATTGGTTGTGGTTTAGGAGGCCCAGCTTTTGAGATGGCCAACACATTTGGTGCAGATGTTGTTGGCATCGACCTTGAGGCACCACTGATCAAGAGAGCCACTGAGACAGCAATTAAGATGGGATTACAGGATAGATGCAAGTTTCGCATTGTCAAAGAGGGACCATTTGATTTTCCTGATCAGTCTTTTGATATTGTTGCCTCATCAGGTGCGATCACTCAAATATCGGATAAGGCAAATATCTTCAGGGAATGTTTTAGAGTGCTTAAACCTGGCGGTTACTTCACATGTTATGACTGGACCAAGTCAGAAGAACCATTGTCAGAAGACATGTTTTACTGGTTCAAAATGGAAGGTCTTACCTATGCACTTGAAACATTAGAAGAATATAAAGTCCACCTCCAGAAGATTGGTTATATTGACGTCATAATTAAGGATGCATCTGACTGGTATCGTAATCAGGTTCGTAGAGAATATGAACTTATGAAAGGAAGCCTCTATCCTCGTATGGTTGACCTTTTAGGTCAGAAAGATGCCGATCATTTTGTTGAGGATTGGCGAGCAATGTTGGTGGTCTGTGAGAAGGGAGAGATTCGTCAGGGATACTGCAGGGGGCGACGACCGTTAAATGAGTGAGAATAAGAATATGGAAAACCTATTTTCTTACGGAACTCTGCAACAAGAAAATGTTCAGTTAAAAAATTTTGGACACACTCTTGAAGGTTCTAAAGACACACTTCAAAAATATTGCTTGGAGGACATAGAGATTACAGATGAATTAGTTCTTAAAACAAGTGAGAAAAAGTTTCATCCCATTCTTTTTTTAACTGGCAATGAAGAAGATGAAGTGCTTGGCACAGTTTTTAAAATTACCTCATCTGAACTACTGAAAGCAGATAGTTATGAAGTTGATGATTATCATAGAGTCCAAGTAATATTAAAATCAGGTACAAAAAGCTGGGTATATGTTGGCAATAGATGAATAAATTTTTTTTTCAAATGAGGCAGTAAAATGAAATTTCTTAAATATTTTCTAGCAATTATATTCTTATCAGCTTTTCTAATTTTCATATTATTAAGAATCCCGGCTGTCGAAGATAAGGTGTTGACATCAGCTTTAAATAATTTACTAAATCAAGAAGTTGATCTTTATGACAACTCTTTAACAGCTCTAGTTTGCGGATCTCGTTCTCCGCTTCCTCATCCAAGAAGAGCCGAGACATGCGTTTTAATTAATGCTGGAGGTAGTTATTATGTCATAGATGTTGGAGATGGAAGTGTAAGTAATCTCAGGAACTATGGAGTTAATCTAGGTAAGATTAAAGCAGTATTGCTTACTCATCTTCATTCAGACCATATCTCTGATCTAGCAGATATTCACATGGGAACCTGGATCGCTCAGTCTAGGACTAAGAGATTAGATGTTTATGGTCCATCGGGCGTCGAGCTTGTGACTAAAGGTTTTGAGGATACATATAAACTCGATTATAAATATCGGAATGAACATCATGGTGATGAGGTTGCGCCAATTAATATTGCAGGATTTGATCCTCATCCAGTTGATTTATTAAACCCTGTTGTTATTAATGAAAATGGATTAAAGGTTACTGCATTTAAAGTGTCCCATGATCCAGTAAAACCAGCATTAGGGTATCGTTTTGATTTCAAAGGCAGATCTATTGTTATTAGTGGAGATACTTCATATAGCGAAAACTTAATTACTCATGCAAAAGATGCGGATGTATTATTTCATGAGGCTCAAGCTAATCATATTTTAGAAATGATGAAAGGTGTTTTTGATAAGGCTGGTGATCCATTAACAGCAAAGATTTTGGATGATATTACGACCTATCACACTACTCCTAAGGATGCAGCTAAAGTAGCAAATCTTGCAAATGTTGATCATTTAGTTTTTTATCATTTAACTCCATCTCCAAGAAATAGCATTATGGAAAGAATATTTTTTCGGGGAGTAAATAAAATAAGAGAAGATTGGAGTGTAGTTGATGATGGAACTATGGTGGTTTTACCTTTGAATTCAAAAGATATAATCATTTCAAGCATCAACTAGGAAGAACTAGAACTTTTTGGACTTAGTGCCTTGGTCATTAATTGAATAGAGCAGTAATGCATAAAATTTCCCTATATCAAGTTGATGCTTTCACCAATAAGATTTTTAAAGGAAACCCTGCAGCAGTTTGTCCACTCGAAGAATGGTTGTCTGATGAGGTAATGTTATCAATTGCATCAGAAAATAACCTGTCTGAAACTGCTTTTGTTAATGTAAACTCATCCCCCTTTTTCATCCGTTGGTTTACACCAATAACCGAAGTTGATTTATGTGGTCATGCAACACTGGCAACAGCAAGAATTCTTTTTGATGAATATCTTCCAAAAAATATCAGTGAAATAATCTTTAATTCTAAGAGTGGAGAATTAAAAGCATTCAAAAAGGATGAGTTAATTTATCTAGATTTTCCAAAAGATGAGCCTAGACAAGTGGAAGGATATTCTTTGATTACTCAAGGGCTTGGGAAGCAACCAATGGATGTGTTTAAGGGTAAGGATGACTTCTTAGCCATCTTCGAGGATGAGCAGGTAATAAAGTCAATGAATCCTAACTTTAAAAAAATTTCAGAGTTGGATTCAAGGGGTTTAATTATCAGTGCTCGAGGCGTTAGTGAGGATTTTGTATCGAGATGTTTTTACCCCCAATCAGGGATTGATGAAGATCCAGTAACTGGCTCCGCACATACTTTGATGGTTCCTTATTGGGCAGCAGTGCTACAAAAGAATAAATTATTAGCTTGCCAATATTCTTCGAGAGGTGGATTTCTAAAGTGCCAGTTATTGGGGGATAGAGTTCTTATTGGCGGTGCTTCAGTGAGATATATGCAAGGAAAGATTACTCTTTGAATCCTTTTATGTGTAAAACTTGTACACTACTATTTAAATAGAGAGTAAAAATAATCATAGAAAACTAAGGTATATAAACTATGAAATATTTACATACGATGATACGTATTAGTGATGTCAAATCTTCCCTTGATTTCTACTGTAACCAATTAGGTTTACAAGAACTAAGACGAGTTGATAATGAAGCAGGTAGATATAGTCTTATTTTCCTTTCCGCACCCGGTGATGAATCTGCCCAAATAGAACTAACCTACAACTGGGATGGGGATGAGCTAGGAGAAGGCTCAAGAAATTTTGGACATTTAGCATATAGTGTTGAGAACATATATGATACATGCAGACGTTTACAAGAAGCCGGAGTGATAATCAATCGTCCTCCCAGAGATGGATATATGGCATTCGTTAGATCTCCAGATAATATCTCAGTAGAATTTCTGCAATCAGGCAAACCTTTGCCACCTGAAGAGCCATGGATTTCAATGGATAATACTGGGAATTGGTAATAAATGGCGTCTAAGCGAACATTAGAATCTTGTCATAAGGTCATGGATTTTAGAAAGCTTGCTGAGAAGCGACTCCCTGCACCTATGTTTCATTACATCGATGGAGCGGCTGAAGATGAATGGACTTATCGTCAAAATACCTCTGCTTTCAATCAGCTTGAGTTGATCCCTCGTTTTTTGGTTAACGTCGAGAACATAGACATGTCTACAACTGTTTTGGGGCAAAAGATAGATTGGCCATTTTTCTGCTCGCCCACAGGTTATTGCAGGCTCTTCCATCATGATGGAGAAGGGGGAGCAGCTAGGGCTGCTGCTAGAACTGGAACTATTTTTTGTCTTTCATCAATTGCTACCACTTCCATTGAGGAGGTAGCAACAGCTTCAGATGGGCCAAAAATATTTCAGATCTACGTCCTAAAGGATAGAGGTCTCTCTCAGGAATATATTCAACGCTGTAAAGATGCCAATTATGATGCTTTATGTCTAACGGTTGATGTTCCCAGTAATGGTAAACGAGAAAGAGATTTAGTAACCGGGATGACGGTGCCACCCAAACTAGGCCTCAGTGGCTATATGAATGTCATGAAACACATTGATTGGTCTTTTAATTACCTTACTCACCCACCAACACCTTCCATGGTTAATATCGAACACAAGTTACCCAAAGGGTCATCAAGTATCTCTGTGATGGATTTTATGAACACGCAATTTGATCGAACTGTCACTTGGAAGGATGCAGCATGGATAATAGGTCAATGGGACAAACCCTTTGCCATTAAAGGCATTCTCTCTGTTGAAGATGCAAAAATGGCAGTAGAAATTGGTGCATCAGCTGTGATGGTTTCGAATCATGGAGGCAGACAGATGGATGGATGTCCTGCACCAATAGAAGTTATCGGAGATATTGTAGATGCTGTTGGGGACAAATTAGAGGTGATTCTCGATGGTGGAGTTCGTAGAGGAACCCATATTCTAAAAGCTCTAGCTATGGGCGCGAAAGCCTGTATGGGTGGAAGAGCTTATCTTTATGGATTAGCAGCTGGTGGAGAAGAGGGTGCTTACTCTTCGCTTAAGATATTAAAGGATGAAGTACAGAACAATATGATTTTATTGGGCTGTACAGATATCAGTCAGATTAGTTCTGATTATTTACGTAAGACAGAATCCCGATTGCCTTGATTATCTAAAATCGACGCAAACTGTAGCTTATGAAAAACTTCTATATGACAGTTATGTTCACACTTTTGGTGGGTGCTGCGATGAAAATGAATAAACTGGGAATAATATGAATACTCAGAAGAGATCTGAATTAATTGAGCTTTATAATCGATTAGAAAAAACTCTCGATAAGAGCAGAAAAGAAGCGAGAGCAAAAAGACATCAAAGAGGAAATAGAACAGCAAGAGAAAATCTAGAAGATTTGATAGATGAGAATTCTTTTATTGAGTATGGTCAATTAGCAGTGGCTGCTCAGAGGAGTAGAAGAGACTATGAAGAGTTGCAAACCTCAACGGCAGCAGATGGCATACTCACCGGTATTTGCACCATAAATAAAGATAACATAGGAAAAAATAATGCACATGCTGTTGTCATCATTAACGACTACTCTGTCCTTGCTGGAACTCAGGGATATTTTCATCATAAAAAGCTTGATCGGATGTGTGCACTAGCGGAAGAGCATTCCCTACCAGTAGTTATGTTTACAGAAGGAGGTGGAGGAAGACCTGGTGATACAGATGTGCACGTTCAAATTGCTGGTTTAAACGTTCCCTCTTTTGCAAGTTGGGCAAGACTCAAAGGCAAGGTACCTCGTATAGCAGTCAATAATGGGTTTTGTTTCGCCGGCAATGCAGCCCTTTTAGGCTGTTCTGATTTTTGTATTGCTACTAAAAATTCATGGATAGGAATGGCTGGTCCAGCAATGATAGAAGGAGGCGGATTAGGAAACTTTGAGCCCACGGAAATAGGACCATCTGATATCCAAGAAAGGAATGGGGTGGTTGACTACCTTGCCGATGATGAAGAGCACGCAACAAAAATTGCTCAGCAACTTCTATCGTATTTCCAAGGAAGTAGAGAAGCATGGACAGTTAATGATCAAACAAAATTACGAGACTCCATCCCCCAAAACAGAAGAATGGGGTACTCCATCAGGGAGATAATTGAAATAATTGCTGATGAAGGTTCGTTTTTAGAGCTCAGAAAAATTTATGGCAGAAGTGTGGTTACTGGGTTTATACGTTTAGAAGGAGAACCAGCAGCATTAATAGCTAATGACTGTCAACAATTAGGAGGAGCAATTGACTCAACTGCTGCTGAAAAAACTGGTGATTTTATTTCCATATGCAATGATCACAATATTCCTATTGTATCCTTAGTCGATACCCCAGGATTCATGGTTGGTCCAGAAAGTGAGAAAGAAGGTGCAGTAAGAAAGATGGGATCACTATTCAATGCCGGGGCAAGTTTGAAAGTTCCTGTGGTCGCTATTTTCTTAAGAAAGGGTTACGGCCTAGGGGCAATGGCTATGGCTGGAGGGAGTTTTTTAGAACCCGTTTATACTGCTTCTTGGCCGACTGGAGAATTCGGCGGAATGGGCTTGGAGGGAGCTGTTAAATTAGGATTTAAAAAGGAATTAGATGCTGAAGAAAACTCAGAAAAAAAGGAAGCTTTATACAATACATTGGTTGCGAAAATGTATGAAGCAGGCAAGGCCACCGAAGCAGCATCTCATCTTGAAATTGATGCAGTAATAGATCCAATGGATACCAGAAGCTTAATTCTTAAAGCTCTTCAAGCTTTATAAATCTATGAGTTTTTTTTCGAGAGCAGTTCTGAGTCTTTTTTCATTCTTAATTTCTGCCTCAGTATTGGCCAATCAGCCAGCATTTTCACGGCCAGAGTCAACCTATTTTTATACCTCGGGTAGTGCAGATCCAGGTGTATACTTTATTTCAAGTACCAACGGCGATGATGTGGGTTGGGTGAGCAAACTGGCGGCAGATGGTAGTATGATCGACCAACGCTGGGCAACGGATCTTCGGAACCCGATGGGAATGAGGGTTTCTGGTAAACGCTTGTGGGTCAATAATGCTACCGAAGTTGTTGGTATTAATTTGGATGATCCCAGTGATCGAATTATTCACCTGATAGATGGTGCAATCGTTTTGAATGATTTGGCCACTGATTCTTCAGGATATGCCTACCTTTCAGATTCAGTGAATAGCCGAGTGGTTAGAGTAGATTTGGCGACTGGAGAAAACAGCACTTATATTTCCACCTTACCATCTTCTCCCAATGGACTGCTGGTCCAAGGAGACAAGCTTTATATTGCCAGTTGGGGAATCATGTCTGAGCAACCAGAGGAGCGTGCCGAGTGGATAACCAAGACAGCAGGCGATTTGTATTGGGTTTCTTTGAAGGATTCAAAAAAAGTGAGGCATATTATTGCCCCAGAACTTGGCAACCTAGATGGTGTAGAAATTGACCAACAAGGAAATATCTATGTTTCTGATTGGGAAAGCGGCAAGCTCTACAAGATTTCTAGCAGCAATAAAACGGTCATCGAACTTGGTCAATACGGGCAAGGTTTGGCTGATTTAGGTTTGAATTTGCTCACGGGAGAATTGGTTTTACCTGTTACGCTCAGTAGCGAAGTTTTATTTTACACTCCCAGTCCTTAATTTTAATTGATGTAAACTTGATACAAAGTCGAACTAATACCCAATTAAATCAATAACTTAAATAGATATTATTATTGAGGGGGAATAAATTATTATGGTCTTATCTTGCAGTAGACTTGTTATGACCGTAAAGTCTTTAGAATAAAGTTAAATCTATTAATGGAGTTAATCATGCAAACCTTAATTCTTTTCTCATTGTTGCTGGCACTTTTACACATTTGGTTATTACCAATGATCTTAAATGTCAAGAATGCGGAATATTTGCTTTCTAACAGAGATGGGGTAGTGGAAGAGTCTGGAATGTCTGGGAGAGTAAGGAGAGCATCAACAAATTTTTACGAAAGCTTCCCTGCATTTTTAGTTTTATGTCTTCTTTCTATAATGCTAGAAGTGGATAATATCTCGCTGGCTATGTGCTGGCTTATTTTTAGAGTCCTATTTTTAATCTCGTATGCTGCAGGAATTATTTATCTAAGAACACTTTTATGGATGGGTTCTATAGTTTGCTTGATTATGATGGCAGTTTCTTTCATTTAAACTAAATTATCTATATATCTAGTTATTGAGTTTGTTAATGCGATGGGATAAGAAGAAAAATGCATAAATACAAATACCTCCAAGTCAAAAAGAGATTAGGCGTGACAAATGTTTTTCTTAACAGAGTAGATAACCGCAACGCTCTGAATGAAGGGTTAATGGTTGAACTGACTGATTTTTGCTCTGAAATTAGAAAAGATATTAAAACAAAAGTTATTGTTTTCAGATCAAATGCCAAGGATTTTTCAGTCGGAGCAGATCTTAAACAATCTAGATCAGATCAATCAAAGCTATATCAGTGGAAGCACAACAGAGGCAAAGATCTCATACAATCAATCTTAGAGATTGAGCAAATAACAATTTGCTTGATGCAGGGTTATTGTTTGGGAGGCGCAGCCGTTATTGCTTCTGCTTGTGATTTTAGAATTGCTGATGAGAATACTAAAGTTGGTTATCCAGAAATCAATTTAGGAATGAGCTTAAACTGGTTGGGTCTGCCTTTGGCAATTAACTTAGTCGGAGTTGCTAGGGCTAAGCAAATGGTTATTGGCGGTGACTTTCATGATGCCAATGAACTATTATCTTGGGGTTTTATCGATGAAGTTTTTGCAAATGAGAATCAAGAAACCTGTCTTAGAAAATGGGTGAAGAAATATTCATTCAAACCACCTTTAGCTGCACAAATGATAAAACGCAGTTCAAATGAATTAGCTATGACTCTTTTTAAAGGGATCATGCACATGGATTATGAACAATTCATGCTCACTATGGATTCTGCAGATCAGAAAAAGGCGATTAGCAAATTTCTAACCAAGACTAAAAAGAAATAAATTATTGAGAGTTAATAATATGAACAAGATTAAAATCATCGCATCACTCATTTTATTGCACACGACCATTATCTTCAGCCACACCGATGGTTATGATGGCCAAGAATTGTCGACAAATAAAATTGATGAGCAACACCTACATCAACACATACAAATACTTGCATCCGATGAATTTGAAGGGAGAGCTCCTGGAAGTGAAGGAGGGGAGAAAACAAAAGAATATCTTGTAAATGCTTTCAAAGAGTTTTCTCTTGAACCGATCAACGGGGATTATTTACTTGATGTTCCTTTGGTTGAAGTTTCAGTCAAGGAAGGATCCTATATCTCCATTCTTCAAGATGATGGGGAACACAAACTTCAGCAAGGAGCCGAAGCTGTTTACTGGACTAAAAGAGTACAGGAAGAAGTTGCTGTTGAGGAGAGTGAACTGGTATTTGCTGGGTACGGTATTGTTGCTCCAGAATACGGATGGAATGATTATGAGGGCATTGATATGAGGGGCAAAACTGCCGTGCTTCTGATTAATGATCCAGGGTTTGCAACACAAGATCCTACCTTATTTAAAGGCAATGCTATGACTTACTACGGCAGATGGACTTATAAATACGAAGAAGCTGCTCGGCAGGGAGCAGAAGCTGTCATCATTATTCACGAAACAGCTCCAGCTGCTTATCCATGGCAAGTTGTGGAAACTAGTTGGCAAGGAAAACAGATTGATTTAAAACGAGAAGACATGGGATTGAATCGAGTCAAAGTTGAAGCGTGGATAACACATTCTGTAGCTCAAAGTCTCTTTGAAAAATCTGGACTTAATTTTGAAAAACTTAAACAGCAAGCTCTGAGTTCTAATTTCAAACCTTTAGTTATGAAAGGTCTCAAGCTTAAAGCAGAACTAAATAACAAGATTAAGTTTAAGAATTCTCATAATGTCGCAGCAGTAAAAAAAGGTTCACTAAGACCCAATGAATTTATTCTCATGATGGCTCATTGGGATCATTTAGGTACTAAAGAAGGACAGGGAGGGGACAACATCTATAATGGTGCAGTCGATAATGCCACTGGCGTTGCTGGACTCTTGGAGTTAGCAGAAACATTGAATGATTATGATAACGAAAGATCGCTTTTATACTTAGCAGTCACTGCAGAAGAATCGGGTCTTTTAGGATCAGCCTATTTTGCTGAATACCCACCTGTAGATTTATCTCAGATTGTTGCCGGTTTTAATTTTGATGCATTACAACCAGGTGGAAAGTCAAAAGATGTGATTATTGTGGGCTATGGTGCTTCGCAATTGGAAGATATTTTGGCCAGAAAACTCAAGAAATTTGGTAAATATATACGTCCAGATCCAGAACCTGAAAAAGGATTTTTCTACCGTTCCGATCACATCAGTCTGTCTAAGAAAGGAGTACCAACACTATATGCGGATGCGGGCTTCGATAAAGTGGATGGTGGTGTCGAAGCAGGTCAACGCTTGGCTGAACGATATACGAGGGAGGACTATCACCAGTCTTCTGATGAATATAATCCTAACTGGGACTTAAGTGGTATTGTTGAGCAGTTAAGTATCACTGCAGAAATAGTTCTCGACCTAGCCAATTCACTAAATTGGCCTGAGTGGTACGAGGGTAATGAGTTCAGATCAATTAGAGAAGAGTCTCGAAGTTCATCTCAGTAACTTTGCATGCAATCGCGGTTATCTTAAGTTCAACCGTTACTTGTCCTCAATGTGACTTTAGTAAAAAAGAACATATGCCAATTAATAGTTGTCAGTTTTTTTACGAATGTATCAATTGCCTGTGTTTATTGAAGTCGAAACAAGGTGACTGTTGCATATTTTGTTCGTATGGGGATGTATCCTGTCCACCTGTGCAAGAGGATAGTTGTTGTTAAATTTGACTCTATTAATTAAAGGACTCGTCGGTGCACTCTTGCAAGTAGCATTCTTTGGAGCACTTCTTCTGATACCAGCGGGTACCTGGCAGTGGACTGAAGCAAATCAATTCCTGTATTTTTACGGCTTGCTTACATTGATCAGTACTGTTTTCCTGGCCATCAAAGCCCCTCGTAGCCTAGAAGCTCGCCTTGAAATCCCAATGAGTAAAAGCCAGCCCTTATCAGATCGTATTGCCACAAATTTTTTGCTTGTATTTTTAATTGGTTGGTTTGTATTTATTCCAGTCGATGTCTTCCATTTAAAATATTTTGCACCACCACAACACATAATTTCCATTCTCGGAGGGATTCTGAGTCTATTTGGCTATGGCATTATGCTTACAGCCTTGTATCAAAATGAATTTGCCATCACAGTAGTAAGAGATCAATCCGACCGGGGGCATGAGTTGAGAGATAGTGGTTTATATGGGCTAGTCCGACACCCTTTTTATACTGGATTTATATCATTTTGTGCCGGTTTAGCACTTTGGCTGCAAAGCTATACCGCACTGATTGTCGGCTTACTGCCAATCACTGCGTTGATTGGAAGAATTTATGCTGAGGAAACAATGCTAGAGGAGTATTTAACTGGTTATAAGGCGTACATGTCAAAGGTGCGTTATCGAATTATACCTTTCATCTGGTAGTAACTATTGATTTCTTACACAAGAAAAATAGTCCACTACAGGATGGTTGCCTAAATCTTCAAACTGACTTGATTTATTATAAATTTATCATTAGTTTGAATGTAAATTTATATGAAAGGTACGCATCATGAAAAAAATAACAATAATTGTTTTAATCATATTTCTATTTTTTCCCCTTGTTCACAGTCATAGCAACCATGATGAATTAACAAAATCAGACATAATAGAAATAGCCATGTCAGCCGCACCCTTGAATGTAAGCGAAAAAGCTACAATTATTGGATCGGACGGTTCAATTTTAAGAGAAGGCAACAATGGATGGACTTGTATGCCAGGAACGCCACCCAATGAAAATGTTAATCCAATGTGCGTGGATAAAGCCTGGCAAAAATGGTTAAAAGCCTTTATGGAACAAACTCCGTATAACTCAGAAAATGAATCACTTGGAATATCTTATATGTTAGTTGGAGATCAGGCTATAGATAATGATGATCCATTTAATCTCGATAAATCTAAAGGTAATTGGATAGCAGAAGGGCCACATCTTATGCTCTTACTTCCGGAAAGTTTGATGAGCAATCTACCAACTGATCCTTATGCTGGTGGACCTTACGTAATGTTTAAAGGTAATGATTTTGTGCACGTCATGGTTCCTTTGGAGGTAACTTTAAAGCCATAACATTAAAGGTCTATGACAATTTGCTTCGATAATATATAAAATCAAAGCAATGAAAGAATTCTTAACTGTTGCCGTTTTACATTTTTTTGCAGTTGCGAGTCCTGGACCAGATTTTATCTTAGTCAGCCGTCAGTGTTTAAGGTATGGCAGAAGTGTTGCTCTATGGACTAGTTTAGGCATTGCATTAGGCATTCTTTTACATGTTGCTCTTTCTATAGCTGGTTTAAGCATCCTCATTAAACAACAGCCTGTTATTCTGGATTGGTTAAAAATAATTGCTTCCCTCTATATTGCTTATCTAGGCCTGCATTCAATTTTATCTAGGCATTCAAGAAATATCGGTCAAGAATCTATTGAGAGCAGAACTAAAGAAATGAAATCCATAACTACAGGCTTCTTAACCAACGTGCTTAATCCAAAAGCATTTATATTTTTTGCCACAGTATTCGCCTTGGTTATAGAAACCTCTACGACTAATCTAACTAAGATTGCTTTGGGTGTTTATATGTCCTTGGCTACCTTTGCATGGTTTGTGTTTATCAGTATCTTATTGACAAACGAAACGGCAAATACAAGATTTCGTAAATTTATTCCATGGATAGAGAAGGTTACTGGATTATTGTTATTACTGATTGCACTACAAATACTTTTGCAAGAGCTATAAAGAAATAAAAGCATGATTTATGATTAAAAGAAATATCGATAATAGTAGTTTTCTTATTTACAATCATAAATGAATTTATTGTCGGAAAGGAGTTCAAATAAATCAGGAGATTATCATGTTTAAATGCGGTTTAATTTTGTTCTTTGGTACTCATTTAATTCCCAGTTTTAGCAAAATAAAAAATTTCGTTGTGATGAAAGTTGGACTAAACGGTTATTTGGGAATATTCGTACTGTTCAGCGTGACCGGAATGGTGCTGCTGATGATTGGCTATAAATCTGGGGAAGAATTGTTGTACCCCGTAAACAATTGGTTTTATTTGAATGCAAGGTATTTCATGCTGATAGCTTGTATTTGTTTAGCTGCGGCCTTCCTAGAAACGCATACCCGTAAGATTCTGCGACATCCCATGCTTACAGGTATTATTATCTGGACCATTGTTCATTTGAGCGTTAATCCAGACAGATCTTCAGTCATGTTGTTTGGTTCATTTCTAGTTTTCTCAGTTCTATCCATAATAACTTCTGAAATTAGAGGAAAAAATTTGAGCGGCGGCACGACTCATTTCAAGTTTGATATGATCGCAATAATAATTGGAGTGATTTCTTTTGCTTTGTTGTATAGGTTTCATGAAGGTTTATTTGGTGTCTCCTTATCATAAAACAACCAATGATTGGTCCTAGTATTTGGTCTGAGATTTCAAAAGTAATGCTTGAAAAACTGAGTCCAGAGACTTTCGATCTGATCGAACAAAATTGGGAGAATTATTTAATCAATTGGAAACGGTAAGATGACTCACTCCGATGAATATTTTATGGCGCTTGCTATTGACCAAGCAAGTATTGCTCAAACCAATGGTGAAGTTCCTGTTGGAGCTATCTTTGTTGATAACAATGAAGTCATCGCTGCATCTGGAAATGCACCCATAGCCTTGAGCGACCCCACTGCGCATGCAGAAATAATGGTGATAAGAAAGGCTGCTGAGTTGAAAAAAAATTATCGATTGGGTGGTTCAGTTTTTGTGACCTTGGAACCGTGTGCGATGTGTGTGGGTGCGATGATCCATGCAAGGATTCAAAGATTAATTTTTGGTGCTTCTGATGATAATGTTGGAGCTGTTTTGTCTATTTATAATTTAGCTCAATCTCCCTATGAAAATCATCGTATTGAAGTTACCAAGGGCGTTTTAGAAAAAAAATGCCAAATGTTATTAAAAGATTTTTTCAGGTCAAAACGTTGATCCTAAATGATCAAACTGGCCAGCCTATGAGTAATCAGAGCAGCCAGGTAGCTTAGACTGGTCATATAAGTCCATGCAACAACCGGCCAGCGCCATGAGTTCGTTTCCCTACGGATAATGGCAATGGTTGCAAAACACTGTAGGCAGAATGCATAGAACACTAAAAGGCCTAGTGTCATAGGCAGTGTAAACACTGGTTTTCCATCGTCCCAGGTAGCATGTTTTAGCTTGTTTTGGAGCAAGGATTCAGAAGTAGTTTCATCACCAATAGCATAAATCGTACCCAGAGCTGCGATCACAACTTCTCTTGCTGGCAAGCCTCCAATAAATGCAGCTGTAACTTTCCAGTCCCAGCCCAAGGGTTTGAAAACAGGTGCGATAGATTTGCCCATTTGACCCAACCAACTGCGTTCCAAATAGGCAGCTTTTTCCTCTTGATTAATCTGGACCAACTGAGCAGATTTTTCTTTAGCATCTGCCACCACAGCGACTAAATCACGTTCAATATCAAATTGATTTTTAATTTCTATGGGTCTTGGAAAATAAGCTAAAGCCCATATCAGGATTGCAACTGAAAATATAACCGTTCCAGCACGTTTAAGGAAAATTAATGCGCGATCATACAGCTTAATGAACATCGATTTAAGATTTGGAGTTCGGTAGGGAAATAACTCAATAATAAAATTAGGTGAAGGTTCTGCAGGCATGATTGTTTTCATTATCAAGGCCGTTAAAACACCACCAAAGATGCCCAGGACATAAAGACCCAGTAGCACCAATCCCTTTAAGTTAATCCACTCATTCATATAGTATGCATCGGGTATAAAAGCCCCAATCAAAAGGGCATACACTGGTAATCTTGCAGAGCACGTCATAAAGGGTGCGGATAGCATGGTTATTAATCTAGCTTTAGGTTCCGGGATCACCCTTGTTGCCATGATTCCAGGAACTGCACAAGCAAAACTGGAAATCAGAGGGATGACTGATTTTCCAGATAGTCCAAAATTCCGCATAATTTTTTCCACAATGAAAGCGGTTCGCGACAAATACCCTGAGTCTTCTAAAATGATGATGAAGCAAAAAAGAATT
>Ga0207989_1000311_pt1 | contig 27812 bp, 24 predicted proteins | sample ETNtaG_7_FD_185777 | JGI IMG/M metagenome (GOLD analysis project Ga0207989, IMG submission 185777) | Marine microbial and viral communities from oxygen minimum zone, Eastern Pacific Ocean - ETNP201406SV65 (SPAdes) (version 2) | ecosystem: Environmental > Aquatic > Marine > Oceanic ... | reverse complement strand
CCCATTAACATTTCGAGATGCTCGTCCGGAGACTTGCATAAGTGCCGATTCAGACCTAAGGAAGCCCTCCTTGTCAGCATCGAGCACTGCAACCAGTGATACTTCCGGCAAATCCAACCCTTCCCGAAGAAGATTGATGCCCACGAGTACATCGAACTCACCCAACCGCAGATCTCGAAGTATCTTCACCCTCTCAATAGTGATGATTTCAGAATGAAGATAGCGGACGTTCAGATTCATACCGCTCAGATATTCCGTCAGTTCCTCAGACATTCTTTTGGTAAGGGTTGTAACCAGCACTCTCTCCTTCCGCTTAGTGCGTAACCTTATTTCGCCTATAAGGTCATCAATCTGTCCTTTTGTAGGTCGTACTTCAATCATTGGGTCGATAAGCCCTGTGGGACGTATAAGCTGCTCAACGATAACTCCATTTGTTCGCTCAAGCTCGCGGTATCCCGGTGTAGCCGATACGAAAACTGCTTGATTAACCTTCTCCTCGAATTCATCTAATTTCATGGGACGATTATCTAAGGCAGATGGCAAGCGAAATCCGTACTCCACGAGCACTTCTTTACGACTACGGTCACCGGCATACATTCCCTGAACTTGAGGCAGAGAAACATGTGATTCATCAATAAACATCAGATAGTCGTCTGGAAAGAAATCAAGAAGTGTCCACGGTCGCTGTCCCGGCTTCCGTCCGGAAAAATGACGAGAGTAGTTTTCGATTCCTGAACAATAACCGACTTCCAGCAGCATCTCCATGTCAAAGTTAGTCCGCTGTTCAAGGCGCTGGGCTTCCAGTAGAAGTCCTTCTGATTTCAGGTAATCCAATCGTTCAGACAACTCCGTACGAATGGCATCGATGATTGAATCGAGTTGAGTTTCGTCTGTAACAAAATGTTTGGCAGGATAAATATAGAGGGATTCCAGTTCTCGAATAACCTCCCCTGTGAGTGGATCAAAAGAAGACAAAGTTTCAATTTCATTACCGTACATTTCCACTCGGATACAGACATCTTCATATGCAGGGAAGATTTCGATACTATCACCACGTACCCGGAATCGTCCTCGCTCAAGAACAGCATCGTTCCGGGAATAGTAGATTTTCACCAAGGCGCCGAACAGTTCCTTTCTGTTGAGTATCTGACCATTAGCCAGATGAACAATCTGCTCTCTGTACTCCTCAGGCGAACCGATTCCGTAGATACATGATACACTGCTCACCACAATAACATCCCGACGCTCCAAGAGCGAACTGGTGGTCTTCAGCCTAAGCTTGTCAATCTCTTCATTCACTGAAGCATCCTTCTCAATGAAAGTGTCGGTTACCGGTAGGTAAGCTTCCGGCTGATAATAGTCGTAGTAGCTGATAAAGTACTCAACCGCATTTTCAGGAAAGAGTGATCGAAATTCTCCATAGAGCTGAGCTGCCAACGTTTTGTTATGCGACATAATGATGGTCGGTCGCTGCATCTCCTGGATAACATTAGCCATAGTAAATGTCTTACCGCTGCCTGTAACGCCCAGGAGCGTCTGGTATTTATCACCGCGGTTCACACCTGCTACAAGCTGCTCTATTGCTTGAGGCTGATCACCAGTAGGCTGAAAATCCGAATGTATTCTGAATTCTGCCATATTGACTTAGAATTTACTCCTCTTCGACGGTACTGTCAAGAAATAGAGTGCGCATATCTTTCATATTGTCGGTTTTATATTGACAATTGTCCTAAGGACTCTATGAGATAATTAGATAATATGACAATACTATTTTAAAGAACAAATTGAATCATTTTCAGCACTTCCATCCAATCTGCTGTTTTAAATCGGACAATCTGTTCATCCTCAAGGGACATATCTTGATAAAATGAAGCTTTATAAGCATCTTTAGCTTTATTAAAACGAATCATCAGATCGAAATGTTCAGGTAGATCAATCAGGCATTCGCTCGAATCTCCGGGTACAGCTTCGGCTACTTTTAATCTAATATCTTCAACCGCTTTTTCCGGTTGCATTGTGATCACGGAGTCTCCCACTCCTTTCTTTACTCCCACAGTATGAATACCTGAAATCAACTTTTCAGCATGCTTACATAGCGCTTCATCGCCTGATAGGAAAACCACCGGAACCTTATGCATGGCAGCAGTGTAGGTATTCAGCAAAAACTCTGAAGCTTTGATACCATTAACAGTGATTTCAGCTGCCTTGCCAGTCATGGTGTGTGATAAGGGGTTATCTCCAGAACCTGCCCATGAATGATAGCCAATCATGAGAACGTAGTCGAAGGATTCATCCAACTCCTGCATCATAGAATACGGATGACCACTCCATCCGCGGATGAGTTTAGCTTCCTTGGGAAGTTCTCCTGCGGTGATGTTTCTACCGGAAGCGTGTGCATCTTTCACTAATACTTCTGTAGCTCCACCGGCCAGAGCACCCTCACAGGCGGCAACCACTTCCGCTGTCATCTGCTTACTGAAAGCGGGATAATCCTTGTGCTTGCGGTCCACTTCATCCCAAACAGCTGTTGCCGCAATTCCTTCCATGTCAGCGCTGATATAGACTTTCATATTGACTTATTCCCTCGGTATAATTATCGTTTCAACTCTGTCTGAAGCAACGGCGCAGAAAGTGCCGAAACCTCCTTCAATACCGAAGGCAGGGCCGCTGCCGCCGGCTCCCATAAGGAAATTCACAAACTCGTTATCGAATCCGTTCTTGTTAAAATAGTCATAGTAATTTTCATCCATTTAATAGAGCTCAATGGTAAAAGAAACTTACTCTTCACACTTTATTTTCCTCATCATATAATAGTGATTTTACGTAATCTTCCGCATTGTACTTTACTAGGTCATCCAAAGTTTCACCTATTCCAATAAATTTTACCGGTATTCCCAATTCCTTGTAAATAGGAAAGACAATTCCACCTTTCGCTGTACCATCCATTTTGGTAAGGATAATACCGTCCACTGGAACTTGCTCATGAAACTTTCTCGCTTGTATCAGAGAATTCTGTCCAAGATTGGCATCCAATGTCAGCAAGGTTTCCAGTTGGAAATCAGGAAACTTTCTAGAAACTACTCTATGCATTTTCTCAATCTCGGCCATAAGATTTTTATAAGTATGTAGGCGACCAGCAGTATCAATTAGACTTATATCAATCTCTTTTGCCTGCGCCGATTTCAATCCATCAAAAAGTACCGCCGAAGGATCCCCTGAAGATTCATTGGATACAAACTGTATATTCGCTGTGACGCTCCATTGACGAAGTTGCTCTGCAGCGGCAGCCCGATAAGTATCAGCCCCTATTAGCATCACACTCTTTCCCAGGTTGGAATAGTAAGCTGCCAGTTTAGCCACTGATGTAGTCTTGCCGGTTCCATTAACTCCAACTATCATAATTGCTCGAGCTTTACGATTAGTTTGAATCGTATTTTCTTCATCCATAACTGTTATCATCTCTAGTAACTCGTTACGGAGCATCTCTAGAAGATTTGATTTATTACTGCATTTTTTTAGTTTATTAATTATTTCATCTGTGCAATAAACACCCAAATCAGCAATAAGAAGAACAGTTTCAAGTTCTTCTATCGACTCAGCTGAAATCTTTTTACCCTTCAGGTTTTTTATGCCAGATGAGAGGGTTTCTCTGGTTCTTTTAAGTGAACCAAAAAGTTTATCAAGGGAACTAAACACCATGTTTTCTATTTCTTATGCATTAATTGCCAATGAGTCATGAAATATTGTATTCCGCTAATAACCAATAAAACAGTTGTTATCCATAAAACATAAGTGTCATAAGGATCATTATTTTTCAATACAAAAAGGAGAATTGTCAGAGCGGCGAAATTTATCGCCCATTTCCCCAAACGGTTAGAACTAAGTGAAACTTTAATATGATTGACTACATAAATAGAGCTTAGAACTATTGCCAAATATCGAATAAGATAAAAAACAACAAACCAAAAAGGGAATTCCCAATAAGGATCAATTGCAAGAAAAGTCATTACAGACATAATTACTATTGCATCTGCTAATGGATCGAGCCATTTGCCAAGTTCAGTTACCTCATTTGCTTTTCTGGCGAAATAGCCGTCCAGGTAATCAGTTGCTACAGCAATTGCAACCAAAACCAAAAATATATTTATCTCCTTCAAGTACATAGCATATAATATGGGTACCGTGAGAAAAGCTCTAAGTGCGCTTAGGAGATTTGCCAGGGTAATAATCCGTGTTGGATCTGTAATCTTTATTTTACTGTTCTGATCAGGCATGGATTACATCTTCTTGTAAAGACAAAAGTTTGCCATTTTCAATAACTAAAGCTGCATCACATATTCTTCTTACAAAATAATCTGAGTGGGAAATAATTACAAAATGTTTTCGGTTCATACTATCTCTCAACTGCTCCATTACTTTCATACGCTGAGAATATCCCAATGAAAACATGGGCTCATCCAAAACTAAAATATCATAGCGAGCATGCAGTAGCATAAGAAGCAAACAAATACGACTTACCGATAACTTTAGATCATTCATTGGATACTCTTTTATAAGATCCCACGATATAGTGAATTGTTTTAAAGAACTTTTCATGAAGAGTTCCGCAGATTCTGAGAGCAAATTATTTTTTCTCATTCGAATCATTAATTCATTTAGACTATATCCGCCAAACATTCTTTCCGGAAACTGAGGTAAATAACCGATGCGTAATTCTTTTCGATTACCTAATAATAATTTTACAGAACCGAATGAAGGTTTTAACACGTTTGATATGAGACGGCATAAAGTGGTTTTACCACTCCCATTTTCACCTACAAGTGCAATAGATCTAAACGGACCATACTTACAGGAAAATTGAAAAAACAGATCCTCTGCTTTCTCATCATATCCAAAAGTAAGTTTCTCGCACTGTAGAAACATTTTTCCATTTGGAATATCTGTAGAAATCGTATCAGTTTCTTTCAGGTAAGATTTTTTGAATCCGTTAAGTTTTAACTCCCATTTAGTTTTTCCATAGCTTAGATCTTCCTGAGTTGCCGTAGTCCAGATAATAATCGCTTTTTGATTATCCGCATACTCCTTTAATTGTTTTAGCAGTTCGATTTTTCTTTTCCTACTTAAAAAGGCAAATCCGTCATCAATAATCAATAATTTGGGATTAGTGGAAAGGGCCGTAGCAAGATTTACTAATTCTTTTTCTCCTCCCGATAGAGTGGCTGGATGTCTGTCAAGATCAATTTGTAAATCTGAACGAGCGACAGTCCTAAATATAGCTTGATTGATTTCTTTACTCTCCATACCTAGATTTTCAAAATTAAAGGCTAGTTCTCGAAAAAGAGTTGGTGCCACAACCTGATCGTCAGGATCCTGCAATACAAATCCAACATCTTCATTTGAAGAGACTACACTTATCTTGAAATTAGTATTTTCGTTATTATTATTAAGTTGCGCAAGCATTTGACAGAAGGCAGATTTTCCCACACCGCTGTCTCCATATATTACATGAAGTCCCGGTTTCAATCTGACAGATTTCGATTGATTATCGAAATGAGGAAAACGGATTGTGAAAATAAATTCAGTCACGAATGATTCCTCTAACGACTCTTGTCGCAGATCCAATATTGTCGTGAATAACTCCTGTTGCTGCTAAACTGGCTTGCAAAAACTTCTCATCATTACTCATAAGTTCATGTAAAGTTTGACTAAACTGTTCCGAATTAGATGTGGGAAAACCTCCGCCAACCTCGATCAGTGCTTCAGCTGCATCAGAATTATGAAATTTGGGACCGAAAATAACTGGAAGTCTGGCTATTGCAGGTTCCATAACATTATGAACTCCAGTAGAAAATCCTCCCCCTACATAAGCGATTCTTCCTTTCCAGTACAATTCTGCCAACAACCCAACATGGTCAATTATTAGTACTTGTTCACCATTTTTTGGAGTTAAACCACACTCTGACATTAATACCGGTTCTAAATTTAACTGTTGAAACTGTCGGACACTATTATCTATAAATTTTCCTTTAGGCTCATGAGGTACCCAGTATAGAAATACTTCACTATCATTTTTTAATAAATTAGTCAAAGGCTTGAGTATAACCATTTCATCTTCCGGCCAGACACTGGCAGCAAATATTCCATTCTGACGATGTAATACAGATTTAGTCCTATCAATTGTAAACTGATCTGCCAGTTCTTTTACCCGATCGTAACGTGGATTTCCAAGAACGCGGATAACACTCTTGCTGCCTCGAGGCAAGATCCTTTTAACAGCAATGTGATCTTTTTCTCCTACTGTATAAACAGAATTGATAGAGCCATAAACCTGGCGGTAGAAACTTCGCAGTATGGGCCAACCCTTCGGACTTTTCTTCTGAAGTCGAGCAGCAAACAGAGTCGTAGGAATATTGAGTATTTCAGCAGACCAGACCAGATTGGGCCATACATCATACTCTGCAAAAATTAGTTTGTGAGGACGGGTCCTTCTGAGCGCTCTTCGGCAGTTCCATGGAAAATCTGCTGGCAGATAGATTTTACAATCAATATGTTCATCTTCAACATTGTTATACCCTGAAGGAGAAAAGAAACTGACAATACAATAACAATCAGGCTCAATTTCTTTTAATCCAGCCAGTATCGGTTTTACTTGTTCAAACTCTCCATGTGAAGCTGCATGAAACCAATATACCAATCTATCTCTATTCCGGTGAGGAAATTCGTTTTTCAGTTTAGAATACGTTCTAAACCTCCCTATCAATCCTGCTCTGATTTTCTTATTCAACATCGCAAGAATAACCGCAATAAAATATGCAGCAGGAAAAAGAATAATATTGTATATAAGTTTCCAGAAGTACTTCATTAATGTGTTTATTTTTTTGCTGTCATTTAATTTGCAGATTGCCAAACGTTCTCAACACATATCCCTTTCAGACAATACCGATCGCTTCTGAAGCAAGGTCTGCTTCCGCTTTTTGAACACGGTTGACACCACAAATCTTTCCTTACTAATTGTGATCCACTTTTTCTTACTTTACATCCTGTTGAGTTACCAGTTGGACCGGAGATTAATACAACAGGTGTATCAAGAGCCTCTGCAGCATGTAGAAGACCTGTATCACTACCTATAGCTTTTTCGGCTAAAGATAATACAGCCATTGCTTCTCTCAAATTAGTATCACCTTGTAGACTTATAACACCTTCTATTCCTTTAGAGATCTCACTGCAGATTGTATCTTTAGATCCACCTAGAACTACAACAGAATTGCCACTATTGCATGTCATCAATTCAGAAAGTTTTTGATAGTTTTTAGCAGGCCATATCTTGCTTTCCCAGGCAGCTGATGGAATTAATACAGTATACTTCTCCCTTACACCTCTTCTATCTAATTCTTCCCTCATCCGTAGCTTCTCTTCTGTTGTAACATATAGCGATGGAAGTGTTTTTACATCAGTAATGTTTTCATCTGTGAGAAAAGTAAGAATAGAATCATAATCTGGACTAAATAGATTTATATGAAAATAAAACTGCAATAATCTTTTCATACGTGGTTTTCTCAAGGTTTTCCAATTGACAGATTTCATTAAATAATGTAGATATTTCGTCCTTAAGGAGTCATGAAGATCAAGGACCAAGTCATAACCCTCAAGTTCAAGAGATAATGCAAGCGATTTCAGACGCTCCCTTTCAAAACTCCCCGTTCTATGAGGAATTACTCTAAATAAACTGGGGTGACCTTTTAGAAGTGAGGAAAATTTATCTAATGTCAAGAAATGAATTTGACACTTAGGGTACTTTCTTGATATTGCTTCAATGGCCGCGGTAGCAAAAACTATATCCCCAATAGAACTAAATCGTACGAGGAGTATTTTGCTCGGTTTAGTAAAAGAGTTTGAAATTGTATCGTACGTGGGCATCCCCTACGTTCCCAACCTCATCCCTCAGCAAACTAGCGATTTCGGTTCGCGTTATAGGCTGTCAGATCTACTAAAGATTGCTTATAAGGACTATCCGGAAACTCCGCCAAAGCATCAATGGCGCAATCTGAGTAATTATTAATTTGATCTCGTGCATAGTCGAATCCACCATGAGAATCAACAATTTCCGTCATGATACGTATATCTTTTTTCCCGGCTCCGTTCTTCATTGTTTTACGAATATGTTTTCGTTCTACAGAAGTAATGTTTCTTTCTAAGGTATAAATAACAGGAAGAGTCATCATGTTTCTACTCACATCTAAGTTGACATCTTTACCAGTGTCTTTTGACGATCCAAGTATATCAAATAGATCGTCTTTAATCTGAAAAGCAATCCCGAAATTTTCTCCATAGCTTCTAAGTTTTTCTTTATGATTACCTTTTCCTGAAGACGTAATTGCACCTAACTCACAACTTGTGCCAATCAAGGAAGCAGTCTTGTCTTTAATCATCTTATAGTAAACTTTTTCCTTCATGTTTTTTCTATAACTTTTCTCGATCTGGAGCATTTCACCGGTACTAAGCCGTCCAGCGGTTACTGAGATGAGGTCCAAAGCATCAAAATTTCTTAGTCCAATCAGATTTGTAAGAACTTTGCTCAAAAGAAAATCACCCATAATAATGGATGCTTTATTCTTCCAAACACGGTTGATCGTTGGAAAACCTCTTCGAAGTTTTGCATCATCCACTACATCATCATGCATGAGAGTTGCTACATGAAGAAATTCTACCATGGCAGCAGCTTTGTAGCTGTTCAATGTTGGAGTACCAGTCATTCGAGCTGATAAAATTGTTAAAACCGGTCTTATACCTTTCCCTTTATGACGAATCAGGTATTTGGCAATAATGTTTATAAGACGAACTTCAGAACGGAGAGCATCTTCAAATTCTTCCTGAAATAACTTCAGGTCGTCCCAGATTGGTGCCAATATCTTTTTAAGTTCCCTTGAGTCCGTCATAATAGATGTTAATTTAGGTGCATTAAACCAATGACCGTAATCAAATTTTTCTTGAGAATATTTTAGAAATAAAAATGCTGATTTCATAAAGCAGAATCAGCGGTACAGTCATTAAAAGTAAGCTAATGGGATCTGGGGGAGTTATGAATGCTGAAAGTATTACAAAAAATAGTATGGAGTGACGACGATAATGTCTCATGAATGGGGGTGTTACCAGTCCAATTGCTGATAATATCAAAACAAGAACTGGAAGTTCAAAAAGTATTCCTGCTGCCAAAAGAATCCAAAGAACGTAGCTGACATAAGAATTTATGGAAAAATTATTTTGCACATCCGGCACTGTGATTGATGCAAAAAATTGGAGAGTAAAAGGAATTATTACAAAATATGCAAATAAAACACCACTAAAAAAGGTAATGAAGGTGAATATAATTACCGGGTAAACATACTTTCGTTCATTCTCTAATAATCCAGGTGTTACAAATTTCCAAATCTGATACGTCAGGACTGGAAAAGCAATCACCAATCCTCCAACTAAAGCAATCCCCCACTTAAGCATAAACATTGCATATGGTGTAAGTGCCTGAAAGCTCAAATTTTCAATTCTGGAAGTTGGCAGCATCAAAAGTTCAAATATTTGATTTATAAACACAAAAGTGATGATTGCACCCACTATAATTCCAAGAATTGATTTTATAATCCGCCAGCGGAGTTCTTCTAAATGATCAAGAAACGGCATTTCCTTACTCTTCACGCGATTACTTTTCTTTTGGAATAAGCCGTTGGGCAGTTTCAGATGGTGAATAGGTACGTAGATCATCATCTGAAATAAGTTCTTCGATGTCACCGGTTACATTTTCAGTCCAAAAACGTCGCTCAAGTTCATCTCGAACATTGTTCCTAACGCGGGAGAGATATTGATTCCGCCTACGTAATTTCAAGTTTCCACTTTCTTTTAAGTAATTAATGAAGCCCAAACATTGTTTATAAATCTCGGATGTACCTTCTCCCTCGGTTGCAGTCGACAACAATATTTCAGGTGTATAACTTCGTCCTTCAAATGCATCAGTAACATAATCTCGAAGTACTGCCGCCACTCGACTAGATCCTTCGCGGTCTGCTTTATTTACGACGAAAAGATCACCGTATTCCACAGGTCCCGCCTTCATGAACTGAATATCATCACCTGATTCGGGAACAAGAACTACTACTGTCATATCAACATTTTGAATAATCTCTGCTTCCGCTTGACCAACTCCTATGGTTTCCACTAAAATAATATCTTTACCAGAGCTTGCGATAATGTCTGCAACCTGATGCGTCATCCGGGCCAATCCGCCCATTTCTCCACGGCTACCCATACTTCTGATAAAGACATCCGGATCGAGAGCATGCTGGTTCATTCTGACGCGATCACCTAATATAGCACCCCCGGAAAACGGACTGGTAGGATCTACAGATATTATTCCAACACTCTTATTTTCATTCCTGATTAATGTAATAAGTTGATTAATAAGAGTACTTTTTCCTGCTCCTGGAGGACCGGTTATTCCAACACGTACTGAATCATGAGAATACGGATAGAGTTCACAGTATTGTTTACCTGCCTGGCCATTTTCTACAGCTGAGATGAGATTGGAAAGAATGTTGGAATTACTATCTTGGAGTTTTGCGATTAAATTCTTTTTCACATTTACTCCATCATGGTTGAATTTCTAAATAAGAAAGAGGAGAACTATTAAATTCAGCTGAACGTTCTTTTAAACTGGGAGTAATCAAGTATTGATAAACTGTGACCACTTCGTTTAATAAATCCTTTATCTTCAAGAATTTTCATCATTCTTGAGACTGTTTCACGAGAAGTCCCAGCCATATTAGCGATATCCTGCTGATAAGGTAAATTACTGATCTCCACTTTTCCCTGTCGAATGGTGCCTAGTTCTTCTGCCATTCGAATAAGTGTAATACCAATGCGGTGCTCAGCATCACTAAGTGATAAACTTTCAATTTGTTGGTCACTCTTACGTATACGACCTGCCATTTCCGTTAACAAAGAAATGGCAATTCTGGGAAAGCGTTCAAGAAAGAGAAGAAAATCATGACGCTTCAAAATTAGTACATCAGATTCTTCAATAGCGATGGCGTTAGCAGATCGAGTCTCACCGTCAAGCAGTGACATTTCACCAAAAAACTCACCCTCACCCAACATTGCTAATATTACCTCTCTACCATCCTCACTTACTCTGGTGATTTTAATACTTCCACTTGCTATAATAAAAAATGTATCTCCGAACTCGTCTTCCATCAAAATCATGTTGTTTTTCTGATAAGAACGCTTAGTCATGCGCGAGAGTAATTCGTCAAGAACCTTAGCGCTAAGGTCAGAGAATATGGGGACTGTTGCTAGAAGGTCGCTATCTTTCACAGGGTGAAGCTAAATCAGAGTAATTACTTTTCAAAACATTTTGACATCCAGAATGATTGGAATTATGGATTGTACCAAATAAATTCTCCCCTAATTACAAGCTAGAAAATTTGAAATAATATAGAAAGGATAAACAAACTCTATGGAACGAACAAAATCAGTTCTAAAACGCCAAAGGCAAGAAAATCAGAATTACCTGAGAAACAGTAAACGTAAAACTCAGATGAAAAATGCCGTTAAAAAGGTTCTTGAAGCAAAAACAAAAGTAGATGCTGAAGCATCTTATAATAATGCTGTCTCAATTATTGATGAATTGTCTAATAAAGGAATTATCCACAAAAACAGTGCCGCCAGAAGAAAGTCTCAAATTACACGGCATTTGAACTCTCTTAACTAGAATTTATATTTTCTAATTATTTTTAGGGAGTTTAGCCAAAACTCCCATTCTCATATTTTTATCGTAAACTATGATTTTCTTATAATGACCAATCTGGAAAGATTGTCCTACAGATTAGTCTTTAATGCGATTCATCACTTGATAATTAGGAGATTCTTTGAGGATTTGCACATCATGAGGATGGCTCTCTACTGAAGCAGAGGGTGTAATGCGTATAAATTCGGTTTTACTCTGCATTTCATCAATAGTATGTGCTCCGCAATATCCCATGCTGGCTCTCAATCCACCAATTAATTGATAAAGATTTGATCTAACGCTTCCACGATAAGGAACCATTCCTTCCACTCCTTCAGGCACAAGTTTGATGGATTTTTCACCTTCTTGAAAATATCGATCTGCACTTCCTTCTGCCATTGTTCCCATTGATCCCATACCTCGAAAACTTTTGTACTGTCTCCCTTCTCTAAGAATTGTCTCTCCGGGGCTTTCATCAAGTCCTGCGAGTAGACTTCCAAGCATGACACTTCCTGCTCCTGCAGCAATAGCTTTAGCAATGTCTCCTGAATAGCGTACACCACCATCGGATATAACAGTAACACCCGATTTCTTCGCCACATCGATAGAATCCATTATTGCGGTAAGTTGAGGAACACCTATTCCAGCTATAATACGAGTTGTACAGCTTGCACCAGCCCCAATTCCTATTTTCACGACGTCAGCTCCTCGGTCAATCAGATCTTTTGTCCCTTTAGCGGTCGCTACATTACCGGCAACTAGCGGAATAGAGCTATATCCTTTCTTAACTTGCTTCACTGCATCTAAAACACCTTCTGAATGACCGTGTGCTGAATCGAGTACAAATAGATCTATTCCTGCATCCACGAGCCCCGCTACACGGTCCAATACATCATCAGTAGCACCAATAGCTGCTGCGACTCTGAGCCTGCCGTGTATATCAAGAGTTGCAAAAGGAAATCGCTGCTTCATCAGTAAATCTTTAACAGTAACCAATCCACATAGAGTACCGTCTTCCTCTACAATTAATAATTTTTCTATCCGCTTTTTCTGAAGAATTTTTCGAGCATCTTCTAACGTTGTCCCTTTGGGAGCTGTTACGAGTTTTTTCGAAGTCATTATGGCTGAAACAGGCTGATCCAGATTTTCTTCAAAACGGATATCACGTTCCGTCAGAATACCAACTAATTGATTTTCCACGGTAATCACCGGTAAGCCAGAAATTCCGCGGTGTCTCATAATGGAGACTGCATCTCTGACGCTCTTATCAGGTGCAATAGTAACAGGATCAATAATTACTCCACTTTCTGACCGTTTTACTCTTTCCACTTCTCTACATTGCCGTTCAATGGACATGTTTTTATGAAGTACACCTAGCCCCCCTTCTCGAGCCATAGCGATCGCCATGGCACTTTCAGTAACAGTATCCATTGCGGCACTCAGAATTGGTGTATGGAGGATGATATCATCAGTAAGTCTTGAAGATACATCCACATCTCTTGGAAGTACATTCGACTCGCTTGGCACCAACAATACATCATCGAATGTCAATGCTAATTTCATATCTTTTTTTGTCATAGTATCGTCATCTTTGATTCGACTATTGAAATGATTTTTCCAGTACTTATTAATTCTTTTGCAGTCTCAATATCTCCTGATAACGGATGATCCTTACTTCTTATTTTAACATATCTACGCAGCATTTTCCAGACAGAATTTGTAACTGGTGCAGGTTTTAATGGTCTATGAAAATCTATAGCTCTGCAAGCAGTTAATAACTCAATGGCGAGAATATTTTCAACATTTCCTATTATATTCAACAGTTTTTGGCCAGCCCAAGGAGCCATGGAAACCAAATCTTCTTGCCCTCCTGCTGTGGGAATTGAATCGACAGATGCAGGAGTTGCCAGTGTCTTATTTTCAGAAGCCAAAGCTCCTGCAGTTACCTGCAGCATCATATATCCAGATTCCAGCCCTGGAACTGAAGCCAAACAATTTGGAAGGTGATCCACGTTGCCTTCCATCATATAGGCAGTACGCCTTTCTGAAATAGCTCCAATCTCTGCAGTTGAAATAGCCATAGCATCCATTGCTTGAGCGACAGGTTCAGCGTGAAAATGACCTGAGGATTCCACTTTACCACTTTCAGAAAACACGAGTGGATTATCGCTTACGCTATTGATCTCGTTCTCAATAATTTTATTCATGGCTGATATTACATCTCGGATGGCCCCATGAATATGGGGAATGCACCTAAAGCTATACGGGTCTTGTACCAATCCACATTCCTGATGAGATGCAACAATTTCACTTTTCTTCAAGAGATTCCATACGTTTCTGGAAACCAGTTGCTGCCCAGGATGTTTCTTTAGACGATGAATAGCTGGACGAAACATATTTCTAGAAGCTAAAGAGGCTTCAACTGAAAGAGCCCCAATTATATCCGCAGTCTTTAGAAGATTGGAAAGTCGGCACGAAGCTGAAACACCTAGAGCCGTTGAAACTTGCGTACCATTCACCAGAGTTAGACCTTCCTTTGTTTGAAGTGTCAAGGGAGTTAAGCCTGCTTTCTTCATGGCTTTAATGCTAGAAAATATACGACCTTCATACTGTACATTTCCCTCGCCGATAAGTGCCAATGCAATGTGAGAAAGTGGAGCAAGATCCCCACTGGCACCAACAGAACCTTTAGATGGAACTATGGGGAGAATATCGTTATTTAGGAAATCCATCAACTGTTCTGCCACTTCCCATCTGACTCCGCTGTATCCGAAAGAGATATTCAATAATTTTAGCACAAGTGTCAACCTCACCACTTCCGAAGGAAATGGTGTACCTGTTCCAGCTGCGTGACTTCGAACAAGATTCAATTGGAGCAATTTCTGGTCATCATCAGATATTTCGACCTGACTAAGAGCTCCAAAACCGGTATTGACACCGTAAATTGTATGACCCTTGGCAAGCGACTCCTCTAAACATTTCCTATTCGTTTTAATATTACTGATAACATGGCGTGACAATTGAATCTTTGTTCGTCCAAATAAGAAAGGTACAAAATCAGGTATTGAGTAAGATTTTCCGTTAACTCTAAACATTTCGCTTAAAAGAATTTGATTTCATTTACGTTTGAAAAAGGTCGCATGGTCACTGGAATTGTTTTTTGAAAATATGACCCGTATTGTTTTTTCGCAACCCGATTGTCAAGATTTATAAACAAACCTTCATCGTGAGACGTTCGAATTAATCTTCCAAACCCTTGCCTAAATCTAATCGCCGCTTCAGGGACTGTTCTTTCCATAAATGCATTTCTACCGGCTTCACTTATCCTCTCATTAAAGGATGCTACAAGTGGATCTGTATGAACTTCAAAAGGAAGTTTTGCAATGATCAGTATCTCAAGTAAACTTCTAGGTAAATCTACCCCTTCCCAGAATGCAGTTGTACCCATAAGAATTCCATCAGATTTGTCTCTAAATCCGCGTAACAGAGATGATCTCGATGATGATTGATGTTGAGCAAAAACTTTAAATGTATCTATCCGGCCACTTCTTCTAATTTCTTCATAACAGGTTACGAGTGATTTCCTCGAAGTAAATAAGACCATAATACGTTTTTTGAAATGTATTTGCAAATATTCTAATAGATCAGACACTACCTTTGGAAATTCCATGGAATTTGGCAGTTCTTCTCCAACCCATTGATAATAAATACATTGATCGTCGTAGAAAAATGGACTGGAAAATACAAAGGTGTTGACAGTTTTGTCACTTTCGAGATGTAAACCTGTTCTATGTAGAAAATAGTCGAATCCATCACCAACCCTCAATGTTGCAGATGTGATTAGAATCGAATCTACTGCTTCAAATAAAAACTTTTGCAGCTGAACTCCAGGATCTATAGGAACAGCTACAAGAGCAAGGTAAAAGTCTTCATTAAAGTAACGTCCTTCAATCCAGTAAACCCAATCTTCATTAGGTTCCATAACAGTGGTTCGACATGATAATTTTATCTCATTAAGATTTTCTTCCAACCGTTCAAAAATGAGTATCGCCTCATCACTACCTTTTATATCAGCAAGCAACTTTTTTATCTCAACAACATTTACAATCGCTTCATCAACTGATGATAATAAAGTCTGTAAATTGTTACTTACATCAGAAAGCAGTTCAGAAAATTGGAAATAGCGAATCTTTTGAGCATAAGAAACTGATTTATTAAGCATACTTTCAGCTTCTTCAGTTAAAGAATCAAAAAGGATATTCGTCTCCTTCCGAATGTTTTTAGCTGATGATTGAATAGATTTAAAAAGATTTATCAAATCACTATTCACTTGTCCAAGTACATCGATCTGGTTCTTCAAACGGAGAGAGCGAGCGGATTTAGGATCAACCATACTAACATTATCTCGGACTCGCTCGCGTGTAAATCTCACTTCAAATTGGCTGTAAGCAGCATTCACCAGGTTGTGTCCTTCGTCAATAACAACTCGTGGAAATTTGGGTAAGATACCCGGCATGGTTAAATCGGACAGTAAAAGTGAATGGTTTACAACAATCAAATCAGCCTCCTGGCTGGCTTGTCGAAGAGGAGTTATAAAACATCCGTTATGATTTCTACAAACTTTTCGATTACAAAATCCCTGATCACTTCGAATTAAACTACCAACTCTGCCAGATCCCTTGTTATTTCTGAATCCGGCACATTCAGTAAGATCTCCGGTTTTAGTCCAATGGAGCCAGACAATTACAGGCCCAAGGCTCTCGGCTTCCCGAGGAGAGATACGACCTGAATTATCAGCAAGTAGCCAATCGAGTCGTGTCCTACAGATATAATTATTCCGTCCCTTCATCATGGTGGCTGAAAAAGAGACATCCAGTGTTTCGGCAATCCTAGGTACTTCACGATAAAATAGCTGATCCTGGAGATTCTTGGTATAACTGGCAATAACTGTGGGCCCGTCATTATTTGTTAAAGCGTAAGTGATAGATGGGTATAGATATGCGAGAGATTTACCCAAACCAGTTCCAGCTTCTATAACACCAATCCCCTCCGAACCCAAAACTTCCCACGCTTTGTCGGCGTAGCTAATCTGATCATCTCTTACTTCAAATACTCCATCGTTCTCACCTGAAATAGTTTTTTGCAAAAGTCCACCTTCTCCAAAAACCATTTCTGCTTCTTTTGGAAGTTCATTCTGAGAACCTTTGAATTTGAAAATATTCGATGGCATCTCCTTTTCGACTTTAGACGACAACAATCCTTTGTCCAAAAGATTCTCAGCTACAAGGAGATTGGCTACATCCACATACAACTGCTTATTCGGGATGTCCACTCTTTTTAGTGAACTGATTATTTTCTGTATTACGGGTAACGGGTAGGAACAGATTTCCTCAATTAATTTCAAAAATATACTACCGACATTTATGGTATCCGCTTCAGCTCTATGTTCTCCTCTACGGGAATAACCAAAATATTCCGATACAGTACCAAGTTGATGATTTGGTAAAAAGAATAAAAAAGATCGAGATAACGGTAGTGTATCATAAAGCACATTTTCTACTTCATTTTCTTCACCAAGATGATTCTTATACAGTGTTTCAAGAAAAGTGAGATCGAATGGAGTATTATGTGCCACAATGGGATCGTTCCCCATGAACTCAGCTATCTTGGGGGTCACTTCTGATGGCGAAGGTGCATCAGCTACCATTTCATCAGTAATTCCGGTGATACGCGTTATTTCTTCTGGAATAGGAAAACCCGGATTAACTAGAGTTGAGTAAGTTTCTTCTATCTCGCCATGAACAAACCGTGCACCTGCAAACTCAGTAATTTGATCAACAGAGGGATTGAGACCTGTTGTCTCAAAATCAAATGCTATAAACGAATCAAGGTTGAGGACTTTAAGAATATCAGAAAACTCCATCACACACCGGCAAACACCCTAACTACATCCACCACAAGTGACGGTTTCTTGAAGACAGCTTTAGAGAAAACTTTTGTAATTGTTCTTTCTCCCTCTGGAATTTCTGAAACAGCATCAGCAATAGAGTCAATATCCTCATCACTAAGCTTGTATATTGTTTCTTTGATTCGGTAAAAACGATCGTGGTTTTTTCCACCCACTTTATGCCATTCCTTCTGAAACGGTTTAAGTGATTTTGCACTAACATCACCATTATTGATAGCTTTAACAGCAGTCTGAGCCGCTAACAAACCTCCTCTCATTCCCGAAACGATTCCACCTCCTGTCATAGGATTAACCATTCTAGCAGCATCCCCGGTTAACATCAAACCGTTTGAAACGATAGTCTTTAGTGTTCGAGCACATGGTACTCCACCAGCAGCTTGTGCCACAACGGAATAATTCGGAAAATGACTATCTAAAAATTCATCAAGATACCTGATTGCAGATTTTTCTTTACTATATTCTCCTGAAACACCCAACCCAACGTTTGCTATATTGGGACCTTTTGGAAAAATCCATAGATAACCGCCTGGAGCCCATTTTCTAGAAACATAAATATCGAATCGATTTTCATCAACTTCGATTCCAGTAATTGTTTTCTGATAAGCCGATTCCATATCTTTCATTTTAATATTCGTTTTTAAACCAGCCCATCGCCCTACACGACTTTCCACTCCATCTGCTGCAATTACGAGTTTGGACTCTATATTGAACGGCTGCCCCATGAAAATTCCTGTAACGCCGGAGACAAAATCGTTCTTAATAATCAAACCTGTAACATACGCTTTCGTCACAATTTGTGCTCCGGCTTGAGAAGCGTATTCTCCCAAATCATAATCAAAAACACGTCGATCAAGAATATATCCAATCTGCTGAAGGTTCAAATCAATGGCTTTTTCCGATGGTGGGATTAATCGAAGACGTTTAATAGTAGATTTAATCCACCGTTCTTGCGGTTCATGGAAAATTCTGAGACCTTCATCGGTCACAGCTTCACCGCAACGAACCGGAACTCCAATATCACGATCTTTTTCCAAAAGGAGGACAGAAAGTCCCTCTTGAGCAGCGTATCGTGCAGCGGTTGTTCCAGCTGGACCACCACCGACAACAATTATATCAAACTTCTGCTGTCTCCACATTCTCAAATACCTCAATAGGACATATATACATGCATAGCTTACAATCAATACATATCTCGTAATTAATCGTTATACTTGCTTCAGAAAGTTCAATGCAGTCTACAGGACATATTCCAACACAACAGCCACAATAATCACATCTGTCTGGCTTAATCTGTATCATGAATAACCTGAAACGTCGGATACAACATTCCAAAACGAAAATAGTAGTAATACCGTGCAATAAAAAATGTTACTAGAACTGCTACAAAGAACCATGGATATCGAACACTTAGGAACATAGCTAATATAAATATAGGATAACGGATAGCTCTTAAGATGTGGTGGTCTTTAAGATACACTAATGCAACGAGAAAAAATGGAACTGAAACAATACTGGATGTGCTGATAACGGGATCATTCAGATAATAACCTAATGAAGCCGATAACGCTGCTAGAAGAGTTCCCACAGCAATGGTAACAGGGATACCGAATTTGGCAGGAAAAGTAATTTTTTCTTCTGCAAGATCACCTTTGAGATCCGGTATTGCCGTTAATAAAGTTACAGCAGCAAATGCAAGTAAATATGGAAAAGAAGCAACTATTCCAGCCAATATATCGCCAGATACAAAGCTCCACCCTGCCATGAAAAGAGCCAAACCGGCAATTCCATTAGCGAGATTTCCCAATAGAGGAGTTCGTGCCCAATTAAAACGCTTAGTGCTGTATAATAGACCCCACATTTGATATAGGAGCATTGCCCAAATGACAACAAGTAAAGTCGAAATCCTACCTGTTTCACCTAACTTTATAAAACTCCCAGCACCTGCAAAAATCATCCCGCTAATAAATGTAATCTTAGCCAATCTTTCTCCTGAAGAAGCAGAAATGGCTTCTTTCTCCAGCAGAAATAGCTTTTCGTTGATTCTGTCAGTATCCACGTCCATCAGTTGGTTCTTGATGAACGTACTCCCTGACACAAGAGTAAGACCCGCAAACATAAGGATCATAGGCCAGTTGAGATCTGTCATCCAATATATTTCAGGATTTAAAACACCATTCGCGGCACTTACGCCTGCGATAATCATGATCCAGACCGGAAAGAATAGAGTTGGACGCATTAGGAATAAAGTATCCAGTCGTTTCATTTGAGTTTTAATTGAACGGTAGATTGAAGAATCCTGCTTTATGAATCGTGCAATCAACATTTAGCCAACCGGTCCAAATAGTATTTCAGATAGCGATTCTCCAACAAAGAGCCCTACCAGTTCATTGAAAATGATTGCGAACACAATAAAAGCTGCTATCCCAAGGAGAATAGTGGCAAAGGTGGTATTTATCAGCCGATCTTTCATTCCCGTATACATTTCTGCGAGTAAAGACGGAACGCCCCATCTCCAAATGATGAATATAGCAGTCAGCATTCCACCAATAGGTAGCATATATTTCGATGATGCATAGTCCATCATATCAAAGAAGTTGACGCCGAAAATATTTGACATATCATTAAACTCACCTAAGGATAACGAGCAGAAAATGCCTACAGCGGCAGCTACACCGCCAAATGTAACGGTAGCTTTAGCACGTGACCACCCTTTCTGGTCAATAAAATAGGCTGTAACGACCTCCAGAATGGAGATAGCAGATGTGAGAGCCGCCAAAAACAAGAGGAAGAAAAACATCGTTCCCCAAATGATACCACCTGGTAGTTGTGAAAATACGGATGGGAGTACATGAAAAATCAGTCCTGCACCTCCAGCAGGATCAGCTCCTAAAGCGAAGACGGTTGTAAAGATCGCTATTCCGGCTAACATGGCAATGGCAGTATCCAATAAAATCACCCAAAACGCTGAAGAGAGCAGATTCTGATCTTTCTTTAAATAACTTCCGTAAGTGATCATGGTGCCCATTCCCAAACTGAGTGTAAAGAATGAATGCCCTAGAGCAAGGACTACTGAATTGGCAGTAAGATCACTAAACTTCGGTTTGAAAAGAAACTCCAGACCCAAGACACCATTCTTAAGCGTTACACCCCTTACTACCAGCATCACAAGGATAAGTAAAATGGCGGGCATCATAATTTTACTCCACCTTTCAATACCTGACTTTACCCCGTTCACGATGATCCAAATGCACAATCCGACAAAAATCAGATGCCAGAAGAGAGGATTCCATGTACTGCTGACAAAATTACCAAATGCTTCCTTAGCTACATCCGGGGCACCTGCCATAGACTCAAATCCGCCGGAAATAGCTACGAATGTATAACGCAATGTCCAACCACCTACCACGCTGTAGAATGACAAGATAACAAAAGCGGATGCAACTCCAAGAAAACCGACCGACTTCCACCAAGAACCGGGAGCCAACTTTTTGAATGCACCTACAGGGCTCAATTGAGTTTTTCTGCCGATGGCGAATTCACCAATGACAATAGGCACACCCACAAGAAGAATACAAAAAAGATAGATGAGTGTAAATGCGGCACCTCCATTTTGACCGGCCATATGAGGGAATTTCCAGATATTCCCCAAACCGACTGCCGATCCTGCCGCAGCAAAAATGAAACCAATTCTCGATCCCCAATGTTCTCTATTTTCAGACATATTATTCCTTTTCTGTTTTCAACTCAGTCACTTTCTCCGACGATTCATATTCCTTATCTAACTCGGGATCTCTTTCATCAAAAGTAGACAAATGACTGTCTACCAGCGCATCTAACAGGCCGTAAATATAGGCAAATCCTATCCACCACGCATATTTGTTTCGATCCTGGCGATCACTTTCTGTTCCCCCTGAATTGTAGTTTTCCCTGCTTACTAGAAAATTGTAAGCATAATAAATCTCCGCTCCCATAACGAGAATCGCCTTCAAGTATTTGCCATTATAGATTTGTCCTCCACCGGGAATAATAGAATAAAGTACCGCTTTCTTTGGAGACCGTTCGACTTCGGTGGAATCAGATTGCGCTGAACTCTGAAGTGGAATAAAAAATATCAACAGGGCTAGTAACCACGTTCTCAGGAGCTGATACCTCTTCTGACTTCGTCCCATTTGGATATGACCGACAGCCCGCCGGGAATAATATCAATTTCTACTGACCTCACTTCACCTTCTGGTATTTCACCATCATAATGAATCGGAAGATGTTCGTCACTTGTGATCCTCATTGTCTTGGATTTATACATTGTAACTTCTTCCATATCATCTATTTTGCCATTGAATAGTTTGAGGAAATTACGGACTACTTTCATGGGCTTGACTTCACTTATGTGACAGATACTGAACTCACCATCGTCAATGATGGCTTGCGGACAAAGCTGCATACCTCCGCCCACGGACCATCCATTACCAACGGAGATGAGATAGGTGGGTCCCTGAATAGAATCATTATCCAGTTCGATGGACATTTCAATTGAACTGTACTTTTTCAATGTTTTCAGCACAACCCAGATGTACACCAGCGTTCCTCGCAGTTTGGTGATCTTCCGGCTCTCCTTGCTGGAATAACCGTCGAAACCGATCCCCACAACATTGCTGAAATATCGACCGTTGAATGTCCCCAAATCTATCTTCCGTGGAGTTCCGTTTATAAGTGCATCCACAGCTTTCTCTGGTGTGAGAGGAATTCCACAACTTCGAGCGAGATCGTTCCCAGTACCGATGGGGAGAACGCCCAGGGGAGTTTCCGATCCCGCCAGACCGTTTACTACTTCGTTCACAGTTCCATCGCCGCCAAAAGCAGTAATAAAATCATAGTCATTCACAGCCGCTTTGGTAATCTCCGTACCGTGTGTGGGCTCCTTGGTCCACTCCACGTCAAATTCGATACCGGCTGAAGAGAGCATCCGCTCAATCTTGGGTAGAATCTTGGAAGTCTTACCACGCCCTGCTTTGGGATTCATTATAATAAGAGTTTTCATTCTTTTTTCCTCACAGCAATGCACTCAATCTCGATGTCAGCATCAAGCGGCAATTTGGAGACTTGTACCGCTGATCTAGCAGGCGGTTCCTCGGGAAAATAGTCAGGAAAAACTTCGTTGAGTTCGGCAAAGCGGGAAAGGTCAGTGAGAAAGACGGTCACTTTCACAGCTTGATCTAGAGAACTCCCAGTTGTCTGCAATACTTTGGAGACGTTATCCAGTGTTTGGCGCACGCGAGCTTTAAAATCGCCTTCCACCAGTTTGCCTGTCTCCGGATCAAGTGGTACTTGTCCGGCGGTGAAAATGAGATTGTCAGCCGATACAGCAGGACTGTATGGACCCGCTACAGGACTTCCGGCAGGGTGATGGACTTCCTTACGCATTCTCTTCAGATAAATTCCACGCTGCCAAGCCCACATCGTCATTCATTTCCCTGACAATTTTCGTATTAAACGGCTGAAGTACAAATTCTCCCACAGCGGCGATTTTGGCACTGAAAAGGTGTCCGCCGATGGTTCTATAATCAGGACCGTTCATTGTAACGTGTGCATGAACAAACATCTTATCATCTTTTTCTGATACATTACCCAAGCATGAGACCAACTCATAATTACCGGGGAAATGCTTCTGATCATATGTCTTCTCGGACGTATTATAGATACCTAAAGTAACATCTTTAACAGCGCCGATCCCGCTGATTAAAGCAGAATGCAAATTCTCCTTTTTAACGACTGAAAGAATTGATTCAAACACATCATCATTTTTTTCTATCGAAATAAGGAAGTTATCACCGTCTTTAACGTATCTCATTCAGGTCTCCATCTTAAGTTTGGATTTCTATTTGCAGCAGTTTCATCCAACCGTCGTACCGGCGTGGAATAAGGCGCATTCCGGACTTTCTCCGGATCGCTCTTCGACTCCTCGTCAATCTTCAGCATAGCCTCTGCAAACCGATCAAGACTCTCTTTAGTCTCGGAATCTGTGGGTTCGGTCATCATCGCTTCCGGTATGTTCAGCGGGAAGTAAACCGTGGGAGCGTGAAAGCCGAAATCGAGAAGCCGCTTACCTATATCCAGTGCCCGGATGCCTCTCTCCTTTTGACGGTTGGCACTGAGCACAAATTCGTGCATGCACGGTCCGTCAAAAGCGATATCGTAGGCGTCAGTGAGCTTACTCATGAGATAGTTGGCATTGAGAATAGCCTGGCGGCTAATGGCATGAATCCCTTCTAATCCCAGCATACGAATGTAAGTGTAGGCTCGAACAAGTATACCAAAGTTGCCAAAGAAAGTGTGAACACGACCGACGGAATCTGAACGAGTACTTTCGAGAGAATATCTTCCGTCTTTTTCTATTATAAGAGGTGACGGAAGATATTTCTCCAGTTCAGAAGTCACCCCGATTGGTCCAGAACCCGGTCCACCACCTCCGTGAGGCGTGGAAAAAGTTTTGTGCAGATTGATGTGGACGATATCGAATCCCATATCCGCCGGTTTTACCAATCCGAGGAGAGCGTTTAAATTAGCACCATCCATGTACATTAGTCCGCCTGCTTCATGGACAAGGTGAGTGATCTCTGTTATGTTGTCCTCGAACAGTCCTAAAGTATTTGGCTGTGTCAGCATCATGCCTGCTACTTCTGGGGAAAGCTTCTGGCGAAGGTCATCCAAGTCCACCCGTCCTCGCTCGTCGGATTTCACTTGTAGCACATCATATCCGCCCATGGCGACAGTGGCGGGATTTGTACCGTGAGCAGTATCTGGAATCAGAATATTTTTCCGCTGGTTGCCTTTCTTCGCATGATACGCCTGCATGATGAGCACCCCTATTAGTTCTCCCTGAGATCCGGCTGCAGGCTGTAGTGTAAAACGATCCATCCCGGTCATGGCTTTGAGTTGCTCTTCCAGTCCAGCCATGATAGCCAACGCACCCTGTACCGTCTCTTCCGGCTGAGCGGGATGTATGCTGCTCAATCCGGGTAAACCGGCCATCATATCGTTCACTTTGGGATTGTACTTCATAGTGCACGATCCCAGTGGATAGACATCTTTATCTACATGATGATTTTTGCTGGAGAGATTGGTGTAGTGACGGACGACATCAGGTTCTGTCACTTCCGGCAGATTAGCAGAGCTAGAACGAAGTTCCTCGCCTGAAAAGATATCCTCAAGAGATGTTGTTGGTACATCGCATTCTGGCAGAGTAACGCCCATTTTCCCTGGGCGGCTCTTGTGAAAGATCAGATGGTTATTCATTGATGCCTTCCAGTAATTCTGTTAAATCTACTTTCATATCATCCAACGCTTTCGAGACAGAACCGCTATATTTCAGCCCGGCAGTAGCGAGATGAGGTTGACCTCCGCCGCCTCCACCCAACTTCTTTCCCTGTTCCCGGGCAATATCGCCGGCTTTTACGCCCGCTACAATCAAATCTTGAGTAACCACAAAAACCAATGTTAACTTAGAATCTTCAATGGAAGCGAGAACGCCAATTCCGCTTCCCAAACCTGAAGCCAAATGATCGCCTAATAACTTAAGGTGGTCAATATCATCTGATTCAATTTCGCTAATAGCGAGCTTTCGTCCGTTCACTTCAAGTGTATTATTAATTATTTCAGTTACCTTTTCAGCACCTCCACTCCCAGATCGCTTGCGAAGCTTTTTCTCCAATTCACGGTTCTTCTCTAAAAGTTGTCTGATTCGGCTCTCCAGTTCGCTTACAGGAACATTGAGCATCTGCTGCAATTTAGTCAGTTGACGGAAACCTTCTGTTACATAACGGAGAGCACCTGTTCCAGTATGGGCGAATATGCGCCTCACACCTGATGAAAGTGACGATTCCTCAGTGATCTTAAAGAATCCGATATCTCCTGTCCTTTTCACATGGGACCCACCGCACAATTCCTTTGAGAAGTCACCGATAGTAATCATCCGTACTTCATCACCGTATTTCTCCTCGAAGATTGCCTCAGCCCCTTCCTTACGGGCTTCGTCGAACCCTTTGATAGTTATATCCAGGGGAGTGTTCTTGATAATCCTATTGTTCACAATCTCCTCAATCTGCTCGATCTGTTCGTCAGTTATTTTTTCGTAGTGCGTCAGATCGAATCGGAGATGTTCGGGGCCCACGAGCGAACCGGCCTGCTGAACATGATCACCCAGCACCATCTTCAGCGCCTTATGCATGAGGTGAGTGGCGGTGTGGTTCTTACCGATCGCTTCCCGACGAATTTGCTCAACTTCAACCGTCACTTTAGCGGAGTTGACCTCCTCACCTTCCACCATCTCCGTCACATGAATATGACTCTCGCCGTCTTTTACGGTATCGACCACTCTCAGCTCAAAATCCTTGCCAGAGATGAATCCTGTATCCCCTACCTGACCGCCCTGTTCGGCGTAGAACGGCGTTTTGTCAAGAATGATAAGGTATTTACCGTTCAGTTCTTGATAACGCCGGATTTCAGACTTAGAAGACATATTTTCGTAACCGATAAACTCGGAATCTTCACCTTTGGTCAGCTCTACCCATTCGCCGGCATCTGTGTCAATGGTAAATTTTCCTGCTGAACGCGCTTTTTCTTTTTGTTTTTCCATAGCTGCCTCAAATCCTTTTGTATCAACGGAAATTCCATTTTCTTGGGCCATCTGCTCAGTTAGATCTAGAGGAAAACCGTACGTATCATAGAGCTTGAATGCTGCTTCGCCAGAGATCTCTTTTCCATCGAGACTGTCTGCGATCTTTTGGAAGTTATCTAAACCGCGATCAAGCGTCTCGTTAAATTTTATCTCCTCAGCTTCGATAACCTTTTCAAGATGAGATCGCCGCTCGACAAGTTCGGGGTAAGCGTCACCCATAATGTCAACGACAACTCCTGCCAGTTTGTGTAGGAACGTAATGGGCATTCCAAGCTTTCTGCCAAATCTTGCAGCACGGCGCAAAATTCTCCGAGCAACATATCCTCGACCGTCATTCGACGGCAATACTCCGTCAGCAATTGAAAAAGTGAGCATACGAATGTGATCAGCTATTACACGAAAAGGGACGGGGTCATCATCGTATGATGAGCCTGACAAGTTCTCGGCTGCTAAAACAATTGGCTGAAATAAATCTGTATCGTAATTGCTCGATTTCCCCTGGAGAATAGCCGTAATTCGCTCAAATCCCGCACCTGTATCTACGTGAGTCTCAGGAAGATCAATCAAACTGCCGTCACTCATACGCTCATTTTGAATGAATACGAGGTTCCACAACTCCCAATAGTCCGGTGAAACATTCACACCGTCTGAACTTTGATTAGACGGATCATCGCCAACATAATAGTGAATCTCGGAACAGGGACCGCATGGACCGGTTTCCCCCATCTCCCAGAAATTATACTTTTTGCCGTAGCGTAGGACTCTTGACGGGTCAATGTCCGTCACTGTCTTCCAAAGTTCGTTAGCATCATCGTCGTCTTCATAAACCGTAGCCCAGAGGCGATTCTTATCCAGCTTCCACACTTCCGTAAACAATTCCCAGGCCCACTGGATCGCTTCGCTCTTCTGATAATCACCAAACGACCAATTCCCCAGCATCTCGAAGAACGTGTGATGAAATGCGTCCTGACCTACCTCTTCCAGATCGTTATGTTTTCCGGAAACGCGAATGCACTTCTGAGAGTTTACCACACGAGTATTTTCCGGCGATTTCTTACCGAGAAAGATGGGCTTAAACTGGTTCATCCCGGCATTGGTAAAGATGAGCGTAGGATCATCCTGAGGAACCAGTGAAGCACTGCGGACGAACGTATGTCCCTTTTCCTGGAAGAATTCGATGAACTGTTGTCTTATTTCGTTGGCTTTCATCTTTTTGTAATTGGTAATCTGGTGAATCGTGAGTTGTTACAGCTTACCACTCTACCAAGCACAACTCACCGTTATTTTTCGTTTCTTAATGACTTCGTGGCAAGACGAATTTAGCGTCGAGGTTGAGGATATTCAACAGGTTTTAGTCGTGAAAAAAGCTACTTTAGGAGAATCATTTTTCGAGTTTT
>Ga0207989_1000306_pt1 | contig 28148 bp, 27 predicted proteins | sample ETNtaG_7_FD_185777 | JGI IMG/M metagenome (GOLD analysis project Ga0207989, IMG submission 185777) | Marine microbial and viral communities from oxygen minimum zone, Eastern Pacific Ocean - ETNP201406SV65 (SPAdes) (version 2) | ecosystem: Environmental > Aquatic > Marine > Oceanic ... | reverse complement strand
AAATACCATCGAATGAGGATTCCAGGGGTGTCTGGACTCACGAGGGTCTGACTCATTCAATTCAGATTTCTTAGAGATAGCTCGATAGTGACCGAGTCTGGGATTGGAATCCTGAGAACCTTCCTCAAGGACTTCTCGTCCTTCGCGGTATTGGTCACTAGTTCCAGTAGTCGCTTGTGAATCCTCATCTCCCAGTGATCCCAAGTCTCCGCACCCTCTCCGTCAGGGCTCTTTCTGCAAGGAACTACCAGCCTGCGAGTTGGCAGGGGGATTGGTCCCCTTAGTTTGACACCGGTCTCATCTGAGATCGCCTTGATCTGCTGGCAGACTACGTCAACATCCCCGTGGTTGTCGCCGGTCAGCTTGATAGTCGTGACAACCGGCATTCACTTCACCAGTGTCTGATTACTTCTTCTCGATCTTCATGCAGACGCCAGCGGCAACGGTCTTGCCCATGTCTCTGATTGCGAAGCGAGACAACTCTGGGAACGTGTCCATCTGCTCGATTGCCATTGGCTTGGTAGGCGCGAACCTAACCAGAGCAGCATCCCCGGTCTTCAGGAAGGCTGGGTTAGCTTCCTTCGTCTTCGAGTTCTCAAGAAGCTCCACGAATCGGACTGCAACCTGTGCGGTGTGAGCGTGGAACACGGGGGTGTATCCGACGCCTATCGCCTTCGGGATGTCCATTAGCTGAACTTGGCCGACGAAAGTCTCGTCGTGCCTCACGAATGCAGGCGCGTTGTCCTGGTATCCAGCGACGTCTCCTCTTCGGATGTCGTTTGCAGCCAGTCCACGGACGTTGAACCCGACGTTGTCGCCTGGCTCTGCCTTCGCATGGCTTGTGTGGTGCATCTCGATGTCCTTCACCTCTGCAGCCTTCTGGCTGGGGTTGAAGATAACCGTCTTCCCTCTCTCGAGGACACCGGTCTCTACCTTGCCGACTGGGACGGTTCCAATTCCGCTGATCTTGTAGACATCTTGGATTGGTAGTCTGAGTGGCCTGTCTGTTGGCTTAGGGGGCATCTCGACAGCATCGATAGCCTCGAACAGAGTAGGACCTTTGTACCAAGGCGTGTTTTCGCTCTTGTTGAAGACGTTGTCACCAGCTAGTGCGCTGCATGGAATGAAGGGTATGCTATCGATCTGAGCGCCGAAACCTGCCATTTTCAGTAGGCTGGAAACTTCCTCGACAGCGCTCTTGTACTTGTCCTCGGACCAGTCGACACCACTGATGTCCATCTTGTTGATGTTGACAATCAGTTCCTTGACTCCAAGCACCTTTGCTAGGAACGCGTGCTCCTTGGTCTGGGCGTTCACGCCGTCGTTTGCGGCTACGTTCAGGACCGCAGCGTCTGCCTGGCTGGTTCCTGTGATCATGTTCTTGACGAAGTCACGGTGACCCGGTGCGTCGATGACTGTGAAGTAGTACTTCGGTGTGAAGAATTCCTTGTGAGCGACGTCGATGGTTATCCCTCGCTCCCTCTCCTCCTTCAGTCCGTCCATTACGTAGGCGAAACCGAAACCGGCCTTCCCTCTCTCCGATGCATCCTTCTCCAAACCATCAATCACGTGTTGTTCTATGTGGCCGCTGTCTAGTAACAGTCTTCCGACGGTCGTCGACTTTCCGTGATCGACGTGACCAACGAAAACGATATTCAGATGCGGCTTCTTCTTGTCTTCCCATTGTGAACCCATTGTTTACACCTCTAAGGTAGGCCCGCCGACCGGAGAGGCATATATGAACCGTTCCCCGCTGTTTTCGGTATGCTAGTCCCAGATTGCTGTAATCAGCCTTTCCGGAAGTCTGGGGGCTATCGGTACTGCAGCTCTATCACTAACTGATTGACCTCTGTGTTGTGAGTCTCTGCGTTTTGTAAATCGAGAGTCCAGTCACCGGGCAGGAATCCCCTGACAGTTGATCCGCCTATCACCATCCAAACACAATACTCATCTCCTCCACAATCGCCAGCGTCCCTGTTGCCGTCTTCTATCCCTGTGGTGTTAGCTACATGTTCTTCGGTGCTGTTGTAGATGAACAAATCCAGTCTATTGTCGATATCTGGTCTGATTGGTTCTTCGTCCACTTTTGGATAGGAGAGTTTTGCTCGCACGTATCTGATTCTATCCTTTGATTCTTGATCGTACATCACAGGGTATTCCCATGTCATGGTTACTGGCTGACCTTGGCCCTGACTATTTGGGGGCGCTGCATCTATTTCGAAGTCGTTCCATACGCCCCTGTAATTGACATAAATCATCAAGTCAGTGCTGTCCTCGAGACCATTATTATCGACCACTGTAAGTCTCACCTCCCATGCACCTGCGGGTCGGGATTCCCACGCGTAAGTCTCCCCTGTCGCATCCACATCGTTATCGGTGACCCCATCATCATCAGAGTCAGTGTAAGTATCTAGATCCCACTTCCACTCCACCAGATACTCCTCGGAGTAGCAACTGGAGTCTTCTGGATCGCATCCTGCCCACGAGTCCGAGCCATCGAGAGTGATCGTTGCACTGACTTCTATGTCACGATCGTTGATGTCCTTGTCATCCTCACATACCCATACTATCACCATGTCACCATTGGCTGATGACTCCTCGCCCTCACAGTCGTCGTCCTTGCTAGACGTTATCTTGGCCTTCGGCTCCCTTGCGGAAGAGTCGACCACCGTGACTGACATGCTCGTAGTTGCCTCATGGGTGCCGTCTCCCACTGCCAACTCTGCGACGTAGTCTCCGGGTTGGGCGTATGTGTGACTCGTCGTCAGACCAGTACCTGTGTTCCCGTCACCGAAGTCCCATTCGAAAGTGAGGGAATCGCCATCGGGATCCGAGGACCCTGCTGCGCTGAATGTGATTGAAGAGCCTGCCTTGACGGTCCCGCTGGGGTCCACTGACATGGTCGCAGTTGGCGGGCTATTGCTTCCGAGAAGATCTGTGCACCCGGCCAGCATGGGAGCTAGGAACACTATCGCCAACATGCACGCTAGGCCTCTGGTCGTTGCCATTCTGATACGCGGGCCGGGGTGAAGTAAAATCAATCCTACGGCTCTTTGCATGTGTGAGAAAACTAAAACCACTTGTCGAGGGAATCCTGTCTAGTTCCCTTCAGTAGGTTCTTTTCGTCCCATCCGAATGCATCTGTGACCCTTCCCAGAGACTTAGCTAGCCTACCGGCATAGTATTCCCTATCGTAATCTGGCGGTTGTCCACCTATCTCGTCAACCAACCATGCCTTGACGCCGAGCTTCTTGTCGCCATCATCCGGCTTGGTGACGATGTACCCGACCTTCATGCCTGGTGTGAACTGCAGACCTGCTGCTATCCTCTGCTTGGCTGCACGCACATAGGGCAGGCCGTCCGGGTTTGCATACACGCTGTCGAAGTCCCACTCGTTCTTCTTGGAGTCCCACCTGCCCTTGCAAGACCTGCTGATAACCAATTGTGAAGGGGCTACGTCCCCCTCTCTGACCCTGTCTATCACTGACTTGGTCATATCTACCGCACCTATGGTGTTGCCATCAAGAATCATCTCGAACATCTGCGTCATAGTATCCGAGAGGATCTGGAAGGAATCTGTCCTCCTGACCTCGTATCCTCTGATTAGCATCTCTTCCCTGGGCCAGACGACCCTGCCCACGTAGCGCTTCTTGGCTCCGTGGCTGAAGAATGATGAGAGGGCGGTCTCGAATTCGAGTTCGGCCCCTTCCTTGGTGAATCTCTCTGCTAGAGATTCCCCGAACTCCATGGAGGTGCTCATTGCCTCCTCCCATTTGTCCAGGTCTTCTGAATCAGTAGGCCTGTTCTTGGGTGAGTCCTCGTCTACCGGGGCGCGTACGAATATCGAGTCGGTATCCGAGTAGACCACGCTGTGCCCCTCGTCCTCGACCTTGGAGATGATCGATTTGATGTTGTAACGTGCCCACTCGGTGATGCTCGCACCAAGGCTTGGGTGCGTGAAGCGGTAGAAGTTCGAAGCGAACACGCCGTAGAAGGAGTTCATGAGTATCTTGACGGCATACTGCAACTGGTCCTGTAGGAAAGCCGCCTCCTCGTCACCCTCCTCATTCGCCTTCGCGAGCGCGGCCTTGTGGCTGTCTCTGCTTTGCATTAGCCCATCGAGGAGCTGAGGGACCAAACCCAGGCGCTCTTCCTTGGAGATGTACCGAGTGCTAGTAGTGGGAGATACGCTGTGAGTCTCGTCCTCGCTGTCGTCCTTGACTAGGGTCGTTGAGCAGATGTTGTTAGAGATCATTATCGAGGGGTACATCGACTTGAAGTCAAGCACCACCACCCATGGTTCGACGCCGGGATCTACCTCATGCACGTATCCTCCGGCTATCTTCCCCTGCTTCCTTGGGCCTTGGTTTGTATTGGGTACGGCGACGCCTTCCCTGTCTGCTAGGCGTATCACAAGCGAGTCTATCCACCTACTGGTCGTGCTGGTCGCTGCTATGTCTACGGTAGTCAGTGATACGGAGGCCAGTGCCTCCTTCCTCGCTATCGACTTCAGGTTGTCAAGGATGTCCAAGGGGAGTACGGTGTCCCTGACGCAGTACTCCAGAACCTCGTCCGGCCTCGCGGCCCACTCCTCGTCCATCTTGCTCGCATCGATGTCCATCTTGTGCATCTCCTCGTCATCGGGCCAGAGAAGCTTGGAGACGTACTTGAGGGACTCTCGCTGTGGTCTCAGGGTCTGCCTGGCTTGCCACCAGGCATCGAGAGGTATCCGGCCCTTGATCGTCCAAGTCCTATTCTGCTTCCTGTTGGGGAATATCCTGCCAGGCCTTCTCCAACCCTTCTTTATCTCACTCTCAGACATAGGAACCCTGCCCCAACCGAGAAGGGGCGCGCGATCTCCTTCTGAGTTCGGAGAGATCACCTCCGACCTCTCCTCCATCCTTGGCAAGTCGAAGTTATCGATGTTGTAACCGGTGATGAAATCAGGATCCTCCGTCCTGACCACCTCGGTCAGCTTCTCGAGTATTTCTGTCTCAGCTCCGGTGATAGGGTACTCCGTCCTCTCTCCGCCCCTATCTACGATGGCCGCCGCACAGAGTATGGTGTTGTCAGCTATGCTGGTCTCCAGGTCGAAAGAGAGTGTGACGAACGGGGCAGGGAACGGATCCGCCCTCTCAAGGCCAGTGATGTCGCAGGAAACCACCATGTCGACTGGATAGAGACCAGAGCCCCCGGCCGATAGAATCCTACTCTGCGCAAGCTCTCTGCCAGTGGTCTCAGGGGTCTTCGCCTCTTCGGGTGCTCGGCCGCCCGCCCAGAGGACCTCCCCGCTCATCCGGACGTGTGGCCCTAGGTCAAGATCCAGTAGGAGCCTCTGCTCGAACAGTATGTCTGCGCTGGTCACTGTCCACCCAAGACCTGAGAGGGCCTTCCTGACGCCACTAACCTTGGTGGCGTCCCTCACGAATACCTTGTAGTGCGGCCTCACCTTCCCATCCCTGGTGGAGAGTTTCATCCCGCTAGGCTCAGGATCACTGCGCACGTCCTTGGTATCGGATACCTTTTCCAAGGACAAGTTTGGTGTTGGCAGGGCCTCGTCTGTAGATGGATCGGATATCTCGACGTAGGGCTTGAGTCCGTTCACAAGTAGCAAAGTCGAGTGGCCAGCCCTGGTTCTGCACCAGAGCTCGATCACGGTCTTCGGTTCGCCCTCGTCCTGCCATGCACGATTGTCCCCTGAGACTATGCAGACATCCTCATCCCATTGCATTAGTTCACCCATCCACCTGTTGGCCGTTGCTCTACCCCACGTCATCGTGAGGGGCCATAACCATGCCGGGGGGGTCCTCAGCGGAACCGTTGAAAGCCGAGGCGTTCCCCTCTGCAATAATTGGGGTGCGGGAATGGGTGAGGACGCAGGGCCAGAGATAGACTGGGACTCACTCACTTTCAGTTTCACGCAAACTGATCGCATGTATATCGCGACCTGCGAGCAGGGAGAAGAGTGGGATTCAGGGGTGATGCAGGACTTCCAGAACCTGAGCCTGTCTCCAGCTGCGGGCGTGATCAACTACGGACAGGGCCTGTTCGAGGGGATGAAGGCACAGTATGCGGAGGACGGTAGTGTAGTCCTTTTCCGACCGAGCGACAACGCAAGGAGATCTCGAGAGGGCGCTCGAAGGCTGGGAATGCCACCGGTTCCAGAGGATATGTTCCTTGATGCGGTGAAGAGGACCGTGAGGGAGAACATCCGATGGGTCCCACCGATGGGCAAGGGGGCTCTGTACGTCAGGCCCCTTCTCTTTGGGAGTGGGGCTATCCTAGGCGTTGCCCCTGCTCCAGAATTCACATTCCTGGTCTACGTCTCTCCTGTGGGGCCCTACTTCAAAGGAGGTATCAAGCCTACTTCGCTTAGGGTTTCTGATGAGTTCCACAGGGCCGCTCCGGGAGGCTCGGGTGGAGTCAAGGCGATTGGAAACTACGCACCGGGGATGGTTCCCTCGAAGATGGCTAAGAAGGAGGGTTACTCTGAGATAATTTACCTCGATGCTGTCAATCACAGGTACGTCGAGGAGGTGGGCGCTGCCAACTTCTTCTGCGTCAAGGACGGAGTCATTTCAACCCCTGAGCTGACCGGAACAATCCTTCCAGGCGTAACGAGGGCATCTGTCATGGAGCTCGCGCAGTCCAGGGGCTACGAGGTTAGGGAGGAGAAGGTCGACGTCGAGTACGCGCTTGATGCGGACGAGTGCTTCTGTGTCGGAACCGCAGCCGTAATTTCCGCAATCGGAACGATAGAGCACGGAGATAGGGTGGTCGAGTACTGTGGGGGGGATGTCGGGCCTGTAGCCATGGAGATGTACGATGCCCTGACGGCAATCCAACAGAGGCGTGCACCGGACGAGTTCGGCTGGACCGTCTCAGTGGAATAAACTAGATTCTCAGAACCATTCCTCTCGAATTTGGGAGAGAGGGGACGAAGCCCCACTTCTCGTAGAATCCATCCACGTCTGCCATGAGATTGATGAATGACTCGGGGGATGCTTCTCTGAGTAAGTATTCCATCAGTGCGTTCATGATTATAGTGCCGCCACCCTTTCTCTGGAATTCCTCGATAACCAGCATATCGCAGATCACGAAAATCGTCCCTCCGTCTCCTATGACTCGACCCATTCCCACGATGTCATCCGAATCCTCGAGTCGCAGAAGCACTGAGAAAAGCTCCTGTCCCAGGCCCCTTCTCGCATCTTCTTGTGAGCGCGGACTCATACCTGCTCCGGCCCTGAGGCCAAGGAAGGTCTCGGTATCAGGAACCCCCTCTTCCACCCTGAACAAGGACTCACTTCCGGCCGAACTTCTTCTTCCTCTGGCCGCTCTTGCGGTGCTTGAACGACTTACGCTGAGAACGCCCCCTCCGATCGCCCTTGGCAGGTCCTCTTGTTGCATCTTTCCCCTTCTCCTTTGCATCCTGGGACCTCTTCCTGAGAGCAGTTCCGATTGCCTTCATCACTCCTTCTTTGCTGCTAGTTTCAGTCACTTCGAAGACGTGCCCCGGAGGCAAAACCAACCTCCCCTCCTTTGCGTGTGGCCTAGAGGGGTGGCTGGCCTCTGGCTCCTGCCTCATCTTCCTGATCCCAGCACTGCGAGCAGCCCATACGACTGATTCCAGGGTTGGCTTTGGAATGCTGGCTTCCTTCGGGACCCTTCGACCGTCCGAACGGCTAAGTTTAGAGTCGAAGTATCCGGTCCACAGGATCATCTCCTCCCTCTTTGCCGCCATGCTATCGCCCTATCCCTGAGTGATGTGTGACTTGAGGGCTTCGTGCCTCATTCTTCCACGAGTACGCCGCTGACTACGCCGTGCATGCCAGGTCTGCTTGTCACCCTGACCAGACCTTTGTCCGTTTCCAGAACCGCTCCCTTGGTCACGATGTTCCTTCTCACGTAGTTGGGATCCGCATCGTTTCCGACTACGTTCTTTACAGTGGCTCTGATTGTCTTCCCGTCCTTCGTGTTGACGTTGACCTGGTTTACTGCGAGGAGTCTGACAGTCTGCAAGCCCGCCCTCTTCCGGTAGTTTTTGCGGGCATCGGCCTCACCCACGTAAGCGAGTTGCTCCTCGCTGGCGACTTCGGTCTTGCGCTTGCCCCTGTAGCGGTTCGGACGCTTCAGACGTCCGCCCGAGGGCTTCCTGCGTGAAATGCCGTGCCACTTCGCCATGCGTCCCGCCGACCTGCCTGCCTTATTTCAAACGATTGGAGGCCGAGATTTCTACTTCCAATGCTCACCTAGGTCCGAAGCAGCAGCCTCAATTGCTTCTGTGAGCTCTGCATAGTTCCTAGCTACGGGGAATTGTGGAAACTCATCGACCACATTATCTGGGGGCCTGAATAGGATTCCTGCACTCGCAGCCGATAGCATGGAGGTGTCGTTGTAGGAATCACCAGCAGCGATAACGTGGTAGTTCATCCCCATTAGGGACTCCACCGTCTTGCGCTTGTGGTCTTCGTACCTAATTTCCCAGTCCTCTATCCTCCCGCTATCGTCGATAACCAAAGTGTGACACAATAGGGTGGGGTGCCCCAACTTTGCCATCATCGGCTTGGCAAATTGGGAGAATGTGTCTGAGAGGATTAGCGTCGGCCATCTCGACTCTAGTGATTGGAGAAACTCGGGTGCTCCGTCCATAGCCTCCATGGAGTCGATTGTCGAGGTGATATCCTCTATCTTGATGTCATGCTCATCTAGGATTCCAATCCTGTAACTCATCAGGCGATCGTAGTCCGACTCGTCCCTGGTTGTCCTTCTGAGTGCTTCGATCCCCGTTCTCTCTGCGACATTAATCCAAATCTCGGGTATCAGTACGCCCTCGAGGTCGAGGCACACGGTAAGCATCGAGCAGCGCTGAGGGCGCTGCGCTTCAAGTGTGCGCTTTCGGCATGTTCTTGCGCCTCACTGCATGTGATCAATCATGGTGGACAAGAGGCTCAGGAGGAGGACCCCGGTAAGAATCAAGCAGATCAGGGGCGTTGCGGATGAGTTGACCTCTTGGATAGGTCATGAGGTGAGCCTCGATGGTTTTCTTGAGCAGGCGCATTATCAGGAAACCGATCTGATTCTAGTAGATCGAGTCCCTCTCGCGATGAAGATTGAGATTAGCGGCGAAATTGGTTGGTACCCCACGCTAAAGGGAATTTCCGAGTGGAATGTCGAGAGCTCATGGGTAGCTGTTGACGGAGGTGCTATACCATTCCTGGAAAATGGGGCCGATTGCATGGGCGCCGGAATTCATATTGCAGACCCATCCCTGCAGAAAGGTGATTTCGTCTGGATTAGGAACCAGGAGACTGGTGAGCCAATTGCATCAGGGACAGCATTGCACGATGGCGAGGAGATGATGTCGATGACAAAGGGGAAGGCGATTTCTACGATTCACTGGATAGGTGACGACCTTTGGAATCTTGAGACATAGTGCCTCACCATTGATGAGTGATGGTTTCCACGACCATTCGTGCGAACGGTCTTGATGTCACTAGTTCTACTCATCTCGATGGCATCCGCGGCTGCAGCATCTCAAGGAGGCGTCAATGAGGAGGCTTCGATAGAGGGAACCGGGGTCGAGAGTGTTTTGCATCCCAGTGCCGCATCCGCAGGGGAAATTTTCGAAGTTAGAGTATGGCTAGATGAGGAATCAGTGAGTAACGTTTCGACAGTAACCTGGGTGACTCAGGTATGCATTAACTCAGGCATCTGCTACTCACCCGAGACACATTCAATGACTGGTGATGGTGATGTTTGGGAGGGCGCAATTGTGCCAGAGGAAACAGTGACCTACGTAAACTGGAAAATCGAGATTCAATGGGAGGATGGGAACTCCACAAGCATCCCGGAAAATGGATTCGGCTGGAAGGTTTGGTCCGACTGCTGGTACGACAATGGGACTTGGGGGGGCTCGTCTACCGAATGCCAGGAGGGTGACTCTAGTTTCATACCGGGGTTCGCATTTCCTTTGGCAATTGCTTCCATATCCCTGGCGACATTGATTATTCGGCGTGAGTGAGAAGCAACATGGTAGGGGTCGAAAAGGAGCCTGGCTTCATTGATTTAGACTTCGTCGAGGCAGACAGCGAAACCATGCTTTCCAAGGCGCGCACATTCTACGAGCAGATGGATCGTCGGAGGACCACCCGGCACTTCTCCAATCGGGAGGTCCCCCGTGAGTTGATTGAGCTTGCAATTAGGACAGCAAGCACTGCTCCCTCCGGGGCCCATCTCCAGCCATGGACATTCGTGGCAATCTCGAACAAGGAGTTGAAGGCGGTAATCCGGGAGGAGGCGGAGAAGGAAGAGGCTAGGTTCTACGAGGAAAGGATACCCGAGGAGTGGGAGGAAGTACTAGCACCACTTGGTACTGATCAGGTGAAGGAGCACATCACTGAAGCTCCATGGGTCATTGTTCTGTTCAGGCACTCGAAGAGGGAAAGAGGGGATGGTTTCGCACCTACATACTACTCACAGGAGTCTTGTGGCATTGCAGCTGGCCTGTTCATCTCAGCAGTCCACAACATGGGTCTGGCGACGCTACCTCACACGCCCTCTCCTATGGGTTTCCTGCGGGAAATACTCCAGAGGCCTAAGCACGAGCACGCAATGCTGCTGCTCCCTGTCGGTTACCCCGCAGAGGGAGCCAAAGTTCCCGACTTGTCGAGAAAGGCGTTGGATGAGGTCTCGGATTTCCGAGATTGATTAAGTATCGCTGAGGCTCCCGATTGTCCATGAAGAGTACCAGAAAGAACGCCTTGGCGATTCTACTAACCCTACTGATGACTGCCTCTGCCCTATCGGGTTGCTCAGGGGCCGATGACGATGTGGATGATGAGCCTAAGGATCTTGAGGACTGGGACGTTTTCCTAGTGCAGGGATCGTCAGATCTTCCTTTATGCGATTCAACAACAGAAGGAAGGCTCTACTATGTGTCTTCTGAGTCGGGATTCCAAGCCTGCTCAAACGCCTCGTGGCAGTCGATTGATCTAACTGGTCCGAATGGGGAACAGGGCCCAGCAGGCACAGCAGGCCCAGCAGGGGCAGACGGAGAAGCAGGCCCAGCAGGCCCAGCAGGGGCAGACGGAGAAGCAGGTCCAGAAGGAGTAGCCGGGACCTCGTTCTCGATAATCGGAACCGTGGAGGACACTTCTGACCTCGGAGAGATATACGTCGGCGGCTCGGGGGACGCTTTCATGGTTAACTCGACCGTTCACATCCACGTTTGGAGTGGCTCTGAGTGGATTGATCTCGGGAATATCTCAGGACCCGAGGGTCCTCCTGGGCCACAGGGAAACCCTGGAGCAGATGGTGCTGCGGGATCGGCGGGATCTGATGGTGAGGCAGGACCGACGGGACCAGAGGGTCCCGCTGGAGAGGATGGGGCCGCTGGTTCGATGCCTGTGATGATGGAGATGGACGTCACAGTCTCAGGCATGAAGTTCTACATAGATTCCATCCTGCAAGCAGATGTAACTCTCTACAGGGGCTTCACCTACACCTTCGAACAGTCGGCTTCTAGCAACTCCCCCCATCCTCTTAGGATATCCACCACCAGCGATGGAACGCACGATGGAGGGACGCAGTACACTGATGGGGTGACATACACGGGGAGCCAGGGTTCGAACGGCCTGCTGACATTCACGGTTCCTTTGGATGCTCCTGACACACTGTACTACTATTGTCAGAACCATGGAAACATGGGAGGCGAGATTTCGATCCAATCCTTAGGAAGCGTCTCGTGAGTTCTGGCTCTGTCGTGAGGCATCTTCCGGGGGGACGGCAAACACCAATGCCACTCCTGAACCAACGATGAGAAGGCCACCCACCCAATCCGCAGGACCGAGAGTCTCTCCGAAAATCGCAAATCCGTAGAAAGTTGCTACTATTACAGTGAGGTAGGAGAAAGCGCTGACCCACGCAGCATTCGCCTTGTGGTACGCCATCGTGATACCGATCTGGCCCCCCCCTGCCCCGACCCCTACTCCAATCAGGGAAGCGATCGTTGTGGAATCTAGTGATGGAATGTCGGGAGCGGCTTGGATGATGCTTCCACAGACTGAGAAGGCAGCGAACCAGAATACTACAGTAGCAGGGGAGTCAGTCTTCCTGAGTTCCCTGACGTACATGTATGCCAGAGCAGCGAAGAATCCGGATCCCAATGCCAAGAGCGCGTCTGGCTCGATGCCACCCAGTTCGGGTGAGATAATCAGGACGATTCCAACAAATGCAGTGATGACGAGCATGGCAACGCCGGATGAGACGCGTTCTGCCAGAATCCTTCCCGAAAGCAGCGCTACGAAAAGCGGGCCTGTGTACTGGAGAGTGACGGCTTGGCCTATGGGGATCCTGCTGAGGGCGGTGAAGTAGAGAATCATCGCCAGAAGCCCTACGGAGCATCTGAGTAGCATCGTCTTCCTGTCATTGACCCTCAAGCTGATTCCCCGAGATGCCGCGAAAGCGGCCACTGCGAATGCAATCACCGCAGACCTGACCATGATGATCATCCACACATCAGCATGGTCGCTCGTCCACTTGACCAACGCATTCATTGTCCCAAAGCAGACGCTGCCGAAAATCATCCAGAGCACAGCGACCTTCGGTGAGTCCGGCATCTCTTCCTCGGTTACGAATGAGGAGAGGTCGGGACCTTCAGTACTGGAGTAGATTTCCTCCAGGCCTCTTCCCAGTCCGCTCTTCGCCATCTTAAGACAAACCCCAACGATGTTGCAATTCCGTGGTAATTGCCTGGTAGTCCTTGCCTCCGGCACTGGAGGGGTCATGGAGGTGAATTGGGACTCCGTGGCTTGGTGCCTCTGCCAATCTCACGTTCCTCCTAATAGCTGGTCTGACGACTAAGTCAGGGAAGTTTTCCAGGACCTCGCCTGCAACCTGTTTGTTCAGCAGTGTCTGCGAGTGCATGGTCAGTAGGACTCCATCCACTCCCAACCTATCGTTCAGCAGACTCCTGACTTCCCGGATTGTTCCAGCCAATAGGGCCAATCCCTCCAATGCGAAGTATTCGGTCTGAACCGGAACTAGTATACCATCGGAGGCCACCAATGCGTTGATTGTCACTAGGCCCAGTGAAGGGGGGGTGTCAATCAGTACGAGGTCGTAGTGAGCAAGCAGGGGTTCGAGTGCCTCCTTCATCCTCCTCTCCCTCCCGAGTTGCCTCATCATCTCCTGCTCCAATCCGATCAAGCTCTTGTCTCCGACTATGATATGCAGATTATCCACTGCTGTAGCGTGCCTGGAGTCGATTGCAGTCTCCGGGGTTAGAATCAGGTCTCGTGTGGTAGTCCTGACCCTACTCTTATCCACGCCTAGCCCGGTTGCGCAGTTTCCCTGGGAATCAGAGTCAATCACAAGGACTCGGAAACCCCTCAGTGCGAGTTGGGCTGCGATGTTGATGACTGTGGTTGTCTTCCCAACTCCACCCTTTTGGTTGATGACGGTGACTACTCTCGCCCTACCTTCTGGAGTGGGCAATGAAAGCGGGAGCTCCATCGGGCTTCGCGGTCTATTTGCTCTGATCTCCTCCGTCGAATCGAGGGGTTGTGCGAGGTTCTCGTCTTCCTCCTCCAAGAATTCTACGTCGATAATCAATGGAGCATCCCCTACTTCTGGTAGTTCTTCGTCGCCATCTGAGGACTTCATCCGAGGCAACGGAGATAGGAGCCGTGTTGAACATGACGCTTGCTTGGGGGATGGAAATGCGTGTTTTCTTCAGCCCGTGGAACGGTCGATGAGATACCAGAGAACCATCTCACCAGTCTCGGCATCCATTGCCATGTCTAGTGACTTGTCTCTCCCGTCTTCTTCCCAATTCCTTGCTGTGGTCATTGTCACCTTGCCATCTCCAAGATCTCCAGGAAGGAAGCTAAGGATCTCATTGTCCTCTGTGACAGAAAGCCTGTATCCAACCTCTGCTTCTGAGTTCCAGGAGCTCCCGGATTGAATGAATGGGGATAGGTCTGGGTATCGTTCGGGGCTTAGGATTCGTTGTTCCAACAGAGACAACGTCTGTGTGCTAGGGATTGAGTCGCGGTTCCATGAAACATCGCCCCTATTGTTTGAGCCAGAGGCGATGACCTCGCAACCCTCTGGAGACCGACGTAGAACCAGCCATCCAGAGGCATCGTCTTCATCCACCCATGACATATTCCACTCGCCTTCGCCAGTGGGTTTGGACCACGATGCCTTCCAGATGTACCCTCCAGAATCTAGGGCCTCGGTTGCTTGGTTGTTTGGATGGCTTGCCTTCAGACAGGTGACGGCCTCTTCGAGGTCGAACTGCCTGATGTCGGACTCGTCCCACATGGAATCAACCCAGTTCCTCTTGGTGGATGTCCCGGGCCTGTCTTCTCCATCGGTGGGGCTTCCGATGTAGTCACGACCCCAGTCTATTGGACTGCTCCCCGGGGAAGAAGCGGTTCGGGAGAATGTTGTGGTGATGGAAAGCGTGCCTTGGGGTAGAATTTCGTCGGACAGCGAACTAACTAGGAAATCGCAGTCTTTTGTCTGCAAGTCCTTGTCTAGAAGAATATCAGACATCTGCTTTACCGGCCAAGCACTACCGCTCTTAACGTAAATCTGGATCGTTGCATGCCCGAAGCATCTTCCGATTTCCTCCTGTTCGAGGAAAACCGGGTAGACGAGCCCGTGTGTATCGTCTCTGAACTCCTTCTTGACCTCCCAGTTCCAGTCTGAGTTCCAATTGATGTCGGGGTCTGATGACCTCGCTCCCTCCTTGATCACAACGTCACCAAAGAAGTCGTGAAGCTCTATCGGGGTCATGGGGAATGATAGGATTGGGAAGAGTTCCGCCAATCCTCCGAGGCCCCCTGCATCATAGGTTACGGCTCTAAGGTTGGTGGTCACGGAGTCAACGTCGCTGAAAGAGACCCTTGTGTCGGTCCTCTTGACCTCGGTCTTCTCTATCTCCACCCAACTGGTCGAGTCTACCGACAGGTCGTTACCCGACATTACCCATCTGATGTTTCCACAATCGGTTTCAGCATCGTCTCTCCAGGTCCTTCCCTCGAAGTCAACGTCAAGATCCATGCCAATCGTTTTCTCAACTGATAGGAAACCGGACCTCCCCAGGCTATCGGTAGTTTCTACGGCACCCGATTCGGGTCCATCTGTGACCAGAACAGTCCCAGTTCCATCCATTTCCATTGAGAATTCTCCGCAGGACGGATCTAGGATCCCGCCAGCCGAGTCTCTAACTATGCCGAGCATCTCCTCACCATTGATGCTGACGCTAGAATCGATTACCTGGAAGTCCATGCTCTCTCCGAATCTCAGTTTTGAGACCGTGAAACCGGAGCTCCTCTGGAGGAAAACCGTAGCAGCGGCGCCGACGAGGATTGTAACGAGTAGGACAGCAACGACCGCCTTCCACCGATCACCCAGAGAGGAAAGGGTAGGCATTGAGATGACCAGTGATGGCTGATCGTCCTCACCAAGGATAACCGGTTCTAGGGTGACGGGGGTTTCCTTTGGTTCGGGAGTAACGACCTCGGCCTCTACGACCTCGGCCTCTATGACATCCCCTATCCTGGATAGGACCTCGTCCACTTTCTCTCGGGTATCGAGAGGATCGTCATCGACGACAAGAGCATCTTCTTCCCACGTTTCCTCTTCTGGGGTCTCGGGGGGGTCATCGACAATTCCCTCATCATCAAGAATCCTATCGACTAGTACGGACTTCTTTCCCGATACTAGGAGTCCTCTATCCTTGCAAATCTCCCTTAGCTTCGCTACTGTGTTTGAGGTAAGCGACTCTCGGTCAATTGAAACATCTTCGGTCATGCTCTGTGACTCAGTCCGGCCCTGAGGCTTTCAATCTCTCCGACTTCGTGAGCCTCCGGGGGCATACTCCTCGTGTTGCCATGAATTCCCGAGGGAAAGGGTTGAAGACGACCTCTTGGGCGGCGCAGACCATGGAACCAAGGGTTGTACTCCTCTCGAGAGGCCCCGAGCTGTATAGCACGAGGAGGCTTGCAACCGAGGCCGAGAAGGCTGGATGGCTGGTCGACATAATCGACCCTCTTGCACTAACCATAGTGGTCGATGAGGATGGAGGGAGGGTCTTCCACAGGGGTTGGCCCGTGGAATGTGAGGCGGTGCTCCCGAGGATTGGTTACTCCATCACTAGGAGAGGAGTTGCCATAGTGAGGCAATTTGAGCAATCTGGAGTCATCGTTCTAAACTCGAGCGAAGGCATCCTCAGGAGTAGGGACAAGCTTGTTGCATGCCAAATGATGGCCGAGGCTCGAGTACCCGTTCCAATCACTGCTCACGTTGGAGCTTGGGAAGACACCGACCGTGCAGTTAGAAGGGTCGGTGGCGCTCCTTGCGTGGTCAAGTCAACGGAGGGAACCCATGGATCAGGGGTCTTCTTGGTTAACTCGGCACAGCAGGCAAGGCAACTAGTCTTCCAGATGCTTGAGAGGGGGATGAGGCCATTGGTTCAGGAATACGTCAAGGAATCCCATGGCAGCGACATCCGTGCATTTGTCGTAGGAGGGGAAGTGGTGGCTTCGATGCGTAGGAAGGCACATGGCAGCGAGTTCCGTTCCAACTTCCATCTTGGCGGTTCTGTTAGCAATGTAGAATTGTCTTCGGAGCAGAGAGAGATCGCGATTCGCTCTACAGAAACACTGGGACTTGAGTTGGCTGGTGTCGATATGCTAGAGTCCGATCGAGGACCTCTGGTCCTGGAGGTCAACTCCAGTCCCGGACTGGAAGGAATAGAGGGAGCCACGAAGATAAACGTAGCAGAGAAGGTTGCGACACGAATGAACAAACTGTATGAGGATGCCTCAGTGGATGCGAGCGAGGCCGAGGAGACCCGAGATTCCAACGGAAGCCAGCCTGAGCGGGCTTTCTGAGCACTTCGGCGAAGAACAAACCACTCGCTAACCTGCTTCAACTGTTCGAGGCGCGGAGAAGCATTCAAGTCCCGATACGCCTCGTTGCCATCGTCCTTCGGGACAGGGATGCACACGCCGTTAGTGGCGGGAGGCGAGATGGGTTGACTGGAGAAGGGGACCGGAAAGAGATTGAAAACCCGCTTAGTGGGCGTTTTGGAAGGAGGTTCGACTCAGATGAGATTGGCCTTGCAGATTCGCTTCCGTCTAGGTTGAACAGGCTAGCGGACCTGAAATGGCACGATTGCTGGATGCAGCAATTGCGATCTGAGAAGAAGAGCTCTCACACCATTAGGGCATACGATGTTGCAGCAAGGTCATTCTCCACCACATCTCTTCCCGGTGAAGATTCCCTGAGTTGGGAGGAAGCGTCAGCCACCCCTGTCAGATCTTTCCATCCGTTTGTGGACCCCAATAATGGAAGGATGGATGCGTGGATGAATACTCTGGGAGAGTTGAAACCCTCAACGATTAATGCAAAAATTGCGGCTCTAACCCATCTTCTGAAGTGGTTAGGGCACACCGTTCCAGATTGGATACAACGTCCGACGAGGAGCCGTTCACTTCCGAAGACCCTCGGTAGGAGGGAGTTGGCCAGGCTCAGAAAAGCCGTAAGTGAGTCCGAAGATCCCTTGGCCATGCCAGTCTCCACTCTGATGCTGGACACCGGTCTGAGGGTCTCAGAGCTTTGCGCACTCGATATCGATGATATAGACAAGGAGGACCTGTCCGCATTAGTTATTGGAGGAAAGGGCGAGAAGGACCGCACCGTCCTGTTCACGCAATCCTCTGTCGAGGTGTTAGAATCTTGGGAGCCAATTAGGGAAAGAAGGCTCAGCGATGTCGATGACAGCGGACTCAGGGCAGTGTTCGTATCCAGTAGGGGGAGGAGGATCAATCCCCGTTCGATTCAGAAAATGATGGACAGGCTTGCCGATGCAGCTGATATTCCAAAGAGTCGTTTGAGCCCCCATACGCTGAGGCACACGTTCGCTACAGGACTATTGGAGAGGGGAGCAGACCTGGTTACCATCCAGAGGCTCTTGGGGCATTCGAGCATAGCTACCACCAGAGTTTACCTTGAGATAGGGGACCAGACACTCAGGGAGATATACCATAGGGCTCAGAGGAACCCTTCTGCTTCCGGAGAGCATCAAGTGGAAGATGAGGGGCAGGATCCCCCTGCCGAGCCGAGCGAGAAGATAGTTGAGAGTCCAGTCACCAAGCGCTAGTCCGAGAAGCTCACATTCCAACCGTACTCGTCCAAGTGGAACCAGTTGACGATGAACTCATCATTCTTGTATCCGAACCACGCACGAGTCGGCACGATACTAGTATAGCGCTCATGTTGAACTCGTTTAATCGTGTCAGATATCTCCGAGTCGAGATATCTGAAGCCTTCCCACAGCCTGCCTTTCTTGATGAGGAACTTCTCATTCGATGGCTGCTCTTTGAAGTGCATACCCCTCCAGAGAAAATATGGCCATCCATCCGGGTCTTCCAGATCTGCAATCTTCCCGAACGAACCCCTCCTCGATGGCCGACTATCCACTAGGTGACTGACGATAGGGAGTTCCGATCCGTCCCTGCCCAATCTCAGGATGATGTAGGCGCATGTGTGATATGGCGAATGTGAAAAACCATCCTTCGGGAGCATCAGAGGACGGATGGCACTGAAGTCAATCTCTTGGAAGTCGGAAGTTAGTCGGACGTATTCTCGCAAACCTTCCTTCCCGCCATTATGGAGTACTTCGATTTCCCCGAACTGACTCATCCAATCCTCATCTGCCTTTATCTCTAGAATGGCATTATCTAGAGGCCAGTCCCAGAATGTCATTGACCTCTCAATTTGAACAGGTGGGCTCACTCCAGATAGATCCGAGCTCACACTCCCATCGAAGGAGCTCGTGAGCCCAGCGTTAATTCGAGCGATTATTGGAGTGCCAGCATTCCTCACTTCAACATCCGCTTCCAATTGCATAGGTGACTTGAGCCTCTCACTATCGAATCCGAAAACTATGGAGAACTTGTTTGGCTTGGAGAAGAGCTCCTCACTTGTGATCCTCAGTGCATCGTACCTCTCCCCTCTCTTCTTGGAGATAATTTCTACGTCGACCAGGGGTGCTCCTCCTCCCTCCAGCCCAATCACCTGTGCTGTACAGGTCAAATCTGGGAATCTATCTGAGAGGAAAATCTGCTCGAAGAAGAAATCAGCCACATATGGGTCGACCTCTATTGAGTTCTCACCGACGTCGACGATGCATTTTATTCGCCCTAGATTCTTACCTGAATCATCAGGCACTGATGAATTACCCATCGATTCGGGGTGGGGCCGTGGGTCTTGAATCTCACCTTCTGGCTGGATTCTTCTTGTTGGTCCTCTTTGCAACCGATTCTGGCCCCTTCCACTGTCTATTGGCTCCTTCCTGATACCCCGGATGTCCTTCAATTGGGCAGTGCTTCCCTGCCCTGCACCTGCTGCAATTGTCGAATGGTGGCCTCTCGACGACCTTCTGCAGCTTCCCGTACTTCCTGCGTGGCATACAACTGTTCTAGAATGGGAGGGACTTAGGGATTGCCATACACGGAACGTTGAACCATTCGTGCTATTTGTCGGATTCATGCGAGAGGAGGATGGTGGGGTTTCCGAACCAGTCGGAGTGAATCCGCAGCGTTCAGTCCTGTATGCACAGGTGGCTAGTTCGGATCCAAGGATGTCCTTCGACGAAGACGGGGTGATGCAACAGTTCGGCACCAGAGGCTCGTTCGGAAAGGTGTACTTGGGTGATGTCGCCAGAGCATCATTGCGATCTCTTGGGACTCACGATCCACCGGTATTCACCCGGATGCCGAGAGTTGACGAGCAGAACTGGGAACTATCCTGTGAAACGGACGAGGTCAAGATGACGATTTCCAGCAGTCACTACTGGGGATTCGGTCTTTTCGCGAGGTGCTTCCTAAACAGGATTGTCATGGAGGGTTCGCTTCCAACCAGGGCCAGATGCGCAATGGACATCGTTTCCTCCCTCGGCAGGAACCCTTGGGAGCCTATTCGGGTAAAGGCGTTCGAGAGATCCACATCAGGCTTGATGACGGCGCATACCTCCAGCTGGGACAGCCTGATTTCGCTAGCGAGGGAGAGCATGAGCGATGACATCACCAGGCTTCAGGACTCTGTTCATCGAATGAGGGGGGTGGATGAAGCTGGAGACGCGCATCTCGATTCCGCTGATGAGGCTCTGGAACGTGCAATGGAGGCTCTGTCTGACAAAAACGCCCCCGCCGTCGACAGAGCGCTGAGCAGAGCTTCCAGCGCACTAGTGAGAGCCGATCCTAATTCTGACTTGGGGAGCATGGAGAGAGAACTTCTAGGAGACTAGAGTCCCAGAGTATCCCACATCCACTTCCAGACGTTGTTTTCGGGGCTTGGCTCGTTGGCCAGATAAACGACTATGCTGAAGACTACGCAGACGAAGTAGACAGTGCCCTTGGAGATCTGAATCGCATCCTCAGACTCCTCGTCGAAGTACCTAATCAGACCTGCAGCCTGCTGAATGCCGCTGCCCTTCTTCTCCTTAGCCATCTGAGCACCGCACCTGCAATCCCTATTTCAAGTCCACGAGGATTGGGCACTCAGGTAATCTTGTTCCCCTTACTCAAGTTGCATCTGAAACAAAGTATTTGGACTTTGAACTGTAATAAGGAAAAGATAGACTGCGACAGTGTTGTTAATTACACCGACTGTTATATTTGTTAGTCATTGTAATTATTAACACTCCATGGTTTAATTATTGCACTGAATTGCGATTACTTGTGGCTCTAATAGCCGGCTATGCTCGCTCACCCTTCACCCCCGCTCGAAAGGGGAAACTAGCCCGCACACGCCCTGATGACATCGCCGCTGCAGTCGTCAACGGGCTGCTCAAGAAACTGGAAGTCAATCCAGATCTGGTTGAGGACTTAATTGTTGGAACCGCTTTCCCGGAGGCGGAGCAAGGATTCAACCTCGCTAGAATGCTCACCTTCCTCACCGAGTTGCCGGATTCTGTTCCAGGGGTCACGGTCAATCGCTTCTGTGGCTCAAGCATGCAGGCCATACACGATGCCGTGGGTCGTATAGCAATGGGCTCCGGTGAATGTTTCATCGCTGGGGGTATCGAGTCTATGTCGCGTATTCCGATGACTGGATTCAATCCAATGCCGAATCCACGAATGGCAGAAGTTGCTCCAGGTGCTTTCACGTCAATGGGAATCACGGCGGAGAATCTGGCTGTGAAATACAGCATTGGGCGAGAAACTCAGGAGGAATTCGCGGTAGAAAGCCACGCTCGCGCTACGCGTGCGCTCGAAGGCGGCTATTTCGTCGAGGAGATCGTTGGTATCCAAACTGAGGGAGGTTTGGTTGATTTGGATGAATGTATCCGCCCAGGTACTGACTCTGAGATCTTGGCTGAGTTGAAACCCGCCTTCGATGTAGACGGATCGGTGACCGCCGGTACATCATCTCCACTCACTGATGGGGCGGCTTTCGTCCTTGTATGTAGTGAGGATTTCGCCAAGTCCCACGGAATTAAGCCGCTTGCGCGCGTCCTATCAACGGCGGTCAGCGGATGCGCACCTGAGATCATGGGAATCGGACCGGTAGATGCTACAAAGAAGGCTCTCGAGCGAGCCGAGTTAAAACTCGAGGACATCGACATTGTAGAGTTGAACGAGGCCTTCGCAGCCCAATCGCTCGCCGTCATAGAAGAGTTGGGTTTGGACAAATCAATAGTCAACATCGATGGGGGGGCAATCGCCCTTGGCCATCCATTGGGAGCCAGCGGAGCTCGTATTACAGGGAAGGCGGCCAGTTTATTGCAGCGCAATGGCACCAAGCGGGCCCTCGCAATTATGTGCGTAGGTGGCGGACAAGGCATAGCCACTATCCTTGAGAAGTACGAATGAGGAGAGAGAATGGCAGAGAACAAGTTGGAAGTATCGTCGCAAAAGTTCGTCAAAGGTGTCGATACTACTCGACAAATCGAGCGCGTAGCGGTCATCGGAAGTGGCGTCATGGGTGCTGGAATCGCTGCCCACTGTGCCAATGCCGGCTGCGAGGTCCTGCTTCTCGACATCATACCGAAAGGGAATCAGAAAGTCCAGGACCGAGATGTTCTAGCCAAGGGTGCAGTCGCAAACATACTCAATTCAAATCCAGAGATGTTGATGCACGAATCATACGCTAAACGAATCACTACAGGCAATATTGAGGATGACCTATCTCGCATAAAAGAATTCGATTGGGTTATCGAAGTCATCATAGAGAACCTTGAAATTAAGAAGGATATCTACGAAAAACTTGCTGAAAACCTCGGAACCAACACGATCCTCTCCTCGAACACGTCCACTCTACCACGCTTTGCTTTAACACATGGAATGCCGCACGATATTGCCAGCAGATTCCTCATCACCCACTTCTTTAATCCACCTAGATATCTTCCTTTACTAGAGGTCATTGCAGGGCCGGAAGTCGACAAATCTGTCATCTCACGATTCGCTGATTTTGCAGAAATCAAACTTGGCAAGAACGTCATTCATTGCAACGATACACCTGGATTCATCGGAAACCGACTTGGAGTATATTTCGTCCAGCGCGCACTCGCGGCGACACTTGACCACGAGTTTACAGTTGAGCAGGCCGATACCATGCTGGGCAGGCCGATCGGTTTACCAAAAACAGCAGTTTTTGGCCTGATTGACCTTGTTGGAGTAGACCTTATTCCCCATATCATGGAGAGCATGCTCGCTCATTTGAATCCGGATGACCCATTCCATCAGATTGCAGGCGCGGGAGAGCAAATCATTCACTCGATGATTGAAGAGGGATACACCGGACGCAAGGGCAAGGGAGGCTTCTATCGACTCAACCGTGACGGTGCTACGAAGATTAAGGAGGCACGCAACCTAATCACCGGTGAGTATGCACCAGCCAATCGCAAGGTGGCTTTTCAGTCTACTAAGATGGGCAAACAGGGTCTTGCTCGAATGCTCAACCACCACGACGAGGGAGCTGCCTTCGTCTCCGACGTTCTCGTAGATACACTCGCCTACGCAGCCTACTTGGTTCCCGAAGTAACCGATGATATCTTCGCTATCGACAACGCCATGAAGGTGGGTTACAACTGGAATCGCGGCCCATTTGAGATGATGGACGAACTAGGCTCAGCCGAATTGGTCTCCCGTCTCGAAGCATTGAACAAACCGATTCCGCCATTTCTGGAACGTGCAGTCGAATCAGGGCCATTCTACAGGCTCGAAGATGGCGAGATAAGCCGATTGACTCCTTCTGGAGAATACATCGAGATTGATCGACCATCAGAAACTCTCACAGTCGCCGATCTCAAGCGCCGAGGTAAACCGCTTCAGCGAAACGCTTCAGCGAGCATATGGGACGCTGGCGACGGGATCCTACTCATCGAATACCACTCTAAGATGAATGCGATGGACCCGTTATCGATGGAAATCATTCTCGCAGCGGTTGACATGGCTGAGTTCGATGATTGGAGAGGCATCCTAATCGCCAACGATTCCAAGAATTTCTGTGCTGGTGCGAACCTTGGCATCGCACTCTTCGCTGCAAACCTCGCTGCATGGACGGAAGTCGAGGATTTCATCGCCCTCGGCCAAGAGGCATACCAGGCTCTCAAGTACTCAGAAGTTCCTGTTGTGGCGGCATCCACAGGAATCTGCGTCGGTGGCGGGGCCGAAGTGCTACTCCACTGCGACGCAGTTCAAGCCCACACTGAATCATATATCGGACTTGTAGAAGTTGGCGTGGGAATAGTCCCTGGATGGGGTGGGTGCAAGGAACTGCTCGCACGACTCTCTGATTTTGAACTCGTAGAAGGCGGACCGATGGCTCCCATATTGAAGGCCTTTGAGATGATAGGTACAGCGAAAGTCGCCAAATCAGCAGAACAGGCACGAAGAATGGGTTTCCTACGACCGAGTGACCGTATCAGTATGAACCGCAATCGTCTGATTGCAGATGCCAAAACCACCCTCCTCGAACTTGCTGAGGGATATACTCCCCCCGAACCGCACTCATACAACCTGCCCGGACCTAGCGCCAAATACGCTCTCGACATGGCTGTCGCTGACCTCGTCCGGTCAGGGCGGGCTACACCACACGACGTCGTGGTGACCTCCGAGCTCGCGCACATCCTCTCTGGGGGAGATACCAACCTTCTCGATAGCCTCACCGAGGAAGACATCCTTGCAATGGAACTCGCTGCGATAGGGAAATTAGCCCGGCACGAAGATTCTCTGGCAAGGATGGAGCACATGGTTCAGAAGGGCAAGCCATTGAGGAATTGAGGTGAGTGTCTGGTAGTCTACAATGCTCCTTACGAGGAATACGATTTTCTATTTCACGAAGTCTTTGATGCGATTGATCTCGCCAAGAGTCTAGGACACGATGACCTCGATCGCGATTTCATAAGAATGATTATGGAAGGATGGGGCGATTATTGCAAAGAAGTCCTACTCCCGCTTAACAAGGTAGGAGATAGAGAGGGACTCAAGTTTGAGAAGGGTGAGGTAAAGACCCCTCCCGGCTTCAAGGAAGCTTGGAGGAAAGGCGTCGACGCGGGCTGGTTCGCTACCACATGCATGCCCGAGCATGGGGGCATGGGCCTGCCAAATTTTGTACGTAACGGGGTCGATGAAATCGCCATTTCAACTAACATGGCCATATCCGTCGTTCCAGCATTGACGCTGGGTGTCTACGAATTGCTCACTAAACACGGTACCAAGGACCTAATTGACCACTACGCACCCCATCTTGCGAACGGACATTGGTGCGCGAGCATGTGTCTTACGGAACCTCATGCAGGTACAGATCTGGGAATTATTCGAAGTAAGGCGGTACCCCAAAAAGATGGTACTTATCGTGTGACAGGTACGAAGATTTTCATCACCTGTGGGGAGCACGACCTCTCGGAAAATATCGTCCACATGGTTCTAGCTAAGACTCCGGGTGCCCCCGCGGGGACCAAGGGAATTTCCCTATTCCTAGTACCAAAACTCCTTCCAAAGGACTGGAAATCGGGAGGAGTGGAGGGGCTATCTGAAGATTTGAGCAATATCAGAAACGGCGTCACCTGCTCGGGTATCGAAGAGAAGATGGGACTGCACGCATCACCGACCTGTGTGATGAATTTCGAAGACTCAATCGGCTGGCAGATAGGTGAATTGAATACAGGTATGACGAAAATGTTCGAGATGATGAATCGCGAGCGCATTTCCACCGGAATGATGGGTTTGGGACTCGGAGAAATCGCTTACCAAAACGCGCTTTCATGGGCACGAGAGCGTCGCCAGGGACGTGATATTGCTGGTATCCGCGATCCAAATCAACCTGCAGACAATATCCTTGTTCACCCCGATGTCCGTCGAATGTTACTCATAGCCAAGGTCAACAACGAGGGCTGTCGTGCCCTTGGAGTCTGGGTCGGTACATTGCTCGATCAGATGCACAGCGAGGATAACGATATCCGTGAGCGTGCGCAAGCTCTAATCTCACTGTTGACACCCCTCGTCAAAGCCCATCTCACAGATCTCGGTTGCGAGACCACCAGCATTTGCATGCAGGTAATGGGTGGCGCAGGGTACTGTAGCGATTTCGGAGTAGAGCAATTTTATCGCGATGTTCGAATATCAAAGATTTGGGAAGGAACGAACGGAGTCCAAGCGCTCGACCTCGCTGGTCGTAAAATCACACAAAACTTAGGTAGAAACCTCCGCTACCTGATGTGGCCTCTTGTAGAATTCATAGAGGAGAATCGCGAAATCCCCGAGATGTCCGAATTTAACAAACCCCTACACAAGGGGGTACGTGGATTGCAGCAGCTTACCTTACTCATGATTACCGAAGGCATGGCCAATCCTCACTTCCTCGCCGCAGGCGCGACCGATTACTGTCGCTACTTCGCAAACATCATGCTCGCCTATATGTGGGCAAAGATAGCACGTGTCTGCATCGAACAACCAAACTCTGATTTTCACCGGGCTAAACTCGCTAGTGCGCGAGTATTCTTCAAACGAATTTACCCTGAAACAGTGACATTGGGAGCCTCTATCCAGTCCGGTCACAAGCACCTCATGGAATACCCAGAGGCTATGATATAATGCATCAAAGTCGCCGTTCGAATCTCAAACTCAGAGCTCGACGAGCGGCAGCTTATGCGAAGACCCCTGTACATTGGACACCTTCTATTCCAACTGTCCTATCTATTCTATTCATTGTTGAAATTCTAGCACTTGCAGTCTTTCCGGAACTAATCGCGAACAGGTTGTTTATTGCTGTCGTAGGACTGTCCATTCCCTTCGGTGGATGGCTTTTTGTCTATTGGAAGATTTATCTCTCGGTTTTCACGAGTCCTTACGGTTCCCCCACTGAAATCACTGATCCACGCTGGCATCAGTTCAATTTCCTTGGCTGGGGGGGCGAGCAGATGGAAGCATTCATGCTCAAGTCTGAGACACAGTCGAAGGATCTCGCACTATACCTGCATGGATATGGCTCAAACCTAGGTCAAGGCGAAACTCGCTGCCAGCATCTCGCTTCTTTCGGGATGAATATTGTCAGTCTCGATCAGCGCGGGTTTGGAAAGCAAACAGGTCGCTTGGATTGGACGCTTCTCAAGGTAATCGCTGACGCTGAAGCATTGCTCGATGCAGTCCCCCAACAACTCGGTTTCACGCCTGATAGGCTTCTAATCTATGGGCACTCGATGGGTGGATTCATCACCATTCGGTTGGCCAGTCACCAGTCCGGATGGTGGGAAGGCTGCCTCATGGGAATCATCCTCGAATCGCCGGTTACGTCATTCCCGAAGATAATAAATGAGAAACTCCCCGGACGAATGGTCATGTCAAAACCATGGGTTAGGCATGTCTTGCGTCGCGAGTACGAACGCATCCACCCCGACCTAAACGTGCGCTACGCAAACTCGGAATTACCTTTCTGGGGACTTCCTGGGGTGCCGATTCTGACCCTTCAGTCGGATAAGGATGAGGTACTTGGAAGAGATCATTTCGATCTGTTGGTCGAGCATCTCGGTCCCAATAAGAGTGCAGATTCGCAGATTTTCATCCTTGATGTACCGCACACGTCGGAGGTGGACATGCAGATTCGTAGGGATGTGGTGGATGAATGGTTGGGACCACGTCTCACTGAAAGTAAAGAAGATGATTGAGATGGATTTGAAAAAAAGGTTCGAGAAGGCGATTAAGCGAGTTTGGAGGTTGAAGGAGAAGCCAGATGAAATGACTCTGCTCAAACTATACGCTCTTTACAAACAGGCTACCGAAGGCGATGTAAAGAGCCCGAGACCGATATCTAGAGGGATGGCAGGATTGGCGAAATGGCGGGCTTGGCGCAAGCTTCGGGGAATCGCCATTGAAGAGGCCATGGAACGTTATTGTACAGTCGTAGACACACTAATGAAATTGGGAAGGCGATCTCTCTCGAGTTGATAGATTCCAGCGTCCTCTGAGAACACTGGCCTCTCAATGGGTTTGGATTCACGAGGGTTGAAATCTATGGTTCTAGGGTCTCTATGAGGACACAACCGCCATCCAACTCCACTATCATGGAGGCTGCACCCATGGCCGTTTCAAGTCCCTCGGTCATCAGAATCTCCCTCCTCATTCCGGCATCAGACTGGAAAACCAATCGATGGCTCAATTTGTCCAGGACATCCCTATCCACGACTTGCCAAGTCCACTCATTCTGATCGACCGTCATCAGTGCCTCTATTGGCTTCAGTGGCCCTCTTGCCTTGCCGAAATTTCGAGCTCTCTTCACCAAATCGCCTAACTTCATCTTGGCACCGATCTCATCTGTCTTTGTTGGTTCTGAGGACTCGTTTGAGATCCTCCTTCTATATCCGAATCGTGTCATGTGCATCCCTTGCAGCAAATGCCGCAACACTCGAGCGTGTCGAGGGAGGTTTAACCGTTGTTGGAACTGAATGACCGTAGGAACGTAATATTAGAGTTACTTTGGGATTCCAAGACTCGAACGTGCACTTGATGGAGGAGAATTCGGGCGCATGGCCGTGGAGAGCAGGGAGAGGAGTTGGAGGAGGGAGGCGGAAGGAAGCATCCTTCTGAAGGCCGTTTCTCACTGGAGAGCTGATCCTGATACGTGGTTTGCAG
>Ga0207989_1000304_pt1 | contig 28256 bp, 24 predicted proteins | sample ETNtaG_7_FD_185777 | JGI IMG/M metagenome (GOLD analysis project Ga0207989, IMG submission 185777) | Marine microbial and viral communities from oxygen minimum zone, Eastern Pacific Ocean - ETNP201406SV65 (SPAdes) (version 2) | ecosystem: Environmental > Aquatic > Marine > Oceanic ... | reverse complement strand
GAGGGGATGGTAAATGGGAACGGATTTCATGGGATCAAGCTTTAGATGAAATTTCAGAAAAAATTGCTAATTCTTTGCGCAAAAGTAAAGAAAAAGTAGTTTATCATGTTGGCCGCCCTGGCCATGAAGGGTATGCTGAACGCGTACTTAAAGCGTGGGGTATTGATGGCCATAATTCTCATACAAATATTTGTTCTGCTGGGGCAAGAACTGGTTATTCATTGTGGCACAAGTATGATCGACCTAGTCCAGATCATACAAATGCTGAGGTGATATTATTAGCATCTTCTCATTTGGAAACTGGCCATTACTTCAATCCGCATGCACAAAGAATAATTGAAGGTATGATGAAAGGTGCTAAACTGATTGTTATGGATCCACGTTTATCAAATACCGCATCAATGGCAGATGAATGGATGCCAACTTATCCGGGTAGCGAATCTGCTGTATTTATGGCCATAGCAAAAATAATATTAGATGAAGGTATGTACGATCGTCACTTTATGGAAAACTGGGTTAACTGGGATGATTATTTAAAAAATCTCCACCCTGAAGATCCGATAGAATTTGATCAATTTATTGAACGTTTAAGTCAAGAATGGGAACAGTATACACCCGAATTTGCAGCAGCAGAATCACAAATAGATAAAGATCAAATTATTAAAGTGGCCAATTTGATTGGTAAAGCTGGTAAAAAGTTCTCAACGCATGTTTGGAGAGGACCTTCTATAGGAAATCTTGGGGGTTGGCAAGTCTCTCGAACACTTCATTTATTAAATGTGCTAACTGGATCTGTTGGTACAGAAGGTGGAACATCACCAAGCGCATGGAATAAATTTCATCCATCTTTTTTTGACACTCCTCCAGGTCCTGACGCATGGAATGAATTGATCTGGCCCAAAGAATACACACTAGCTCATTATGAAATGAGCCAAATATTACCGCATTTAATCAAGGACGATCGAGGAACTTTGGATGTCTATTTTACCCGTGTATTTAATCCTGTATGGACCTATCCTGATGGTTTTAGTTGGATTGAAATGCTGACCGATGCTGAAAAGCTAGGTTGCCATATTGCTTTAACACCAACATGGAATGAAACAGCGTTTTTTGCTGATTACGTTCTTCCTATGGGTCATGCATCTGAGCGTCATGATATTAATTCATACGAAACCCAGTCGGGTGTATGGATTGCTTTTCGTCAACCGGTGCTTCGTGAAAAAGCACGGCGTGAGGGTAAACAAATAGAGTTTACCTATGAGGTTAATCCTGGAGAAGTGTGGGAGGAAGATGAATTTTGGATTGAGTTATCATGGCGGATAGATAAAGATGGTGATTTAGGTATTCGTAAACATTTTATGAGCCCTTATCGCAAAGGTAAAAAAATTAATATTGATGAATATTATCAATATATTTTTGAAAATACCCAAGGACTTAAAGAAGTTGCCGCTAAAGAGAATATGACTCCTTTGGATTATATGAGGAAATATGGGGCTTTTCTTGTTGATGAAAATATTTATCGTAATAATGAAAAAGAATTAAATGATTCAGATCTCTCTATATTATCCAATGGTCAAGTCACTAAAAATGATGAGATTGTAGGAATTCAAGTAGATGGGAAAAATCTTTCAGGATTTCCAACACCATCTAAGCGACAAGAGATATTTTCTCAAACAATGGTTGATTTTGGCTACGCTGAGCATGCGACCCCAGGTTATCGAATAAAAAGTCATGTTCACCCTGATCAACTGGACAGTGAAAAGAACGAATGTATATTATTACCAAATTTTAGATTACCAACACATATCCACTCCAGATCAGCAAATTCAAAATGGTTAACTGAAATAGCTCATCGTAACCCTATTTGGATTCACACTAAAGATGCTCATAGAATTGGTGTTAAGAATGGTGACTTACTTAAGATCCAAACAGAAATTGGGTGGTTTGTTGATAAAGTTTGGGTGACTGAAGCAATTAAGCCAGGGATAGTTGCTTGTTCACATCATATTGGTAGATGGCGGAGAATGCAAGACGAAGGGAATCGTTTTTTAACGAATACCGTAGATATAAAGAACTTAGGAGATGGTCAATGGAAGATGGAAACAGTTAATGGAGTACAGCCTTGGAAAACAAATGATCCGGATACTAATCGTATATGGTGGAGGGATGGGGGTGTTCATCAAAATATAACTCATGCTGCAAATCCTGACCCAATCTCTGGAGCACACTGCTGGCTTCAAAAAGTCACTATCTCCAAACCTAAATCAGATGAGAAATATGGAGATGTTTTTGTTGATACAAATAAATCATTTGAACATTTTAAAAAATGGAATAATTGGGCAAAAGAGCGGGAAACTCATCCTGATAATTTAAGAAGACCTTTATGGATGAATCGTCCACTTGAACCTCAAAAGAATCAATTTTATTTAGATAAAAAATGATATATTCTACCAGCTTCTTTTAGCCAAATGACCTAATTCCTTAATAATTAGAAATGGTCTGAGGCCGTTACGGTGATATTGGAAACGATATCATTTGCTCCCGATCCCATTAAAGATAATGGGTGAATTGGACTGAGAATGAATAATAATTCAAATAATTACGCCCCTCGGGACTCGGATATTTTGCGTTCGAGTTCCAAAATTCTTGATCATCATGATCGAGAATTCGATTATTTAAGATTAGCTGTTAATGAAAAATGTAACCTTCGCTGTATTTATTGTATGCCTGAAGAAGGGGTAAAGCTACTTAATGAAGATCAATATTTATCCAAATTAGAAATCAAAAGAATCATATCTCTTTTTACGCAAATGGGAATTTCAAAAATACGTTTTACTGGAGGTGAGCCATTACTCAGAGAAGATATTTCTGAACTCATTAGATATGCAAAAAATGAATGTAAGATTAAACAAGTTCATCTTACTACGAATGGTATATTATTAAACAAATATTTAGATCAATTCTCAAGGGCTGGTCTTTCTGGAATAAACATTAGTTTAGATTCACTTAGGCCAGAGAGATTTAAAAAAATTACACGTAGAGATAAACTCCAAAAAGTTTTAGATAATATTATATTAGTACAGGATTCAGTTATTCCATCATTAAAGATCAATGTAGTTTTTATGAGAGGCTTTAATGATGATGAATTATTAGATTTTGTTGAGTTTACAAAAACAAATCACCTTACAGTTCGGTTTATTGAGCTTATGCCCTTTGATGCACATCAAATTTGGAAAACCGGGAAATTTTACAAATCTGAAGATATTTTAAATGATCTAAAGCATAAAGTAAAAGGTCTTCATCCAATAACTGGATCAAATACCGAGCATTATATTTTTCAGGTTGATGGATATTTAGGTAAAATTGCTATTATTCCATCCTATTCAAGGAATATTTGTATCAATTGTAATCGAATTCGCATTACGGCTGATGGAAGTCTTAGAAATTGTTTATATAGTAAAGAAGAAAAAAGCCTTCGAGATTTAATAAGGAAAGGTGCTTTGGATCAGGAATTGAAGGAAATGGTACGGAATTCATTTCTCGCAAAAAGTAAAGATGGTTGGGAAGCACAAAGAGTAAAAGGGAATATTAGAGAATCAATGACACAAATAGGTGGATAATATGAATGATTTTTCACATTTAGATAAATCCGGTAATGTTAGGATGGTTGATGTGACAGGTAAAATTGGCACTTCAAGAATAGCTAGAGCTGAAGGGAAAATTTTTATGAAATCAGAAACGATTTCTGCTCTATCTGATAATGTAATTCCAAAAGGAAATGTATTAACAACAGCAAAGATTGCGGGTATTCAAGCAGCTAAAAAAACTTTTGAAATGATTCCAATGTGTCATCAGTTGAATCTGTCATTTGTGGATATTGAATTCACAATTCATTCTGATTGTATTCAAATCAATTCTATTGCTAAAACAAAAGATTCTACAGGTGTTGAGATGGAAGTATTATCTGCTGTATCTGTTGCCGCACTTACGATTTATGATATGTGTAAAACATTGGATAAAACTATGCTAATTGGAGAGATTAAGCTCATCAAAAAAGTTGGTGGCAAATCCGATCATGTAATGGATTATCATCCTAAAGTGGGTATTGTTACTTTAAGTGATAGTGTATCAGAAGGTAAGACTAAGGATCGTTCGGGTAAGATATTGTTTGATGGTTTTATAAAATCAGGTTGTACCGTTGAGCATCGAAAAGTTTTACCCGATGGTTCCAAAGAATTGGTTGAATTGATTAATCATTGGATTAATGATGGTGTTGAATTAATAATTACTACCGGAGGGACTGGATTAGGCCCAAGAGATTTAACCATTGAAACCTTGGATGAAATATTTGAATCTAAAATTCCAGGAATTGAACAATCTTTGCATGCTTATGGACGTAGCAAAGTGAAAACAGCTATGTTATCTCGTTTAACGGCTGGAGTTATAAAAGGTGCAATTGTCATTTGCCTGCCTGGTAATCCAAATGCAGTTCAAGATGCACTTCAAGTTCTTATCCCAACAGTTTTTCATGCTTTTCACATGATGAAAGGGGAAAAGCATTGATGGAATATTTTCTTCCAATCCTTTTTTTCGTAATTGCATTTATTTATTCTTCAGTAGGATTAGGAGGCGCATCTTCTTATACGGCAATCATGGCAATTATGGGAATAAGTTATCAGATTATTCCAACTACATCTTTGGCATTAAATATTGTAGTTACATTTTTTGGTACGATCAATTATTGGCGTAATGGTCATGGCCAAATAAAATTGGTTGGACCATTCCTCCTCGCATCTACACCTATGGCATATATGGCAGGATCGCTGGATTTAAATGAGTTTATTTTCCAGACTATTTTATTAATTACACTAATTATAGTTGTTATACGAATTTACTTTTTTGACACTTTTACTTTTTCATTTCAATTATCTCAAGCAAGAAAATGGATTTTCATTATTCTATTAGGATCAATACTAGGCTTTATTGCCGGTGCCATAGGAATTGGTGGAGGAATTTATCTTTTACCTTTAATTATTATTTTTGGCTTGGGATCAGAAAAAGAGGCTGCTGCTGCTGCAACTACATTTATTTGCGTGAATTCTTTAGTAGGTTTTATTGCGCGATTTAAATCGGGCACTTTTAACTCTGATTTTATTTTACCATTAATTGGTTTTGTGGCTGTTGGAGGGTTCTTAGGTTCATATTATGGTTCGAAAAAATATGATACTAAAAAAATACAAAAAATAATGGGTGGAATAATAATTGTAGCCATCATTTTATTAACTCGAAAAATGTTATGATATCAGTTAAAGAAGCTAAATCCATAATTCAGGGGAAAATATTCAAATTGGATTCAGAAGTTGTTCCATTAGATAGATCCATGGGTAGAATTATATTTGAAGATATTGTTGCAACTTTTCCATCACCTCGTTTTAATAATTCAGCTATGGATGGTTTTGCTGTCCGATCATCAGATATAATTGGAGCATCTAATCAGAATCCAATAACTTTAAAAAATATTGGAATTAGTTCAGCTGGTGTGCCAAGTGATCTAATATTAAATGAAGGTGAATGTATGCAATGTATGACGGGTGCAATAATACCTTCGGGTTCAGATGCAATTGTTATGGTGGAGCATACTACCGGTTTTTCAGATGATCCAAATGTTGAAATTATGATCGAAGTTCAGCCGGAAAGTCATATTCGTAAAAGGGGAGAAGAAATTCAAAAGGGTGATAAATTAATTAGTAAAGGTACACATATCACGCCGAGTGAGATTGGTATTTGTGCTACATTTGGATATGGTGAATTAAATGTATCAAAAAAACCAAAAATAGCGATTTTTGGCACTGGCAATGAATTAGTAGCACCAGGAGAAAATTTAAAAGAGGGTGAAATATACAATTCAAATCTCTATGTGTTTTCAGATCTAGTTGGAAAGGCTGGTGGAGAAGTTTTGATGCAAGATGTTCTTAAAGATAACAAATCATATCTTGAATCTTTCTTATCTGAAGCTTTGAAATCTTGCGATGTAGTTATCTCATCAGGGGGTGTTTCAATGGGTAGGTTTGATTATGTGAGAGATGTTTTTATTGATTTGGGTGTAGAGGAGCATTTTTGGAAGGTTGCTCAAAAGCCAGGCAGGCCACTTTTTTTTGGTACTGGAAATAAAACTTTGATTATTGGATTACCAGGAAACCCCGTTTCTTCATATATAGGATTTATGATTTGGGTATGGCCAATAATAAATGAAATGATGGGAACCGATAAAGTAAAGTCAATTGAGGCTGAATTGACAGAACCCTTCCCAGTGGAAAATATAAAATATCGTTATTTGTTTGGAAAAGCATGGATAGAGAATGGTAAAGTTTTATGTAAACCATCAAGAAAGATTGGTTCTCATATGCTTACATCTTCTTTAAATGCAAATTGCATTATAGGAGCAGAGCCTAGTGATATAAAACTGTCATCAGGAGATTCAATTTTGATAAATCTGCTACCATGGAAGATCATAGAATGATCATAACGCCGAAAGAACTTAATCAGCAAAAAAAAGATCTATTGATTGTAGATATACGACCTTCCAAACAGCGCAATCAAATTCCTTTAAATGGACTTAACTCCATTTCATGTGAAAATGGTGAGGTTATCAATATCCAAGAAAAAAAAGTTTTAGTTTGTCAGTATGGGATTGTAACTGAGGGTTTGATTATAGAAAATGATTTACCAAATACTTTCAGTTTATTGGGAGGAGCTGAGTCTTGGAATGAGTTTAAAAAGGAACAAAAAGATTTTAGTCAGTGGTCAAGACAAACTGTATTGCCTGAGATTGGGATTGAAGGCCAAAAAAAAATACTGAATGCTAATGTTTCGATTGTTGGAATGGGTGGGTTAGGATGCCCTGCGTCCCAATCATTATTAATTGCAGGAATAGGCTCATTACACTTGATTGATAACGATACAATTTCACTTTCTAATCTTCATCGGCAACCTTTATTTAATCCCGAAGATATTGATCATAAAAAAGTAATTGTTGCAAAAAAGAAATTGTCCAGAATGAACCCGAAAGCAAATATTAAAATAACAGATACTTTATTGGACGAAAAAAATGCCCATGAATTGCTATCTGAGTCAGATGTGATTATTGATGCAACTGATACTATAAAATCGCGCCAGCTTATTGATAGAATTTCAAAGGAATTAAATATTCCAATGATTTATGGAGGCCTCTATCGTTTTGAAGGACAAGTATCTGTTTTCAATGTAAATGGGAGTCCTGGTTATGCTGAACTTTTTCCTGATGCACCATACGGAGGAGATTCTTGTGCAGATGCAGGAGTTTTAGGTGTGCTTCCTGGTATTATTGGAAATATTCAGGCTTTAGAGGCCTTGAAGTTAATCATTGGTATTGAACCCACTTTAATTGGGAAAATTTTAATCTATGATGGAATGGATCATACAGCTAAAACAATACATTTATGATTAAAGTAACCATCAAATGTTTCTCACAAGTAAAATATGCTTTAAATCAAAATGAATTAGTTCTTGAGTTAAAAAAAGGATTCAGATCATCTGATCTAGAAAAAACAATTCGCATTAAAGCGAAAGGTCAACTTGATAACATCTCTCTTAGGATTGCTATCAACCAACAGTATATAACTAAAAATACCGAATTAAAGGATGGTGATGAAGTGGCATTTATTCCACCTGTGCAAGGTGGGTAAATGATTAAAGTAGAAATAATCAATAAACCAATAACGCCGTTTATTTCGGATGATAATAGAAAACAAATCGGTGCGGAGTTAGTTTTTAATGGTCGTGTAAGAAATACTGAGCATGGTAAAAAAATAATTGCTTTAGAGTACGAGCAATATGAAGGCATGGCTGAAGTTGAATTAAAAAACATCGCTGTAAAGACTTGTGATAAATTTCCAATCAGGGATTTGCTATGCCGACATAGAATAGGAATTATAAATGTTGGTGAAATAAGTTTGCATGTGCTGATTTGTGCTAAACACCGAAAAGAAGCTTTGGAAGCTATGAATTGGTTTATCTCAGAACTAAAAAAACTTGTACCTATATGGAAATGGGCAATTATGACTGATAACACTCGTATCCCTAGTGAATGTGAGCACTGAAATATGCTAAATTCTTAAACTTAAATGTCGATATTTTCCAACCAATCCGTAGCAAATTTTCTTTTTTGGGTCTCACGTAAGAAATGGTTGGTTACAGCATTTTTTATAAGCATTAGTTTCTTTTATTTACCAACACCTGAAGGTTTGTCATCAGAGGGGCATCGTACTCTAATCATAGTTCTAACAGCATTGATTCTGATTATTTCAGAATCAATACCCTTGCCAGCCGTTGCTATATTGATTTTAATAATGGAAGTAATTCTTGGTGTTGATACACCAGATGGTGTTGCATCTTCATTTATGAGTGATGCGGTATTCTTTATTATGGGCTCGCTTATGCTGGCAGTGTCTATTGTACATCAAGGTTTAGACAAAAGATTGGCATTAGCAATTATAAATTTAACTGGAAATAAAACATGGAGAATCGCATTTGGTTTTGTAGCAATTTCGGCAATTATGTCATCCTTTGTTGGTGAGCACACGGTTGCGGCTATGATGCTTCCCGTTGCATTATCTCTTATTAGAAATACAGGATTAGATACAGGTAAAGCAACACGATTATCTACATTATTACTTTTTTCTATTGCTTATGGATGTGCAATCGGATCTATTGGCACACCATCTGGTGGTGGCCGTAATGTTATTATGATTGGATATTTATCAGAATTTGGTCTAGGAAAAATTTCGTATTTAGAATGGATGAAGTATACCTATCCTCTGATGCTCATTGAAATACCCATAGCAGCTACAATTCTTTGGTTTACTTTTACACCTAAGCAAAGGATTATGGATTCTGCTGTTCGAAAATTAAAAGTTAGTGTAGCAAAATCAGGCAAATTAAACAATAATCAAGTGATGGCAATCGTTGTCTTCATAATGGTATTCCTTGGTTGGATTTTTTTAAGTCCAGTGATTGGATTAGGAATCGTTGCTTTAACTGGAGTGTTTTTTTACCTATCATTTCGTTTGATTGAGTGGCAAGATATAACTCGCAGAACGAATTGGGGAGTAATAATTTTATTTGGAGCTGCCATTTCTTTGGGGATTCAAATGAAGCAAACTGGTGCGGCGTTATGGGTTGCTGATAATGCATTGAATTCATTGCAATTTATTTTTCAGGACGTAGAGGTTGTTAGATGGTTCTTCTCAGTAGTATTAAGTGCAATTTTAACCAATCTTTTAAGTAATGCAGCGACTGTTGCCGTATTAGGCCCCATTGTTTTAGATATGGGAGGAAATCCAATTATACTTGGGATGGCGACCTCTGTTGCATCTGCTTTTGCGTATTTAACAATTGTAGCTTCTCCTACATGTATGATTATACATTCCACTGGGTTAGTAACCTCTAATGATTATTTGAAAGCAGGTTGGAAATTATTTATAGCATCAATTATTTTGCTATTTTTGTTTTCAACATTTTACTGGCCCCTCTTATCATGAAAGTATTAATTGCAGTAAGTAGTAAAGAATTTTCAGCGCCTACATTGAGTGCAGGTATGAAAATTTCCCAATCATTCAAAGCTACGGCTACAGTTGTTGATGTTGGAGATAAGATTAATGATTTTAGTTTGAAAGAAGTAAGTATGGCACAAGAACGAATGGAGTCTTGGGATTTTGATAGACCTGGCGTGGATGTTTTAGAATGGGCATTTGAATATTTAGCTGATAACAAACTGATAAAGACAACATCAATTGATGCAGGGTTTCCAAAAAATATGCTTGTTGAAAAGGGCAGTAGCCGAGCCGAAGTATTTTTGGAGGGATCAGTTTCTGATAATGTGAATTTAATTTTGAGGAACGGTGATATTATTGAGGAATTGAGAGATGAAGTGCAATCTGAAGGCTATGATGTTACTGTTATTGGTGCTAGTAAAAAAAGAGGGATGGCCTACGATTTAGTCCAGTATATTGAAAGTTCAATTTTTGTTGCAAACAATTATGATTCAAATCAATCCTATAAAATATTATTAGCAGTTAATGATTCTCCTGCAATGAAAAAAACTGTCAAATATGGAGTTAGAGTTGCTCAGGCCTTTGGCATTGGCGTGGATATTCTTACAATAAGCACGAAAGAAGAATTTGGAGAAGATTATAAAAAAGCAGCTGCCTGGGCAGCAAAGTTATTAAGAAGAAGTGGTATTGAATATAAGAATAGATTTGAAGTTGGAGATCCATCCGATTTAATTGCTAGTAATGCAGGTGAAGATCACATAGTAGTAATGGGTGCTTCTACTCGAAATCCACTAAAAACTTTTTTTAAAGGTAATAAACCATTAAAAGTTCTAGAAAATTGTAAATGCCCTATTTTAATTGTAAAATGAAAATTTAGAGGATAGAATAATATGTTTCAAGATATTGGGTTAATGATTCTTTCAATCATAATACTGATTATGATTTCAGTCCCTCCAATACTTTTTCTGGTTTGGTATATTTTTGATAAAAGGCAAAGTCAGCATTCAGTTCTAAGGAATTTCCCAATTTTAGGGCGCGTGAGATATTTTTTAGAAATGCTGGGTCCAGAATTGCGCCAATATATGTTTGATTCGGATGATGAAGGAAAGCCATTTAGTCGTTCAGATTTTTCTAATATTGTTGTACAAGGAAAGTATTTAAAAACAGTCATTGCTTTTGGTTCTAAACGGGATTTTGATAAACCAGGTTATTATATCAGAAATTCAATGTTTCCAAAACAAAAAGAAGAAATGAAAGTAGTTATAGATCCAAAAATCAAAACAAAACGTTATGTAGGTACAGAAGGCTTATTCTCAAGGAAGGAGCATTTGGAAGAAGTCGATGTATCGCCTTGGACTTTACCTGACAAAGATGCAATTATTATAGGGCCTAATTGTAAAGAGCCTTGGAATGTCCGAGGACCTGTGGGAATGAGCGCCATGAGTTTTGGAGCTTTGGGTGAAAATGCTATTAGTTCAATAAGCTATGGATTAGGAATGGCAACAGGTTCATGGGTACACACAGGTGAAGGAGGCCTTGCACCTTATCATACAATAGGAGGTGGCGATGTAATTATGCAGATAGGGTCAGGAATTTTTGGAGTCCGAAATGAAGATGGAACTTTTAGCTGGGAAAAATTTAAAGAAAAAGCTGAAAACCCTCAATTGCGTGCCTTTGAAATTAAGTTAGCGCAAGGAGCTAAAATTCGTGGTGGGCATGTGGAAGGTTCTAAAATTAATGAAGAAATTGCCGAAATTCGTGGTGTTGAGGCATGGAAAACTGTTGATTCACCAAATAGACATAATCAATTTCACGATCTTCCAACTTTGTTTGATTTCATTGATGAAATGCGTGAATTTGGTGGAAAGCCAGTTGGAATAAAAATGGTAATGGGTGGACCAGATAGTGCAGATGATATTGCCAAATTTATGTCTGATACGGGTCGTGGACCTGATTATATTACTGTTGATGGTGGAGAAGGTGGTTCTGGAGCTACTTACCAGGAGATGGCTGATAGTATGGGTATGCCTATCAAATCAGCAATAATATATTGTGATGATGCACTTAGAAAAAATAATGTTAGAGATAGAGTGAAATTATTTGCCAGTGGAAAATTGTTTAGTCCAGATAAAATTGCAATTGCACTTGCATCTGGGGCAGACCTCGTTAATATTGCGCGAGGTATGATGATATCGGTTGGTTGTATAGGAGCGCAGAAATGTCATACAAATACATGCCCCGTAGGCGTTGCGACGACAGATCCGCATCATCAAAAAGCATTAGTTATAGATGAAAAAAAATGGCGAGTTTTAAATTATGTTATTACCTTAAGAAATGGACTACATACATTGGCAGCAGCAGCAGGGTTAGATTCTTATACAAAATTTAATCGTAATCATGTTGTTTACAGGGATCAATATGGTAAGGTAATTTCATTAGATGACTTATTTCCATATCCTACAACCTAGAGGCTTCTTGAATTTGAATAACCGCCACATTCATTGTAATTTTATAAAAGACGCAATGAAAATTTTGATAGATTAGGAGTAATCAATGGAACTTATACATCCGATATTTAAATGGCTCCATATTATAGCTGGAGTGCTTTGGATTGGTTTACTATATTTTTTTAATTGGGTAAACGGACATTTTGCTGCAACATTAGACGCCGATACAAAAAAGAAGGTTATCCCTGAACTCATGCCACGGACACTTTACTTTTTCAGATGGGGTGCTGCCTGGACTTGGGTAACTGGACTAGTATTATTATTAGTCGTTTTTTATCACGGTGGATTGACCTTTGAAGAAGATGCAAATTGGCAGCTTCCAGCTTTTGTTATGATTGGCATTACATTTTTGGGCGTATATCTCTATGACTTTATTTATAAAAGTGGTTTAGCTTCTAATTTAAGATTAGTAACTATCTTAAGTTTTGTTTTGCTGGGTGTCGTAGTATATCTTATGAAAGAATGGGCTGGATTTAGCTATCGTTCTTTTAATATTCATCTCGGTGTACTATTTGGAACCAATATGGCTTTTAATGTTTGGTTTAGAATTTGGCCTGCTCAACAAGAGATTATTACTGCAATAAAAAATGGTGAGGCTCCAAATGGAGACCTCGTAGCATTGGCAGGGTTACGCTCTAAGCATAATACATATATGAGTGTTCCCCTTATTTGGACCATGATCAATCAACATACTACAGCATTAGCAGGTGGCAATTTTGGAATTACATCCTCAACAAATTGGCTTGTTTTAATGCTTGTTGTTGCATTGGGTTGGCATATTGTTTTTCAGATTTATAAAAAATCTGCGAAAATAGAAGGTTTCTAAATAGTTAATTTGATTTGTAAAGCCCTATATCTTATAGGGCTTTATTATTTTATATAATTTATTTTTTTTGTTTGTGTGAAATTACCAGCTTGTATGGTGTATAGATAAATTCCTGAATTAACATTTTCTCCTTTATTATTAGTCGCATCCCACTTTGTAGATTTGATTCCAGCACTTTGGTTAAGATTAACTAGATTCTTCACTAATCTTCCAGTAATATCATAAATTGAAATATCTACTAGCTCACTTTTGGGTAAATAGTAGCTAATAGTAGTTATGGGGTTAAATGGGTTAGGATAATTTTGATTTAATTGAAATTTGTCAATTAATGCTATTTGATCCCCAATTTTTAATACTTTCTCAAGTGCTCCTTCGTTAATCCATTTTTTAATTAGGTCTATCTTGCTTGATTCTAAAGAACCATTTGGTGGCATCGATCCAAGATTTATTTTTTGCCATAAAAGACTACTTTGATGATCATTAGGTACAATAACTGCGCCACTATTTCCTCCGGCCATTAAATTTGAATAGGATGATAGGTTTAATCCTCCAGAAGTACCATGGCAACTAGTGCAATTGGAGTCAAAAATCACTTGTATTTCTATTTGATAATTAATTTGGCCGTAAGAATAAGAACAAATAAATAATATGATATATGAAAATATTTTAATAGGTATTAGCTCCTTTTATAAAATTGGTTTCAAATCATTTTGTTGTGATTTTCCATTAAAGTCATATGCAAAGAATATTGTAAAGAAAAAGGATAGTATAAAATAAAAACCGATAAAATAAGTAAATGGGTTTTGTAAACCATACCAATTGAAATTTTGCAAATAAAAAATGCTTATTATTATAATAAGTTTAAAGGATTCAACTATCAATGCATATCGTTGATGATCTAAAAGTGAAGTAAATGAAAACACATTTAATATAAGTACAGAAGCATATAATGCATTTAAAGTGGGACTGTAATTTGTTGTAATAGTGAAAAAATGAAACATCAAAATGTTGGTTACTGCGAGTTGAATCCAAGCCCAACTAATGAGAAGATTGGAATTTTTGGTTTCATATTTAATTTGTTTACTAGGGTCATTAATAACCTCTATAGGAAATTTTTCTTTAACATCTTCTGGGCGCCATCCTGTAGGCATAAACCAAATTCTTATCTTATCAATAATGTTTTTAGTATGCCAAGCATCTTTAACAAGATGTGCAAGATGTTTAAAGTTTATTATAACTGGATTCCATGTTTTCATGGGTTTCAGTGTACCATAAACTGGCTTTACAGCCTCGAGTTCAGGTTGAAACGTGCCAAATAGCTTATCCCATATAATTAGTATTTGACTATAGTTTTTATCAATATACTCAGGATTAATAGCATGATGGACACGATGATGGGATGGGGTTACAATTATATATTCTAAAAAACCAAGCTTTCCAATCAATTGCGTGTGGTACCAAAATTGCATAAACAAATGCAGGGGCCCCAATATTGCAAAAATAGAACTAGGGATTCCTAATAACGCTGCAGGTATCATAAAAACTGCAGAAAACTTTATTGTATTTGAAATTGATTGACGTAATGCACATGATAGATTGAAGTCCTCGCTACTATGATGGATAATATGTCGATTCCAAAGGATGTTTACGCGATGATTTAATCGGTGCATCCAATACCCAGTGAAATCTTCAGCGATAAATGCTATGATGATAGCTAACCAAAGGGGACTTAATTGATATATTGTTATATGCTCAACAAGCCAGGAATAGCTGATAATAACAAAAGAAAATTTTATTCCATCTCGAATTGTATTTGTTACTCCAGAACTAAGACTGGAGATCATATCTACAGATCGATTAATTTTCACCCCTTTTATCTTAGCTATCCATGCCTCCAAGCTAATTAGTAAAACAAATGTAGGTATTGCGATGAAAAGAGATGTTATATAGAAGCTCATAGCTCCAAGAAATTAGAAAATGCAATCATAGGTTCAAATAAAATGAACCTATGATTATATAAATATTATATTAACTACTTTCCATTTCACAATTCATGTCATGTCCACAGCACATAGGTGATTTGATTTTGCCGTGTCCATCAGGACATTTTGCTATTGCGACTTGAGTCCCATCATCTGTTGTAAGGTGATCATGAACTAACTCTTGTCCACATTTAGCACAGTTCATTCCAGTTACACCCATACCACAATGCTCGCATGTATAATCAGCCATTTTTTATCCTTTATTTTTTATTTGATTTGAAAGAAATAATTTACATTACAATTATTATAACCATTGATAAATTCTATGCACAATAATGATGATATTTATGTCACTATAAGTGAAATGCATCATAAAATAATAATAATGGAGAATTAATATTATGAGTGTACTTGTTGGAAAACCTGCACCTGATTTTACAACTCAGGCTGTTTTAGGAAACGACTCAATTGTCGACGATTATAATTTTAGCCAAGCAAGAAATGGAAAATATGCAGTCGTATTTTTCTATCCTCTCGATTTTACGTTTGTTTGCCCTTCTGAATTGATTGCCATGGATCACCGAATGGACAAACTAACGGAACTAGGAGTTGAAGTTGTAGGAATTTCGATTGATTCACATCACTCCCATTATGCTTGGAGGAATACAGATATAAATAAAGGTGGGGTAGGACAGTTAAAATATACACTTGCAGCAGATATCGACCATTCAATTGGTAATAATTATGGGGTTCAATCTGATGGTGGAGATTCTTATTATCCTGCTGGGACTTCTATGCGCGCTACATTTGTTATTGATCAAAAAGGAATTGTTCGACATCAAGTGGTAAACGATGAGCCATTGGGACGCAATATGGATGAAGTAGTTCGGATTGTGGAAGCGTTACAATTCTTTGAAAAAAACGGTCAGGTATGTGCAGCGGGTTGGCAAAAAGGTGATGCTGGTATGGTTAATACAGCTGATGGGGTAGCTGAATATTTAACTGAGAATGCTGACAAACTTTAACCTTTAATAGTTAAAATTAACAAAAAAAGCCTCTTTCAAGAGGTTTTTTTGTTAATTTTACAAAACACTTTCCTCAAAATAGTTTTAACGAAATGAAATTCAAATCATTAATCAATAAATTTTTGGATTACCCCAAAGTCACATTATCCTTATTGGCTATAGTAACAATTATAATGGGTGCTTATTTGCCAAATTTGAAAATGGATTTTTCGATCGAGCAATTATTTAGTCAGGATGATCCAGTGATTGATAGGTTTTTGCAATTCCGTGAAGAATTTGATGGAGTGGATAATATAGTATATTTGTTATATGAGTCCGATGATCCGTTCTCATATGAAAACTTAATTAAGAATAGAAAAATGGTTAATTCTTTTGAAAAAATTAACGGTGTCAGCAATGTTTCTAGTTTAACTAATATTGATTTATTTACGGATGGTGGAGAATATTTACTTTCTTCTGTATATGAAAATATTCCAAAATCATCTGATTCATTAAAATCTGCAAAAACTCAGATAATGAATTCTAAATTACTCAATAATTATTTGATATCTGATGATGGAACTTTAGCTGCTATTTTGATTGAGATAGATGTTGCGTTTAATGAACACAATAGTAGGGAGATAATTTTAAAAGAGATTGATAAGCTTCAAGAATCGGTTGATTGGGAATGGCATCAAACAGGATTACCAATAATCCGTACTCGATATGTACAATATATGATTGCTGATAATATCAGATTTTTAGGACCTGTAATTCTAATGCTTTTCATTTTCCTCTCTTTATTATTTAGATCGTGGGCCGGGTTAGTATTGCCACTTTTAGTTGTAGTTTTAACTATTATTTGGACATTGGGATTTATGGTGTTTAGTGGAATCACCATAAATATTATCAGTTATATCATTCCTACTCTTTTGATGGTTGTTGGAGTCAGTGATTCTGTACATCTACTAGTGAAATATTATTCCACTTTAAACGAATTGAATGATAAGAAGCAAGCTATGGTAGATACGCTACAAAAGATTGGTATGGCAATTTTTTTTACAAGCATCACTACTGCAATTGGATTTGGTGCACTTTCTATGGTAAAAATTCAAATTGTAAAAGAATTTGGTATTTTTACAGCACTGGGTGTTTTTTTTGCGTTTATCATTACCGTTTTATTAATCCCTTCCTTATTAATGTTATTTGAAAAAACATCCCAATCTATATTAGATAGGTATTCAAGAGGATTTAGAGTCAAAATCATTAAGAAATTCATCAAGCTAGTTAGGCTCTACCCTAAACTCATTGTAATCTGTGGTTTTGTAATTTCTTTTTTTGGTTTATTTGGCGCTCTTCAAATAAATCCTCATTCAAAACTGCTTGATGATTTAAGACCCGGCAATCCACTTTTAGAGGACATGCAACTGGCAGAGGAGAAAATGGGTTCAGTGCTCCCAGTAGAGATTGTCATTGAAGTGAATGAAGATGGCCAATTTGAAGATATACAGGATGTATCGGTGATGTCTTTCTTAAATGACCTCGCTCAATATGTATCTACTATACCTGAAGTTGGTAAAGTGATTTCAGTTAGTGATTATTTAAAAGAGATTAATCAAGCAATGAATGATGGAAATCCTGATTACTATCAAATACCCCGATCAAGAGAAATTATCTCACAATATATGCTCCTATATGAAAGTGAATTTGAATCATTCATGAATATAGATTATACCAAACTAAGAATTGCTGCACAAATAAATGATATTGATTCACGTAGAAGTGCTGAAATTGAGAATGATATTAATGAATATATTACCTCTCGAATCCCGGACGGTCTTAGTGCCGAAGTTACTGGTACAGCGTTTCTTGCCTTAAGGACAAATAATTATTTAGTTAATAATTTATTAGCGAGTTTTTTTATAGCGTTATTGATCATAACCTTTTTGATGATATTCTTATTCAGATCAATAAAAATAGCATTGATTTCAATTTTACCTAATATTATCCCCATGATGATTATGGCAGCAGTCTTAGGATTCTTTCAGATTCCTCTAAGGCCTGCCACAGCGATGACCTTTGCTGTGGCATTTGGAATTGCTATCGATGATACTCTCCATTATCTGATTCGATATCGAATGGAATTGTCTAAGCAACACTATAGACAAGCAAATGACGCAACACTTTTAGGAACCGGCATAGCCATGATGTCAACAACAGCAATATTATCTGCTGGATTTCTGGTACTTACTTTATCTGAATTCAAACCCACAATTGAGTTTGGTATGTTATCTGTCATTACGATTATTGCTGCATTGATTAGCGATATTACCTTTCTCCCTGCGTTACTAAGTCAAATAAAACCCAAACTTGAGCCATTAAACGATTAATGATGATTATATAATTAGTGGTAAATTTTTATTAGTAATGCGTATGAAAAACTTATTAATCATTTTTCTTACTGTTAACGTGATTATAGCTCAAGAAAAAACCTACTTTCAACAATATGTTGAGTATGAAATAGATGTCACTTTAGATGATCAAAATCATACTATTAATGCATACGAAAAACTGCTATATAAAAATAATTCTCCTGATAAATTATCTTTTATTTGGTTTCATATCTGGCCAAATGCATATAAGAATGATTCTACGGCATTTGCAAAACAAGCAGGACCCGAATCAAGATTTGCAAGGTCTGATTCACTAAGCAGAGGATTTATTGATAGTTTAGATTTTACTGTTAATGGTGAGAAAATTGATTGGGAATACCATTCAGAATGGATAGATGTAGTAAAATTAAATTTGAATGCTCCCTTAAATCCTGGAGAATCAATAAGTATTGAAACTCCATTTTTTGTAAAAATGCCTAAAGTGTTCTCACGTTTAGGACATACTGGTAAGCATTACGAAATGACACAATGGTATCCAAAACCTGCAGTATATGATCATAAAGGTTGGCATCCAATGCCATATCTAAACCAAGGGGAATTTTATTCTGAGTTTGGGACTTTTGATGTAAAAATTACATTGCCAAAAGATTATCGAATTATGGCTACGGGTGACTTAATTAATGGAGAAGATGAATATAGCTGGTTGGATTCGCTTGCAGCAGTTACAGATTCAATTAATCAATTACCTGAAGATGATTTTAAAATTTGGTTGAAATCCAATAAAAAAGCTATCAAGGTGGCGCCAGATTCATCTATAATATCTGAAATGAAGACAGTTCATTTCCGACAAGAAAACGTACATGATTTCGCATGGTTTGCAGATAAGAAATGGCTTGTTCAAAAGGGCAACCTATCTTTAGCTGACTCAACGCGTGATGTAACACTTTGGTCATTCTACTTACCAAAAAATGCAGCGATGTGGAAAAATTCAATTGAGTATTTGCATGATTCCGGGTACTGGTATAGTCGTTATTATGGTGATTATCCTTATAATCACATTACAGCTGTAGATGGAGATCTCTCTGCTGGAGGTGGAATGGAATATCCTAATATTACAGTTATCGCTTCAATGCCCAGTAAGCAGATGCTTGAGATGGTGATTATGCATGAGGTAGGGCATAACTGGTTTTATGGAATATTAGGCAGCAACGAGAGATATCATACCTGGATGGATGAAGGGCTTAATGAGTATACATGTATTCGATATTGGCAAGATAAATATAGGGATGAAGATGAGCGTTTTGTAATTATTCCATTTATCCAAGATAAATTAGGGATAGCAAAAAATTTAAAATTTAGTTGGTTTGAGTATTTTCAATATTCATTAATATCTCAAAATCCAAATAAGCAACCCTTGAGCCTTAAAGCGGATGAGTACGATGGTGCAAACTATGGTCTCAATTATAATAAAACCGCAGTCTTTACCCGATTTCTTCAGCATTATCTCAGTCAAGAAAAAATGGATGAGATTATGCAGGATTATTATAAAATTTGGAAATTTAAACACCCCTATCCGGAAGATGTGCAGGCTATATTTGAAAAGCATACAGAAAAAGATCTCAGTTGGTATTTTGATGGTGTTTTAAAGACAACAGATTATATAGATTTTTCAATTAAAAAGTCTCGCGGGCGATATATTATTACCAATCAATCTCAACTCAAAACTCCTGTAGAGGTAGTTTTTTACGGGAGGAATCACTTGGAGTTAGAACGTAGGTGGTTAGAAGAATTTGAATGGCGCAAAACTATAGATCCTCCTCCAAATACATGGTATGCGATTATAGATCCTGATGAACATATGCCCGATCTCAATCGCAGTAATAATGCTACCCGAAGTGAAGTCCATTTTAATTGGGTTTGGGACCAACCAACCTATTATGACCATGATATCAATTATCTGCCGTGGCTATTTAGTTTTAACTCATATAATGGCTGGGCACCTGGAGTAATGCTGTATAAAGGGGGAACTCCTGGATATAAATCCACTACATCAGTCCAGCCAATGTGGGACGCAAAAAATAACCAACCTCAAATAAAGCTTTATCGTATCAAATATTTCAATCCTAACGATTTGTTTAAAGAATCATCTCTTAGTATTAGTGGGATGCAATACCAGGGGCATGCTGGGGGATCAATAAACTTTAGCGGCGATTATGGCGAAGATGAATCAACGAATAGAATTTCAACAAATATTAATTATTCAAAATTAGAATCAGGTGCCTTTGATACTCTTTTATATTCGATTGGCAAATATTCAACCGCTTCAATAAACTACAGCTTAATTAGGGAGCTTGAAGGAGATTTAAAGAGATCATCATTTAGACTGGGCCTACAATCGGGGGCTGGTCCAGATGCTGCATTTACAAGGGCCTGGGTTGAAGTAGGTTTGAAAATAGAAATTTCTGAAAAAATTGGAACTGATATTAGGTTATGGGCAGGAGACTTTTTAAATAAAGATGATATACCAACACATTTCCGTTCATTCATTAGTGGAGGTGTTGATCCTAATTTTACATCAAATATAATCGATCGAACCGGAATGTGGAAAAATCATTCCATCTTGAATCATCAGTATATTAAAAGTGGGCCAGCTTTAAGAGGATTGGTACTACAGGATGGATTACCCATGTCATCAAATGAAATGACATGGGGTCTCAATATTACTCCAAGTTTTCCTTTATTTATTGATATTGCTGGGGGGTCTGATTTTGATCAGACTTTTACTGCTATTGGGTTGAAATTAGGTCCAATGATTATTCCCCTATATCAAAGTTGGGAACCAGAAAATAAGATAGTAAAAGATATGAAATGGGTAAATGAAAGAGCACGTTTTTCCTTTAGTTTTGATTTATCTCAGTTAATTAATTTTTGAACTTTTTAGGGTAAAGAATCCTTTCTTTACCCATGTACTAAAAAAATATTAAATTCAAACTTCCCTAAACCCCACATTGATTTAGGATTATATTAATATGTCTAAATGGACCAAAGAAGAATTTGTAGAAGACTTACGTAGTAAATGTACTCGTGAAATTGCGAAAATCGGCGAGAGGATCATTGAATTTTCCGAAGAACACGCTAGTGAAATGACATGGGGGCGAGGAGATGACCATGGTACTTTCACTTTTCGTTGTAGCTCAGATGTAGGTATGCTACCTCTTTTCCATATGACTTCTCATGGTCATTTAAATTTGCAAGTTAATTTTCTTCGAGAAAAAGAACTACCAAAGCAAGTATTGAGAGATATGATAGTGAAAATAGAAGCAAACTTTCTTCGTGATTATGATGAAGAATCCTATCCAGTAGATTCGTATGAGGAAATGGAGTATTTATTTCATACATATTCACAAGTCGACAAATTTTTAAGCACGATGGAAGGTGTCGTTTACCGTTTAAAACAATAAATTTGGACAATTATATTTACTTATTATGCGCTCTATTGGCTTTAGTTGGTGGAGCGTTTTCTTTTTATTTTTATGGTGTTTATCGAGGTTGGATTAGACGTCAACAAATTTGGATCCCCAGATTCTTTGAATTGGAATCTTCGCATTGTCTTTCTATTGTAGAAACTAAATATGGTCAAATTTTTGGTTTGCCGAATGCATTATCAGGTATTTTTATTTTGCTAGGGTATGCTATTATATTAATATGTACTTCATTGGGATATATTGCTCCAATTATTTCATTATATATTGGAGGTTTTATCGTTGTTATAAGTATTTATCTTATTATTGGATTGATACAGTTAAGAGTAACTTGTAGAATATGTCTTTTAGTACATTTTTTGAATGCTTCCATATTGTTAATTCAGATCATATAATATTGAGTCATGGGGTTGTCACTATATTTTTTGGTTATTATTATTATATTATTTGGTGTTGTTGCTGTTTTAATTGCAAGGACTCATAAAAATAATACATACGAAAATCTTAATATAGAGGAATGGGATTGTCCTGAATGTGGTTTTCATGTTCAAGCTGGTGATACGTGTATCTATTGTAATGCAAATAAAGATTGAATAATATTGATTGTTATAGATTTATCTTTATTTAAAATGACAGTTTTGATTCAGAATTAAAAGTTAACTTCCCCTTCAATTTTTTAAGAATTTGATGAATATAAAATTAAAAGAAATTAATTCTTACGCTAGAGAAGTAATGATTGATCTCCCCTGGGGTGAGATTGAGCAGGACTTTGCGAATGCAACTAAGAAATTCTCCAAACGTGTTAAACTTCCTGGATTTCGTCCAGGGAAAGTCCCTCAAAAAGTTTTAATGAATCAGTTTCAATCTTCAATTGAAGCTGATTTTGTTGAGAATTCAGTTAATACCTATTATTTAAAGGCGCTAAAGGAAAAGGAAATAGTTCCAGTCAATATGGGTAACGTAAGTGACGTTCATTTTCATCATGGGGAACATTTCAAATTTAAAGTTGCTTTTGAAGTTGAACCTGAGATAAAGCTGCCAAGAATGAAAAAAAATCTACTCAAAGTTGATAAGACATTATATATTACTGATGATGAAGATATTGATCTTGCCATTGAAGAAGTCAGGCATGGACATGCTGAAGTTAAAACAATTGAGGATGGAGCCAAGGTTGGTGATTTTGTAGTATGTGATTTGCAAGAGGTAGATGATTCAGGTTTACCTATTATTGGTAAAAAGTTAGAAACAAGGTATGTTAAAGTAGGTCAGCCACCTTTTGATGGAGACAATGAAAAGAAATTGATTGGTGCAAAACCAGCAGGCATAGTTAAGGTTGTTGTACCGGTTGATGAAAAAAATAATTTAGGCACTTATGAACTGTCTGTAAAAAATGTGGAGAGGCAGATTTTACCTGAGTTAAATGATGATTTTGTAAAATTAGCTGATCCTAATGCTAAAGATTTATCAGATTATCGTGAGAGGGTTAATGAAAAGTTAGATCAGGCTTATTCAAACCGCTCAGATGAGGCGTTTGATCAAAGTTTATGTGATGCTATGGTTGAAAAAGTTAATCCTGAATTTCCACCATCGATGGCAGAGTCATATCTAAATCATATGGTAGATGATTTACTTAAAAAGAACGAAGGTCAGATGGATAAGGAAAAGGCAAAAGAACTTTATAAACCTATGGCTGAAAGAAATCTAAAATGGTATTTAATTCGAAGTGCAATTATTAAATCGCAAACATTTGAAATTTCAAAAGAAAATATTGCGTTAGAAATTGATGAGCGAAAAAAACTAAATCCTGACCATTCAAAAGATATTGATAATTACTTTAAAAAGCCTAGCAACCGTTCTCGATTAGGCGATGATTTAATGGAAAAGAAAATCTTGGCTTATTTAAAAGAATTTGCGAAAATCAAAGAGGTTAATTTGGCAACAAAAGACCTACGTAAACAATCTGAGGTAAAATCATAATCATTATGGATAAAGATCACATAAACCAATTAATTCCTATGGTCGTAGAACAAACGGGTCGTTTTGAACGTGCATATGATATTTATTCCCGTTTATTAAAAGAGAGAATAGTATTCTTGGGAACACCAATTGATGACAATGTTTCGTCTTTGATTATCGCACAGCTATTATTTCTTGAAGCAGAGAGTAGTGATAAAGATATCTATTTATATATTAACTCTCCTGGTGGAATTATCACATCAGGGATGGGGATATATGATACAATGAATTATATTAAACCAGACGTAGCTACAATTTGTATGGGGCAAGCTGCAAGTATGGGCGCATTTTTACTTTCTGGAGGTGCAAGAGGAAAGAGATCTGCACTTCCTAATGCACGCATTATGATTCATCAACCCTTAGGTGGAGTTGAAGGTCAAGCCTCAGATATTAAGATTCAATCAGATGAAATAATTCGGTTAAGAACAAATTTGAATAAAATTTTGGCGAAAAATACAAAACAAACTCTGAAAAAGATTGAAAAAGACACAGACCGAAACTTTTTTATGAGCGCTGATGAAGCAAAAAATTATGGTCTTATTGATACAATTCTTTCGGAAAGGAAATAAATGGGTAATTCCATTACTCCTAACAAATCAGATGCAAAAAAAAATCAAAACGATCAGATTCTTTCTGCTCTTCACAAACCATCTGAGATAAAAGATTATCTTGATCAATATGTAATTGGTCAGGATAGAGCTAAGAGGGCTCTTGCAGTTGCTGTATACAATCATTACAAAAGAATTCTATCTGACCCTTTAGACGATGAAGTAGAATTAGATAAAAGTAATATATTAATAATTGGTCCTACCGGTACTGGAAAAACACTTATAGCTGAGACATTAGCAAGATTTTTATCAGTTCCATTCGCTATAGCAGATGCAACAAGCTTAACTGAAGCTGGATATGTTGGTGATGATGTTGAAAATATTTTAGTTAGATTATTACAAATTGCTGATTATGATATATATCAAGCCCAGACAGGTATTATTTATATAGATGAAATTGATAAGATTGGAAGAAAGAGTTCAAGTCCATCAATTACGAGGGATGTCTCTGGCGAAGGAGTTCAGCAGGCATTATTGAAAATTTTAGAAGGGACCATGGCTCAAATACCTCCTAAAGGAGGCCGAAAACATCCTGAACAGAGTTTAATACCCATAAATACGAAAAATATCCTTTTTATATGTGGGGGCTCTTTTGATGGATTAGCTGATATCATAGGACAAAGAGTCAATTCAGCTGAAATTGGTTTTACAAAATCATTAGCTAAAGTAGAAAAAGAGGATGAGATTCTTAAAGAAGTGCGCCCAGAGGATTTGATTAAGTATGGATTTATTCCTGAGCTAATTGGCCGTTTACCAATTGTGACTACAATTAATCATTTAGATGAATCTGCATTAATGCGAGTTCTCATAGAGCCAAGAAACTCACTCCTAGAACAGTATAAGAAACTTTTTAGAATGGAAGGTATTGAATTAGGATTCCACTCAGAAGCGTTAAAAGAAATTATTAGTATGGCTATGGATAGAAAATCTGGTGCCCGTGCTTTAAGATCGGTTTTAGAAAATTCAATGCTGGATATTATGTTTAATCTTCCAGAATATTCTGAGGATAGGGTCTCTCACATTACAATCACAAAAGAATTTATCCTTAGAGGGAAGAAGCCTTTTTTTAAAAGGCGCAAGCGTTCAGCTTAGCCTTTTAAAATCAAAACTTAATTGCCAAGGTATGTTTTGAACTTACGATTTAAACTGATAATTATATTTTTAATCTTTGGTTCTGTATGTGCTCAACAAAAATACTTAAGCCCTGAAGACGTAAAGGTGGAATGGAAAAACTATACTACCTTTCAGCGTCAGGAATTAGTCAATTTCGCAACTTTTTTATACGATGAAGAGTTTTACGAAAGAGCTTTATTAGTTTATTTTCAGTTTTTATATAAATATCCTGGGGATGAACTTGAAATGGCTGCTTATTTCAAGATTGGTAAATGTTATGAAATAATGGGGAATTGGGATTTAGCAAAGAATTATTATAATCGCATCATTGAAAGAATGCCATCTGAAAGTGTGGCATCTAAAGCCGCTAAGTATCAATTACACTATATATCTTTAGAGACTAAAGATCATAATAAGATAGTGGAAAAAACATTTGGTACAACTGATCCATATGATTTGATTTTTCGTGCTTATGCTCATTTTGAAATGCTAGACTGGGAAGAGTCAAAGTTAGCATTTAAAAGCGCTCAAGCGGCATTTGATCATGGCCATTATACCAAGCTTATAAAGTCATGGTATAGTGCAATAAAAACTGCAGAGAACGCACCTTTAAAAAGTAAAACTCCTGCATTGCTCTCTTCTCTTTTCCCAGGGGGCGGCTTTTTGTATCTTAAGCAAAAAGAGAATGCTATTGGCACTATGGGAGCATCTTTTCTGATAACTGCCGCAATCATTTCATCTTCTGCAATTTCTCAAAAAAATAAACTTTCGCTTAATAATAATAAACAAATGGTTATCCCCATGTCTGGCGATATTGTATCAAAAGAAGGTTTTTTTCATTCTTCTTCAGGTTATCTTTTGCCGGGGAATTTGAAATTATCATCAAATAAAAGTTCAATTATAGTTCCTCCAGCTATTTTGCTGCTAGGCCTTTATTCCGGAAGCATTTGGAAATCTGTCCACGATATTGATGCTGCAAATAAAAAACTAACATATCGTTTTACCGAACGCGTTACAAAAAAATTAAGTATAAATAAGTTTATGGATTATGAAATTCCAGATTTCATAATCAAATAACCCATTTTCCTCATAAAATCATTGCAGCCCTTCTTTATAAACCTTATTATTCCGGGCTGTCCATGACAGCAAAATTTGTTATTTGAAAATTTAGTATGCGTGGTCCAATTAAAAATTGGATTTGAGAGTCGCTCCATGAGAGCGACAAAGACAGTACAGAATCAAACATACAATGGAGAGTTTGATCCTGGCTCAGGACGAACGCTGGCGGCGTGCTTGATACATGCAAGTCAAGGAGAAAATTTCCTTCGGGAAATAAGTAAACTGGCGAACGGGTGAGTAACACGTAGGTAACCTGCCTTAGAGATTGGGATAACCCCGGGAAACCGGAGCTAATACCGAATAATGCAACGAATCCTTCGGGGTATGTTGTTAAAGCGGGCTTCGGCTCGTACTTTAAGATGGGCCTGCGTCCGATTAGCTTGTTGGTGGGGTAATGGCCTACCAAGGCGACGATCGGTAGCTGGTCTGAGAGGATGATCAGCCACACTGGGATTGAGATACGGCCCAGACTCCTACGGGAGGCAGCAGTAAGGAATTTTGCGCAATGGACGAAAGTCTGACGCAGCAACGCCGCGTGATCGATGACGCTTCTAGGAGTGTAAAGATCTGTCGTGAGGGAAGAAAAACTTGGATGTAAATAATGTTCGAATTTGACGGTACCTCACAAGAAAGCACCGGCTAACTTCGTGCCAGCAGCCGCGGTAATACGAGGGGTGCTAGCGTTGTCCGGAATTACTGGGCGTAAAGGGTCCGTAGGCGTTTTGCCAAGTTGATCGTTAAAGCCACCGGCTCAACCGGTGATCTGCGATCAAAACTGGCAGAATAGAATATGTGAGAGGAATGTGGAATTCCTGGTGTAGCGGTGACATGCGTAGATATCAGGAGGAACACCAATGGCGAAGGCAGCATTCTGGCACAATATTGACGCTGAGGGACGAAAGCGTGGGTAGCGAACAGGATTAGATACCCTGGTAGTCCACGCCGTAAACGATGAGTACTTGATGGTGGAGGATTCGATCCCTTCACTATCGGAGCTAACGCGTTAAGTACTCCGCCTGGGGAATACGGCCGCAAGGCTGAAACTCAAAGGAATTGACGGGGACCCGCACAAGAGGTGGAACATGTGGTTTAATTCGATGCAACGCGAAGAACCTTACCTGGACTTGACATGTTAGTGAAAACTCTGTGAAAGCAGAGCCTTCTGCGAGCTTGCTCAAAGACACTATCACAGGTGATGCATGGCTGTCGTCAGCTCGTGTCGTGAGATGTTGGGTTAAGTCCCGCAACGAGCGCAACCCCTATCCTTAGTTGCCAGCACGTAATGGTGGGGACTCTAAGGAGACTGCCTGGGATAACCAGGAGGAAGGTGGGGATGATGTCAAGTCAGTATGTCCCTTATGTCCAGGGCTACACACGTGTTACAATGGCCGGTACAATGGGTCGCGATCCCGCAAGGGCAAGCCAATCCCAAAAAACCGGCCCCAGTTCAGATTGGAGTCTGCAACTCGACTCCATGAAGCAGGAATCTCTAGTAATCGCGGATCAGCACGCCGCGGTGAATACGTTCCCGGGTCTTGTACACACCGCCCGTCAAGCCATGGAAGTCGGCAGTACCCGAAGCCGGTGGCCCAACTCTTCGGAGAGGGAGCCGTCGA
>Ga0207989_1000285_pt1 | contig 29231 bp, 20 predicted proteins | sample ETNtaG_7_FD_185777 | JGI IMG/M metagenome (GOLD analysis project Ga0207989, IMG submission 185777) | Marine microbial and viral communities from oxygen minimum zone, Eastern Pacific Ocean - ETNP201406SV65 (SPAdes) (version 2) | ecosystem: Environmental > Aquatic > Marine > Oceanic ... | reverse complement strand
AACCATTCTTCAGCAGAAACACATGGTTCACCCGTCTTCTCCGCCCCCAGTTAAATCGAACTAATGCCAACAATGTCCTCAAATGTGGGGGGGCCAACTGTTGTTGCGCAGGCAACACCGCCCGGAATTAGTGCACTGGCTATTGTCAGGCTAACAGGGTCCAAATCTCTTGATATCGCTTCGTTGCTTTCCAAAAAATCCCCATCCTCTTTTAAGCCTGGACACACCTTGCTCACCTATCTTTATAACTCTTCTGGTCAACCCTTGGATCAGGTGGTTGTCACTTATTATAAAGCCCCCAACTCTTATACTGGAGAAGATGTTGTAGACATTTCTTGCCACGGTGGTATGTCTGTGCCCAAAAGTATTATAACTGCTTCCATCGCATGTGGGGCCGTCCCTGCCCCCCCAGGAGAGTTTACTAAAAGAGCCTTTATTAGCGGAAAGCTAGACCTTTCACAGGCCGAAGCTATTGCTGATATAATTAGAGCAAAGACAGAAGCGTCTCAGCGTATTGGGGTTGCGGCTCTTGGGGGTATGTTGTCGAATGAAATTACATCTTTACGAGACACGCTCGTCTCTATAATTGGACAGATGGAGGTTGAGCTAGACTTTGTTGACCACGAATCCTCGCTTGTTGGGTCGGTTGATTGGACGAATAAAATAGTTTTGTTAGTGGGTGCGCTGTCTTCGCTTCTTAATACGTTTTCTGGGGGCCGTGTATTTCGTGATGGTGCGCAGGTTGTCATAACGGGCAATCCAAACGTAGGAAAATCTTCCTTGCTAAACGCACTTGTAAAGGAAGAGCGTGTCATTGTTTCTGGAAAGCCGGGAACCACAACAGACGCTGTTGATGTTCACTATGATATGTGTGGTGTTCCCGTTTCTTTTGTCGATACCGCTGGTATTCGTAAGGCCAAAAATTCTATAGAATCGGCGGGTATTGATATTGCAAAAAACTTTTTATCTTCGGCCTCGCTTGTTCTTTGGGTTTGGAGTGTTGACAGCCTTCCCAAAAACATTGACACGATTCTCTCAAAACCTGTGTTTTCTGCTCCGTTTCTTGTTGTAATTAACAAGTCAGATCTAATTCACAAAAACAACCAAAAGGAGCTTACTTCAAATATAACAAATAAGCATTTTTTGGTTTCTGTAAAAAGTGGTCACAACATTTCAAGGCTGCTTTCTTCAATAAAAACGGCGCTAACAACAGATTTCTCTACCGACCAACCCTTGTTAACAAACAAGCGGCATGAGGTTTCCATTGGCAGTTCAATAAATTCTCTTGATTGTGCGCTTTCTGCTGCTAAGGATGGTGAACCAATAGAGTTGTTGTTGTCAGATCTACGGGTTGCTCTTTCACACTTAGATACCATTTTGGGCATAACAACACCAGATCACATTATCAATTCTGTGTTTGATCAATTCTGTGTTGGAAAATAGTGTTTCACGTGAAACACAATCCACATAAAAACGAGCATTATGATGTTGTTGTAGTGGGTGGTGGGCACGCCGGCGTAGAGTCTTCTCTTTCCGCGTCAAAGCTTGGCTGCAGCGTTGCACTTATTACCATAAGCTCTTCTTCTATTGCTAGAATGTCTTGTAATCCTGCTGTTGGGGGCGTAGCAAAGGGTCACCTGCTTAGTGAAATAGATGCTTTGGGGGGATATATGGCTGTTGCAACAGATCTGTCTGGTGTACAGTTCAAAACATTAAACATGTCTAAGGGCCCTGCTGTCAGGGCTCCACGTGTACAGGTTGACAAGAGGACATATGAGCGCGTTGTTAAAGCCGAGATATTTAATGCACAAAACATATCTTTGTACGAGGAAGAGGTTTCAGAAATACTTTTTTCTGGTTATCGCTGTTCTGGTGTAAAGTTTTTATCGGGTGATGTTATTTATTCTTCTGCGGTAATTATCACATGTGGCACATTTTTGTGTGGTGTTGTTCATGTTGGAACAAACAGGTCTTCTGCTGGAAGAATGGGAGAAGAGGCCTCAACCGGTATTACTGGTTCATTGAAGAGGTTTGGTTTTCGTGGGGGTCGCCTAAAAACGGGTACGCCACCGCGGTTAAAAAGGTCTACCATCGACTTCTCTTCCCTCAAAAAAACATATGGAGACACCCAACCAAGGCCCACCTCCTTTCGCACTAAAAGTTTTTCTCCTCCAAACCTACCGTCCTGGATTATTAACACCAACAACGAAACACACTCAATAATAGATAGAAACATTCATAAGTCTCCAATGTATTCAGGACAAATAACTGCGGTTGGCCCAAGATACTGCCCCTCAATTGAAGACAAGGTATATCGGTTTTCTGATAAACCGTCTCATAGAATTGTCTTGGAAGAAGAGTGGCGTAGCTCCAAACAAATATATACTGGTGGTTTTTCAACGAGTTTGCCCGCCGACGTACAGCTTGCTGCTCTTCGTACTATTTCTGGTCTAGAGCGTGTTGAGTTTTATCGTCCTGGTTATGCAATAGAATATGATTTTTTTCCTCCATCACAACTAAAGTCCACCCTTGAATCAAAGGGTTGTCGAGGTCTTTTTATGGCAGGACAAATTAATGGCACTTCCGGCTATGAAGAAGCGGCTGCACAGGGGTTAATAGCAGGTATTAATGCTGCTCATAGCGCCCTTGGTAAAAGCCCGTTTTCATTGCGGCGCGATCAAGCATATATTGGTGTGTTGATTGACGATCTTGTTACAAAGGATGTTGATGAGCCCTATAGAATGTTTACGTCTCGTGCGGAACACCGTCTTTCCTTAAGAACAACAAATTCTGACAGGAGGTTGTCTCACCTAGGAAGGGCTGTGGGCTTATTAACGGATTGCGATTATTTGGCTATAACTCAAAGGCAAATACAGCTGGATTTTTTGTTAAGTGGTTTTAGCGGTAGCGGTGCTGTCACCACAAATGGCGTTAAATTTTCTGCACCCAAAAATGGTTTGCGTAGGGCGGGGGATGGTGGGGGGGCTTTGTCTGAGAAAATATCCGGCTTATTAAAACATGTTTCAATTAAAAAACCTTCTGTCAACACCGTCTCATCGCTTGTTCTTGAGGAATTAGAAGCTATTATTAAGTATGCGCCATATATACGCCGCCAAGAGCGCTTGCTTTCTCGAATAATTCAAAACGACAGCCTTCCCATGCCTCGTGGATTTAAATATAGCTCTTTTTTGGCGCTCTCTACAGAGGCCCGGGAGAAGCTTAGCAGGGTCATGCCTGAAACCCTTGGGCAGGCCTCTAGGGTTTCGGGTGTAACCCCGTCGGATATTGCGGCACTTTCAGTCGTTTTAAGCCGTTGATTATGGCGTGCCCGGGCGATAACGTTTTTGTGTTATTATGGTTGGGTCGCACCCCTGTTCTGCCTTATTACATTAGAATGTGCCTTTGTTGGTTTGTTGGAACGGCTTAACTTGCTAGACATATGAACAAAAAAATGATATCATTTCTTCGGGGCTACAAAATATACATAATATTAGTTTTCTGTTGTGGATGTTCGGGTCCCGGTGGGGCAGATGAAGACAGCGGGGGGTATGTTCTTGATAACACAACATATAATAATATTGACATTCCATCGGTTGATGTTAGAAATTACTACAAGAATAATGTTGCCGCCTTTAAAAGAGAAAAAAACTGTGCGCGCATTTTCGTGGTGATATTGAAAACAGAAAACGATGCTAATCGCGTTGCAAGTACACTTAGGAGGGGCGGGAGAAAAGAACATTTTATCCTTTCACAAAACAATTTATCGTGGGTAGGCGTTGCCAAGGAAGGAGATTTAATGTTGCAGCTTAATGATGCTGTTTTTAATCGTCGGAAAGGTGTTGTGGGGCCAATTAAAACAGAAATAGGATTTCTTGTTGCTCATATACTAGGCTTTTATCCTGAGGGCTCCGTGGTGGGGGTTGACGAAGTTTATGATAAAATATTTTCGATGCTCTACCTTGAAAAGCGAAGGGAGAAATACAAAACAATAATTGAGGAAGATTAAAATTATGAAATTAGGTTCTCGGCTTACCGTTTTGGTTTTTTTGTGTTTTTCCTATTGTTTTGCTCAACAATCACTGGGAGGTATTACAGCAATTGTAGGAGACAAAATAATACTCAAAAGTGAGGTTGTCCAAATTGTTCAAATGACCGCACTAAACATGGGTATAGACCCAAACAGCAACGAAGAACAAATTAAAAACATTTCAGAGGGTGTGTTACAGTCTCTAATAGACCAGCACTTGGTGTTGAGTATTGCCGAAGCTGAGAGTGTGATTGTAAGCAGCCGTGAGGTGGATGAAGCGCTGGAACGTCACATCGCCTCTGTTTTAACTCGTGCGGGATCAGAGAGTAGGTTAGAGGAAATATTTGGCAAGTCATTGCGTGAGCTAAAAAGAGAGCTTTGGCCTGATATTCACGATCAACTGGTTGTTGAGCGTTTTCAGTCTCAGCTGTTTTCTGGGGTGGTTATTTCAAGAAAAGAGGTGGAAGACTTTTTTTCCACATACAAAGACAGTATCGGTGTGCTCCCAGAGCTTTATGATATTCAATGGCTTCGCCTAAGTATAACGCCCGGACGAAAATCAGAACACCAATCAATTGAAAAGCTGGATGAAATACGACAACGAATAGTTAGTGGCGAGGATTTTAGCTCCCTTGCTTCCCAGTACAGCCAAGATCCGGGTTCCGCCCGAAACGGGGGAGAGCTCGGATTTACTGCTCGTGGAACATTGGTCCCAGAATATGAAGAGGTGGCGCTGGGCTTATCGGGGGGTGAAGTAAGCGGTGTAATCAGATCACCCTTTGGCTTTCACATTATTCAAATGATAGAGCGAATGGGTGAAAAAATGAACACCAGACACATCCTTCTTATCCCCCTACCAAGTGAGGCGGACGAAGACAGTGTTTATGTGCTAGCCAGCGCCCTTGCTGACAGCATTAATACATCAAAAGAGCTTTCTGTTTTTGCCGCGAAATATTCTGATGATGGAACGTCAAAAGAGCGGGGGGGTCACTTGGGGTTTCAAAATATTTCTAGTCTTCCATATCCTGGCTTGGCTCAGGTTATACCAAAACTAAAAATGAACGAGCTTTCAACCCCCATATGGGTAAAAACCGCCTATTTTCTTATAATGATTAATAATATTCGTCCGGGTGGTGAGCCTAGCCTTGGGGTTCACTGGGCCGAAATAGAATCTCTTGCTTTAGGTAAAAAGAAATCAGATTTTTTTTCATCTTGGCTGAGTAAAAAATCTTCTTCTGTTTATATTAAGGTTTTTGAGTGATTTCTTTGCCCGGTTCTTTTCGTTCTTTAATTCTTTACTTGATGGTTTCCACATAAAGCCCACATAGTTTTAATCTTTGTCTTGGGGTGTCGTCCGTCAGCTGCTTTTAAATAAATAGGAGTTTTTAGTTATTATCAACATGGCTTATTATTATTAAGTTTTTTATTACCTTTAATTATTTAATAATATTAATTAGCGTTAAAAACTTGTTGGTAGAAAGACCTATTGTAACTAACATTCTTTACTATGATTTTAGTACAAAATTCATTAATAATTCATCAAAGGGGGCACCCAATCAAGTGAAGATAACTGTCGATCAGAATAAGCTCCAAAAAGCACTTCAACACATATCAAAGGCAACCCCGACCCGATCCACAATACCAATACTTAATAGCATATTAATGGTTGCGAACAATAAAACACTCACTATGCGCGCAACGGACCTAGAGATAACCATAATTACAGAAATATCGGCCTCTATAGACGCAGAAGGTGCCGTTGCACTACCACACAAAACGCTTGCGGAAATAACGGGCGCACTGCCAGACGTAGAGCTGAAAATAACTGCAGATGAAAACAACCGCGTTAAAATAAGGGCAGGCAAGGGAGATTATGATATACCAGGTGTAAGTGCAGAAGAATTTCCACAACTTCCCGATGTGGACAATAAAAAAGAAGTGGTTCTTAAAGATAAAACACTTGGTGAGCTGATAACAAAAACAAGTTTCGCGCTCAGCACAGATGAACTGAAGCCCGCTCTTATGGGCGCATTGTTTGAGTTTGGTGAAAACAGCATAACAGCCGTTGCAACGGACGGACACAGGCTTTCTGTTTGTAAAAGACTAGACTATGAGTTTAAGGGATATTCCGGCAACATCATTGTTCCGAGAAAATTCCTTCAGCTTCTAAACCAGTATTTAGGTGTGGGAGAAAATGAAGAGGTGGTGCTTTGGGTTGGTGACAGCCACATAACAGTGTCTGTCTCCGGCATTACTATCTTTTCTAGAATAATTGATGAGAGGTATCCGGACTATCAAGGTGTTTTGCCCGCAGACAACGACAAAATTGCTTCATTTGATAGAATAAAGCTTCTAAGTGTTGTAAAAAGGGTCGCAATATTTTCAAATAGAGCCACAAAACAGATCGCACTGCACCTATCTGGAGATGAAAGCTTCATTACAACCGAAGACCCTGAAAGCTCTTCCAGCGCGAGAGAAGAGATAGCGGCAGACTATGGTGGCGAAAATATGGTGCTTGGATATAATGCCACCTATCTTGGGAACATACTTAACCACATAGACTCAGAAAGGGTGGTTCTAAAGCTAAAATCACCCATTAGCGCAGGGCTTATATTACCAGGCGAACAGCGCGAGAACGAAGAAATTACGATGCTTTTAATGCCCATGAGGACGAGCTCTTAAGCTGGGTCAATAGGTCCTACTTGTTCGCTTGCGCACAGAAACCCCAATCAACAGCTAAATAAAAGACGGGACAAAAGCCAGGGCAAGTATACCCGAAGAGATAAAGAGAGAAACAACACAAAAAAAATGCAGAGCCTCAAACAGGCAATTTTTTCGCTTTTAAAGAGCGCGGGAATTGATAGGTCTGTCGAACAAAATAAAGCACTGCTGCTGTGGGACGGTGTCGTGGGAGAGTCGATAGCAAGCAACACAGAGGCACAGGAGGTTAAGCACGGAACGCTCATAGTTAAGGTGACTACCCCGGTATGGCGCAATGAAATTGCAATGCGCAAAAAAGACATACTTAGCAAATTGAATGAAAAGCTCGACAACCCGGTAATTAAAAACATTCGCCTGATATGACAGAAATGACCCAAAGCTCAAAAGATTACGGCGCCGAAAAGATAACAGTTTTGAAGGGACTTGAAGCTGTTCGAAAGCGCCCCGCTATGTATATTGGTGACACAGGAAAACGCGGTCTCCATCACCTGGTTAACGAGGTTGTTGACAACAGTGTAGACGAAGCATTGGCAGGACACTGTTCTCAGATTAGTGTAACAATCAACCATGACAACTCGATAACCATTACAGATGATGGGCGAGGCATTCCAATCGAAAAACACAAGGAAGAAAAAATCCCCGCACTTGAGGTGGTCATGACGGTGCTCCACGCCGGCGGTAAGTTTGACAAGGGAACATATAAGGTTTCAGGTGGACTGCATGGTGTGGGTGTGTCGGTGGTGAATGCACTTTCCGAATGGTTGGTAGCTGAGGTATGCAGGGACGGAGAACGTCATCGCCAGCGATATGAAATCGGCAAGACAGCGTCAAAACTAGAAAAGGCTGGAAAAGCAACAAACACGGGAACCTCTATAACGTTTATGCCAGATATAACCATTTTCGATGCTGTGGCGTGGGACAGAGAAATGATAACAGAGAGGCTTCGGGAGTTAGCCTATTTAAATAAAAACCTATCAATTTCGTTTGTTGATGCACGAGTAGAAGAGGAGCCCGAAACCGAAACATTTCACTATGAGGGTGGACTAAAAGATTTTGTAGCGCTTTTAGATGGTGCATCACACCCCCTTCATCAGGAAATTGTTACGGTGTTTGTAGATAATAGCGAAACACCCGTGGATGTAGCGCTAAGGTACAACGAGGGGTACAGTGAAAATATCCTAACCTTTGTGAACAATATTAACACAATTGAAGGAGGGACACACCTTTCAGGGTTTCGCTCCGCACTCACCAGGGCATTGAATGCACACGCACAAAAGAATAGTCTTTTGAGGGGGACAAAAGGGCAAAAAGTTGCACTAAGTGGAGCCGACTTCAGGGAAGGCTTAACAGCAATACTCTCTATAAAGGTTGCAGAACCACAGTTTGAGGGACAAACAAAAACAAAGCTTGGTAACAGCGAGATAAAGGGGGTTGTTGACTCGATTGTTTTCGAGGGCCTTCAAGATTATTTAGAACAAAACCCTAGCGTTGCCAAGAAGATTATTGAAAAAGCGGTTCTTGCAGCCGCAAGTCGGCTGGCCGCAAAAAAAGCACGGGATTTAATTCGACGAAAAAGTGCCTTGGAGGGTGGTTCCCTACCCGGCAAGTTGGCTGACTGTTCAAGTAAAGACGCCAGCATGTGTGAGCTTTTTCTTGTTGAGGGGGATTCAGCCGGCGGCTCTGCAAAACAGGCGAGGGATAGAAGGTTTCAAGCGATTCTACCCCTGCGTGGAAAGGTGATTAATGCCGAGAAAGCAAGAATTGATAAATTGTTATCTAATAATGAGATTCAATCAATGATTACTGCTTTGGGAGCGGGTTTTGGTGATGAACCTGATTTGCCAGAAGACTCAACAGGCACAGAGCTCGACATGGAAAAACTTAGATATCATAAAATAATCTTAATGACCGATGCCGACATAGATGGAAGCCACATCCGAACACTGTTACTAACATTTCTCTACAGGAAAATGCAGCCACTAATTACTGGGGGCCACATTTTTATTGCCCAGCCACCCTTATATAAAATCAGCCAAAGTAAAAAAGAACACTACGCCTATGATGATAATGAGCGAGATATCACGGTTGAGAGATTTAAAAGGGAAAACAAAACCCAGAAAGTGAACATTCAGCGCTACAAGGGTCTTGGGGAAATGAACCCAGACCAACTTTGGACAACAACGATGGACCCAGAGCGGAGATCGTTGCTACAGGTTACAATTGAAGAAGGCTTTAGGGCAAATGAAACATTTTCTGAGCTTATGGGCAGCGACGTTGAGGCGCGAAGACGGTTTATTGAGAAAAACGCAAAGTTTGTTACCAACCTGGATGTATAAAAGAAATAGATGGAAATAACCTCGCGCGACCACATCCTACCCCGTAACATTGTCAACGAAATGGAGGAAAGCTATCTTAACTACTCCATGTCAGTTATTGTATCGCGAGCTTTGCCGGATGTACGCGACGGCCTTAAACCTGTTCACCGCCGCATATTGTTTGGGATGAACGATCTTGGGGTTCACTGGAACCGGGGCTATAAAAAATCCGCTCGAATTGTTGGTGATGTTTTAGGTAAGTACCACCCCCACGGTGACAGCTCAGTCTATGACGCGCTGGTACGAATGGCGCAGTTGTTTGCCATGCGTTATCCCCTAGTGGACGGCCAAGGAAACTTTGGCTCCATAGACGGTGACCGGGCTGCGGCCATGCGGTATACCGAAGCAAGAATGACCAGGTTTTGTAGTGAGAGCCTGCGAGACCTTGAAAAAGACACGGTTGCCTGGGAACCAAATTTTGATGAGACCCTTGAAGAACCAACCGTTCTTCCGGCGGTTGCCCCGAACCTCTTGGTCAATGGTGCAGAAGGCATTGCGGTTGGAATGGCCACCAAGATCCCCCCCCACAACCTATGTGAGGTAGTGGACGCAATGGTTGCACTTATTGATAATCCGGAAATTACCATAGAGGGGCTGATGGAGCATGTTAAGGGCCCAGATTTCCCCACAGGTGCATTTATTGAGGGGTTGGACGGAATTAAGAGTGCCTACGAAACGGGCCGGGGTATTATATCTGTTCGCGCCCGAGTTTTTATTGAATCAACAAGAAAAGGCAAATCCAATATTGTTGTTAGCGAAATTCCCTATCAGGTCAATAAGGCGCGTCTCCTTGAAAAAATAGCAGACTTAGTTCGAAACAAAAAAATCACAGGAATTGCTGATGTGCGCGACGAATCAGATAAAGACGGAATTCGTGTGGTGGTAGAAACGAAGAGAGATACGGTTCCAGAGGTGATATTAAATCAGCTATATGTAAACACACAACTGAAGGACTCATATGGCATAATCCTTTTGGCGTTGGTAAATGGTGTTCCGAAAGTGCTTTCGCTCAAAGAAATGATGCGGCATTTTGTTGACCACCGGCACGAGATAGTGGTCCGGCGAACAGAGTTTGATCTGAAAAAAGCAGATGAGAAGGCACACATTCTTGAGGGGCTTAAGATTGCGCTGGACAACATAGATGCTGTAATTAAACTCATTCGGGCCAGCAAAGACCCCACCCACGCCAAAGAAGGGCTTATGAACTCTTTTGATCTATCAGAGCGCCAGGCCCAGGCAATTTTAGATATGCGACTACAGAGACTAACCGGCCTGGAAGTAGACAAGGTGGTTGCCGAGTATAAAGAGACTATAAAAATTATTGCAGAACTAAAAAGCATTCTGGAGAGCCATCCCCAGCGAATGGCTATTATAAAAACGGAATTTGAAGAAATTCGCCAGGCATATGGAGACCCCCGAAGGACCGAAATTATACCGATTGGAAAAACGTTTTCTGTAGAGGATATGATTGCCGAAGAAAACGTGGTTATTACTATAACACACAGCGGATATATAAAAAGAACGGCAGAGGCGACCTATAGAAGCCAGAGGCGCGGAGGACGAGGACTGCAGGGGGCAGGAACAAAAGAAGAAGACTTTGTTGAAGACCTTTTTGTTGCAAATACCCACGACTACCTTCTTTTCTTTACTGACAAAGGGAAGTGTTATTGGCTAAAAGTCCATGAAATTCCACCTGGCGGCCGAGCTGCACGGGGTAGGGCGGTGGTAAATCTTATTGGTTGCGAGCCTGGCGAAAAAGTTGAAGCATTTGTGGGTGTTAATGAGTTCGATGACCACCGCTTCATTGTTATGGCCACAGAAAAAGGTGTTGTTAAGAAAACAAAACTAGTAGCATACGGAAACCCGCGAAAAGGCGGTATTTACGCAATAGAGATAAGGGATGGTGACAGGCTTATTGAAGCCAAAATCACAAATGGCGAGGATGATATAGTACTTGGAACCCGGGAAGGCAAGTCTATAAGGTTCTCGGAGAGAGACATCCGCGCCAGCGGTCGGAAAACCATGGGCGTAAGGGGTATAAGATTAAGCTCAAAAGATGATCGTGTGGTTGGTATGGTGGTCGTACGTCGCGAAGGAACGGTTCTGGTGGCGACAGAAAACGGACTTGGAAAACGAACAGATATTATTCAGTATCGTGTGCAAAAGCGGGGCGGAAAGGGCGTTATGACCATGCGCACCACGGAAAAAACAGGCAAAATGGTTGCTATTATGGAAGTGGTTGACAGTGACGACCTTATCGTAATTACAGACCGGGGTGTTTTGATTCGCCAATCCATTGCACCAATCCGGACAATTGGCCGGGTAACACAGGGTGTGAAGCTTATTCAGCTTGACGCAAAAGACAAGATTTCCTCTATTACCAGGGTTCTCCACGAAGAAGATGTTGATTTGTTGGAGCCACCCGAGAAGGCTGAAAAGCAAGGCTTAGATGAAAGTGCCGGAGAAGCCGACGACGTTGAAAAAAAGACGTGATAGATGAATCCAATTTATCTATTATTAGAAAGCGGCTAGAGAAAGCCCTAAGCCGCCGAAAAAAGCCCACCGACCGCCCCATAGAAATCGTCGCCATCACAAAGGGTTTTCCGCCCGCCTTTATTGTGGAAGCGACTGAGTTGGGCCTAAATAACATCGGCGAGAATAGAGTTCAGGAGGCCGAAGAGAAATTTCCCCAACTTCCAAAGAACATTATAATAAAGCGCCGAATGGTTGGGCACTTACAATCTAATAAGGCTCGCCGTGCCGTTGAGCTGTTTGACACAATAGACTCTGTTGATAGCCTCAGTTTGGCAAAAAAGCTGTCTCTTCTTGGGCTCGCCCGCGGAGCCCCGGTTGAAATCCTGCTTCAAGTTAATGTTGACGGGGATATATCCAAGTTTGGTTTTGACCCAAACAGAGAAGATGAGCTGCTTAGTTCCACCAACCTTGATGGAATAAACGTTACTGGATTGATGACTATCGGCGTTTTTACAACAGACGAGAGGTCAAAAAGAGATACATTTGGGAGGCTCGGGGAACTTCGAGAGTCACTAAATAGCAAGCTATCCCAAGGCCGACAACTGACACATCTTTCCATGGGCATGAGCGGGGATTATGAAATCGCGGCGGAAGAAGGGGCAACCATGGTGCGGATTGGAACGGCACTTTTCGGCCCACGACCAGAACAGTGATATTCATTTATCTGGCACACACTCCGGACTTGTACGGGTTCTTGGTTAAAGATGGTTCCCAGACAATTAACATAAAAACCCACCACCGGGTGTACAGTACAGCACAGGCGAATGTTATTGTCCCCGAAAAACCTTTTCGTGAAAGTGTTTCCCCAAAGAATTTTTTAGAGCTTAAGGAGCAGCTTGGAATAGAGAGGCTGTTGATTGTTGACTGCGTGAAAGGAGAGAAGGCTGATCCGGTAATACAAATTTCTGACCACAGAAACCTGGTTGGCTGGAACCCCCTCGAAGGAAGGACACCCACAAGAGAATTTCCTCAATTTCCGGACATGAGCGATATTTATACCGGTGACCTCCCGGGAATTCAAACCGCTACAGTATCAACGGTTGGGGCGGAGAGATTTTCTACGGTGAAAGGCGAAGCTATTTCTGAGCTTGCCGCCCCCATTGCCCTCTGTGCCGCATATGTGGGCATTGAAGTGTGTGCACTGGGGTGGAACCAGGAGAAAGATTTTGAGGGAGAGGCGTTGAACAGAATTATAAAAACAGCTACGGGTGGAGACTAAAGCACCTGATTTGTGGTGAAAGCAAACCTAAAACCCTAAATTCATCTATGGGAAGTAAAATAGAGACGAAAAAGTAAAAGCGAAAGGACGCTCAAAAATGACGGCAGAAATGACAATACAAAGACTTTTCCAGAACGCAGAGGAATTTGCAGAAGAGCCGGCGCTTTCCTATTTGGCCGATGACGGATGGAAAACCGAAACATGGAGTGAGTTTGTAAATCATACGACAGAAGTTGCCAAATCGCTAATCGCCCTGGGCTTCCAACCTAACGACAAGCTGAGTATCTACAGCTACAACCGGAGAAGCTGGTATGCCTGTTATGCTGCCGCTCAAATAGCCGGGGGCGTAGCGGTGGGCGTATATCATACGAGTTCATCCGAGGAGGTTGAGTGGGTAATTGGCAACTCGGACTCGAAGATTGTATTTGTCGGAAACAATCCAATGGACGGTGATGATAAGGAAAAAATGTTAAATCACCGGCTGATGAAGGTGTTGGGTGGTCTGAGCGGTGTTGAGCGTGTAATTATGATGAAGAACATTGAGACATTAAACCACCCAAAGATGATATCGTGGAGTGATTTTATAGCCAAAGGAAGCGCAACGGACGATTCAGAGGTGATGAACAGGAAGAACGCTATCTCTATGGATGACACATCAGCCCTTATCTATACCTCTGGAACAACAGGCAACCCCAAGGGGGTAGAGCTTACACACAACAACTGGGAGTTCGAGTTGAAAGCAACAGACTCAATTATGCAATTTAAACAGGGCGAAAAATATGTCTCCTGGCTCCCACTTGCACATGTTTTTGGACAACTTGTAGACAATCATTATTGGGTGAGAAACGCACTTCATATGTATGTTGTTGATAACCCATTAAATGTCGTTGATTGCGCCAAAGAAGTTCAGCCACACCTCTTTATCGGCGTTCCCCGTATATATGAAAAGATATATTCTAACATTAAAGCCGCACTGGACTCGAAGCCCATCCTTCGTTTTCTCTTAAAGACACCCGGCTTGTCGGGCGTCATAAGCGGAAAACTTAGAGAAAAAATAGGAATGGCAAATTGCCGCTTTGCTATTACAGGCGCAGCTCCGATCAATTCAGATATTTTAACTCTTTTCCACTCTCTTGCCATTCCTATTTTTGAGGGCTATGGAATGACTGAAGACACAGCAGGGGCAACAATAAACTACCCAGAGAAAAACCGCATTGGAACGGTTGGAACCCCCTTTGAAGGGACAGAAGTTAAAATTGCTGATGACGGGGAGCTTCTTATCCGGGGAGAGCACGTAATGAAGGGGTATTATAAGAATCCCGAAGCCACTGCCGAGACCATTATCAACGGTTGGCTGCACACGGGCGATGTTGGTGAAATAGACGCCGACGGATTCGTAACAATCACAGGCCGCAAGAAAGAGCTTTACGTTAGCTCTGGCGGTAAAAACGTTGCTCCGCTTGTCATCGAAGAGACAATGAAAACCATACCCATCGTGTCGCAATGTTACTTGGTGGGTGACGGCAGAAAGTACTGCAGCGCGTTGTTTACACTTGATGTTGGAGCTATTTTGAGGGATAAATTGGGAATGGATCCCAACGACATTCCAAAGGATCCAGCCGAACAGAGTAATAAGCTGGGAGAACTTGGACACACACTGGCGGAGTTTACTGAGGGCGAGGAGACAAGAGCAGAGGTACAGGCACAGGTAGATGAGCTGAACAAGAGATTCTCCAACCCCGAGCAGCTGAAAAAATTTACGATACTGCCTCGAGACTTTTCAATAGATGACGATGAACTTACCCCAACGCTGAAACTTAAGAGAAATCAAATTTCTAAGAATTGGACCGACACTATTGAAAAAATGTATGTCGAATAATCTCAAACACATATTTTAAAAAGCCCCGCCTCCCTAAGAAGAGCAGGGCTTTCTGTTTTTTTGTTAGTATTTTAGTTTACTTAATTTCTACTTCAATTCCTGCTATTTCCACCGGCTTTGTTCGCGGCAGAGAGATGGTCAGCACACCATCCTTGTACTTGGCAGCTACCTTCTTCTCGTTTAACACGTCATCTGGCAGACGGAAGGAGCGAGAGAAGCGACCGTAGCACGACTCTCGATGAGCATAATTATCACTATCATCATCAGCTTCGGTTTGCTTCTCTCCGGTGATGGTCAAGACGCCATCCTTGACAGAGACGCTGAAGTCTGATTTCTTCATCCCAGCTGCTTCAACACGAAGCTGATACTCCTTATCTTTTTCCACAACATCAAAGGCAGGCAGCCAGTCAACGTTTTTTGAGGTCGCAGGCAGCCCACTAAGCGGTTCCTTGAAAAGCGAGTTGAAGAGTTGATCAACGTCGCTGGTCCAGCGAGCACTGGAAAGGGGTGACAGCCAACTGTTTCGCCGCCCAGGCCTGTTCATGGGTGTCCATTTTACTAATGTCATTTTCATTTTCTCCTTTTTATTTCTTTTTCACTATTTACCTACACAACACTACAAACAACTTTTATGCCAAAACACGAACCCTTACCCACTGTCAGGTTGAAAAGCCATCTTGACACAAAACACCTGCCATCCTGTCCTTGTCTCCTCGGCAATATGACCCAATCAGTTGCTGTGTTATAATCCTTCTGTAAAAATTTTTCTTGACTTTATACCTAACAAAGTGCGAAACTCCTAAAATATGGGCCACGTGGGGTGTAAATCCAGAACCATATTATCATTAGTTAGGCGCGCGAACCTCGGAACCTCAGGCGCCACCACTTAGGCAAAAAATAAAAATTTCGTCCCCATGGGGGACACAGTGAACCAACTAACGAAGGAGGAGTAAACATGAACATACGAAAAGCAGTAACAATCACAACTGCACTGCTCTTCTTGCTCACGGGTGCGATGGCCCAAACCGGGTCCATCAGTGGAACCGTTATAGATGGAGGCGGCGCAGCGCTGGCCGGCGCCAACGTCATGGTAGAGGGCACAGAATTAGGTGCCGCTACGGACGTTGGAGGTAATTACTCCATCTCCGGTGTCTCCGCTGGCACGCACACGGTAACCGCTTCTTTTGTCGGCTACGAATCATCGAGTAAATCGGTGACAGTAGGTGCCGGCAATAACGCAGTCAATTTTTCACTGGCAATCAGCGCACTAGCCGGCCGAGAAGTTGCTGTTATCGGTTCCCGTTTTGCCCATAGAGCAGAAGATCTGGCCGTACCGGTGGATGTCTTCACCGCTGCGGAAATTCGTGCAGCCGGCTTTGCTGAAACAGCGCAAATCCTGCAAGCATTAGCACCATCATTTAACATGCCCAGAACGTCTATTTCAGACGGGTCTGATACGGTTCGGCCCATGACCCTAAGAGGATTAAGTTCCGGTCAGGTGTTGGTGTTGGTAAATGGCAAGCGCCGCCACACCACCGCACTGGTGCACGTGAACAACAGCCCCAGCCGTGGTGACACGGGTGTTGATTTGAATTCGATTCCCGCAGCCGCCATTGAGCGTATTGAAGTTCTCCGCGATGGCGCGGCCGCTCAGTACGGTTCAGACGCTATTGCCGGTGTCATCAACATTGTGTTGAAATCAGGTAACAGCGGTGGATCCTTCAATGTATACTCAGGAAACAATGAACACGTCATTGAAGCAATTCCAACAGGCTATGACATGTATGGGATTAAGTATGGCGACGAAACAGAACCCTACACCTGGAATCCAACCACGGAAGTTGATTATGACCGCAACAGTGATGGTAACCCAGAAGCTATTGTAACATCAAGCGAGGATTATACCATAAATGACGGAGCAGTAACACAATATCAGCTCTCCCGCGGTTTTTCAATTGGTAATGGCGGCTCACTATTTATTGCTGCTGAAATTCGCGATCGCGAAAAATCAAACCGAGTTGGGTTTGAAGGTGAACAGTACTACGAACCCAATTCAGACTACTGGAGTGACGATGAAGCTGAATCACAGCGCCTCCAATCCGGTAGTAATTGGTTTATAGATCCCAACCGCATGATCTGGGGTGATCAAGCCCAAAGTAACGGGGGCTTTATGTTCAACGCAGACCTGCCGGCAGGAGATAAGCGCTATTATGCATTTGGTGGAGTTACATCACGTGATGGCGACACTGGCTGTTTTACACGCCAACCAGATCAAGGTAATAAGGTCTGGTTAAGTTCCAACCCAACAGGATTCGTACCGCACATCCAGCCAACCGTGGCTGACTACTCAACATCCATGGGTGTTGAGGGTGTGTTCGGCAATTGGAGCTATGATCTTAGCAACACATACGGAATGAATGACTATCATTTCTATATGATGAGCACTAATGCTTCGTATGGCCCAGAACAGTTGCGCTCTTATGACATTGGTGGGTTTAAGTTTGATCAAAACTCAACTAATTTGGACGCAACCACAAAAATGGGCAACATAGATCTTGCAGTCGGTTTTGAATCACGAGCTGAGTCTTTCCGGATCTACGCCGGTGAAACCGCATCATTTGCTAGCGGTCAAGCTGGTACCAGTGTTGCCGGTTGGGATTCGTATTCCCCCACGTCAGGCGATACCGTTGGTACTACCTATGACGACACCACGGTTTATGGTTTTAATAGTAGCACAGCTGGAGGCGGCTGCCAGTGCTTTAGCGGCTTTAAACCTTCTAATGAGTTGGCTACCAATAATGCCGATCGCTCTGTTTTGGCCTTTTACGGCGACGCTGAAATGGACCTCGGTATTGTCCGTGTTGGCGGTGCTGTTCGTATGGAAAACTATGCGGATAAGCAGATTGACGGCACAGACAATACGTATAGTAACTTGGGCATTAAAGCAACTGTCCGTTCAGAGCCAATGAGCGGTGTAGTTGTGCGTGGTGCTTTCAGCACTGGTTTTCGTGCCCCGGCACTGGCCCAGGCTTATCAGGCTAAGATTGCGACCAACTTCCTGCCCGATCCAGTTACAGGTGAAACGGTAGCCTTTGAAGTGGGTACGTTCCCAGTTAGTCACGGATTCCCACAGGCACTTGGTGCAGAAGCTCTCGGACCCGAGACATCTACCAACATCAGTGCAGGGACATCACTGGAGATTGCCGGTATCAGAGTCTCTGCTGACTACTACAGCGTAAACATCAAAGATCGTATCGTGTTGACCGGCAACTTTACAGGTGACGACGACGCAGATGCAAATCCATTTGGATATGCTGTACAGTCACTGTTGGATGCTGCTGGTGAAAACGCATCAGGCGGCCGCTTCTTCATGAACGGTGTGGACACCAAAACATCTGGTATTGATATCACAGCTGCTTACGGCCTGGACTTGGGCGGTTTGGGCGCATTCGACATTTCGTTGGGGTATAACAGCACCTCAACAGAAATAGATGCAATCAACTTGCCCGACGGTCTTACAACATCACCTGAGCCTTCCGTAATAAACGACGCAGCTTTTGTCGCGGCGGCAAAAAACACCATGTTCGATGACAGGGAACAACGTACCATGACCAATTCCCAGCCAAGCACCAACATGGTTTTGGGTGTGAACTGGAGTGGCTATTCTCTGCCGGTTCTTGATGTACCCATTGGTGTTAGCCTTAAAATGCATCAATTTGGTGAATATCATAGCCGTTATACTGTTAGCTCAGATCCCGGTTATTTCACAGCAGTGGAATATGATGATGGGTTTGCCCAGGTTTATCCTGCAGTTATGACCATGGACCTTGAAGTCACAGCTGATTTAGGCGCCATGTCTATCTCCTGCGGTGCGAAGAACTTAACAGACGAAATGCCCGAAAAAAATCTACTTACCAGTAGAAATAATGACGGCGCATTCGTTTACCCGTCCACATCACCAAACGGTATGAATGGTAAATTCGTTTACACGAAGTTATCCTTCAATTTCTAAACAACCGTAGATTAGGGTAATAAAAATAGGGCGGTGGCACGCAAGTGCTTCCGCCCTATTTCTTTTGTATGAACGCCCGTAGAAGCTAATTTCTCCCATGCCGACAACACCGAAAAACATAAGCCCAAACATCAAAAGCCTGGGAAGCTCGCCGACGCTCCAAATTAATGAGCTGACCGCACAGATGGAGATGAAAGGGCGTCAGGTCTTCCGCTTTGGTTTTGGAGAGTCACCCTTTCCCATACCACCCACAGCTGTAAAAGCATTAGAGAAACATGCCGCCGCCAACGAATATCTTCCGGTGGCGGGAGAAGCCGCCTTGCGCCAAGCAGTAGCACGATTCCATGTTAGGCGGTATAACATCGATGCCGACCCTGATCTGGTTATGGTGGGCCCCGGCTCAAAGCAACTTATGTTCCTGCTGCAGCTCTGCCTCAACGGCGAAGTGATTCTTCCAACACCGTGCTGGGTGTCGTACGCTCCCCAGGCGGCTGTTGCCGGAAGAAACACAACACTTATTCATACGACCTATGAAGAAATGTGGAGGCTGACCCCAGAAAAATTAGATAAATACCTTGGTAGCAGTGAGAACCCACAAACTAAACTGCTAATACTAAATTTCCCCGGGAATCCCGATGGACTGACATACTCCGCCAATGAATTGGAGGGGCTGGCCCATGTCTGTCGTAAGCACAACGTTATTGTTCTTTCTGACGAAATTTATGCCGAACTCCACCACACAGGAGACCATGTTTCAATCGCTCGCTATTATCCCGAAGGGACCATTGTCGCCTCTGGACTATCCAAATGGTGCGGCGCCGGCGGTTGGCGGCTGGGGACTTTTGTGTTTCCCAAAAATCTAAAGTGGCTGATGAAAGCCATGTGTAAGGTGGCCAGCCAATCCCACTCCACGGTAGCGGCACCCATTCAGTATGCTGCCACAGAGGTGTACGCGGCCAGTAATGAGATTGAAGATTATCTGCTCCACTGCCGCCGGATATTAGAGCCGCTGGGCAACTGGTGTGTGGATACTCTGACAGCAGCGGGCGTGCGGGTGCATCCACCCACAGGCGCTTTTTACCTCTTTCCCGATTTCTCGCCGCTCCGGGAGGCGCTTAAGACCAGAGGCGTTACCACGAGCAAACAGATGTGTGAGCTGCTGCTGGAAGAGACGGGGTCAGCTATTTTAACGGGTGAAGCTTTTTGTCGCCCAGCAGATGACCTTACAGCCCGCCTTGCTTATGTCAATTTCGATGGAGCGGCGGTCCTACAGGCCAGCAAGGAAATTCCACTTGAAAAAGAGTTGGACGAATCGTTTTTCAGAAAACATGGGCAGAAGACACTTAAAGGAATAGAAGTTATAGCTGAATGGTGTCGGGATTTAGTTTAGCTTTTAAGTCAAAAGAGGGTTGCCACGCGGCAAGTGATTTAATAAGGAATAAAACAATATGAGAGAAGTAGTAATTATTGATGCGGTACGCAGCCCTATTGGTCGCTATGGCGGAGCACTTTCTTCCATCCGACCGGATGATCTGCTGGCGGATGTGCTAAAAGCACTGGTAGAGCGAACCGGTATTGACCCGGCTTTAGTTGAGGATGTCTATGCTGGATGTTGCAACCAGTCGGGAGAGGATAATCGCGATGTGGCTCGAATGTCGGTGCTTTTGGCGGGATTCCCCGTGGAAGTTGGCGGCGTCACCTTAAATCGCAACTGTTCATCTGGCTTGGAGGCGGTGAACCAGGCCGCCAAAGCAATTCTCGCTGGGGAAGGAGACATTTTTATCGGCAGCGGGGTGGAAAGTATGAGTCGAGCGCCGTGGTCTGTTCCCAAGCCGAATTTAAGGGCGCTTGGTCATCAGCAGATTTACGACACTACAATCGGCTGGAGATATTCCAACCCTAAAATGGATGCCATGTATCCCATTGTAAGCTTAGGTGAGACGGCAGAGAACATCGCTGAAGAAATGAAGATCACCCGCGAAGAACAGGATGTTTTTGCTCTGGAAAGCCAGCGCAGGGCCGTGGCAGCCATCAATAGCGGTAAGTTTAAAGATGAAATAATTCCCATTGCAGCGCCGCAAAGGAAAGGTGGCCCCGTGACGGTCGACACTGACGAATACCCCCGTTATAAGCAAGATAACAGTGAATATGTTTTAGATACGAGCATAGATAAATTGGCCAAACTGCCGCCAGCATTCCGAAAGGGTGGTACGGTAACAGCAGGGAACGCTAGCGGAATCAATGATGGTGCAGCCGCAGTTTTGCTCATGAGCAGGGAAAAATCGGAGGAATTGGGTTTGAAGCCTATGGTCCGCTGGTTAGGGTCTGCAGTAGCTGGAGTGGATCCAGGTGTTATGGGTTATGGTCCGATACCATCAACAAACAAGCTGCTTAAAAGGTTTAATCTATCTATAAACGACATAAGACTCATTGAGTTGAATGAAGCTTTCGCTGCCCAATCTATCGGCGTTATGCGCCGTGCCGGCTTCCGGGAAGAAATTACCAATGTGAATGGAGGAGCCATAGCTTTGGGTCACCCCATCGGTTGTTCCGGCGCCCGAGTATTTACCACTCTTTTACACGAGATGAAGCGGCGATCCAAGGAGGAAGAGCCGCCGTATTACGGACTGGCGACACTGTGTGTAGGTGTGGGACAGGGAGTATCAACCATTGTGGAGTGGACACATGAATAAAGTAAAGCGACCGCTGGACGGTATCCGCGTGGTGGCGCTGGAGCAGTACATGAGCGCCCCTTATTGTTCTATGCTGTTGGCGGATGCAGGGGCGGAGGTAATCAAGGTTGAGCGACCGGGGACGGGAGACCCCAGGCGGTCTATCCCGCCGTTTGTGGAGAAAGACGGCAGGAAAAAAGCCGGAGGTTTCATGGCGTATAACCGCAACAAGAAGAGTTTTGCACTGAATATCCGGGAAGAAGCGGGGAAGAAAATCTATCTTGACCTGGTAAAGAAAGCTGACGTAGTAGTCGAAAATCTACGACCCGGCTCTACGGATAAAATGGGTATTGGATATAAGGATTTAAAGAAAATTAATCCGAGGCTGGTCTATGCCGCCATCTCTGGTTTTGGTCGGATGGAAGGATACGAAGGACCTCTTTCCAACCGCCCCGCCTTTGATATTGTTGCCGAAGCCATGAGTGGTATTATGCATCTGGTCGGTTTTGAAGATAAACCACCGTCATGGACTATTTATGGCATGGCTGACGTTTACACCGGTCTGTGTACTTCTTTCGCCATCATGCAGGCGCTCTTCATGCGGGAGCGAACCGGAGAGGGTCAGTTTGTTGACAGCGCCATGCTGGATAACATGATTTCCTTGAACGAGCGGATGGTTATGCTCTATTCCATTACCGGGCAAGAGCCTCACCGGGGCCGCCTGAAACACCTATATCCGAGAGGCGCCTTTCAGTGTAAGGATGGTTACTTGGCGCTGAATGTGCCCGATGACCTCATCTGGGCACGGCTTTGCAAGGTTATAAATCGGGAAGACCTCATTGAGGACGAGCGGAGCAGAAGTGGTACAACCCGTGCATCCAATGCTGCCTTTTTACGACCAATTATCGAAGAGTGGCTTAAAATCAGGACGCGGGAAGAGGCGGAAGAGACCATGAACTCTAGTGGCATTCCCGTCGGCTCAGTGTATACAGCAGAAGATATTTTTGCCTCACCTCAAGTGGAAGCAAGAAAAATGCTGCTTAACATCGAAGATCCTGATGTAGGTAACAATAAGTTTGCACGAGGGCCTGTTATGCTCTCTTCTTCGCCGGAACCGCGACAATCTCCAGCCCCCGAACTGGGCCAGCATTCTCGAGAAATCCTGACAAAGATTCTTGAGAAAACCGACGAAGAAATATCGCAACTGGAAGACGCGGGAATTACTCAGTTAGGCTAATTCATTAGCATAACAATCATCAAATCATAAAAATTTCTATAAAACCACCCCCCCCCAAAAAAGTATTTTAAAGTTTTTCTTGACTTATATGTAGAGAATTGACCATTTTCCTCGAATTGGTAGCGTAAGAATGGCAAATTTGATGATGTTCTACCCACGATAAACACTACCATTAGCTTTAACAAACCAAAAACCTTTTAGGTGGAGGAATAATAAAATGCGAACGATTAAAACAATCTTAATAGCCCTTTTGGTAACCACTACGGCTTTTGCGAGTGTGGCAGTAGAAGGGACTATTACTGATGCTAACACTGGAGAAGCGTTGATTGGTGCACAGGTTCTTGTAAAGGGAACATTTACGGGTACCACGACGGGTCAGGATGGACGGTTCAACCTGAACGTTGATGACGATGCTACCCTTATCTTTACATACATCGGATATAAAACAACGGAGAGTGTGGTTTCTCCCGGCATGGGATCCCTGGCAGTCGCCATGGAACTTGACGTGTTAGGGCAGGATGAATTAGTTGTTACCGGACTGGTAACCAGCGTAAAGCGCCGAAACGCAGCCAACGCTGTATCAGTTGTCTCGGGCGATGATTTAGTTAATGCCCCCACTCAGACACTTGATCAGGCGTTGAGCGGAAAATTTGCAGGTGTTAATATCCGCCGAAATACCGGAGCTCCCGGTGGTGGGGTGAATGTGAACCTTCGCGGCTCATCAACCCTCACAGGAAGCACACAACCCATATATGTCATTGATGGTATTGTCGTAAATAATGATGCTAACCAATCAGGTATTGATGTTGTTACAGCTGCAGCGGGCGCAGGCAGTTCACGGCCCCAGGGCCAGCCCACCAACCGCATTGGTGACATCAATCCCAATGACATTGAAAGCGTTGAGGTGCTGAAAGGCTCCAGCGCCGCCGCCATGTATGGTGCTAAAGCCTCTAATGGTGTGATTATTATCAACACCAAAAAGGGTCAAGGCGGCAAAACCAAATTTAACTTTTCAACTCGAACTGGCTCTTCTGATCTGTTAAATAAAATGGGACACCGCGTTTTTGAAACCTACACAGAAGCAAAGAACCAGTACGGCGCAGACATTGCTGCACTAGGATTAACTAATTCAGCAGATACAACTACCTGGGCCAACAATGATTTTGACTATGAGGAAATTCTTTATGGCGAAACCGGCCAACTGACAGAACATACATTAAGCGCCATAGGGGGCAACGCAAGCACCCAATTTTATATTGGCGGTCAATATATGGATGAGGGTGGTATCATAGTAAATACCGGCTACAAGAAATTGTCAGGTCGTGTCAATGTTAGTCACCGCTTCAATGATAAAGCGAAACTTTCTGTCTCGACAAACCTGGTTCGTTCTGAAGCAGATCGTGGTGTAACTGGGAATGATAATACCAATATGACCTATGGGTTCTCCATTGGTTTTACACCAAGCTTCATAGATATTAGGGACGCAGATGGTGACGGTGATTTTCCAGCCCACCCTAATAATCCATCGAACCCACTGGAAACAGCCGCGTATTTTGTGAACAATGAATTAACACACAGAGCATTGGGCTCATTGACATTTGATTACAACCTGTTGAGGCAGTCCAACCAAAGCCTCGGCTTTTTAGCGGTTGCAGGTGCGGACTTTTACAACCAGGAAAATGAAGTGTTTATCCCCCCCTTCCTGCAAATCGAGGAAGCAAGCGATGAGCCGGGCCAGTCTGTCATGACCACCACTGACAACCTAAATACAAACTTGTCATTAAACCTTGTTCATAAACTTAAAATGTCCAATATGAATTTCACTACAACCGCAGGGCTTCAATATGAAACCCGTGATTGGAATTCAGTGTTTGTCCATGCTACCGGTATGATTCCAACACAGACAAACGTGGATAAGGCTAGTTCTCAAGCTGTGTATCATGACAAAGCTAAACGCCAGGATCGCGGACAGTTTTTCCAAGTTGAAGGTACTATTGGAGACAACATTTATGCGGCATTCGGTATGCGCGGTGATGTGTCGAGCACCATGGGTGATACTGAATCCATGGAATGGTATCCTAAGTTGGCCGCCTCCTATCAATTTGGTGAATTTGCAGGGGTTTTTGACAACCTGAAGCTTCGTTTTGCCAGTGGTGAAACGGGCAATATGCCCCAGCCAAAAGCCAAATATACCACCATGTCATCTGCTAATATAGGTGGTATCAATGGACTGATTCCCTCATCAACAAGAGGTAACGCTGATGTTGTACCGGAACGCACCGCTGAAACCGAATTTGGCGCTGATTTCTCCATGATGGGTGGACTGGCAACCGTGGAAGCAACCATGTACACACAGAACATCACAGACCTTATACTTCTGGTTGACCTGCCGGCATCTTCAGGCGCAAGCGCTGCCTGGGAGAATGGTGGGGAAATGGAAACGAAAGGCACCGAGCTATCCCTTGGATTAAACCCAACTAAACTTGTTGGAATGGGGGGTATAGACTGGAATTTCCGGATGAATTATTACAAATCGGAATCTGAAGTTACGGTGCTGAACGTAGATCCTTATAACTATGGTGGTTTCGCCACATTCCTGGGCACATACCGAATAGAAGAAGGGTGGTCGCCCACAGCGATTGTTGGTAGTGAAATGGAATTTTCTCACGTAGACACTGATGGTGATACAGTAATGAAACATGTAGAGTTGGGTAACGAAAATCCTGATTACAGGGTTTCATTCAGCAACTCATTCCGACTGGGTCCAGTAGAATTTTCCTTTTTAATTGATCATAAGGAAGGGGGCAGCGCCATTAACCTTGCTAACCTGATTTATGATCTTGGCGGAACAACCGCAGATTATGATACAGAAGATCTTGATCTTGATGGTGATGGTGTAATGTCAGGTAATGGTAATGAAAGATTAACAGTATTAGGTGGTGTAACAGCCCCGTATATCGAATCAACTACCTATACCTCTCTGCGAGATGTAAGCCTTACTTACACACTGCCCGGCAGCGTCTCTAATAGGCTTGGGCTTGGTTATCTAAAACTCGGGTTTGCCGGCCGCAACTTGTGGCTGAAGACTGATTACACAGGTTTAAGCCCTGAAGTAAGCCAGTTTGGCAATGAAGCGGTTGGCGGTTCTGTTGATACGAACCCCTTCCCGCTCTCTAAGAGTATGTATTTAACACTATCAATCGGATTATAATCCAGGAGGAACAACAGAATGAACAGAACTAAAAAGAACATAACATTAAAGATCCTCCCCATGATAGCAGTTCTCTTTTGGGTGGGATGTGAAGAGTTGGATTTCGCAGATCCTAATAATCCAACAGATGAAACAGCTACAATCCAATCACTGGTAACAGGCACAGAAGCAGCGTTGCGCATAGATATTGGTGTCTACTTGCGAGACTTATTGGTCGTGGGCCGCGAAGCCTACTACCTCGAGCCTGCGGACCCCAGATATACAGGTGAACTATTAACGGGACCCATTGATGGCGGTGGTTTTTTATGTACCCGTCCCTGGTCCGCTAATTATAAGGTTATCGCAAATTGCGAAACCATTATAGGTAGTGCTGAAGCTGACGCAGGAGCAACAGGTGTTGCTAAAACACTGGAAGCCTATAGCCTAATGCGCGTGGTTTACTTGTGGGACACCAATGGTGCCCGCCTAAACTATGATGGTGACATTGATGCTGATGTGGCTACCAAAGCAGAAGTACTGGCTGAAATCGAAAACCTCTTAGATGGCGGCTATAGCGATCTAAGCTCGGCAGGAAGTGCTTTTTCGTTTTCACTTTCCGACGGTTTTGACGGCTTCGACACCCCAGCAACCTTTGCACTGTTCAACCGTGGTTTACGCGCCAGGGTAGCTGTCCACCAGGATGAATGGAGCGACGCTCAAACAGCACTAGATAACTGTGCCGCCTGGGCCGGCTCCTCCGACCCTGACGAAGGTGTCTATCATGTGTTCAGTTCTGGTTCCAATGACCAGGGCAATGAAATGTATGAAGATCCTACAGCCACTACCATCAAATTGATGGTTCATCCGACATTCTATACAGAAGCAGATGCAGGTGATACTCGCATGAGCGATAACGTTGTTGTCAGGGAGGATACCATCACTTACGATGAGTTGGAAAGTTATCTAGCACCCAACCTATACAGTGGCTCTTACGATCCCGTCCCCATTATGCGGGCAGAAGAACTGCAGCTTTTACAAGCTGAGGTTCATATTGGTAATAGTAATTATTCAGATGCTGAAACAATCATGAACACCATTAGAGCTGCCGCTGGAGCTGCTGCGTATTCTGGAACAGATGCCAGCAACGCAGTGGATCGTGTACTTCACGAAAAGCGCTATTCACTCTTTCTTGAGGGACACAGGCTGGTAGATATGAGGCATTATGGTTTAACAGACGATCTGCCTATTGATCGTCCAGATCGTGGTGACAGCATTGTTACATTCCCCATTCCAGAAACGGAAACACCTGGATAGGGAACCACACAAACTGATTGACAAAAGGCCTCCGGACGTGTTCTGGGGGCCTTTTTGTATTTTGTCTTATAGTGGTTGATGGAGACAACTGTAAATTCTTTCTCATTTGAGAACGCTATGCGCAAGATAGTCTTAGGTAAAACAGGTGTTGAAGTATCGGCTGTGAGTTTGGGAACATGGTCCTACGGCAGCAGCAACGTCACAAGAGGGCAGTCCGTGGGTTGGCATGGTCAAGAGGATGAAGATTCAATGGTTGCGCTGACGCGTGCTTGGGAACTGGGCATCAATCACTGGGATACAGCGGATGTCTATGGCGATGGCCACTCCGAAAAAATAATTAGCTCCATGTGGGGGACAGTCCCTCGGGATGACATATTTCTGGCCACCAAAGTAGGCTGGGCTCCCGGCCCGCACGACTATTTTTATCACCCCGGCCAGATGAAGGGCCAGATGGAGCAGTCACTGCGCAATCTCCAAACTGATTGTGTTGATCTTATCTACTTCCATCACTGTAACTTTGGAAAAAATGAGGAGCATTTGAATGGTGCTATGGAGGTTATGGAAAGGTTTCGGGAAGAGGGAAAGACACGCTTTATCGGCCTATCGGACTGGGATTCGACAAAGATCATGAAATATATTGATCGTGTTAACCCCGATGTGGTGCAACCGTACCGGAACGTGATGGACGATACGTACGCCCCCAGCGGATTAAAGTCTTGGATAAATGAACACAACGCGGGAGTCTGTTTCTTCTCACCGTTGAAGCACGGTCTGTTGATGGGGAAGTACACGAAGCCCACAACTTTTCCTGAGGGTGATTTCCGGAGGAATGTGGAGGATTTTAATGATCCGGAGATAATTGCTAAGATGCGGGAAAATCGCAGGGAATTGGAGGAGAGATTTAAGAACCACCCACAACCGGTAATGCGTGGACTCATTGACACACTTTTAGCAGACGCCCCCACAGGCTGTGTGCTTCTAGGGCAACGCAATATTCAACAGGTGGAAGCAGCGGCGATGTTGGGAGATAGTATGGATAAAAAGAATGCTGATTGGGTTTCAGCTCTATACAATTAGAAGTGAAAAAGATGAATTGAAGGATTCTTCCGGCCAAAGAGTTGAATCATAGCTTTTATGGTGCTTAAATAATGGTTCTGGTGTAATCACAGATGTTCTCTAGGGCTATTGTCCGTATTCCTTCAAAAAGCCTGGTAAATGGGCTATGCTCCAATAATCTTGGGCCACCCATTTACGAACAAGCCATTGAGCAACACTCTGAATACATAAACGCACTAAAAAAATGTGGTCTGGACGTGATTGTTCTGGATCCTGATGAAGATTTTCCTGACGCTACATTTGTAGAAGATACAGCCATATTAACGCCTGATGTGGCGATAATTACCAATCCAGGCGCTCCCACCAGAAAGGGAGAAACAAAAAACATCAAATCTGTATTGGGTGATTTTTTTCAATCAATAGAAACAATCAAATATCCTGGAACCCTAGATGGTGGTGATATTCTCGCACATGGAAACCATTACTATATAGGACTGTCTACCCGCACGAACGAGGCCGGCGCAACACAGCTTACCAAAATATTAAATACATATGGCATGTCGGCTTCCACAGTAGAAGTGGAGAACGGTTTACATCTAAAGTCCAGTGTCGCCTACTTGGATAACAACTGTTTGGTTGCTCTAGAGGATTACGCGATTCTACCACAATTTCAAAAATTTAATATTCTAAGCATTGATATACATGAGCACTATGCGCCCAATTGTATCTGGATTAACGGTTTCGTTCTTGTCCCGAAAGGGTTCCCCAAGGCTAAAAGCACCATTGAAGACGCCGGCTATGAAACCATAGAACTTGATATGTCAGAATTTCGAAAAATAGACGGTGGACTAAGCTGTTTATCTCTCCGCTTTTAATACAACCCTACAATTTGTGTTTTTTAATCATCATAATTTTACCTTAGCTTGGTCCTTAATGTCTGATGCGTGGTAAAATGAGAGCAAAAATCAGTTATATCGTGAAGCACATTTCCTTT
>Ga0207989_1000269_pt1 | contig 29866 bp, 28 predicted proteins | sample ETNtaG_7_FD_185777 | JGI IMG/M metagenome (GOLD analysis project Ga0207989, IMG submission 185777) | Marine microbial and viral communities from oxygen minimum zone, Eastern Pacific Ocean - ETNP201406SV65 (SPAdes) (version 2) | ecosystem: Environmental > Aquatic > Marine > Oceanic ... | reverse complement strand
TGCAGGAACTCCGTTAGTTTCAATTCTTTCAATTACAAGACTCATAGCATTTTCAACCATTTTCTCTTTCCCAAATATCAGAATGAATGCGTCATTCTTATTACATTGAAGTTTACTTTTGATTTGATTTGTTTCATTAGCATCAATTCCATAGGCAGGTAGTTCATCGCTGTGCATAATTCCTTTCATTCCAGCTCTTTTAGCATAATCTGCCAGTTCTCTTCCCATTCTTAGGTGATCTTTTGGAGATTCTTTATTTCCTAAAATTCCTTTCCAGTTTTCAATCCTTAGGGCTAGAGCAAAATCTTTTTTGTTTTTTAAACAGTCATTCACGACAGTAGTTTGGCCAATATTCACGTTTTCAATTTTGCTCAGGCTAGCTTGTCTTCTTACTTCATTTTCTACTACCGTTGGCATTGAAGTTAGGTCTTGGAACCCTTTCAGTTCTACTCTCTGTCCATCATTTATTGAAACATTCACGTCTTGCCTTATTGTTCCAAGCCCTCTTTTGACGTTACAAGCCCTAAGAAGCCTTCCGATAGCTTTAGCAGCTTTTTGTACGTCATTACTATCCTTTAGTTGAGGTTTTGTAGTAATTTCCAGGAGAGGTATTCCAAGTCTATCTAATAAATATTCATGATTTTCATTACCATGCCTACAAGAATCTTCTTCAAGGCATAATTGGTCTAATTCAAGTATTTTATCTCCATATTCAATTTTACCTCCAGTTGCAATTAGTCCAGTTCGCTGGAATCCACTTGTATTTGACCCATCAACGACAACCTTTCTCATAAAATGCATTTCTTCTACTATTTTTGCTCCAACAAGTTTAGCAAATTGTAAGGCAATTTTCACAGCATTTTTGTTTGGTCCCCTGGGAGGTTCTTCATCGGTGTAAACGAGGCAATTACAACTTTTATTGTAATAAGTAAATAGTTTTACTTGTTCAGTTTTTGCAGCTATATCAACATCGCCTAATTCACTTGATGTAGCGTGAAGCTTTCTTTTGAATTGCAAATCTTTTCCTCCCTCATTCTGATCACAATTGCAAAATAGTTTTCCACTATCCAACTGCTGATGAATTTCTAAACCTGCTTTCAGCGTCACGTTCATAATTCAAATATCTACTTTTTAAAATGACCGGTGAAATTTTTCTTTATTTTTGGCAGTAGTATCAAAGCAATAATTCCTAGTAAAGGCCCAATTACCAAGAACCCCATAGCCATTATTGAGAAAAAGGCCCCAATTTGGGAATTTTTGTATGATTGTAATGTATATGTTACCCATGACCCCCATATTCCTATTAGTGAAAATAACAAAATTAGAGTAGGGCACCAATTTAGCATTTTGAGATAAGTATTTTCGTCCTGATTTTTTGTTCCTTCTCCTTTTTCTAATGTAAATGTAAAGCTGTTTATTCCTTCGAGTCCTGAACTATAATCAATTAAACTTAAATCAGGGTCCTGTGGAGGAATATACATATCCATAACTGAAGTTTTGTGTTCCACAGCACTAACCTTAATGTTATATTTCCCAGGTTTTAAATTTATAATATAGGTTCCATTTCCAGAATAGGTTTGGCTAATGTTTTTATTATCTACTAAAAGTTCGGCAGAGTCTATATGATTAGTTTTGTTTTCTACGATAATATATATTTTTATTTCTTCAGAATCATTGAATTCATCTGGTGCATAGTAGAGCGATAAGCCAGTCATTAGGCCCATTATAGATGCAGTCAAAATTAAAAATGAAATAGCTTTCACCCAGAAGTGGTTATCGCTTTTTGTTTCATTTTTTTCTTGAAAGTTATATTTTTTATAGTCAGTAGGCACTTTATTTTTAGTTTTTCCTTCGGTTTTTTCTTTTGTATTTGTATTGATTAAATCATGATTTTCTACTTCTAATTCTACAACGGTTTTGCATTCTTTACATTTTTTTTCAAAAACCCTCTTATTTTTTGTCTCTCCCATCAAGGTAATTCTACCTTCTGCATTACAATGAGGACAATCAAATTTTATATTTGGCATTTTTATGCAATTTCAGGACTATTTGGATTGGGTTTAATATTCTTACTTTCACCCATCTTAACTTGGGGTACTTCAATTTTAAATGGAGGAGGTAGTCCTAATTTTCTAGCAATATTTAGAACTTCAAATGATCCTTCACCTAGAACTCTATTGTAAAGTTCTCCAGTCATTTTTTCAGGTAATTTATGTTCTTTTTCCCATTTCTTTTGCGATGATTCTATTACATTTTTATCATCATTTGAATAAATGACCTCACAATCCAACTGAACCATTCCCAAAAGCCCGTATGAAACGGAATATCTTATTTCTACATTTAATTGCGTATCATTCTTCATTCTAGATGAGAGAATAGTAGTACTATGATTAATCTGCAATTCTTTTTGTCTTGCAGCTTTACGATGACTTTTTGCTTCAATAGAAATCAATCTAAATGCAGTAGTAGGCATGAATGGCTTACGAATGCCCCTTATTGAGAGTATCCTTATTACCCCCTTTTTCTAAATATGTTTATGTTTCGAAGTGTTGCATTTGTAATAATTTTGCTTACGGCATCGTTGGCAGGTTGCACAGATTCAACCCCGAATCGAACAATAGTAACTTTCCAAATTGATTCTGATGGCGAGAATTATTGGATTTATCTTTACACAGTACCTAGGATAAAAATGGGTAATTTTACAATATCCTCTAATAGTGAAAATGATACTGCATCTTTAGTTTTTAGTCATCAAAAGAAAATAACATTAGATGATATGACTGAAGATGAAGAAGGTTATTCATTTTTTTCATTTCAAGCAGATTTATCTGAAGTATTTTGGGAATTAAATTGTAAACTCCGCTTAAGTGAAGATTCTACCGAAGAAGAAGCAATTTTAGAAGTAATTATTTTTAATGAAGATTATGAAGAAGGAAAATCAGAAGAATGGAAACTACCTTATAGTACTCCTCTGAATTATAGGTAATGAATATAACTCAGGCACCACTCGCGTATCAAGCGACAGTTGGTATAGTTGTTGCGTTTTTACTTTATTTACTTTTATTTTTGGGTGGTTATATTCAATTTAATGTAAGTTCATTATTAACATTTTATGCTTTTTCAGTTTATACTGTATCACTAGCTGCAGTTATGGGCGGAATTTTACTTGGAATGTTTATAGCTACAAGAACACTATCTACCCAAGGTTTTACTCCTTTTGAAGTATCAATGCTTAGGCTTAAGGATGACATAAATAGCCTTCAAAAAGAAGTTAAAATTATTACAAAACATCTGGAAAAAGAGCAAGAAGAAGATAGTGAGTAATTATATAAACTTTCTACTTTAATGTAATATTATGAAGAAAGGTGTAAATTCTTTTTTTGTTTCGTTCATTGCTCTAATTTTGGCAACGCCAATTGCAGGAGTAACCAGTACATTTGCTTTTAGCGAGTCTCAATTTTTATCAAATGAGTTTGGAGATTATTCACGTTCTAGTTATGATGTAGATATAGATTTTGCAGGTGAAAATACAGGCTATGAATCACTTACTCGTAATGAACTTGTAACATTTGCTTTTTCAGTTTCGAATTTGGGAACTATGGATGATACCTATGATTTGGAAATCTCCTGGGAGGATGATGGCACTGGGTGGTCTGGAGAGTCTGAATATGAAACAGTTTATGTAGCATCACAAAATCAAGTAAATGTTAATTTTAGTTTTCAAGCCCCTGTACAAAACGTTTATGATGATTCTCAAATGACCTATACCTTGGAAGTCACTTCTCATAATTCCTCAGCTAGCGACTCGTTGAATCAGGTTATAGATATTGACATGATTTATGCAATAGATGTTGAGTTGAAACAAGGAGATTTTAAAGAGGCTAAAAGAGGAGATTCAGCTACTTATGTAGTAACTATAACAAATAGAGGAGATAATGCAGATACTTTCGGAATTGAAGTAGGTGAGATGCCTAAAGATTGGCATGCCTCCACTAGTGTATCCGAGATTTTGCTGCAGCCAAATGATTACGAAGATTTCACTATGGATGTCACAGTGCCAGATACTGCAGCAGTTAATGAATATGCAGTAATACAGATAATTGCAAGAGTTCAAGAAGAAGATTATGATTATATTTATGGATTTGGAAATACCAATACCACTGCGGAAGATGGCCGTACATATGGTGTAGATATAGTTGCAGATGCAGAATCTAAACAGATAATCCCCGAAGGAATGATTATTTATGATTTATCAGTCACGAATGATGGAGATGAAACAGATTCTTTTATGCTAGAGTTTGAGGACATTTCTGAAGAAGGTTGGATGTCTAATTTGAGTCAATTTGAAATAGATAATTTAGGTCCAGGAGAATCCTATAGCTTAGTTTTAACTGTGTTTTCGCCAGAAGATGCTGAAGAAAATGATTGGTCATTAACAAAAGTTCTTATTTATTCAACTAATAGGGAACAATTTGGAGATGATTTACTAGTTAATACTTCAGTAAGATTGCCAGTAAGAGATGTTATGTTGACAACTTCTGAGGATACATTAGGCGGCAATCCAGGAGCAATTTTGACATACACAATATCCGTTACAAATACAGGATCTGATCCAGATGACTTTAATTTAGGTTTTGAAATGTGTGAGTCGTGTAATGCATGGGTAGTATCATTGAGCAAATATGTTGTCGAGGGTCTTGATGATGGAGATTCAGAAGATTTTCTATTTTTTGTAGAAATTCCTTCATCAGCAAGAAACACAGATGAAGCAAATTTTACTGTAACTGCAGAATCTCATGATGATTCTTCAGCTACAGCAGAATTGGAAATTACCTCAACAGTTAATACAGTTTTCAACCAATATGCCACAGCTTCTGTAGTACCAATAATGTACCCTGGAGATACTAATCAATTTAATATATCTATAACTAACAATGGTAATAGCCATGAGAGTTATAAATTTAGTAAAGGTTCAGGAGTTCCTGACGATTGGAAGTTTGAAGATACCTTAATTTTCGAAACTCAATCTTTAGATCCCTATGGTGGTAATGAGATATTTGTTCTTCCTTTTGAAATTCCAGATGATGAGAATCCAGGATATTATAATTTCACAATCTATGTTAAATTATCTTCATCAGGGATTAAGGTAGACACTATTAGTTTATCAGTTAAGGTTGAATATTATGCAGATTTCACAATTATTATAGATCCTGCTCAATCAATAGGCGATCCAGGATTTACACACCAGTTACCAGTTACAATAACTAATAATGCAAATGCAGATGAAGAAATTGATTTCGTTGTAGAGGGTCTTCCTTCAACTTGGACATACTGTGTTTTATTCAGTGGAAACTGTCTTAATTCATTAAATGTTGCTAAAGGAGCAACATCGGACTTTATTCTCGAAATTACAACTTCAGATAATGAGCCTGCAAATACTAATGGACTTTTCCTAACCTTAGTGGGTACTTCATCACTGAATAATAAATTTGAAGTTCGTCAGAGTTTTAAGATAGTGACAAATCCAACATATATTATTTCTGCCACTACGCCTTCAGATACTAAAACAGGAGCATCAGGAGATACGATTCCTTTTCAATTAGTTATTGAAAACTTGGGAAATGATGTAGATTATGTCAATTTGCCATCTCCAGTTCTACCTTCAGGTTGGATTGGAACATACACAGTATCTTCTTTCACTTTAGAGCCATTGGAAGCTAAAACAGTTTATCTGAATGTTGTTGTTCCAACTAATGTGTTTGGAGGTAATAATACAATTACTTCTACAGTATCATCAGATCAATCGGGACAGACAAATACGATAGTTTTCACAGTTTACGTTGAAGAAGAAGCAGATATTGATGTTGAACTGAAAACAACGGCAGGTGATGTTACAGCAGGCACACTAGGTAGTTTCAAGATTATGATTACAAATAATGGAAATACAGTAGAAACGTTAGCCTTAGTAATGGAAGGTAAGAGAGCATCTTGGTTTACTTTACCAAAAGAAACAATGTACCTAGAACCCGGAAGTTATGAGGAAATAATGATTGAAGTTCGCCCTCCAGTTACCCAAGCAGCTTCAGATACTTCAGCGACACTCAATGTTACTTTGAGTAGCGATTCTTCTAAAACTGTAAAGCTTAGTTTGCCATTTTCAGTTCTAAAATCAGATTTAATTAAGGAAGAAGTAGTAGAAGAAGAAGCGGATTCACTTTTACCTTCACTAAGTTTAGTTAGTACTATACTAATTATCTCTCTTATTTCATTTATTCGTAAAAAGAAACTTTAGGAGTTAATTGATTTTGAAATCTGTAACTTCCGATGACGAAGATCAGGTAAATAACTTAGTTTCAATACTTAGAAATTCAGAAGATAATAATTCTAAGAAAGAATTTCCTGAAATAGAAATTAAGCATCTAAGAGCAGCCAGTATAATTCAAACTCAGCAGAAAATATTGGATTCTTTAACTTTAGACAAGCATTTGATTCAAACTATTCAAGCTTTAGATGATGCACATACTAGCCTCAATTTAATTTCAGAAAGACTATGCACTTGGCATGCCCATACAACTGGAGAATCTAGAGCTGCTATTGATGAATTATTGAGTAATAAAATATTACAACCACCTATTTCTAATCTTAAACAAACATATCTTCAAATTCAAGAATTAGTAGAAATTTTATCTAATCATATTGATGAAGAAGCACCTAAAATTTTCCCAGCCATGATAGAATTACTAGATTCACAATTAGCAGTTAGGCTAGTTTCTTGTGCCGGCTCATTAGCGAAGCTTGCCCGCCTTCCTTCTTCAACAATACAATTATTAGGTGCAGAAAAGGCCTTGTTCCGGCATATGTCTGATGGTTCTCTTCCTCCGAAACATGGAATATTATATCAGCATCCTTCTGTAAAAAGTTCCCAAAGGAAAAATAAGGGAAAGGTTACTCGCTCATTAGCTTCTAAGGTAGCCATAGCAGCAAAGATAGATTATTACAGGGAGAAAGATGAGTGATAGGATAAAATTTGAATATTCTACTTTTCGTAACGGCTTGCTGATGGGAATGGCTGATGCAGTTCCAGGAGTAAGTGGTGGAACAATAGCATTAATATTAGGAATTTATAATAAATTAATCTTTTCATTATCAGATTTTTTGGATTTTATCAAGAAAAAATTTCCATCGCAGTCGTATAATCAATTTATGATTTCTTTTCAATTTCTTTTTACTTTAGGATTAGGTATGATTGTCTCTTATTATGTTATTACGAAAATTTTAGTAGGTTCAGAAAATCAACCAGGTTTGCTATTAAAATCTTCAACTGCTCCTTTTATTTTTTCACTTTTCTTTGGTTTAGTTTTATCAAGTGTTAAGGAACCATGGCAAAGAGTTGTAGATCGAACAGTTAGCCGCTATGCACTTTGCTTTATTGGTTTTTTCTTAGTTTTACTTTATACCAATTTGTCATTAAATAATGATGGAGGTAATTTTATTTTAGTAGTTAGCGGAGCACTTGCACTTACAGCAATGTTATTGCCAGGAATTAGTGGGGCACTTGTACTTTTGACCCTTGGCCAATACACTGTAGTAGCAAATGCAGTTCATGATTTTAATTCTATTATTATTCTTTATTTTTTGTTTGGAGGTCTAATTGGTTTGTTTACATTTGTACCGTTTATGAATTTTGCGCTATTAAATTATAAGGAAGATGTGATGTCAGTTTTAACCGGCCTAATGCTTGGATCATTATCAACACTTTGGCCTTGGAAGGAAACCTATGATTCTAAAGGCGTATCTCCTAATTTAGGTATAGAGCAAGTATTTGTTAATTTTGAGATAGTGTCAATAATAGGAACAATTTGCTTTGGATTTTTTGGTTTTGCCTTATATTTAGCTTTGAAAGGCTTAGAGAAAGAAGCAAATTAGCTTAACGAGAGCTTTTAAAAACCCTAGCAGTCAACACAATGTATGCGAGTTCTAATAGCAGGAGCCGGTGAAGTTGGCTTTCGAGTTGGTCGTGACCTCGTTTATCGTGGACATGAAGTAACACTTATTGATTCGAATCCTTCTTCAGTTAAGAGAGCTCAGACACTCGATGCACAGGTATTCGAGGGTAATGCAGCCTCAGCTAAATTTTTGATGGAAGAGGCATCTATCAAAGAGGCCGATCTTTTCATTGGAGTCACAGGGAAAGATGTGGTGAATTTGGTAGGTTGTTCTCTAGCTAAGAAAATGGGATGTAGTACTATTGCTCGATTGAACAATCCTGAAATAATAGATTTACCTGCAGAGTATGATCACCAACAATTATTTGGTGTAGATGCATTCGTTAGTCCCGACGAATTATCTATGCATAGAATATGGCAAATATTGTCTAGACCTGCATTAACGAGATTAGAGCATTTTTCGGTAGGTAAGCTTCGAATTTTAGAAATTAGATTAAATGATAGTTCACCATCTGTAGGTAGGCCCCTTTCAAATATCAAATTACCTCCTCATTGTCGTATTGCATTAATTGCTAGAGAAGAAGGAGTAACCATCCCCTCTGAACAAGATATTTTGATGCCTAGAGATAGAATATTGATACTTCTTAGTGAACATAGCGAGCTGGAAGAACTTTCAGATTCACTTGGTATTCCAAAGGAAATAACAAGTGAAAGAAATATCAAACGATTAATGATTGCAGGAACTAGTAGAATTGCTTTAAATTTAGCTAAACAAGTTCACGAGGATCCGAGGTATAAGGATGTTGAAGTATATGTAACAGAACCGGATCCTGTATTAGCTGATAAAGCTAGTTCAGAACTTCCAGAGAAGGTAAGGGTTCTTGTTGGTTCATCTACTGACCGTCATTTTCTTAGGGAAGAAGGAATACGCTATGAAGATTTATTTGTGGCAGCAACAGATCGTGAAGATTGGAATGTTTTAAGTTGTTTATTGGCCAAGAAGGAAGGCGCAAAACGAACTGTAGCATTAGTTTACCAAACAGAATTGGAATACGTAGTGCAAGACACTGGAATTGATACACTTATTAATCCAAAGAGAGTTACAGTTAATGCAATTGTTAATAGAGCAACATCTACAGATAAAATTGAGGGAATGGAAGAATTAGAGGGAGGAGAAGCCTCTGTACGAGAATTTTTGATAAAGAACAACAGTAAGAATGTGGACATTCCTATCAGTAAACTCGGAGTTCCAGAAAAAACATTAATCGCTATGGTCAACAGAAAAGGCGAGGCATTGTTTCCAGATGATGAGTTTATTTTCAATGAGGGCGATCACGTTCTTGTTTTCACCCTAAAAGGTAAATTGCCTGAAGTGGAGAAATTTTTCTATTAAATTTAATGCGCTTTAATCTAATATTTAGTTTAACAGGTACTTTGGTTGCTTTTTTTGGTTTATCTTTTCTATTTCCAATAATCACAGGAATAATATTAGGAGAGAATCTTACAGATATTTTTTACATGTTTGTGATACCTATGATATTTTGCTTGATTTTTGGTTTTATATTTAGTTCATACTTTCACATTGAGGAGGATATCAGAAATCGTGAAGCTTTTGCACTTGTAAGTATTGCCTGGATAATTATGGTTCTTGTTGGAGCTTTTCCATACTATACGGCAGAAAGCTTTGACTTAATGTCATATCAAATTGGTATTGCAGGGGCTATTTTTGAGTCAATGTCTGGATTGACTACAACTGGGGCAACAATACTGGAGATTACAGATAAAAATCAGGTAGTAAATTCTGAGCAATATTCCGAAGGTTATTTTGATGCTCCGAAGTCATTATTGCTTTGGAGATCTCAAACACAATGGTTAGGTGGAATGGGAATTATTGTTTTAGCCACTATTATATTTTCGAGATTATTTGGAGGAGGTATTCAATTGTTACAGGCTGAAATGCCCGGAACTGGGGTCACGCGTCTCAAACCCCAAATGGCACAAACTGCAAGACTTCTCTGGACCTTGTATTTCTTTTTGACATTGGCTGAAATTTTATTATTATATCTAGCAGGACTTTCTCTTTATGATGCAATATGCAATTCTTTCTCTACAGTATCTACTGGAGGTTTTTCACCAAGAATAGATTCGATTGGATCTTACAATAGCGCTACAGTTGACTTTATTGTGACTTTTTTCATGTTAATATCTGGAGTAAATTTCGTTATATTATATTATATATTTAATCATATTAAAGATAATTCAAAATCAATTCAGTCACGTTTTAAGAATATTTATGTATTACTTAAAGAAAATGAAGAATTAAAAGTATACTTATTCCTTATTTTCTCTTGTTCAAGTCTTATCTTAATTAATTTAGTTTTAGAATTTAATGAAGACCAATCCTTCAATTCTAATTTTAGTTATACTATATTTCAAACAGTATCCCTATTGACAGGTACTGGATTTACTACTACAAATTATGCATTATGGCCTAAAATGTCAATATTTGTTTTATTATTAATTATGTTTATGGGAGGATGTGCCGGTTCAACCACAGGCGGTTTGAAAACTGTGAGAATTATGTTATTGTTTAAGGCACTAAAGAGGGAATTACTTTTAGTAATTCATCCTCGAGCAATAATAAAATTAAGAATTGGTAAAAAAGTATTAGATGAATCTTTATTTAGAAATGTAGGAGTATTTTTCTTTATTTTTATTATGCTTTTTCTTCTTGGGTCTCTAGTTACTTTATATCTTGAACCTTCATTAACATTAATAGATGGAATCTCTATTTCATTATCATGTTTAGCAAATATAGGGCCCGGTGTAGGAGCTATAGGTCCGTCAACAACCTATTATGGTTTTAGTGATCCCACTGTATTGGTTTTATCATTTTTAATGATGTTAGGTCGTTTAGAAATAATTACAGTTTTACTATTATTCTTTCCAGATACATACCGAGATTAAGGTTAAGCTTCTTTACAGAGTCGTTATAGATGATTTATGTCGGAGGAAGACTTAGCTTCTGAGATTCCAGAGTTTGTAAAAAAATATGTTCCAGGAATAACAAGGGGCTTGTCTTGGGCTAAATATAGTAAAGAGAAATCAAAAGGCACTAAAATGAAGGTTGATGCCTATAACGAATCAAAAAAAGAAGGTTATCAACGAGCAATAGCAGTGTCTGTAGCCCGTGCTGAAGAAGTTTTTGAAGAAATAAAAGTAGAGTTGTGGGCTGAAGCTCAGAAATTGACAAATGTAGCTAAAGAAATTGCTAGCAAAGTTAATTCACAAGAATCTAAGGAGGAAAGAGAGAAGGTACTTAATTTAGCTAAAGAAGCTGCCCGTAATGCAGGATTGCAAGGTGCAATTGCTGCAGGTTGGGAAAAAGGATGGAAGGAGGGAATTTCCAGCAAATCCTAGATTAGTCTGGACTGCATACTTTTTGTAAATATTTGTTGTTTTGTCATAGACTCAATTAAATCAGATAAGAAATGGTCATTTTTTATCATATTTAACAATTGATCTTTATCTACTGCTAAATTAATGTATTTAGTTCGTCCATGTCTTCCTAAGTTAACAACTTTCGCATTAATCAATCCTTGCATGTCTAATTCAGAGATAATATGGCCAATTCTTCGTTGTGTTAGTTCGTCTAGATTATAACTATTACAAAGTTTAGTGTAGGTACTGTACACTTCTCCAGTAGTTTGTTGGCTATTAGTTTTATTTCCTTGATTTAGAATTATACTTGCCAATGTTGCTTTATGCTGTATTGGCAAAGTAATAACAATGCTATTAACTTGATCTCTTTCCATTACGCTTTGAGCTTTATTCACATGTTCCATAGTAACTATTTCCCTTTCTTCTCTTTCAGCTAATTCTGCAGCTATTCTTAGCATATCAATAGCCTTCCTTGCATCACCATGTTCTTGAGCGGCTTTACTGGCGCAATATGTCATTACCATAGGATCTACAGTATTTTCTTTGAAAGCCATTCTTGCTCTTTGAACTAAAATATCCTCAATTTGAGGTGCATTATAGGGTGAGAAGGTTAGCGATTCTTCTCCAAGGCGTGATTTTACTCTAGGATCTAACCATGAGGTAAATTTAGCATCATTAGAAATTCCAATAAGTGATATTTTCGAATTATCTAAATCGGAATTTAATCCAGTTAAGTGATATAGTATCTCATCACCGTTTTTAGAAACGAGTGTATCTATTTCATCTAAAATAACAATTGCGATTCCTCCATTTTCATCGGCTTTTTCTTTTAATGAAGAATAAACCTTATCTATTCTCCAACCTGCACTAGGAATTTGTTTTTCCCACTCAGTAGAGTAGGTCTTTCCTATGTTAGTCAAAACGCCGTATGGAGTATTTGTTTGTTTACAATTTATGTAAGCTGTATGTATTTTTACATTCTCGTTCTCGGCTTTTTCTTTTAGTTGTTTGCATATAAATTTTGCTATGGCCGTTTTTCCAGTTCCGGTTTGCCCATATACTAGAATATTAGAAGGTCTGGATCCGTAAAATGCAGTTTTTAAAATATTCGCAACCTCGTTGATTTCATTAAGCCTATGTGGAAATTCAGAAGGCACGTATGAGGTGGATAGAGTCTCACGGTTCTTGAAAATTCTTTCATCGAGTATAAGTCTATCGAAAACGTTGCGATTTGCTGTGTTTAGCTCCTTATCCATGTTAATCAAAATTACAATTAGTGGAACTTAGCATATAGCTAACTCGCTATAAACTTGCGGGGTATCTTACAAAAAAAAATACTTTTTATACTCTCTTTTTCCGTTTGAGTTTTGGCAAAATATAATCGTTTTAGATATACATAAATTGCTACCAAAAGGGTTTATTTGATATCCTAATTCTATATTTCTTGTCCGTTAAAGAAAAAGAAGTAATTGCTTGGCTTTCAGAACGTAAGTTAATGCCTTCACCTGAATTGGTGAGCCATATTTCTAATCATCCAGAGGGTCTTGTTTTACTAGAACGAACAGTTACATCCCTGACTGAGCCGAAATTATTCTTAGGCCTCTCAGATTTAATCGAAGAAGAAAAGTCTGAAGCTCCAAAACCAATCGAAAGAAAAAAAGTTGCAGATATTCCGCCGGTAATTATTGAAAGACAAATACAGAAAAGTATGTCTGATGGAAAATTAGAAAGCTATGTTTCATTGTTTAATGATAGATTTACCAATTTGTCTAAATTAGTGCGTAGAGATCCTTCAATGCGTGATGCAATAAGAGATACTTCTAATCTAAATCCAGATGAAGAAAATAAGATTATTGGAATGGTTGCAGATATTCAAACATTTAACAATGGGCGAACACGTGTAACACTTGAAGACAAAAGTGGAAGAATTAATGTTATGCTTCAAGAATCAAGTAATGAAAACCTTAATTTGTTAATGGATGAAGTTATTGGTGTATCAGGCAAACTCAGTAGACAGGGGAATATTTTATTTGTTAATTCACCAATAATAAGACCTCATTTGGGTAGATATCGTGAAGTTTCTCGCTCAGATGAACCTCATATTGCTTTATTCATTTCAGATGTTCACTTAGGGAGTGGAACTTTCCAGGAAAGAGAATGGGATAAATTTATATCTTGGCTAAATGGAGATGTAGATTATCACAAAGAATGGATACCTAATCCAGGTTATTTGGTAATTGCAGGAGATGCAGTTGATGGTATTGATTCTTATCCTGGGCAGGAAGCAGATCTTTCTATAACTGATGTTTGGGAACAGTATTCCGAATTGTCTAAATCAGTGAATAGGATACCTCATGAGATTCAAACAGTTATTATGCCTGGGAATCATGACGCCGTTCGCTTGATGGAGCCACAATTACCACTTCCTGATAAAGTGATTAAGAATTTTGGCGATAATTTAACATTTACAGCTAATCCAGTACTTTTAGATTTAGCAGGGGTGAAAACAATGTGCTACCATGGTAAATCTTTAGATGATTTAGTAAGCCTTAGGGACTTGTCATATGATAATCCAATGGGCATGATGAAAGAATTACTAAAAAGGAGACATTTAGCACCGATATATGGTGCAAAAACACCCTTAGCACCAGAGAAGCAGGATTATCTTTTGATACATGATATTCCGGATATTTTTGTGACGGGCCATGTTCATTCTTTTGGAGTTGAAAAATACAATGGAGTTTTGATGATAAATCCTGGAACGTGGCAATCTCAAACAGATTATCAGAAAATGATGGGTTTTCAACCAGATCCATGTAGGGCTGTTGCAGTTAATCTACAAACTTTTGAGACACAAGTTCTGGATTTTAATTTTTAATAATTCTAGGTTGCATTTAATTTTACGTAGCGGTATAAAGATTCGATTCTTTCTTCACATTTGTCCCAGTTATGTGTTTTTTCAGCAAGCTTTCTTCCTCTTCTACCCATCTTTGCTTGTAATTCTTTGTCATAAACTAATTTCATTAAAGCAGCTTTCAATCTATCCCATTTTCCCCATTCAAAGGTAAGTCCAATTTCTTCATTTTCTATAAATTGCCCCATTAGCAATTCTTTACAAGTTATTATAGGAACTCCGGCAGACATAGCTTCAAATAATTTGTTTGGTGCACTCATACGATTATTATCATTCTTAGGATCTAAGGCCATAATCACTGCATCAGAATCTATAGTTTGTAACGGTACATTGTCTGGATGAATGGAACCAATATAATTTACATTATCCATTTTTCCACAAATTTTCTTTATAGCTGGAACCAGGGTTCCAAATCCACCAATATCGAATTGTATCCCTTTCATTTTATTTACAGTAATGGCAGTTTCAAGGATACCTCTTGAAGGATGCTTTTCCAGAACACCTATATACAGAAGTCTGAATTTTTCATTTCGTTTTCTTTTTTCAATTCTATTTGATGGATAAGCATCTAATCTTTTCGCATTTCCTACTCTTGTCAATCTTGAATTCAGAAATTCACTTTGGGGAGTCTTAAAAATCTTCAATGCTTCCTCCTCATTTGCATTAAATGGCGCCCTCCCTCCTATTTTAATCATATCTTTTAATCGAATATAGCAGGCAGGTGTAGCAGCCATAATTCCTGAACAAAAATTTAGAAGGTAAGCTTCTATTTTGTGTAGAAATGTTGCACCTCTAGAAGAGATTGCTCCTTTAACTAAACCAGGATAATTTTCATGTGAATCATAAATTAATGGTAATTCAGTTAATTTTGAGGTGAATACGCCCCCAATGAGCGTATCTAAGTCATGGTAATGTAGAATGATATCTTTTTCTATATTTTGAAAGGCTAGAATTTGCCAGGTACTCCACCTCAAAAATCCAGGAAGCTTTCTTGCAAAGGCTAGCGGATTATTAAGTGAGCATTCTTCCTGATATTTCCAGATAGTCCCCCAATCTGTAGTAACAGTTTCTTCTCCTTTAGCCGTTCGGTCCCATGCTAATAGTATTACGCGGTGTCCCATCTTTGACAGACTTTTCGCTGTATCAGCAACTACAGGTTCAGCAAAACCGCCAGTAGTTAGCCTTGTTCTGACCATAATTACTAGGGACACTGAGGTGTATTAACGGCTCCATAAATACATTCTTGGTCCATAGCAGAAGTTTTAAACCATAGTTTAGTGGAACAGTTCCATGCCGCTGTAGCTCAGCAGGTCAGAGCATCCGGCTGTTAACCGGACGGTCATCGGTTCGAATCCGATCAGCGGCGCCATGGGGCCCGTAGCTTAGTCTGGTGGAGCTCCCGGCTCATAACCGGGCGGTCGTCGGTTCAAATCCGGCCGGGCCCACCAACTAATATATTGAATCTTTTTTCTACATCTACAGTTGTTGCACTCATTATTGATTCGGTACCAAATCCTTCTACAGTAATTGAGGCAGCAGCAGATCCATAGTACATTCCTTTGACGAGAGTATTATAATCATATTCTCCTTTTTCAGCAAGATAACCCATAGTTGCACCTGCAAATGTGTCTCCAGCTCCTGTGGGATCTACAAAATTACTTATTTCATAGCTTGGTATTTCTTTTTTTGTATTGCAGTTATACAGTGTAGCTCCTTTTTCACCTCGTTTAATAATCACATATTCAGGCCCTTTCTTTAGCAAAATTTGAGCAGCTGAGTCCAAATTGTCTTCTTGTGAATACATTTGGGCTTCAGCATCATTTAAAAATAGAAGTTGAATTTTTGATACGGCATTGTCCAATTCGGTTTTTTGTATATCAATCCACAAATTCATGGTATCTAATGCAATAACCTCTGAGTTTAATTGTTTAAGAACTTTGTTTTGAATTGCAGGGTCATTATTACATAGAAGAGTAAAGGTGGTTTTTTTGTAAGAGTCTTTGACTTCCCAATTATAATGTTCATTGATTTGAAAATCAGTTTCATGTGTTATCGCTTGTGACATGTCTCCTACATATTCACCAGACCAATGGAAAGTGGGATAATTTAATTTCTTAACACAATCTAAATTGATTTTCTTTTCTTCTAATGTAGAGGTAATATTATTTGGGAAATCATGACCTATTGCAGCAATGAGTGCAGTATTTGTAAAAAAGCTTGAAGCTACACTAGAATAGACACCAGCCCCCCCTACAATTCTTTTTTCACTTCTTTTTGGAGTTTTTAAATCATCCAGTGCCAAAACACCAGCTACAATTAGTTTTGAGCCCACAATCACCTGAAGAGGTCTTGCTTTAAATCCCATCTACTGTGCAGTATTAATGGCGACATCCCGCAAGATAGCTTTGCTCTTTGCAGCAGAAAATGTAAATGCAATAATTGGCTGGATTGCATTATTGTTCGTGGCAAGGAGGATGGGTGCCTCAGCTATTGGTGAGTTTAGCTATGCATTAAGTTTAGTTGGTTCATTTACATTCATAGCTTTTTTTGGATTTAAGATGGCCCATGTCAAAAGGATTAGCGAGGGTCTTGATTTAGGAAAATGTATTGGCACTTTTTTATCGATTAGACTTTTTTTAATTTCATTAATGTTAATCACATTTATTTCTTCCTATTGGTTTTGGACTGGTTTTTTAGGTAAGGAAATATATGATATTCAAACTTCAGGTTTGTTATTAACAGTAGTTCTTTACTATATTGTATTCTTACTTGTTGGAATTATGCCAGCTACATTTAGTGGCTTAGAACAAAGTGCTAGAGTAGCTATACCTAATATAGTAGGAACAACACTACGTTCATTTATTTTTATTGCAGCAGCATTGATGGGATTAGGTGTCATTTGGTTAGCACGAGCTTATCTTATAGGAATAATAGTTATTGGAGTTATTTCCTTTTGGTATTTTAGAGACTTTCCCATTTCTAAACCAGATTCTCAAACTTTCAATTCTTACAAGGTCTATGCATTACCTGTCGCAGCAGCTTCAATTTTTGGAGTTTTTAAGCAGTTTATAGATAAAATATTTATAGGTATTTTCTGGACAGAATATCAAGTTGGGCTTTATTTTGGCGTTCAGAGAATAGCTCTATTTATTGGTACAATGGCCTTGGCAATTGAAGGGATGCTTTTGCCTGCAATATCTAATTTACATACTAACAAGAAAGAAAGTGAAATTAAATCTTTGATCCATGATGCAGAAAGATATGTAGCTATGGTTTGTATTCCTCTTGTTGTAATGACTGTAGTTTGGTCTAGTGAGATTATTTTAGTTTTTATCAGCCGAGAGTTCTTGCCAGCTTCTAACATATTGAAAATATTAGCATTAGTGGCTCTTATTGGTGTATTAAATCGACCTTGGTCTGTAGCACTGCGAGGTTCAGATAGGCCAGATTTGACCTCGGTATTAAGCGTAATGTCCTCTATATTAAGCATAATATTGATGCTCATTTTAGTTCCTAAAAGAATTCCGCATTTGGGTTTGGAGAATTTATTTGGTCTCGGAGGAGAGGGTGCAGCTTATGCAATGCTAATTTCAGAAATAATGGTGGGTATTTCTTTAAGAATTATGTGCTATCGTTATTTGAAAATTTTACCAAAGTCTAATTTCTTTATTCAAATATTAGTTGCAGCATTTGTAGGGATTATAATGTGGCAAGTTCAAGAAACTGTTACTGTAGATAAATGGTTTGAATTACTTCTACTTTCAGGCCTTGGAGGTTTATTATTTTTATCTATTTTATCAATGATAGGCTCATTTACGCAGAAAGATTTCAACTTTTTTTGGAGTACACTAAATCCTCGGTCCATGAAAAAATATGTCGGAGAAGAACTTAAGAGGGAGACATGATATTTACAGTAGTCTTAGTTTTATTCTTTGTATTGGTTGTCTCAGGTATTTTTGCTTATCAAAAGATATACAATCCAGGCCGTCTTTGCAAAACATGTTACAGAGTAGTTCCCGATATGACTCCACAATGTCCTTTTTGCGATACTGAAATAGAATGGTGATTATTTTTTATCTAGTGAATCCGCTATGATTTTGATGGCAATCCCTGTAGCTATTCCAGCGATTAAACCAGTGATTAATCTTTTAGGATTAGTTGACTCATAATCGCTCAGTAGTTGTATAGTTCCGTCAAGTCCAATAGGGATTAGTGCAGCAATCACAATAGGTAATGTAAGAGATATTTTTTTTCTGGAGGAATACATAAATCCTAAAACTAGGCCAAGAAATATTCCAGTATCCCTAGCACAAAAGGACATTTGATTATCATTGTATGAATATGACCTATGTGATAATTGGTGGCAATTCAAATCTCCAATATAGTAAATACTCTTAGCAACAATATTCATATCTTTGATAATTTCTTTATTATCATATTTTCCTACTACTCCACTCAAATCTCCAGTGGTTCCATTATCTATCATGTAGGGACTAAGTAATAGTAAGGACAACCACCCCCAGAGAAGAACAAAACTAGTTTTGTTCCATTTCCCCATGTGGGCCCATTCTTCAATTATCTTCCACGATGTCATTTGTTGTTAAATTTTTGATAATCAATAAGTAAAAGTGCTAATGCAACTACAGACAAGATACTACCTATTAGGAAACCATAACTAATAATTCCAAATAAGCATCCAGTTATTGCAATCTTAAAATTTTCTTGGAGTAGTGCTGCAGCACTTCCCATTAGCGTGATAAGCGCTGAAATCATAAATATTGGAGCAAGTGCATAATTTGGAGGCCAAGGTTCTGCGATTTGTTTTCTATAATCAATCTGGACTTCTCCATCCCCTTCCTCAATTTCAACTTCTAAAATGTTTGCTCCGCCAGACCTGATATCTATCCACACACTGACATCTTTATATCCTTCAATAGAAAAAAGAATACTAATTTCTTTACCTTGAAGATCATACAGATAATATTGTCCTTGATTATTAGTTGTAGTCTGTTTATTTCCACCGTAGACTGCAACACCTTCCATAGCATTTCCATCTTTATCAATTACCGAACCATGAACTGATGAAAGCCCATTATTATCCCATTGATCTTCCTGATTGTTCCACTTTAGTCCATACATAATTCCAGACAATAGGCCAAGGACAAATACAATTGAAAGAAGAATTCCAGCCCATTGAGCATTACTTTTTGGCTTTTCACTTAGATTATTGATATTTTCCCAGGTGTATGCATCTTTTATGTTAGTAAATACCATTTTGATGGGAGTATCATCTTTGAATTCATTATTAGTCGGATCCTTTGCTCTCTTGTCTTTGACCCTTGTTGCTGCTTCTTTTCTTATTTCAGTTCTTAGCCATTTATTTGCTTCAGTAGTAAATTTGTATTTCTTACGAATATATGCAACAGTTTGCTTTTCAATTTTAGTATAATCATTATAATCACTAATTTCAGCAAATATTTTTTTACTATCTACAAGATTGATTTCTTTTTTGTCTTTAGTAATGCTCATTACTAAATTAATTAATTCTTTATCATATTCTTTCCCATCAACATTCAAGGTTGATTTTCCTTTAGTTTTTCCAGTAATAGCTTTTTTAACTTCATTTCCAATTTTTCCAGTTAAATCAGTAATCTGTTTTTTTATATCGCCAACAATATTTTTTTCATCTATAGCTACAGCTGAGTCACACATAGGACATGTTGCTTTCTCTCCAATATTTTTAGTAGTATTGAAAACATTGTAGCAAGTTGTACAGCGTATCTTGGACTCAACCATTAGAACATATTCAACCGTTGGTTAAATAAACATGACGATTGGGCAGTTATGGATTGGTGGATGGCAATAATTCTTGGAATACTGCAGGGAATCACAGAGTGGTTGCCCATAAGTAGCAGTGGTCATTTAGCAATCTTTCAGCATTATTTTGATGAAGAACCTCCTATACTTTTTGATGTAATTCTGCATTTGGGTTCATTACTTGTGATTTCATATATTTTACGTAACGAGATAATGGAATTCTTGGTGGCAATACCTTCTACCTTAAGAACACTGAAAGAGAATAGCAATTTTAATGATAATGAAAGATTAGTTTTACTTGTAGTTATAGCTTCTATACCTACAGGAATTATTGGATTATTATTTGATGGAGAAATTATTGAGAATTTTTATGATAAAATGTATTTAGTAGGTTTTTGCTTAATCATAACAGGAATTACAATTTGGTATTCTAGGGAATGCAATAATAGCTTAGATTTTGCAGATTTATCATATTTGAGAGCATGTTACATAGGAATAGTTCAAGGTTTATCTATTCTTCCAGGTGTCTCTCGTTCGGGTACTACGATTGCATTTCTTCGAATATTTGGATTGGAACCAATAAAAGCAGCTAAATTTTCGTTTCTTATTTTTATTCCAGCAATAATTGGAGCAACTATGCTTAAATTAAATGAAGCAGGAGATACATTGGAAGAAGTGGGTTTAGTGTCTATTGTATTAGGTTTTTCGGCTTCAGTAATTACTAGCTTTTTATCTATTAAATTTCTTCTTGCAGTTATTAACAATCAAAAATTTCATTATTTCACACCTTATTGTTTAATAATCGGTTTTTTCTTAATATTTGATGATTATCTAAGCTTAGTTTAACCGTTCACTTTCTACTTTAATATCATAATTGCCCGAATAAACTAAAGCTCCAACCCCCTCAAATCCAGAACCTGAAACTTTGATAGTCCATTCTCCATGTATGGGTGGTAAAACTAATAATCTTTCATCTACAGGATTATTCCACGTTACTATTTCGTAACCTTCCCCGTGTTCTCCACCAGTAGGATCACTCAGGCTAAAATCTAATGTTCCAGCAGGCCCTTCACTTGGCTGATTCCCTCCGACAAGTTCGTAAACTACACTTAGTGTAAGCTCAACATATTTGGCTTCCCATTCACTTTCAATATAAAATGTGTGTTCTTGTACTTCCCAAGAAAGATTTTGTAGAGGTTTTTGAAACTGTAACGGATCAGCTACAATGTCTGCAATGGCATTAGTTACGGTTTCTTGGTCCTGATTTGGGTCTGGAGCAAAATTTCCCTCTGCAGTCCATACTTCAAAGCTAGTGTATGTTTTTTCTTTATCAGGCACGATTCGGTCCATTAAACCGTTCATTGCAGGAATGTCAATACATCCTATTGACAAAAACATTACAGCTACTGCTAAGGCTAACCTCACAAACTTTGGATTCAAAAGGACTAAATAAAAGATTTTGTAGTTAGTAAAAGACCTAAACCCCCCCTTCTTTCAGCTATTGTGCCAGATATCAAAGGTAAGCTTTTGGAACTAGCCAAAATCGAAGCAGCCCAATATGGAGAGGCAAAGGCCAAGAGTGTCATTGGCAAAGCAATGGGAAAATATCCGGATTTTCGTACTCAAGCCAAAGAATTAATGTCAATTATAGATGATGTTATTGATGAGGCAAATTCTATCGATGCAAAAGATTTAAAATCCTATATTCCCAAAAAGAAAAAGCAAGAAAAAGTAGAAACTAGAGAATTACCTCCTTTAGATAAAAGTGAAAATGTAGTACTACGTTTTGCACCAGGTCCAAGTGGCCCTCTTCATTTAGGCCACACTCGAGCACTGGCATTGAATAATTATTACAAAAAGCGTTACAATGGAAAATTAATATTACGTTTAGAAGATACTAATCCCAATGCAATAGATTCAGAGGCTTATGAATTAATTCCAGAAGATTTAGAATGGTTGGGTATTGAAGCTGATGAAGTAATAACTCAATCAGATAGAATTGACATATATTATGAAGATATTAGAAAAATCATTCTCAAAGGCGGAGCGTATGTAACTAAGTCAGATGCTGAGGAATGGAGAGAACTAAAACGTCAGAAACAAGCACATCCTGATAGGGATAGAAGTCCAGAAGTACAGATTACAGAATTCGAATCTTTGTTATCTGGCGATAATGGTATTGTGGTTATCAAGACAAATCTAGAAGATCCAAATCCTGCGTTAAGGGATTTTGTGGCGTTTAGAGTCGTAGAAGCCCCTCATCCGTTGCAAAAAACTAAATATCGGCTTTGGCCACTTTATAATTTTGCAGTAGCTATAGATGATTACCGCTTAGGAATTACACACGTACTTAGAGGAAAAGATCACCTTAATAACACAGAAAAGCAGAAATGGATTTACAAATACATGGATTGGAAGGAACCTGAGTTTATTCATTATGGTTTAGTGTCAATACCAAAAACAAATCTAAAAACAAGTAAAATTCGTCAATCAATAAAGGATGGCGATTATAGTGGTTGGTCAGATTGCCGTTTAGCAACAATACAAGCCTTAGCAAGACGAGGTTATTCAGCAGAAACATTTCTAAAATATTGGGAAGTCTCTGGTATCAAAGAAGTAGACATTAAGTTTTCATGGCAAAATTTTGATGCAATGAATAAGGATCTAATCGATGCTAAAAGTAAAAGATTGTTTTTCGTTTCCGAACCTAAAGAATTCATTTTTAAATCGGAAAAGGCAATTATGAAAGAGGCCCCTTGGCATCCAGACAATAAAGAATTAGGTAATAGGGTAGAGTCGATTGAATCAGGTTCAAAGATATATCTGCCAAGTAGTGATTTAAGCAAAATATCGGATGCTTCTGAGATACGTTTGAAGAATCTTTGTAATGCTAAAATAAATGGCAATACTTTAGAATTTTCGGATTTTGAGCACAAGAAAGGAATTCCAATTTTTCAATGGTGTTCAGGGAGTAAAGAGATAGAATTACATTATCCTGAGGGCACCATTTCTAAAGGATTAGTTGAGGATAATTTAGAAGGGCTGGATAGCTCAGTAGTACAATTTGAGAGAACAGGTTTTGTTAGATTAGAAGGAGACAAAGCGTTTTTTCTCCACCGCTAACTGGTAAGAATAATGTCAGGACATCACCACCATCATTCTGTCGATGACGATTCTGAATCTAAAACTCGTGTTGTTGTAGCGATTACTTTAGTTACAATGATTGTAGAGATATATGCAGGCATTGTCACTAATTCAATGGGTCTTTTAGCAGACGGCTGGCATATGGGGACTCATGCTGCAGCATTAGGAATTACACTTTATGCTTATTATTATGCCAGAACTGAAGTTTCAGTTAAAGGTAAGAGAGACTCAGTAATGGCACTTGGAGGTTTTGCGTCTGCCATAGTATTAGGCTTAGTAGCGTTGTATATTGGATATGAATCAATTGACAAAATAATTAACCCTACAGAAATCCAGTTTATGGAGGCAATTGTTGTTGCAATTATTGGTTTAGTGGTAAACATTGCTTGCGCAAACATTCTAGGAATAGAAAATCATCACCATGGACATAGCCATGACCACGACCATGACCACGACCATGACCACGGCCATGACCACAACCATGACCGCAAAGGAGTTGAAAGAGGTACATGGGGAGTTGTTATGGATTCTTACAAAGAAGATTTTGAGTCTATAGTTTCTAATTTCAATGTATTAACTAATCCAGATGAGATAGATGATTTAAACAGAAGAGGAGCTTACTTACATGTTTTAGCAGATGCTTTGGTTTCAGTGTTAGTAATTTTAGCTTTGATTATTGGAATGTTTGTTCCTAGTCTAGTTATTTTAGATCCGCTTATTGGAATATTGGCAGGTATTGTAATTGCCAAATGGTCGTTAAGTCTTATGTCAGAGAGTAAAGATCAGCTTTTAGGTATTAACTAAAATTCAGAAATTATTTGGTGCATTTTTGGCCTTTCAGTTAATTTAGTTATCATTCTTTCTCTTGAATTTTCAATATGTTGTTTTCTTTCAATTTCAGTCCAATGGTAAAATCGTTCAAGGCATTTTTTTAATTCTTCAAAATTAGAAAATATACCTTTACTATCAACAATTTCATCTGAACCATCCCAGTTTCTACTGATTGCCCAGCATCCTGTAGCTACCCCTTCTACGATGGAGGTTTGAGTTCCTTCATTTTCTGAGTTAGAGATAATACAATCGTTTGAATTATACCATTTGTTCAAATCTTCAACATACCCTTCGATAAAAATTTTATTCTCTAAATTATTTTCAGAGATATATTCTTTAATTTCTCCATAATATTTCGTATCTTTTGCTTTACCAGCAATACTTAATTTAATATCAGATAAATTCATATTCCCAAAATGTTTGATAAAATCTAAGACTCCTTTTCTTGGTTCAATGTTTCCTAGCATTCCAATTTGCATGGTTTTTTCTTTTTGAATCAGTGGAAAATTATCAAAGTTTAGATTATCATATGTAACATAAGTTTTTCCATGATAATCTCCTTTTTCATGGAATTTCCTTTCCATTGCTTCACTAATGAAAAGCACAGAATCAACATTATTCCATTTTATTTCATTATAATGACGATCCAATTCAAATCTATGCATGCGACATGCAAGAATATTATTATAATTTTTATTTGCTAACCATCTTAGATAATGAGTAGCCCATTCACAAAAGACAATATCAGCCCAATCAGCTAATTTTGGTAATTGAGTTCTAATTGCTATTTTATTTCTCAGAACACGGATAAGATCTAAGGGTGTTCTAATTTTTGGCGGTGAACGGGGAGGATTGAAGATTTTAAGTTCGAATTTTTCTTTCCATTCAGGTAAGCTTTGTTTAATGAAATGATCATTGTCAATAACTAAAGCTACTTTCTTTTTCATCGTCTTATTCTAACCTTTTTGCATTTTGACAGACCTTTTTCAATAATTTCTTCTTCTTTTGTTCCGTCATTGTAAATATCAGAGGGTCCATATAGGAAATCTACGGCAGCCTTCATTTTTTTGTAATAATAATCTTCATCATCATTTACACTTCTTAAACGATATGCCATTTTCTTTAAATTTACATTTTCATTATTCATGAGAACTCTAAATTCTTCAACATTTGTAGGTTTTTTTGCACATGGAATGTCTAATTCATCTGGCCTATATCTGGAATGAAGTCTTGTTTTTGTCAAATATGCTACAGATTCCCAACTTCCTCTCAAGGGTCCCTTATTCCAAGGTTTTTCAAGAGCATTATTTGCCCTTTTATTCCACCAATTTAGCCACTTAAATCTCATAGGGCTATAGGCTCTATTGATCAACCAAGGATTTGCATCAAAATTATATCCAAATAAATTAATTCTCAATGGATAAGGATGGATTTTTCCATCTATATCCATAATTACTTTGTCATCTCCAAGATATTCACCACCCTTTTCTAAACATTTCAATAATCCATTTGTTTTTCCAGAGTGTGACCAGCCACAATAAACAAATGCTTTCCCATCCAACACCGCAGATGATGCGTGAAGTAATGTCTTATTTTCAGTAGGTAGATGCCTTCTCAAAAGTGGTGGAAATATCGTATTAAATAGGAATGAAGGTGAAGTATTTTTTTCATATTCAATTATAATATTTTTAGATTGTTTTAGAGGTACTGCAGCCCTACCTCCCTGGTAGGCCTTAGCATACATTCTTTCACCAGCTAATTCAAATTTTGGAGCACTATTGACAAATTTAAGATTTGCACGTTTGTCAGAACCAGCTACATTATTGGACTTCGGTAATGATTCCACTTCTTTGAATGTAATAGTATTTCGCTTTCCTTTTTTATTCTTACCAAATGGCAAAAGTTCAGCGTCAAAATGTTTTTGCACAGAATCATTGGCTTGTTCTAAAACAACTCGCAAGTTGTCAAATAAGCAGTATTCACTCAATATTTTTCCATTTGTGAGGGTTATAAAGGGTTGTCCTCTAAGAAATTGTGATTCCAAATCTGTTAATCGTAGGAGTTCCCAAGGCTGGAACAACTTCAATTTTTTCCTACCTTAATTTACACAAAGAAGTATTTGGCTCGACTCCAAAAGAACCCGGTTATTTTCATCCATTAAGATGGGGAGAAGAGTTAGCAGACATTACAAAGTATGAGAAAGCATTTTCAGGATACAATAATCAAAAATATGCGATGGAAGCAACTCCAGGGTATTTTTACGGTGGTGAAAAGGTAGCTCCTAAAATGGAAAAACTATTGCCTAATTCTAAAGTAATAGTAGTTCTCCGAGATCCAGTACAGAGGCTTTTTTCTTTCTACAAATATAAATTGAGTTTAGGTCACATAGATTCTAATTTGACATTTGACAATTATTTAGAAAAATGTAAATCAATGCCTATTGAGGAAAAATCCAAAAAAGAAAATTATGATTTTTGGGGAATGGAGGGAGGTCTCTATGCAGAGTTGATAGAAATTTGGCAATCTATTTATGGAGATAATCTCAAAGTTTGCTTTTTTGATGATTTAGTCAGTGATAGAGTTTCTTTTACATCTAATATATGTGATTGGCTTGGAATAAAATTTGAAGGAATAGATTCTAGTAAAATGATTATCGAGAACAAATCAATGTTGTATAGAAGTAAGAAATTGCAGAATTTTGCAACAAGATTTGATCAGAGTCTCAATGGGCTGTGGAATTTTTCACCATTTGTAAAAAAACCATTTAGTTTTGCTTATAATTTGTTTAATTCAAAACCTCATAATGCAGTTCTTACAGATTCTACAAAGAAAGATTTAGAAAAATTCTATGAGGTGGATATAGATAAGACAAGACTAATTCTTGAGCAAAAGCAAATATCTAACTTTCCTGAGTGGATGAATAGAAAATGACCAATTACGACGTATTTAACGGAGATACAGATGGCATATTTGCACGCCATCAATTGAGATTAGCTTTGCCTCTAGATACCGTAAATATTAGTGGAGTTAAGAGAGATGTTAATCTTCTCAGGCACGTTGAAGCAGTTGAAGGAGATTTAGTTACAGTTTTAGATATTTCACATGCTAAGAATCGTAAAGATGTTTTACGTATTCTTGAATCTGGAGCTAAAGTTGAATATTTCGACCATCATGATCCTTCAAAATTAATAGATCATCCAAATATTACATACCATATAGATACAGATCCACATATGACTACAGGTAGAATTGTAGATTCTCATGTTAACGGTAAAAATCACATTTGGGCAATTGCCACAGCCTTTGGCGACAATCATTTTGATTTGGCTTATAAATTAGCAAAATTTGAAGGTTTAGACGATGAACAAACTGAATTACTGAAAGAAATTGGTTTAGCGATTAATTACAATAGTTATGGTAAAACAGAAGAGGATTTGTTTGCAGCACCTCTTACCGTTTCAGATATGCTTGAAGATTGTGGTGAAGATGTTTTTGCAATTGCAAATCATGAGATATTTTCAGTCTTAGTAACAAATTTCCGTTCAGATATGAGTACTGCCTCTTGCCAGGAACCATTTTCAATACAGGACAAAGGAGTAATCTATACATTTCCTGATGAAGAATGGTCACATAGAATAATGGGTACTTTCGGAAATCATTTAGTTAATTCTAACAAAGATTTAGCTTGTGCCATTGCAGTTACTAATTCAGATGGAACTTATCGCATTTCAGTTAGATCATCGTTGAACAGCCCATATGGTGCAGGCAATCTTTGCAAAGATTTTGGAGGCGGTGGAAGAGAAAAAGCAGGCGGTATCAACAATCTAGAAAATTCAGATTTAGATAAATTTAAAAAAGAGTTTGACAAGGTGTTTACATGAAAAAACCAGCTGAATTTATCCAAGAGTGGATGGAAGCCGTCTGCTCTAATGATGTGAATACGATAATTTCTTTATACAAGGAAGATGCAGTTTTGCTGGGAACTTTAGATAAAAAGGTTAGAAAAGGTAGAGATCTGATTAAAGAATATTTCGATTTTTTTATCAAGTTAAAACCTTGTGGTAGAATAACAGAACTTGTAGATGAGAACTATGGTTCTGTTTGTGTAGCTAATGGCACTTATGATTTTGATTTAATTGAAAATGGTGAATCTGTTGTAGCTCCAGCAAGGTTTACTTTTGTTTTAGAAAGAGCTGGGATGAAATGGATAATTCAGTCTCATCATTCTTCTAAATAACCGAAAAATAAAGGGTAAGAAAGGGTGGCCGCCCGAAGACGGCCTTTACCCCAAACCTAACGAGCACCATCATCGTTTCAGGGCTCTGACCCGGTTCGGGAAATGTAAGACTCCGGGGTTGTCCCTTCCATCACTAATCAGGTGGGGACCCAATGGAGTCATGTATGCAATCTATTGCTCAGAACATCACTAATCAGCTCTGTCTTCGAAGCTTGCAATTAATTCTAAGGGCGGTAGTAATTATGCTTAATGTTTTTGGCATGGTTATTTTATACACCCAGAATTGGAACATTAATGTCTGATTCTGATGTAGAGCTTCGAAGGCTCGTCAATGCACTTCCACAATACGAAGAGCAGATTCGATACTGGGAATCTCAATTAGATGCAATTTCTAATGTTAAAACGGACATATTTCAAGCTCAAGATACGATAAATGGAATGATCAAATCAGAAAAAAGTAATGAAATGCTTGTTCCAGTCGGGCACAATACTTCCATTTTTGCTACAGTAAATGACATGGATAGAGTACTCGTAGGCCTTGGTTCAAGAGTTTACATGGAGACTACAAGGGAAGATTCACTTAATCGTTTAAACAAAAGGTTAGAGGATCTGAATAAAGCAACACAAACTTATCAAAATAATTTGGTCAAAACACAACAAGATTATACTTCTATTCGTGAGAAAATAGAGTCTTTACAGGGCGTTCAATAATGTTCAAAGGACTCAGAGAAAAATTATTGGGAGCAAGTAAGCAGGCGGAAGAAGAGCTCGATCCGAAATTGAACTTGGATTATGAAACATTTAGACCTGAAGAGAGAGAAAGTGGTGCTGTAATCAGGGAATCCCACTTGGAAAATGTTCTTTGGGAAATGGAATTAGCTTTACTTCAATCAGATGTAGCTATGGAAGCTCTTGAAGATATGAAGGCAATAATCAAGAAGCGATTAGTTGGTTTGAGAGTAGAAAGCCGTTCAGAAATAGTACCTACGATTGAAAAAGCCCTGAAAGCTAGTTTAGTTGAATTATTGTCGAAAAATGTGTTCAATCCAGAGATGTTGTTGGAGGAGAGAGACACACCTCTCGTAATTGCTTTTGTTGGAGTTAATGGTACTGGAAAAACAACAAGTATTGCAAGAATTACTCACTGGCTTAAAGAAAATGGAAAGAGTGTTGTTTTGGCAGCTGCAGATACTTTCAGAGCTGGAGCAATAGAACAATTAGATTTACATGCAACAAAATTAGGTTGTAAAATTATTAAGCATCAATCAGGAGGAGATCCTGCTGCAGTAGCTTTTGATGCAGTTGAGCATGCAAAGGCAAAACATAGGGACATTGTTCTGATAGATACTGCAGGAAGAATGCAAACAAACTCTAATTTGATGGATGAAATGAAAAAGATACGAAGAGTAGCAAGTCCTGATTTGGTTATATTCGTAGGTGATTCTTTAGCAGGTAATGATGCAGTTGAACAAGCTAAGAAGTTCCACGAAGCGGTAGATATTGATGCAGTCGTTTTAACTAAATTAGATGTAGATG
>Ga0207989_1000254_pt1 | contig 30505 bp, 30 predicted proteins | sample ETNtaG_7_FD_185777 | JGI IMG/M metagenome (GOLD analysis project Ga0207989, IMG submission 185777) | Marine microbial and viral communities from oxygen minimum zone, Eastern Pacific Ocean - ETNP201406SV65 (SPAdes) (version 2) | ecosystem: Environmental > Aquatic > Marine > Oceanic ... | reverse complement strand
GATGGGCTTTCCAGCACCCCTGGCCTTGGACAGTGTCCGTCTGATCAGCACTGGGAGGGTGTCGTGGAGGTGGACGACATCGAAGTCGCTAATGTCCAGATCTGAAACCGATACCACGGGGTCTACCCCCCCGAGGACCCTGCTTGGTGGGATCCGGATGACGTCCACCCCTCCCCTGGAGAACCTAGCCTCCTCGTGGGCAGGCACATCCGCGCACCATACGGTCACCTTGTGACCCCTCCTGACTAGCTCCCTTCCTATCTGCTCGACGTGCTGGTCTCCGCCGCCGACGTGGGGCCAGTACCAGACGTGGACGAGGAGGACGTGCAGTGGTCGGGGAGCGTCCATCAGTCGCCGACTGGGGCACTCGTTTGAAAACACCCGTTGTCATGGGCTTTGCCAACATCCTGATTTTAGCCCTAATGCAGGTCCTCAGACTCGTGTTCAGGCGCGTTGTGCTAGCGAGGGTGACGACTGACGCCTCTGGGTACGGGAGCAACCACCCGGTTGTGGAGTCCCTGCTTGACCGAGCCAAGGTCGACGGATGGACCAGGGCCGCTACCGTGGATGCAGGGGGAAAGCCTAGGGCCGGCGAGAGGAAGGTGGCGAGCTCTCTCGAAGAGTTCGGTGCGGACCTACTCCACATCACAAACCAGCAGGATGCGCACATTGTCCCTTCCAAGTCACTGGGGGTACCAGTGGTCGTTTCCGTTCACGACCTGTACGACTTCAGGCCCAGGGCAATTGATGCTGGGGACGTGCCGGTCCCGCTTGGGGATCGTTTTCCCCCCTCTGCCAAGGCACGGCAGATAGCTGCCTGCAGGGATGGGATGTCCCGTGCCGACCTCCTACTATGCTCATCTGCAAGAACCCTGGAGGAGGCTCAGTCAATGTTCCCCAAGACTAGGTGCGTCCTCGTTAGGGACTCGGTTGATGACGAGTTCTGGAACCCAAACAGGAATCCTCGATCTCGGGGGTTGCTGGGAGAGACGGGGAGCGAGGACAAGTGCCTGCTTGTCTCCGTGGGGGAGAAGGACCCTAGGTGGAGAGCTCATTTCATCGACGAGGTTCTATCCATGGTGCCGGAGGGGGTTCGCGATGACCTGGCGCTCTTCAGGATTGGAGCGGGCAGGATAGACTGGGAGAAGGTCGCTGCCGCTTTCCAGCATGCAGAGGCGATGCTGTACCCTGGCGTCTCGGTTGGTTTCCGCAGCCCCCCACTAGAGGCGATGGCTGCTGGTTGCCCTGTTCTCGCTTCAGACCTGCCGATGCACGATGAGGTCCTTCCTGCTAGGTGTCTTCTACCGGCCACTGACCCGGACCATTGGGTGTCGGCCATTCTTGAGATCCATGCGGATTGGGAACGCTCCGGAGGGGTTCCTAGGCACGTGGACGATGAGCTCCTCTCTCTGACGGAGGGGTCGTTTGGGAGAACCGCGCATGGGGAGCAGCTTGCCAAATCCTACGAAATTGCCTGTGGAAAACCATGAAAGATGGGAGGAAAGGTGGATTTGCATGGAGTCTGTAGTCCCTCCTGCTAGTGTCCCTCTGGCAGTTGGAAAGGCTCGTCGTCATGATGTAGACTGGCTTCGAGTCATCCTGTTCGCACTCCTGATTTGGTTCCACTACGCGGTATTCTCGCTATGGCAGCTAGAGGGCGAGGACAGTGGCATCGAGGGATTCAACTTGGCTCTATTCTTCGTCATCGGGGTGATGCACCAATGGAGGCTTGCAGCGCTGTTCGTGATTTCGGGGATGGGGACTGCATTCGCATTCAGAAGAAGGTCATGGAAGACGTACCTGAGGGAGAGGGGGGCTCGACTGGGCATCCCACTTCTTTTCGGAGTCTACGTGCTTTGGTTCGGGATCTTCGATCCAATAGACAAGACTCGCCTTCTGTTCACGGTTTTCCCAGGCAGTGAGGACATGCCCTACGGACACCTCTGGTTCATCTACAACCTGCTAATCTACTCGATACTCCTCACGCCTCTCTTCGCACACATTAGAGAGAACCCCGATAGCAGGATTGTGTCAGTGTCTAGGGGGGTTCTGAAAATGCCTGCAGGGATGGGGATCATGCTTTTTCCCGCTCTTGTCCTATCGGCGAATGCTATCCTGTTCAAGCCATGGGGATTCGGGGAGGTCGGCATGTGGTGGGAGTTCCCTCGATACCTGCTATACTTCCTGTTTGGATACCTGATGATCACCGCCAAGGAGGATTACTTCCCGGCCCTTGACAGGGTACGGATCCCAGTAACCATCCTCACCCCCATACTCTCGATCACCTGGTTCGTCACAGGTGAGTCGGGTGACGTCCCAGACATCATGGAAGGTGGGTGGGTCGACAAGGGCTATCCAGCCTTCTCATCGTGGGCAACAGTGGCATCTCTGGTCCAGTCTTTCCATGCTTGGTTCTGGTGCCTGTTCATCTTCTCCTGGGCGTCAAAGCTGCTTAATCGTCCCAGCAAGTGGCTCTCATACCTCAATGAAGCGGTCTACCCAACATACATCGTCCACATGCATCTGACATTCCTGCCAATCATTATCCTCTACATCATCGGGACTGGTTACTACCTGGGACTGGCAATAGGGACGGTGATGGTAATGGTGGGCGTGATGGTGTGCTTCGAGGTGGTCAGGAGGGCTCGTTTCGCCAGGCCTCTCTTCGGAATCAAGGGAGGGAGGGAGGAAGTCGTTAGGTTATGGCCTTACAACAAGACCAACGATGAGAGCCTGAGAACGGTTTTCGCATTAGCTTTCCATTCCCTATCCCTAGTTGTTGTGCTCGTTCTCTACGTCTTCCTAATTTCTGCCGAATGGATCGGGTGATGATTGCATCATCAAACAAACAGTTAATTGCTTAAAGTAAGTAATGACGGGCATGCCTATGCTGAAGGTTTCCGAACTCAGGAAGGGATTCGGTTCGGGCCGAAGGAGGCTCGAGGTCCTGAAGGGTATCGATATGGAAGTCCAGAAGGGCGAGTTGGTCAGCCTAATGGGACCAAGTGGCTGCGGGAAGAGTACCCTCCTGAACATCATAGGAGGACTACTTGAGGCAGACTCCGGCAACATTTCTCTTGACTCATTCAACTATGGGACGAAGTCCCCCAACAGGGTGGTGGACGTCAGGAGGAATGGAGTTGGGTGGATCTTCCAGGACTTCCACCTGATCGACCGTTTGAACGCTCTGGACAATGTGGCCTTCAGCCTGGAGCTTTCCGGGTTACCCTCGGCAGAGGCCGAGGAGAGGGCCAAGTCGTCCTTGGAGAGAGTGGGGCTCGGAGACAGGATGGACTTCATCCCAGACCAGCTCTCAGGAGGCCAGCAGCAGAGGGTCGCAGTGGCTAGGGCAATCTCCGGATCAAGGCCCCTGATTCTCGCGGACGAGCCAACGGGCAACCTGGATGTCAAGAGCGGCCAAGATGTCATCAAGCTCTTCCAGGAGCTCTGTGCAGAGGACGGTTTGTCAGTCCTTATGGTGACTCACGACCCCCTTCTTGCTTCGATGGCAGACAGGATGCTGCTGCTGAAGGATGGGTTGACCGCAGCCTCGGACATCCGATCTGCATGGGGAATAGAGGAGGGGTGAGATGAACATCGAATCACTAGTCACAAAGGTACTTCCCACGATGCTGCAAGCATGGATGTTCCTTGCAATCAGCATAGTGGTTCTCATTACCACACGTAGGTTTGTCAGACTACTCTACTCGCTGATCAGACCGATCATCGAGCCTTCCAAGAGGCAGAAGAAGGCAAAGAGCGAGCTCTCCCTGGAGGACATGGCCCAGGACTGGTTCACGTCATTCCAGTCACGTTGGCTTTCAGCCCCTAACAACATTTCAATGGCGGTAAAGAGCGCGTGGAGGGGACGAGAGAGGGGTCTCGCAATCTTCGCGGGCGTGTTCCTCTCATCATTGGTAATCACGACAGTCCTTGCCTATGCAGTAGGACTGAATCAGGCATTCTTCGCCTTCAGCCTAGATGGCAATGAGTTCGATGCGAAGGTAGACTTCCAATACGATCCAGATGCCGACTGGAAAGGGAGGACGAACGACTCGGCATTGTGGGAGTCTCTCTGCGTAGAGATAGTGGAGATGGAGGAATTCGAAGACTGCGGACTGGTCTTCGGCAGGCAGGGGATCAGGGTCTCCGGATTCTTCGACTCCGGATTCACCACGCCCCAGCCTCTCAACGTGCAAAGCGTCACCGGAGGATCCTCGGGATGGGATAACGTCAGTTGGGAATTCCCCGAGGCCAATGAGAATGGGCCTCCGATAAACAGTGACAGGATAATTCGATTCTACGGAGGAGGCGTATGGGACGGCGAGCTGGGTGAAAGGCACTCTAAGTCGGTGATCTACGGGGCATGGCCGAGCTCGGCGGCAGACGCCGAAGCGAACAGATCGGTAGTGCTGCCATCCAAGATAGCGAGCACTGCAGGCGTGGAAGTCAACGAGACTATTGACACCCTGACATTCAGCTACGTACTCGATACATACGAGGGAGGAGACATCGATGTTGGCTACCAGGAGTGTCAGGCACAGCTGGAATTCGTCACCAGCGAGGACTCCGCACCCGTCCTCTTCTGCAAGGACAGCTTCACGGTGACGAACCTCACCATCTCTGCAATCTACGAAGAAGGTGATTTCGGCAATCCCACGCTTCTCTTCCACCCTGTGATGGTCTCTGACTCCGTCCTCAGCGAGGAGCAGAAGACTATCCTGATGCAAAACGACCATGGCTACCTTGGGGTGGCTCTGGACAGGACGCAGATCCCCACATCCTCCACAGGAGCGGCCACCGGTTGGCTCGAGGACATCAGGGAGGATCTGGAGAGCGTGAAGACAGACGTCAAAACCCTCGACCCGGCCACTGGAGAGCCAACTGGCGGAACTGAGTCGGTCCTCCTACCAAGGGAGTTCGTCATTGGCGAGGGTGTAGGAGCGGTCGCAATCTCAATCGAGTACAACGACATAGTCTCGGGGACGATAACATTCCTGAACATCTTCCTCGGAATAATCCAGGTGTTCGACTACATCCTGGTGATCCCGATAGTTGCCCTCTCATTCGTAGTTCTACTCTACGGGCTAGTTCTCTCCCTTGAGCAAAGGAGGAGGGAGGTTGCCATCCACCGAGTGATCGGGGGGACAGAAGCGACCCTCTCGAGGATGATGGTGCTAGAGATCTACGCCATCGGCTCGATTGCATGGGCTCTCGGGTTCGCATTGGCCTCGGGTGCTGTGGAGATCGTCCTCAGAGCGGTGGGTTTCCTGAGATTCACCGACGAGGGGGACATCAGCGTGGATCCGGTGCTCAGCTTCGGTTCGACCTTCGCCGTAGCATCACTGACACTCGGGAGCGCATACTTCTACGGAAAGAGGCGAACTAACGACTTCCTGAACATCGAGATTGACGAGGGAGTGAGGAAGGTAAGCAGGGTGAAGGTACCCAACTACCTACTTCACTGGCTGGTTTTCGGATTAGGCCTACTATCATACGTCGAAAGCTGGATCCAATCCAACGGAGGGTTCCTCATATGGGGGAGCGGAGGCATAGTTAGCAATTTCATCCTTAACGCAATCCTACTGCTTCTCGGCCCGTTCTTCCTGTGGATAGGAGGAGCACTGGTCCTGTCCCGAATCGGGGCATCCGGACCACAGATACTCAATCGCCTAGTTGGATGGTCCCCCGCCATATCAGACATCAGGAGGGGGCTCAGTGGCTCCGGGTCCAGCCAATCGGTAAGCCGCCTGTCACTGATCATGATGCTCACGCTGTCCATAGTTACGCTTGCAGCGGTCCAGGGGCATACCGGAACGTTGGTTGACGAAAGGACCACGAGTGCCCAGAACGGGGCAGACATGCAAGTACAATTCGACTCTGAGCTATCCGAGAGCGAGGCCATGAACCTGGTCATGCAGTCCATCCAGACAGTGAGCGACGATGCGATCGCGGACATCGACTCCATGGCCTCCGTCAGCTATCTGTTCCCCGGAGTCCTGGACAGGGACAACGGAGGGGTGTACTCCGCATGGGTCCTCTTCGACGGACACGAAGACACGTTGATCTGGGACGCGCAGGCAATCCCAGGAAGCAGCATCGGCAGGATGTCAGAAGATTGGAGCCAGGGGGCATACACGGCAGGTGACGGTGCCAGGGTTGCCCTGGACAGACCGGCAACAGGGAGCCCCCTCAACATATCGATAGCCAACCTGATCTTCGACGAATTCGGCATCCCATCAGTCGAGGCCTCGAGCACGACTGTTACCGTGAACTACGCTGGGAGGATCGATTGGATACCGGGGTTCTCGGCAGCGGAGTCTGACAACTCGATCGTCATAGGGGAGAGCACGTACATGGGCCTAATTGGCAACCCCACTACCTTCACGCACACCTCCGACAGGTGGTTCTTCGAGCTCTGCAACGAGGAGTCCGATGACTGCAAGGATGCCTTAGAGGCAGTCAGTGCCGACCTGAGGAGCAAGGGGAGCGTGATTGCGGCCCAAGACTGGTCGTCCACCCACGAGAGCAACGAAAGGAACGGCGGCCTGGTATTCGGGACCCCGGGGCTACTGAGCATGATGTTCGTCGTAGCAGCGCTCGCGTCAGTCTCATCCGCCTTCGTATTCCTATCCCTGGTTCTGAGCCAGAGGAAGAGGGAGCTGGCCATCCTACAGGCCATCGGAGCGAGTCCGAACCAGGTGGTCAGATTGGTCCTATTCGAGATCATGTCGATACTCCTTGTCAGCATGGTCCTCGGAGTGGCACTCGGCCTGGCAGTCTCAGAGTCATTCAACGGCTTCTTCTCGGTGTTCGGATTCATCTTCCAGCTTTTCCTGGGGCAAAGCGCCCCCATCGACAGGGACCTGATCTGGCCCTGGTTCGAGCTGGTGGTGGTCAATGGCCTAGTACTGGCAGCAGTCGTCATCTCACTCCTATTCACCACTAGGAGAGCGCTGGACTCGGATCTGGCTACGGTTCTGAAGGGGGAGTGACATGGAAGGAGATGGAAAAAACGAGATTCTGGGGGCGAACTCCCTCTACCACATTTACGAATCGAGTGCGGAGGACGGTAACGTCGTCGCGCTTAGGGGCCTTAGCGTCTCGATAATGGAGGGGGAGGCAGTGGCTGTAGTCGGACCCTCAGGATCTGGCAAGTCGACCCTGCTGAAGTGCCTCGGCGGGCTGATGAAGCCCTCTGCAGGATCCGTAGAGCTGGGCGGGACTCGTATGACCAGGCTGACTGGCGTCGAGTTGGTCGAGCTCAGGCAGAAGACGGTGTCATTCATCTTCCAAGATGCCAACCTACTTCCTCATCTGAATGCCCTCGACAACGTGGCCCAGCCTCTGATACACCAAGGGGTCATGTCAGGGATGGCCCGAAAGAAGGCAATGACCCTCCTGGAGAGGCTCGGAGTCGGGGACAGGGCATACGGGATGCCAGAGGAGCTGTCCGGTGGCGAGCAGCAGAGGGTCGCGATATCCAGGGCCCTGATCACTGATCCAAAACTGATCCTGGCCGACGAGCCGACGGGAGCACTCGACCCGATTACCAGCAGGGAGGTCCTAGCGCTGTTCGATCAGCTCCACAAGGAGGATGACGTCGCCTTCTTGCTAGTCACCCATAGCAAGGAGGTCGCTTCTTTCTGCGAGCGCTCGCTGGAGCTCAGAGAGGGGCGATTCATCGCCCAGCATGGGGTTGGGGTCGACATAGGCGATCTCTCCGACTCGAGGGAGTTCATAGTCGACGACTCCGGCACCGTGACCCTGCCACCGGATGTGCTGCTGAAGATCGGTGGCCCGGGTAGGTTCGAGGTCCAGGAAATAGAGCGTGACCTGCTACACCTCGAGAGGGTGGAGGAAGAGAGGGTGGACGTCCAGGGATCCGGGAAGATGGCTCTGTCATCATCCTGCCCGGCATGCTTCCACAACTACGGCGATAGTGCCGAGCAGCTATGCCCGGAGTGTGGTTCCAGCAGGCCCATGGTTCAGGCCTGAGGGAGCGAGAAGTTCTGCGGCCTCGCTATTCCCAGATCCGCGGGTAGCTCCATGGTCTTCTCGGGCAGCGTGATCGGGATCATCTTTCGGCCGATTAGGGCCACCCTGCTCTCCCTCCTGTCCGACAGGACCTCGCGTCCCACCATAGGCGCCAGCTTCTCGGAGAACTCCATGACCTCCGGGTGACTGGGCATGTTGTCGATGGAGAGGTTGTTCCTGCTGTTGCCGACGAAGACGAACCCCTTCGCCTCGATGAAGTCGGGATCGGCTATGTTGTCCAGGCGGGCGTAGTCTTCGTGATGGCCAAGTGACTCGTGCTTGATCAGGGTGTGACGGCAAACCGTGCGTGTGTCCAGGCTTGGTAGTAGCTCCAGGGTCTGCTCGAGCTTGTGGAAGGCCCCTTGGTCGAACTTGGGCTTGCAGATGCGATCGAAAATCTCCTTGTTGGGGGCGTCCACGCTGACGTAGAGCTGGGTCGGCAGTGGGTCGAGGTTCTCTATCACCTTCGGGAGGCTCCCGTTGGTCACTAGGAACGTGCTGGTGCCGTGCTGGTGGCAGATGTCGAGGAACTCCCCGAGCCTGGAGTAGAGTGTCGGCTCGCCATTGAGTGAGATAGCGACGTGCTTCGGGTTCTGGGCCTCGAGCCACTTCTCCCGGTCTGCCTTCGGGTTGCCCCCGTACCCAGTAAGCAGCCTCCTGTGGCCGCGGACCGACTCCAAGTACAGCTCGTACGGGTCGTCATCGATCTTGTTGAGAGTGTCCGAGTGAGGTTCCCGCCAGCAGTATGTGCACCCTAGGTTGCACGTGTCGACGTTCGGAGCCATCTGCATGCAACCATGACTCTCGATGCCGTAGAAGGTCCCCTTGTAGCAGGATCTGTCAGCGATAAGCGACTGCTTGGTCCAGTGGCAGACCTTGACGCCACCGTGCTCGCCAACCAGCTGGTACCTCTGCTTGGATAACCTGCTTGCGATGCGCGGTTCGATCTTCGTTACTGGGCTCTGGACCATCTTCCCCGACATCTCTGAGTGGATTGCTTGCCTTGAATGATTCCTTAAACTCCAAGTCCCACTCCATGCTGATGACACGCGTTGCAGCGGTGTGCATATCCCTGGCAATTCTTCTCGCTCCTGTGACGGGGTGCTTCTCGAATTCCGAAGATCTGCACAGCGTACCACCCGGGGATCTGAAGGTCAATCCATCACCATTGGTTGGAGCGGTGTTGCAGGAGGTCGAGTTCATGGCTTCCAGCCCGATGAGCGTACACGTCCCTTACTTGGTGAGGGAGACGGGCTCCGAGTTCTTCACCAATGGGACGACGCTCGACTTCGCCGCCCCGGGCAGCCTCACTATCGAGATGATCGCACCCTCGAACATCGGGAGCGCTTTCTTCCTCCTCGGCAAGGAGGGGGCTTTCCATGGATCGGAGATGCCATACATCAGGGATTCGAACCAGTCGTGGGACGAGCTCTTCGGAAGCGAGGTTTTCCTGCAGGGACCATACTCATGGGTCGAGCACCCTGTTGCCAGGGAGAACAGGTCCGGTTTCTCAGTGGAGGAGGGTTCGATGCATGGGTCGGGTTTGATCGATGGCCTGAGCGCATTCGAATGGCTGGAGGCCTTCGCGGACCCGGATTCTGGGTACAACGAGAGATGGGGTCCATTCACCCTGAACGACCCGAATTACATGCGGGCGGCGGAGTACGTCGAGGGCTACCTAGGCGGCATGGGATGGGATGCGGAGATCCATCGATACTGGATATCTGACTTCTCGTACGCGGTGAACGTCTGCGGTTACAAGACCGGTTCGATCTTCCCAGACGAGTGGCTGGTGCTGGGAGCCCACCTGGATGTGGCAGAGCCCGGGAGCCCGCCGGGGGGCGGGACCAGGATAGGGGCCCATGACAACGGGGCGGGAGTCGCCCTGGTTCTCGAGGCCGCGAGGGGGCTGATTCAGTTCGACCACAGGAGGACCCTGGCGATCTGCCTCTGGTCCAACGAGGAGAACGGATACGACGGCGTCGACAGGTGGATAGACAACATCCCCCAGGGGGTGACGATTACCAACTACCTCAACTCAGATGCGGTCGGTACCAACTGGCCTGGCTACTACACCCTTGTCGTGGACTGCATCCCGAACGACGAGGACGAGCTGGGGGACCAGTGGGAGATGATTCGCATGCTCGAGTGGGTGGGGGCGCAGAACAACGACATCTCATCTGCACTCCAGCTGGGGAGGGATATCTTCCACGACGAGGGCTACGCCTCGATGAAGGACGTCGACTCCTCGGACCAGAAGAGGCAGTCGATATCAGTCCATGACAGCGACAGGGGGAGGTCGGACTACGAGAGGTTCGCGGACCAGCTCGGGGTGGTCAGCGTGGACTGGGGGAGCCTGACTGGCGGTTCGGACTGCTACCATGCCAACTGCGACACCCTGGACAACATGATCGGCATGATGGTGACCGACAACGGCACCGGGCGTCAGAACCTGGTGGAGTCCTTCGACCTGATCTCGTGGTGGATGTTCTCGGCGGCGATGATGCTGGACGAGACTCCGATCTATGACGTCTAGGCGAACTTGACGCCTGTCCCGTAAGCGAAGACCTCGACGGCTTTGGTGCCCTTTGGTTTGGATGCTGGGGTCATCTCCGCCGTGTCTATGCGGACGTTGAGGACATCGTCCCAACCGGCTGCCTGAGCCTGCTCCCTGAGCCTCTGCTTTGCCTCTGCTCTCCCGACTGAGATAACCCTGTGGATGACGTCTATCCTACCGCCGAATATCTGGTTAATCCATGCGATCATCAATTGCCAGTGGCTAGGGGAGTAGACGATGCTCGCGTATACAAGACCCGTTTCCTTGACCCCCCCGATAATGTGGTCTCCCTTGAGCGTAGACAGCGGGTCCTTCCCGAAATGCTCTATCGAGGCCCTCTCCCTGAGAACTAAGTCGCTCATCCTCCTGTTCAGATTCCTTTCGCTGAAGACCACACCGTAGAGGAACATGATGGGGTAGAAAAACGCCCATAGGATCCCAAAAACGGCGAAGACGAGAGAGATTAGTAGGAACGGGCCGAAGCAGCATATCATCCACGGGAGTTCCTCGCTCGATGACGCACCTTCCTGGGCCATGGCGACGCCAGAGAACAGCAACACCGACAGCAGCAATGATGCGGTCAGAGTCCTCACTCTAGCGCCTATGGATCGCATCGGATCACCTGACTACTCGACTTGAACCGCTGTTCCGTAGGCAAAAAGCTCCGACGCCCCCCCGGTGACCGCGCTAGTGGCGAACCGGACGTTCACTACCGCGTTGGCGCCCCTTGCGGCGGCATCGGCTACCATGCGTGCAATCGCCTCGGTCCGGGACTCCTCCAATAGCTCGGTGTAAGCAGTCAATTCTCCTCCGACGATGTTCTTCAGAGAGGCGAAAATGTCCTTGCCAACGTGCTTGGCCCTCACTGTAGAGCCTCCCACGACCCCTAGGTTCTGGGTGATGACCTTGCCCGCTATTGTCTCGGTGTTGACGACCATTATTCCGTCTCTTATGTGCTGCATGCTCAATGCTGGGTAGAGGGGGACTTGAACTTCACTCCTCGCTGACGTGGAACCCAGAGGGCATCTCCAATGAGGTAGGGGGGCGGGTCTTGTACGAGATCAGGACGAGACCAGCAGCCAAGGTGAGCTCGCAGAACACGACGCTGCCGTACGAGGCTATCGACGTGAAGAGGCTGACCCAGCCCATCTCCTCCGACGGGATTGCGTCGTAGAAGTCGTCCATCCAAGACATGTAGGAGTGGACTAGGTAGATCTGCGATACCGCGTGGACGGTTACCCAGGCCCAGGCCAGTTTGAGCGCGGTGCTTCTGTCCTCGGCATTCCACATCAGGATGGTCGTGGGTATGGCCAGGAGGAACAGGAATGCGGAGAATGCGGCCCCGACGTCCCATAGTCTCATCTCTGACATATCGGATATCGCGTAGAAGACCTCCTCGCACTCCTCCCTATCGGTATCGTCTTGGCATATCTCCTCGGGATCGAAGTCCTCCATCATGGAATCCATCACAATCCCGGAGAACGCAAGGGACACGGCGCCGAGAAGCGAGGAGAGTCCGAGGACACCGATGAAGATGGCACCCCCCTTCAGCCACCATGGGGATGGCACCTCCGGCCCGGTTTGGGTCACTCTGATGCTGCCGATCACAAGTCTGGGATGGGGTCGTCACCCAAAAGGGATTCAGTCCATGGTCCCCATCTCGACCCGGTCCTCGGAGCGGATCATCGTGTGGATGCACTGCCTCGATGGGTTGACGACGAACCCGAGCCTGAGGAAGTTCCGACCCAGTATCATCCTGTGCTTGAGCTGCGAGCGGTCTGCTAGGCACACCTCGACGTCGAAGTCCCTCGATGCTATCTCGATGGTGGTCATGATCACTGGTCGCATGGTCTCGTGACCACCAGTGTCCCTGATCCTCCTCCATCTGTGGAGGGGCCTCTCAGACCACCTGCTGCCCTCCTCCAGGCGGAACCTGATTCTGGTCTCTGGACTGGACTCGATGATCTCTATGTCAGCGGCATGGAGGGTGTTTGACCAGGCACCGGTGTCTATCTTGGCGAGGATGGGGGGCCTACTGAGCTCGGGCAGACCTACCCACTCCCTCCATCCAACTATTGCCGGCCTAATCACGTCACCACCACGTTCGGGGCCATCCGGGGTTTCTTGAAACCAACGGAAGGTGGATTCGAAGATTGGATGCAGAATTGACCCTCCGGGGACTCGCATGGAATCGTTGAAGTACAAGTCTCCACGCGTATCCCTAATGGCGCAGATAGAGACCGCACTGAGTTACGACGACGTTCTCCTACTGCCAGCAGAGTCAGCAGTTCTCCCAGCCGAGGTTGATCTCTCGACCAGGCTAACCACCGACATTGAGCTCAATGCACCCATAGTGTCTGCTGCGATGGACACGGTCACCGAGGCCGAGATGGCTATCGCAATGGCCCAGAGCGGGGGCATCGGGGTAATCCACAGGAACATGCCCGTCGAGGAGCAGGCTGTGGAGGTTGACAAGGTGAAGAGATTCGAGTCGGGCCTTGTTCTCGAGCCGGTCACGGTGGATCCAACGATGACGGTCGGGGAACTGAGGATGAAGAAGGACCAGTACGGTTTCTCCGGATTCCCGGTGATCAATGGTGATGGCAGCATTGTTGGGATGGTGACGAACAGGGACATCAGGTTCGTCGAGGATGAGGAGACGGCTATTTCCGAGGTTATGACCACGGATCTGGTCACCGTCCCAGAGCACGTAGATCTGGAAGACGCGAAGAGGCTGCTCCACCAACACAGGATCGAGAAGCTGGTTGTTGTAAATCCAGAAGGGGGATTCTCGGGCCTAATTACCGTTCGAGACATCAATCGGTCCCGAGACAACCCGCTATCTTGCAAAGACGATCGTGGCAGGCTTCGCGTGATCGCTGCTACTGGGACGGGAGAATATGGGATCCTAAGGGCGCTAGCAATGTTCGAGGCAGGGGCCGATGCAGTCGCTGTGGACACCGCTCATGGACACTCTCATGGAGTCCTAGAAACGGTGCGAACCATCAGGGACCAGGCTGGTCCCGATGCACAGATCATCGCAGGTAACGTGGGAACGTCTGAAGCGGCCGCAGCGCTAATCGAAAGCGGTGCGAATGCCATCAAGGTCGGAATTGGGCCCGGATCGATATGCACCACCAGGATAGTCACCGGAGTTGGGGTTCCCCAGTTCTCTGCCGTGATGAACGCAGTCGAAGCTTGCTCCAAGAGAGGAGTCCCTGTAATTGCCGATGGGGGGATAAAGTACAGCGGCGACATCGCCAAGGCAATCGCGTCCGGTGCGGATTGCGTAATGGTTGGATCGCTTCTTGCGGGTACCGATGAGTCCCCAGGTGAGACCATCCTCTACCAAGGCAGGGCATACAAGCAGTATCGAGGGATGGGGTCTCTGGGTGCAATGAGCAAGGGGTCTTCAGACCGATACTTCCAGTCATCCCAGGGAGACACCAGAAAGTACGTTCCGGAGGGAATAGAGGGGAGAGTCCCCTCCAGAGGGCCGGTTGACCAAGTCCTGTACCAGTTGATGGGTGGGCTCAGGAGTTCTATGGGCTACACCGGAAATCCAACGATTCAGGCCATGAAGTCAAACTGCAAATTCGTTCGAATTACGAATGCTGGACTCTCTGAGAGCCATGTCCACGATGTGGAGATAACGCGTGAGGCCCCCAACTACAGGAGATAGTCCAATGGAGGAGTTGCATCTCGGCGGAGGTTGCTTCTGGTGCATAGAAGGAGGGTTGCTAGGACTCAGAGGCGTTCACGAGGTAGCCCCCGGATACAGCGGCGGACATGTAGAGGACCCGACGTACGAGCAGGTATGCGGGAAGGAGACCGGTCATGCAGAGGTCGTGAGGGTGACCTTCGACCCCGATGTGATCCCGAGGTTGACCGTTCTCAGGGTTTTCCACACCCTCTTCGACCCTACTCAGCTGAACAGGCAGGGTAACGACGTTGGCCCCCAGTACCGAAGCATAGTCCTGTACACGAACGAAGCCCAGAGGGAGGATGCGGAAGCGGCCATCGAGGAGGTTTCCCAGTACTACGACAAACCAGTGGTCACAGAAGTTGTGAGGCTGGAGAAGTTCTGGGAGGCGGAGGATTACCACCACGACTACTTCGCTAGGAACGGGGCGTCGAATCCATACTGCGTTGCCGTGGTTGAACCGAAAATCGATAAGGTCAGGTCCCTGCACGCCGAGTTGTATGAGTGAGACTGAACTGGCGCCTGAGCCTTGGGCTTTCCACCTCCTTGGTCTGATTACTCCGTTTCTCGCAATATCGGGGAATATCCTCGGAGTGATGGAGGACCAGGTCTTCGTGGCCATGGGGGTGGTATTCGTTTGGGGCGTTAGTCCGATGCTTGACATTGTGATGGGCGAGTCGAAGGTGGCAAGGCCGCCGAGGGAATCGGGCACGCCATTCGAGGTCCTTCTCTGGGTTCATGGTCTCCTTCAGCTTGTCTTGGTTGGGTCATTCTTCTGGTTCGCGGCGATTGAGGGGCTCACGATATGGCTCGTAGTAGGTGGCCTCTCGTCCGGGCTGAGCGCTGCTACCTCGGCCATAGTGACTGCCCACGAGCTAGGTCACAAGAAGAGGGGGAGTCCGGGTTGGAGACTAGCCAGAGTCATCCTGTTCACGGTCAACTACACTCACTTCACCTACGAGCACAATCACGTCCACCACAAGTGGGTCAGCACTGACAGGGACTCGGCCAGCGCAACTGCGGATCAGGGGCTGTGGTCCTTCTGGCTCAGCACCATTCCGGGGCAATTCGCCTCTTCCGCCAGAGTCCACAACAAGAGGGGCAGGAGGGGGCTGAGGAATCCGTCATACCGTGGGCTGCTTCTGCAGATTTCCGCATTGCTGGCAATTGCATTCCTACCTGGGGAGATGGGGTGGTTCGACGGCATTCCCGTAGCAGCAGGCTGGCTCGTCCTGTCTGCCATCAGTATCCTGACCCTGGAGTACGTGAACTACATCCGCCACTGGGGCCTCAGGAGATCGGAGGACGAGAGGTTCTCAGCCGAACACTCCTGGAACACGGAGGCAAGGTGGTCGAGGTGGAGCCTGCTGGAGCTAACCCGTCATTCTGACCACCACCTACGTGCCAGCGTCCCATTCTGGGAGCTCAGGCCCTATGATGGCACGCCTGAGCTCAGATGGGGTTACTACGCATCATGGTGGCCCTGCCTGATTCCGCCTATCTGGAAGAGGGCGATGCGAAGCAGGCTGCCGGATAACCAGCAGTAATGCACCCGATATCAGCGCAATTCTCAATAGTGCCTCAATGAGCAACTCGCACGTGGTGCCAGAATCGTCCGAGGTCGGGTCTCCTAGTACAACCTCTGCGCTCATCCACACTGGTCTGCTTTCGGTAGGCCTGAGCAACCTCTTCTGGAAGGGTAGCGAGATCAGTGCGAACCCGGACGACAGGGTGCTGATCCTAGCAATGGGTCTCTTCTGCCTGGCCATACCATTCCAGGGACTCTACATCCTACTGTCGAGGATGATCAAGGAGTACGACTCCTCGTCGGAGCTGGTGATGCCCGAGTCGATTCTGCGATTGGCATCAATCTGCGAGATGGTCAGCTACGGTTGCGGGATCACCGGATTCTGCCTAATGCTGATGAGGACCTCAACAATCCTCGGTGGCACCCTGCTCTTCTCGGCGGTCCTGGTCATACTCCTGGCTAGGGCTGCGATGGTGAAGGCGTACGAGGCTAACCAGGCTGCGTACTAGACAAGGGCCCTATTCATCTCGGATGGATTAGCATATGTATTGGTGTCGAAAGGGCAGTGTGAAACTGAATGAACTAAAGGGTAAATTCCCAGCGGAACCCATGGGATGGACTTTCGATGCGGGCAAGATCGTGCTAACGGCCCTGATAATCTTCTCAATAGCCCAGATTTCCGAGAGGAGCACTCTGATGGCTGCCGTGCTGGCATCTATTCCCATTGTCAGCGTACTATCGATGATGATGATGTTCCACGAGGGCCAGACGGCTTTGGAGATCTCCGCATTCGCGAGGGACATCGTCTGGCTACTCATCCCATCGCTCCTGATTTTCATCGTAATGCCCTGGTTAATCGAGTCTAGGAGTTGGGACTTCTACCCTGCTCTAGCCGCTGGTCTGGCGTGTACCGTTGCTGGATACTTCCTGATGGTACAGGCCATGGAGAAGTTCGGCCTGTCCGCGTAGGTGATTCGATGCCTGTACTAAACGTCGCACTGGTCGGTTCGGAAGACTTGGCGAGGAAATTGGGGAAGAAGGGCGATACTCGGGACATAGAGTCGTATGTCCACAAAGAGAGCAGAGATGGGGAGGCCAGGGTCCTTTCCCTGCTGAGGCCCCTGAAGTTCCCAGAGAGCATCAGGCCCCTGCTAAGCGTCCTCGATGTTGCCAAGGCGGGACTGCTCGAGATCAGGGAGTTGAGTGCATCGGTAGGCGAGGCGATGGTTGCACTGGGCTGCTCAGGGATTTCCAGAGGTAGCGCCATCATCTCACCTGACGAAGGGGTTTGGATCGACTCCGACCAAGTCAGGGTGATGTTGGATCAAGCCGGCCTGGGGGACTGGGGAGTCGTGGAAGGGGAAATCGACGAGCATGGGATCAGAGATAGCCTCTTTGAGATCCAAGACCAGATGGCTGCTTCGATGGAGAAATCGAACTCATCTCCGTTGATTCTACCTGTTGACCAGCATTTCAACGTCAAAGGAGTAGGTTTGGTGGCAATAGGATACGTCCAGTCGGGGAAGGTCTCGAAGCATGACGAGGTGGAGGTGATGCCAGCATCCGATGTTGGCGTCGTCAGGTCCCTTCAGGTAATGGATGACGACGTTGATGCGGCAATCACCGGGGACAGGGTTGGGGTGGCCTTGCGAAACCTCAGGGAGCAGTCCCTCCACAGAGGTTGCATGATCTGCATTCCCGGGGAAGGTGGTTTGGTCAGCCACGAGAAGTCCAGTTTCGAGTTGGGTGTCGCGCCGTTCCAGAGGAAGGTGCTGTCCGTCGGAGAGGTGATCCATGCGGCTTCCGACATGCAGTTCTCCGTGGGCAGGGTCTCGGCATTGGACGGCGACTCGGTGACCGTCGACTGGGAATCGCCCCTCTGGATCCGAACCGATGGGAGTTCGAGAGTGCTGATCGTCCAACTGGATGCGACCCCGATGAGGATTATGGGGACGGCGAGTGGCATCGAGACGATTGGCTAGACTGCCGAGGCCTCGTTAGGGGCGGCCAATCCCGCTAGGTAACCCGAGACCATCTTTCCGAGCTTCCTCTGGTCGCCCTCCCTATGCAACTCCACCCTCATCGAGGATGCTCCTGAGAGTCCCTTGGTGAAGGATACGGCGTGCCTCTTCAGGTTCTTGTTGGGGCTATCCGAGTAAATCTCCTCGGCTAGTTCCAGGTACCTGTCCCAGCACCAGTGCCTGGCTATCGCGTCACCGCCCTCTCCCCAGGGGGGCGTGGATGTGGTCCAGCCGAGGTCCCTCTTGATCTCGTGGAATATGGATGGCCTGCCTATGGCCCCTCTGCCGATCATTAGCCCGGTTGCTCCTGTCGCCTCCAGGCATTCCAGTGCCGATGATGAGTCGGTGACGTCCCCGTTAGCGATCACCTCGATCCCCACTGACTCGGATATCTCCCGTATCTGGGACCAGTCGGCCTCGCCGGAATACCTCTGCCTCAGGGTCCTGCCATGGACGCATACCCTCTCCACGCCCTCCTGTTCCAGTCTCTCGCATATCTCCAAGGCGGTATTGGGGCCACTACCAGTCCCTAGCCTCATCTTCACCGTGATTGGGACCTTGGCGACCTCCAAGCAAGCACGGACCATGTTGACGACCCGATCCGGGTCCCTGAGTAGTGCGGCCCCTGCGTCGTTCCGGCAGACCTTGGGGGCGGGGCATCCGAAGTTGATGTCTATCACATCGGCTCTGTCCTGAAGCATCTCGACGGTCTGCACCATCTCCTCCGTGATGCCCCCGAAGATCTGGGGGATGAACGGGGACTCCCGTGGGTCGCTCTCGACCTTCAGCCATGAGTAGGTGTTCTTGCGAGTCAGCCCCGATGCTGCCGTGAACTCCGTCACGGTCATGTCCGCACCGCACTCCTTGGCCAGGATCCGGTATGCGAGGTCGGTGACCCCTGCCATCGGGGCTAGGAAGAGGGGTGGGGCTGATGCTTCCATAGAATGGGGGGTCCTGTGCTTGGCTTTGAGGCCGTCGAGCTCAGAAGGTCGATTCCCAGTCATCCACGTTCTCCGCGAGCTCGAACTCGAGGTCCGACTTGAGGGTCCCGCGCAGCTTGAGTGTCTCGCGGGCCAGGAGCCAGTAGACGAGTGCCAGGGATCTGCGGCCCTTGTTGTTGGCAGGGAGCGCGAGGTCCACGTTGCGGAGCCTGTTGTTGGCATCGCAGATAGCCACGACGGGCAATCCCGACTTGACGGCCTCTGAAAGGGCCTGCGAATCGGCTGCCGGGTCCGTCACCATGATCACCTCTGGCTCGGTGTAGGTCCTGAGTCTCGGGTTGGTGAGTGTCCCGGGGATGAACCTCCCGACGATGTGCTTGGCGCCTATAGCCTGGGCGAACTTCCTCGCTGGCCTCTGGCCGTACTGCCTTGCGCTGACGACCAGGACCCTGCTCGGGTCGTAATTGGCGAGGAAGTTTGTGACAACCCTGATCCTGGAGTCGGTCTGGTTCACGTCGATGATGTGGAGTCCGTTGCTGTCATTCTGCATGGTGTCTAGGAACTGCTTCATGTCCGCCGATTTCTGGTTGGTACCTATGTGCACAGCGTGAAGTTGGTACATATCCAGCGACACAAGGGGCGACGTACTTTCCGACATTCGGTTTCCTCAGCAGCGCGGCCACCTGCCCTTGGTTGATAAGCGCTACGCAGAGGGTAAGGGCGGCCAGAGGCTCAGTCCTCTAGTTCTGAGAGGAAGGTGCACTCCATCTCCCCATCGGCAGCGACCTCGTGAGAGCTCGGGAAGTGAACGCATGGCTTGGTCATGGTCGCATATAGGTCGAATGAGTCGTGGAATGACAGTTGCTCGACCGGCGTGGTCACTCCCCAGCCCCTCGCCTCTACCTCCAGGACCCATGTGCCCTCGATGAAGTCGAGCTGCCAGTCCCATCTCTCCCCTGGGTAGTCCTGAGTGGCGCGGACCTCCCAGAACGGGACCCCTCCAGACTGCTGCGAGCCTGGCTCCCAGAGCCTCGCCTCGACGTAGCGAACCTGGTTGGTGTCGTTGCCGATGAGGTCCTCGACCGTGCTCGAGTAGGGGAACTGCGCCCTGAAGTTGATGACCAGGCTGGAAACAGTCTCGTCGAAGACTATGTTTGTCTCGTTCTGGTAGAGTACAGAGTTGAGCTCCGTCCCGGTCTCGAAGGTCTCCGACCAGCCAACGGTTACGTCCTCGTCTATGTACACCGGTGGTTCCCTCCAGCTCTCCATGATCTCGCGCTGGATGGACAGTGCCAGACACCCACTGCTCATCGTGGATGCCATCAGCAGGGAGACGATTAGCAGGGCCTTCCGGGACGCTCCCATGTGAGGTCCGGGAGACCTCAACGTCTTCAACTCCTTCGCTCAAAGGTGCCTCTCGGTACTCATAGGGCACGTCAGCGCCTAAGCTCGGTCACCCTTTGTCGTCATTGAGGCGAGCCAGCGTGGGGGGGTCCGGGGATGAATGTTCCAGTCGGGCTTGATCCGACCTAGAATCCCATGCCGCCCATGCCGCCCATGCCGCCGCCCATGTCGGGCATTGCCGGTGCTGCTTCCTTCTGGTCTGGGTCATCGGCGATCAGGGTCTCCGTGGTAAGTACTAGCCCTGCTATCGATCCAGCCGACTCAAGTGCGTTCCTGGTGACCTTGGCTGGATCCAGGATCCCGGTTTCCACCATGTTGACGTACTCGCCGGAGCGCGCGTTGTACCCGAAGTTCTCATCGTCGTTGGACAGGATCTTGCTAATCACGTCGTCACCGTCGGCACCTGCGTTTGCAGAGATCTGCCAAGTCGGTGCTGCGAGTGCTTCGTAGACCAGGTTGATTCCGATCGCTCGGTCTCCGTCTGCCGATTCGGCGAGTCCCTTGAGCACCTCGCGGGCTCTGAGCAGGGTGACTCCCCCTCCGGCCACGACTCCTTCTGCCATTGCCGCTCTGGTCGCGTTGAGGGCGTCGTCCACCCTGGCCTTGGTCTCCTTGACCTCGGTCTCGGTGGCTGCCCCGATCTTGAGTACCGCGACTCCTCCGGTTAGCTTGCCGACCCTCTTCTCGATCTTCTCCCTGTCCCACTTGCTTGTGGATAGCTTGGCTTGTCCGCGGAGTAGCTCTGCTCTCTCCTCGGTTGCCTTCTTGTCGCCGCCGCCACCGACTACCGTGGTCTTGTTCTTGGCCACGATAATGCGGTCCGCGCTTCCGAGGCTCGATGGCCCCTGTGCCTTGAGATCGGCTCCTTGGTCCTTGAAGAGGGGCTTCGCCCCAGTGAGTACGGCGATGTCCTCGAGCTGCTCGGAGATCTCGTCCCCGAACCCGGGTGCCTTGACCGCGACTGCCTTCACGACCTTGCTCACAACGTTCAGCACCAGTGTTGCCAGTGCCTCTCCTTCGATGTCCTTGGCCACTATCAGTAGGGGCCTCTTCTGCTGGACGCTGGCCTCCAGAGTTGGCAGAAGGTCCTGTGCTGAGTTGATCGTGTGGTCGGTTAGGAGGATCAGGGGGCTCTCGTGGACCGCCTCCCTCTTCTCCCTGTCAGTGATCATGTACGGGCTCATGTATCCCTTGTTGAATTCCATTCCCTCGACCACGTTCAGGGAGGTCTCGATCGACTTGGCCTCCTCGACGGTGATGACGCCTTCCCTTCCGACGGCATCTACTGCCTCGGCGATCAGCGATCCTATCTCCTCGTCGTTGTTTGAGGCTATCGTGGCTACCTGCTTGATCGTCTCGCTGGTCTCGACCGGGACGGCTCTATCCTTCAGGGAATCCACGACTGTCTCTATTGCCTTGTCGAATCCGGCCTTCAGCTCCACCGGGCTCGAACCTGATTCCATGTTCTTCAGGCCGTGATGGCAGAGGCTCTGAGCCAGGATCGAGGCGGTTGATGTCCCGTCTCCGGCATTGTCCTGGGTCTTGCTCGCGACCTCCTGGATTAGCTTGGCTCCCATGTTGGCGAACGGGTCGCCCAGCTCGATGTCCTTGGCTATCGTGACTCCATCGTTGATGATCGAGGGGCTTCCCCACGACTTCTCCAGCACAACTGTCCTCGCTGCAGGTCCTAGGGTGACCTTGATCGCGTTTGCGACGGTGTCGATTCCCTCCAGCAGCTTCTCTCTTGCTTCTTCTCCGTAAACTATCTTCTTTGCTCCCATTTTATCACTCCATTACCTTGGCTTGAATGTCCTCTTCCTGGATCAGCAGGTAGTCCATACCCATCCACTCCATCTTCGTCCCGCTGAACTGCCTGAAGATCACACGATCTCCGACCGAGACGCTCTTCGCGTCCGGACCGACGGCCTCGACCCTTCCGACGGTCATCTTGTCCCGGGCCTCCTCGGGTAGGAGAAGACCTGATTCGGTCTTCTCCGGGGCGTTCTCCATTGCTAAAAGCACCATTTCTCCGATTGGTTCTATTCCTACTGCCATGACGTTCATCTCCAGTTTGTGTCAATCGGGATTTTTGGTCTATTTTAAACTAAACGAATGGAGCATTGAGAACAAAATCGACTTTATTGGGCTACTCTTCCTCGTCATTCCTGGAATTCCACTCCGAGAAACTCTCCATGGCAATTGGCGAGAGTAGGATTGCGAGTATCGTGAATGTCAGCGAGTACCATGACTTTGCGGTTACTGAGCCGGAGGTCCCGGAGGTCGCGAGCTTGATGGCTCCAATCCAGGGAACCTCGGACGAGGCGACTCCCACGATCCAGTCATCCTCAACTGGTTCCACCGGGTTTCCGCTCGCATCGACTAGGCCTCCGCCCTGGCCCTGGGAGTTTGCACCCGGCTGGTCGATCATGCAGCCTCCGAAGTTATTGTCCCCGGAGGTCAGGAACCCGGAGTGCTCGGGCTCCCACCCCTCGACCCTCAGGTTGTAGTTCCCCCCATGGTAGGAGCATTCGTAATCCAGCGTCCATGACACGGTCTCGACGTTTCGAAGCGAGGTCCCGGGCACGTCCCAGCCGGTGCCGTTCGAGACCACCTCGAGAAGGGCCCTGTGGATCACAGGAGTGTCCTGACCGCCGTTCTTCCTGTAGATGATCACGTCTCCCGGCATCCCGTGCGACTCGTACCCGTAGTGCTCGTTGCCAACTTGGGTTGCCTCGACGAAGGAGACGACGTCGACCCTGTCCTTGTTCAACACCAGGATCAGGTCACCCGGGTCAATGGCTCCGATCGAGCCATCTCCATCGTGCATCATGGACTGAGATTCGACGACCACCATGGGGGGGAATGATCCTGTGGATATCCACATCGACCCGAGTAGGAGAACGACAAGCCCGACTGCCAGTGACGCTTCGCGGACCCACGGATCGACTGATGAAACCGCCAAATTGCCCTCGGAGTCTGAACTGGCGGCTCCCTCGTCCGACACCTCATTCCTCCTCGGAGTTGCCCATCGGTGCGTCATCGGAGGGCACAGAGAGCTTGGAGTACCTCTTCGGGACCTTGATTCCCAACCTCTCGTACAGGCCCTTCAGCCTTGACTGGAACGACTTGCCGAGGAGGTCGGCGGCGCGCTCTGCGTCCTTGCTCCTCCTCATCACCTCGGCACGCGAGTCCAGTTCCAGAATCTCCGATAGGGTCTGCTTCTTGTCGTAGAAGTAGAAGAACTCCGGTGCGACGAAGAACATTGCTATGCTGCCTCCTAACAGGCCGATCCAGGTCAGTGTGATCATCGTGTCGCTGGCCTCCTGGGCGTAGTCGAGGAAGAAGAGCTGGATGAAGGAGAACAGGGCGATGCCGAGGGAGAGTATCGTCATCCACGTGTAGGCCTGGAAGTGGAACTCGTGCTTCGACCTCCACCACTTCTTGATCGGGTTGGGAGGCTTGGAGGTGCGTCGCGCCATGCTATCAGACCCCGCGCCGCACTCGCATTGTTAGTCCCTTTCGTCTTCTGGCATCCGATTTCTGGGGGCAAGCAATATCCGCGGGACCCCTCTGGGAGGGTTGTGCTGGTTGGTCTGACAGGCAGGAACGCCTCGGGGAAGTCCACGCTTGTCAGTTGGTTCTCCGAGAGGGGGCTGACCAGCGTCTCATGCTCCGACTCGATACGAACGTGGTTGCGGGACCAGGGTCTGGAGACGACCAGGGGGGCCCTGATCGAAGGAGGTCGGGAGCTTCGGAGGAACGGGGGCGCTGGGATCCTGGCAGAGATGCTTCTGGATATCCTGGATGGGGATGACGCCGTCGTCGACTCGATCAGGACCCCCGCCGAGGCCGAGGCGCTCAGGAGCAGGGGCGACTTCGTCCTGATCGAGGTCAGGGCGGACGAGGAATCCCGTTGGCAGAGAATGACCTCTAGAGGTAGGGCTGGCGATCCGATCGAGAAGGAGACCTTCCTCTCCCAGGAGGCAGCCGAAGTCAAGTCAGAGGACGAAGCAGGGCAGGCCCTGGACGCCACTGCTGCCCTGGCTGATATCACCGTGGTGAACGACGGCACGATAGAGGAACTGGAAGGTAAATTGGAAGCAATCTGGTCGTCACTCTAGGTGGATCGTACCTTGATGCCTGCTTCTCCCATCATGGCAACGGACATCGCGAAGTCATTCTCCCAGCGCTCGGGGATATCGATGTCACCCGGGTAGACCACCTCGACTATCCCGGCTTGGATCAGGGATCGGGAGCACCCCGTGCACGGTGGCCATGTCACGTACGCGATGCATCCCTTCAGGGAAACCCCGATCCTGGCTGCGTGCATTATCGCATTCTCCTCCGCATGGCAGATCAGCGGGTACTTCTGCTCCCTTTCGGCGAGCCTCGAGTCGTCTGCAATCCCCCTGGGGAACCCGTTGAAACCGGTTGACCTGATCTCGCGGTCCTCCCCGATCACCACGCACCCGACCTTGGTGGAGGGGTCCTTGCTCCATGTGGAGATGTGCCTCGCTAGCTCGATGAAACGCGCATCCCACTTATCGCTCACGTGCGCTGTGCAAGGCGGTTGGGTAATCATCCTTCGGTTTCGACCCGAGGGGGGTGTGCCACGAGCGAGTCGCAGAGATCGAGTCCCTCCCTCGATGCGTGCTCCTCGATGATCCTCCCGACCAGGTATACGCTGCCGGACACGAAAACCGAGCATCCCCGCTCACGGGCGATCTCAGAGGCGACTTCCATCGCATCGGAGGGCTCTGGGACCAGCAGCGGATCCTCCCCCGAGACCTCGTGAATGGCATCGGCCAGGTCGACTATCGGCACGGTTGGCCTCCTCCCGCCATTGACCTCCGTCACTATCGTCCGGATGCGCCCATCGGCATTCGAGAACAGGGAGGTCGATTCCGCGAGGCCCTCCTTCTGCGTCATCCCCAGCAAGAGCACGTGCTCGGCGCCTGCGATTCGACTTAGGTCGTGGGAGATGCTCTCTGGGTTGTGGGCTGCGCTGAGGTAGAATCTGGTCCCTGACCACGACAGGGGGGAGAAGGTCCTGCCATGCCATGTGACATCGACAGCCATCTCCTCCCAGCCAATCCTGCCACCGATCTCGAGAGCCATCTGTTTCGCAACCTCCTGCGCGTCCTGGCTCTCGGGGGAGAACCAGATGGCGTCTGCCCCCGCTGTTCCCTCGATGGCACCCCTCACCCCCTCGTCCTCGTGATGGAGGCAGATCATGGGAACGCCGGGCCTGTGTATCCCGGCCTTCTCGGTGGCTATCTTGGGGAGGGAGTCGCCTAGGATCTCCGCGTGGTCCATCGAGATCGTCGTGATGGCACAGATGTCCGCATCGACCAGCCGGGTGGAGTCCAGCCTGCCGCCCAGGCCGGTCTCGATTACCGCCCTGTCGACCCCGGATCTGGAGAACGCCAGCATGGATGCGAGGAAGGTGGTCTCGAAGTAGGTCGGTTGGATCGCAGGTTCGATGGAGCAGGCCTCCCTCACCTCCTCGAGGAACCGGTCGAACGCCTCCTCCGAGATCGGTCGGCCGTCTACCCTCGCCCTCTCCTCGACCCTGACCAGGTGAGGTGACGTGAACAGGCCGATCAGCTCACCGTTCCTGGAGCCAAGCGCAGAGAGGTGCGCGCAGAGGGACCCCTTCCCGTTGGTCCCAGCCACGTGAACGCTGGGGAAGTCGGCATGGGGGTTGCCGAGCCGGTCCAGCATATCCGAGCAGGTGTCCAGCCCCAGCCTGACTCCAGCTCCGATTCTCCCGGCCAGCCACCCCCTGATGTCATCCTCGTCACCCGGGTTCATGGTTGGGTCAAGGTGAAATGTGCCTTGAAGGTCGTGGAGGCATGGCGGATTCGGAGTTCGGTGATGTGATGGCCGCCATTCGCGAACAATGGGCCTCTATGGCCGGCATGGCTGGGATGTTCACGTTCTCCATACTGCTTGGGGTTTTCATCCAGCCATACTACAACTTCGAGGCCTTCAGGGCATTCGGGGAGGAGGGTACCACTGAGGCTGGGAACATCCTGCTCGAATTGGTGATGATCTTCCTGTTCACGATTGCCGTAATCTGGTTTGCCAGGAAGGGACTCGAGGTGTTGATCAAGGGGTTCGTGTTCTTCGCGCTTGGATACAGCCTCTTGATGGCCCTAGCACCGATCCTATCGATTGTCTTCTGGTTGGTGGGATTGCAGAACGGGGATGTTGCTCTGATAACCATACTTGGCGTGACTGTGGGGATGATGTACACGCTACATCGATACCCAGAGTGGTATGTGGTGAACACAGTCGGATTGCTAGTCGGTTCTGGGGTGATCGTGATGCTTGGAATCGCCTTCGTACCTGTTCTGATCATCCTGTTCATGGTACTCGCGGCGATTTACGACCATTGGGCGGTGAATGGGAGCAAGCACATGCTGGAACTGGCAGACACCATGATCGATCTGAAGCTCCCGGTTCTTCTCGTCGCACCGAAGAGCACCGACTACACATTCCTGGAGCAGAAGGGGGACGTGATGGAGAAGTCGCATGACGAGCCCGCGGTTCCCATTGAGGGTACCATGCCCCCGAAGAAGGTCAAGAGCAGGGATGCGCTCTTCATGGGCCTGGGCGATGTCATCTTCCCGGGTATGCTGGTCATCTCCTCGATCACCTTCCTCCCGGAGACCGGCCCGGTGGTCTTCGACTTCTGGGGTGGGAGTCACGTTCCGATTCATCTTGGCCCCATGCTCGTCGGGATGGGGACCCTCGTCGGGGGGTTGGTCGGGTATGCCGCCCTCATGACCCAGGTCGCGAGGGGGAAGGCGCAAGCCGGACTGCCACTACTGAACGGCGGCAGCATACTCGGGTACCTGATCTCGGGAACCATAGCCCTAGGATTCGACAAACTCTGGCAGGACATCACGTTCCTCTGATTCGCTAACAATGATTTGAAGGGCGGAGGCCGGGCCAAAAGGCCGATTACGATGCTCGACATGACGATGTTCAGGGAGAACTCGGACGTCATCAGGGCGGATCACGACAGGAGGGGGATACCCCACGACCCCATTGACGAGGTCATAAGGCTCGACGAGGAATGGAGGAAGTCCCAGTACGACGTGGACCAGCTCCGCAGGAAGAGGAACGAGGCAGCGAGGGGCATTGCCGAGGCCAAGAAGTCGGGTGATGAGGCGGCTGCCAAGGCCATCATGGGCGAGGTGTCGGACATCGGCGCCCAGATCGATTCACTCACCACTCACTCCGAGGAGTGCCTGGAGCAGAGGGACGCACTCAGGATGAGCATCCCGAACATACTGCACGACGAGGTCCCCGTCGGCGAGGACGACCAGAAGAACACCCTCCACAGCCTGCACGGCGAGAAGCGCGAGCTCGGATTCGAGCCCCGGACCCACAACGACATCATCGAGATGAACGGGTGGGTCGACCAAGCCAGGGGTGCGAAGGTGACCGGGAGTCGCTTCTCCTTCATGCAGGGGGATCTGGCTCGTCTGGACATGGCCCTGCAGCAGTACGGGGCCGACTTCCTGATGGAGCGCGGCTACATGCTCGTCCAGCCCCCCCTGATGATGAACAGGGAGGCCTACGAGGGAGTGACCGACCTGAGCGACTTCGAGACGGTGATGTACGGGATCGAGCCTGACAAGTACTACCTGATCGCGACCAGCGAGCACCCGCTGACGGCAATGAGGATGGACGAGGTCATCGAGCCATCCGAGCTGCCGATCAAGATGGTAGGCGTCTCACCATGCTTCAGGAGGGAGGTGGGTGCGCACGGCCTCTCCGACAGGGGCATCTGGAGGGTGCACCAGTTCACCAAGGTCGAGCAGATAGTCATCTGCGACCCCGATGAGTCGTGGGACCAACACGAGGACCTGCTCCAGAACGCGGTCGACCTCTGGGACAGCCTTGACCTGCACTATAGGGTAGTCAACATCTGCACTGGAGACATGGGGACGGTGGCAGCGAGGAAGTACGACTTGGAGGCTTGGCTCCCCGGAGCGGATGCGTACAAGGAGGTAGTCTCCTGCTCCAACTGCACGGACTACCAGGCGAACCGCCTCAGGATGCGCTACAGGACCTCGGAGGGGAACTCAGCGGTCCACACCCTGAATTCCACTGCCATCGCGACCAGCAGGGCCCTGGTCGCCATAATGGAGCAGAACCAGATGGAGGACGGGACGGTGACGATACCAGAGATCCTGAGGCCCTATATGGGGGGCAGCGTCACTCTTTCACCGATTGGGAAGTGAGTCTCCCCACAAAATCGTAATCCGGATTCAGGCCTATTGCGGCGAGGATTGCAACTCCCTGCCATAAGTGCCATTCGATGAAATCGAACGGCCACTCAAATACCCCAAGAAGGCCTGACCACACCGTGTAGGATAGGATATCCATCGAGATCAATGCAACCGAGAAATAAAGCAAGAATTTGTATGATTTCCTGCCGTTTCGAACGCTTAGGATTCTATCTTCCCCCGGATGATAGACTACATCAGGCCAACCCCCCCAGCACAATGCGAATCCCAAGGAGAACACCAGTGTGCTAATGTCCCACAGCATCCATGCGATTGTTATCAGTATCGCATCTAGCGGATTGAAGCCCTCTTGAGATGTCCAGAATTCATAACTACCTGTTAGCGAACCAGGCATGTATGTGATTGATTCGATGGAATTAATCAGTGCACCAAGGCCGTGTGACCCATCCCACCACCAATCTCCAAAGATGAAAGAGAGGAGGAATAACGCGGTTGCTCCAATCTTCTGCTTGTCGTAGTCTGACCGCTCGGCGGAGTCGGCCTTGGATGTCACGTCTCCTTCGCCTTTCCCCTTCTGCACCCATTGGTCTCCCTCCCTCTGATATCCCCTTATCGCTATGGGCTCGGGAGAGTCGGTGTCGTCCTGCCCCGGCGGCGGTGGCGGTGGTGGCGGAGGGCCACCATTGTGTGGACCGGGGGAGTCGTCGTCATCCTGCTTGTCCTCATCGGGAGTCGCCTCCCACCAGTTCTCGGGCTCTTCGGGCATTTCTAAGCAAACTCATTACGATAGATTCGGACATTAACTTGTCCCCGGCATACGGAAGTGACCCTGCGGCGGGATACATTCATGCGAGCGAGGTTGGGAATAGAGGTTGTGCGGCAGCAGCTATCCCTGGTCCTCCTGCTGCTTTCATCGATAGCAGTAGGCCCTCATTTTGTCGATGCGCGGCCTGCTCTCCTAGGTTCAGAGGACGTAGGGATGGGAACCGACTCGTCGGATGAATCAGAGGAATTCGGCCCGATTGAGTATAACGACAGTTTCCAGTACGCCGAGATAGAGGTGGGCAATCGATCAGCCACCCTGATGATGCCGGGAGGGCACGATTACTCGCGCCCACTCCCACTGGTCGTCTCCCTGCACGGATACAGCAGCAGTGGGTACTGGGGTGCTTGGTACGTTGACCTGTTCGACAGCGTGCTTGACAACGAGCACCTGCTTCTGTACCCCGATGGTACGATGAACCCGATAGGGAACAGATTCTGGAACGCCACTGCTGCATGCTGCAACTACTGGGAGCAGGATGTGGATGATGTCAGCTGGTTGATGGGCCTGGTTGACCTTGCGATCGACAACTACGGGGCCGACCCAGACGGGATCGTGTTCGTCGGACACTCCAACGGCGGTTTCATGTCCCACAGGCTAGTCTGCGAGCAGGGAGACAGAATCAGGGGGATAGTGTCACTCGCAGGCTCTACGTATGACGACTTCGATGATGCCTGTGACGACACGGGGAGGCCCAACATCCTACAGGTCCATGGCACCTTTGATTGGGTCATCTACTACGAAGGGGGGTATGACTACGACTGGGACGATGGTGCAGCGCACTACTACCCAGGAGCAGAGAGCACGGTGGGGTCATGGGCAAACAGGTCGGGGTGCGATAGCGATTACACGCAAACCGGGCACCTTGACTTGGTCACCCCTGCTGGTACGAACGACACAGACACGCTCGAGCACCTCAATTGCTCAGATGGCAACAGGGTCGCACTATGGAGAATTAACGGGGGGAGCCATTCCCCAGTCTTCAGAGACGGGCAGTTCCCGAACTCAACCGTTCCCTGGGCCCTGAGCGGATTCGTCAGAGACTCGGACGGGGATGGGGTCAGGGATGACCTGGACCAATTCGTATACAACCCCAACGAATGGAATGATACCGATAGTGACGGTATTGGTGACAACTCCGATGCATTCCCCGAGGACCCTGCGGAATGGGACGACACGGACGGGGACGGGGTCGGGGACAACGCAGACGCCTTCCCCGAGGACCCC
>Ga0207989_1000251_pt1:5000-30665 | contig 30665 bp, 27 predicted proteins | sample ETNtaG_7_FD_185777 | JGI IMG/M metagenome (GOLD analysis project Ga0207989, IMG submission 185777) | Marine microbial and viral communities from oxygen minimum zone, Eastern Pacific Ocean - ETNP201406SV65 (SPAdes) (version 2) | ecosystem: Environmental > Aquatic > Marine > Oceanic ... | reverse complement strand
AGAACCGTTGAGTGCCGGCTTCGGTTTTTGCTGGCTTTTAGCCTCCAATGGGGCTTTATCGAATTTCGAACAACATGAGACCCTTCCCTCTATTAAGCAAGAATCTACAGGGACCGTGGTTTTGAATCTGACGGGTGGCTATAAGTATTCTTTTATCCACGCAATCAAATAATTAACTGGCGTGATCGATTGCATCGCTGGCATAGTACGCGGTTTGGTCACCGAGGGGTGGTTGAAAATAAGCGAATTTACAGGGGAAAACGTTTTATTACGGTTTTCCTAAACTCAAGTGGAGAGGTAACAGATGTCATCTTGTTCTTCAACTGCGGTTCCAAGCCGCAAAGATCTTGCCAATGCTATTCGTGCGCTCAGCATGGATGCCGTTCAGCAGGCCAACTCAGGTCACCCTGGAGCACCCATGGGGATGGCAGATATTGCTGAGGTACTGTGGAATGACCACATGAAACATAATCCAGCCAACCCTGACTGGGCAGACCGTGATCGATTTGTCCTCTCAAACGGGCATGGTTCGATGCTGATCTATTCACTGCTCCACCTGACCGGTTACGCACTGACCATGGATGATCTCAAAGATTTTCGTCAGCTGCATTCAAAAACACCCGGCCACCCTGAGTATGGTTATGCTCCTGGGGTTGAGACCACGACCGGGCCATTAGGGCAGGGCGTCACCAATGGTGTGGGGATGGCTCTGGCTGAAAAGGTTCTGGGGGCTCAATTCAATCGTCCGGGACATGAAATCGTTGACCATCACACCTACGTCTTCCTTGGCGATGGTTGCATGATGGAAGGGATCTCCCATGAGGCGTGCTCGCTGGCAGGCACCCTCGGGCTGGGCAAGCTGGTTGCCTTCTGGGATGACAACGGAATCTCCATTGATGGCGATGTTGAAGGGTGGTTCACCGATGACACTCCGAAACGCTTTAAAGCTTACGACTGGCATGTGGTTACAGGAGTGGATGGTCATGATCCTGAGGCATTGAATGCCGCCATAGCAGAGGCCAAGTCGGTTACGGACAAGCCATCACTGATCTGCTGTCAGACAACCATCGGTTTTGGATCTCCCAACCTTGCAGGAAGTCATGATTGTCACGGCGCCCCGCTGGGTGATGATGAAATCAAACTGACCCGCGAAGCATTGGGGTGGCAGCACGGCCCATTTGAAATGCCCGAAGAGATCTATGCTGGCTGGGATGGCAGAGGGAGAGGTGCCGCTGCCGAAGCAGGCTGGAATCAACAGTTTTCAGCCTACGCTGCAGAGCATCCTGAGTTGGCAGCTGAATTCAAGCGTCGGATGGCCGGTGAGCTTCCCGCAACCTGGGAGGTTGATGCTCAGGCTGTAATCAGTGGGATAGATGAGAAAGCGGAATCTCCTGCAACACGTGTCGCCTCAAAAAACGCACTCAATGCGTTTGGCCCGCTACTGCCAGAGTTCTTTGGGGGCTCTGCTGATCTGACACCCTCAAACAACACCTTCTGGAGTGGTTCAAAGTCAATAAACCCTGAACATGGAAAAGCCCCAGATATGAGTGGTAATTATTTCTCATACGGGGTGCGTGAATTCGGCATGTCGGCGATGATGAATGGGATGGCACTTCACGGGGGGTTTGTTCCCTATGGTGCAACCTTCCTGATGTTTTCTGAATACGCCAGAAATGCCCTGCGAATGGCAGCATTGATGAGAATTCAGAGCATCTTTGTCTATACCCATGACTCAGTAGGTCTGGGTGAGGACGGGCCTACTCATCAACCGATAGAACAGATTCCCACTCTGCGAATGATCCCCAATATGGGGGTCTGGCGTCCCTGTGATGGGGTTGAAACAGCAGTGGCCTGGAGGGCGGCGATTGAGAAGAGAGAGGGCCCGACTTCGCTGATCCTCTCCCGGCAGAACCTGCCTTACCAGAGTCGTTCTGATGCCCAGATTGCCGATATTGCCAGAGGCGGGTATGTGCTTCGTGATACTGCAGGCACTCCCGATGCAATCATTATTGCCACCGGTTCAGAGGTGGCTCTGGCAATGGGTGCAGCGGAAGCGCTGGCCGGAGAAGACAAGCAGGTTCGAGTGGTATCAATGCCCTCTGTTGATGCATTTGAAGCACAGGATGAGGCCTATCGTGAATCGGTACTGCCGCAGGCAGTTACTTCAAGGGTGGCTGTCGAAGCGGCAGTGACAGGAGGCTGGTACAAATATGCTCCAGTGGTTGTGGGTATTGATCACTTTGGTGAATCGGCACCTGCGGGCCAGCTCTTTGAAGAGTTTGGATTCACTGTCGATAATGTGGTATCGGCAGTGAGAGGGGTCATCTAGACTTTTAAAAGGGCTTGGTCGATCCGGGCCCATCGTTACAATTTGACACAAATGTTTACAGTAAGACACCAGATAACGACGGGATGTCTCTATTTCGTTGCTATAATCAATGACTACCATCGTTGATTTGAGAGGCACTTCAAAAGTGTCCAGGAACTCCTGAAGTAATCAGAAGTTCCCTCGCCCTCTCCTCGATTTGGGGGGAGGATTTATCAGTTTTTTATTGATCAAGAAATGTTGGAGAAAAAGGAATGACTATCAAAGTTGGGATTAATGGCTTTGGCCGAATCGGTCGTATGATTTTTCGTGCGGTGTACGATGAACAGGAGTTTTCCGATGTTGAGATTGTCGGTATCAATGATCTTCTCGATGCTGATTACCTCGCGTACATGCTCAAATACGATTCAGTCCATGGTCGTTTTAGTGGAGAGGTCTCTTCAGAGGAAGGGGCTATTGTTGTTGAGGGCAGAAAAATTCGGCTGACAGCAGAACGTGATCCTGCTGATCTTAAATGGAGTGAAGTGGGCGCTGATATCGTGATTGATTCAACCGGCTTCTTCCTGACCGAAGAGAGCTGCCAGAAACATATTGATGCTGGTGCCGGAAAGGTGGTTCAGTCTGCCCCATCCAAGGACGGCACTCCGATGTTCGTCTATGGCGTAAACCACACAAGTTATGCCGGCGAGAAGATTGTCTCTGCGGCCTCTTGTACTACAAACTGTCTTGCCCCGATAGCAAAGGTGCTCAATGATAAATGGGGTCTGAAGCGAGGCTTAATGACTACAGTTCATGCGGCGACAGCAACCCAGAAGACAGTTGATGGCCCATCAGCAAAAGATTGGCGAGGTGGCCGGGGAATTCTGGAAAACATCATCCCCTCTTCCACCGGTGCAGCCAAGGCTGTTGGGGTAGTGCTCCCCGAACTCAATGGCAAGTTAACAGGAATGGCTTTCCGAGTACCGACTTCCGATGTCTCTGTAGTTGACCTCACCGTGGAACTTGAGAGAGAGGCCTCCTATGATGATATCTGTGCCGCGATGCGGGAAGCATCAGAGGGTGAGATGAAAGGCACTCTGGCTTATACCGAAGAGATGGTGGTTTCAACCGACTTCCGTGATGTCAGCGCCTCCTCCATCTTTGACGCCAAGGCAGGCATCGCTCTTGATGGTACTTTTGTCAAACTTATCTCCTGGTATGACAATGAGTATGGATATACATGCAATATGCTTCGCTTTGTCAATCACGTTGCCAATAATTAAGAGGTTAATGCGTTGATTAAAGCAATCAAATGTTATTTTCGTATCTCTGATGAGGCACTGAAGGAGGAGATGGAAGGATTTGAAGATCCTTATCTACGAGATATTTTAATCCAACTGGATAAGGAGAAAGATGAAAGGCAAAAGACAATAAGTGGTTACTGCAGTTTGGTCCAGAACCCGGATCCGGACCAAGCTGTTTTTTGACAACCAAACTTCCTAAGGAGTTTTTGAAGAATGTCTGTTATCAAGATGACTGATCTCGATCTCACTGGGAAAAGAGTGCTGATTCGTCAGGATCTCAATGTTCCTGTCAAGGAAGGGAAGGTAAGTAGCGATAAGCGTATTCGTGCTTCTCTGCCCACTATTGAGCACTGTATTCAAGCGGGGGCACGGATCATGCTGATGTCCCATCTGGGTCGACCCACTGAAGGTCAGCCTGAAAGCGAGTTTTCACTCAAGCCCGTAGCGGACTATCTGGGTGAGGTGCTGGGCAGTGAGGTTGCCCTGGTAACCGACTATCTGCAGAAGACGCCCACTCTCAAGAATGGGGAAGTGGTTTTGCTTGAGAATGTCCGCTTCAATGTTGGAGAGAAGAAAAATGATGAGGCACTCTCTGCCCAATATGCCTCACTGTGTGATATCTATGTGATGGATGCCTTCGGTACAGCCCATCGTGCGCAGGCTTCCACCCATGGAGTGGCAAAACAGGCACAAAGCGCATCAGCCGGACCTCTTCTGGCAGGTGAACTGGAAGCTCTTGGAAAGGCCCTCGATAATCCGGCAAGGCCAATGGCCGCTATTGTTGGAGGTTCAAAAGTTTCCACCAAGCTGACTGTTCTGGAGGCCCTCTCAGCAATTGTTGATCAGTTGATTCCAGGTGGTGGCATTGCCAATACCTTTATTGCTGCAGCAGGCCATAATGTGGGCCTCTCACTTATTGAGAAAGACCTGATTCCAGAAGCAAAGAGGTTAATGGAAGCGTCAAAGGCAAAAGGGGGGGAGATCCCGGTGCCTACAGATGTGGTGGTTGGGAAGGAGTTTTCCGAATCAGCGGAGGCGACCATTAAGGATGTTAAAGATGTTGCCGATGATGAGATGATTTTTGATATCGGCCCTGAGACAGCTCGTCGTTTTGCCGAGATGATGAAAGCAGCGGGTACAGTGGTCTGGAATGGCCCGGTAGGTGTCTTTGAATTTGATCAGTTTGGTGAAGGGACCCGTATTCTGGGAGAGGCCATTGCTGATTCTGAGGCCTTCTCAATTGCAGGCGGAGGTGACACCCTTGCTGCTGTTGATAAATACAGAATCTCGGACCGACTCTCCTATATCTCCACAGGTGGCGGGGCCTTTCTGGAATTTTTAGAGGGCAAGGTGCTTCCTGCAGTAGAGATTCTTGAGTTGCGTGGATCAGAATAAGGTTATAGGTGAATTGAAAATGAACACACTCCTCCACAGTGCCGATCTGGCTTCTCCACGAAGAACCAAGATAGTTGGGACCCTGGGCCCGGGAACAGACGCACCTGAGCGGGCTCTCGCGCTCATCAAAGCCGGTCTTGATGTGGCACGGGTTAACTTCTCTCATGGCGGTGCGGGAGAGGTCATTAAACGCACAAAAGCGATCAGGGAAGCAGCAGAACAGTTTGATCGTCAAATTGCGATTCTGGCTGATCTGCAAGGCCCAAAACTCAGAATCACCGGCTTTAAAGAGGGCAAGATCATACTCGAAGAGGGTGCTCGATTTATTATTGATACCCGTCATGGGGTCAAGGATGGTGATCTTGAACGAGTGGGCGTCACCTATAAAGACCTCCCAAAGGATGTAGAAGTCGGGGACAGCCTCCTGCTTGATGATGGCAATATTAAGCTTTTGATCGAGGAGATTGATGAACATCAGGTCATCACCCGGGTAATAGTCGGAGGGAAGCTATCAGACTCAAAGGGGGTCAACCGACAAGGTGGGGGGCTCTCAGCTTCATCGCTGACCGACAAGGACCATCTCGATATTGGTACAGCAGCCAAGATAGAGGCTGATTACCTTGCTGTCTCCTTTGTTCATGCGGCTGAAGATATTCACCAAGCCAGAAGGCTCTTCAAAGAGGCCGGGGGTTCCGGTGGAATTGTCGCCAAGATAGAAACATCTGAAGCACTCTCCAATATCGATGAGATCATTGAGGCTGCAGATGTGGTAATGATTGCCAGAGGTGATCTTGGTGTTGAGGTGGGGGACGCCCAGCTTGTTGGTTTACAGAAAAAAATCATCAATCACACTCGAAGCCGTAACCGAATTGTGATTACTGCAACCCAGATGATGCAATCGATGGTAGACAGCCCCCAACCCACTCGGGCGGAGGTGATGGATGTTGCCAATGCCGTCCTTGATGGAACCGATGCGGTCATGCTCTCAGCAGAAACGGCAATCGGCAGACACCCTGAGAAGGTGATTGAGGCGATGGACCGTATCTGTCGCGGTGCGGAACGTGAGCGAATTGCTGTCGTTTCCGGCCATCGGATGGACTCAAGTTTCGATAATACGGATGAAGCCATTGCAATGGCGACCATGTACACCGCAAACCACATGGGGGCAAAAGCGATTGTGGCATTAACGGAGTCTGGAAAAACAGCCAAGTACATGTCACGAATCAGCTCTGGAATTCCAATCTATGCCTTGACTCGGAGCATAGCTACTGAGAGAAGAGCATGTCTCTATCGAGGCGTCTATCCGGTCTTTTTTGACCCAACCCAGATTTCAGAGGGGACAATCAATCGTGGCGCAGTGGAGGAGTTGGTGCAGCGAGGAGCGGTAAAAGAGGGCGATTTGCTCATTTTGACCAAAGGAGATTTTACCGGGGTTGCCGGTGGAACCAATGCAATGAAAATCGTAACGGTTGGCAAGGTGGCCTGAAGAGCTTAGTTGGATTTTGTCTTTTTGTATTTAAACCAGGGTGGACAGGTTGTCACCCACTGATAAAGGTGAAGCGGACAGTCCCGTGAGAACTAAATTGGAGAAACAGAGATGGCTTTAATATCAATGCGTCAGTTGCTGGACCACGCTGCTGAGAATGATTACGGCATGCCTGCATTTAATGTAAATAATATGGAGCAGGTTCATGCCATTATGCTGGCAGCAGAAGAGACCAACAGTCCGGTTATCATGCAAGGCTCAGCAGGAGCACGTGCTTACGCGGGTGAACCCTTTCTTCGTCACCTGATTATTGCGGCTATTGAGCAGTATCCTCATATTCCTATTGTCATGCACCAGGATCACGGATCAGAACCAGCTGTCTGTCTGCGTTCAATCCAGTCCGGTTTCAGTTCGGTGATGATGGATGGTTCACTGATGGCGGATATGAAAACCCCTTCCTCTTTCGAATACAATGTTGAAACCACCCGTACGGTTGTCGAAATGGCCCATTCGGGTGGGGTTTCGGTTGAGGGTGAACTGGGTTGCCTCGGTTCCCTGGAGACCGGTGAGATGGGTGAAGAGGATGGTCATGGCGCTGAAGGAACACTGGATATGGATCAGTTGTTGACCGATCCAGAGCAGGCCGCTGATTTTGTAAAGCAGACGGGAGTAGATGCGCTTGCGATTGCCATTGGTACCTCACATGGGGCGTATAAATTTACCAAAGAGCCTACTGGTGAAGTATTGAGGATTGATCGGATAAAAGAGATTCATGCCCGAATTCCCGATACCCATCTTGTCATGCACGGCTCTTCATCGGTTCCTCAGGAGTGGCTGAAGGTTATCAATAATTATGGTGGTGATATGGGTCAGACTTACGGCGTCCCGGTTGAAGAGATCCAGGAAGGGATCAAGCACGGGGTTCGTAAAGTCAACATTGATACTGACCTGAGAATGGCATCAACCGGCTCTATACGTCGCCATATGAGTGAGAATGCCTCAAACTTTGATCCTCGAAAGTTCCTCAAAGAGGCAACCAAAGGGATGAAAGAGATCTGCAAGGCTCGTTATGAGTCATTTGGCTGTACAGGCATGGCCTCAAAAATTACGCCGGTCTCCCTTGAAGTGATGTTTGCCAGGTATGTCAGTGGAGAACTCGATCCGAAGGTGAACTGAGTTTATCCAGAACGGGTCGTCACTTCTTTCTGGAGACGGTCACGTTAAAAAAAGGGCAGCGGATGGCTGCCTTTTTTTTGGTTTTGTTCTTGTTGTTCCTGGGCGGTTGTTCGGTTCCGGTTAAGCAGATGGGCGGGAAGCGGTTTTGATCTTTATCTCAATGATCAAGCGATGGATTATCCTCCTGATGAGAGAGATCAGCCAGATTTCCCTGGCGGCGCAGTGCACGTGCTTGACGTTTCTGTTTTTCACCAAGATCTAAAAAACAAGCCTCAATATAGGCGATATGACGGTCTGCAGTTTCACGCGCTTTTTCCTGGTCTCCCCTTAAGATGGCAGAAAGCAGGCTGTGGTGTTGTTCACGGAGTTGTTCAAAAACAGAGGGCTGGTTGTAGAGGACATCGAGGTTGAAGCCGATATTTTTCTCCATGATTGAGAACATGCAGCGGGTAACATGGATCAATACCTGGTTATGTGAAGCGGCAGCAATGGCAAGATGAAAATCTGCATCTGCTTTGGCTTCAGCCGCAGTATCCCCTTTTCCATGAGAGAGGATAAGCTGCTTGTAGGTCTCCCTGAGGGTGCTTTTGTCTGATTCAGTTCGGCGACGAGCAGCAAAAAAGGCAGCAACCGACTCCAGAGCGTGGCGTAGTTCAAGGACATCTTTATGGCTCTCCGGTGATTTGGCGATGAGCGCCATCAACGGATCTTCCATGGTTCGGTTTAGATGGCGTGTAATATAAGTCCCTCCACCGCGGTGGATATCGACAAGATTTCGCGCCGCGAGCTTGTGCAGGGCTTCGCGTAGTGAAGGTCGAGAGACCCCCAGCTGTACCGAGAGTTGACGTTCTGCTGGCAATTTTTCCCCTGGCTTTAGGGAGCCCTCAAGAATAAGCGCCTCCATTCGCTTAACAATAGTATCGGAGATTCTGTGGTTGGGCATGAAGTAGGCTGGGTTAGTGGTAAGACCAGTTTAGAGTATATCAATTATATCCACTCTATCGGCTCATTTTCAATGAAATCAAGAGGTAATTGGATTGTTCCCGGTCAGTAGAGCTGGCCAGGTGGGATCAATAATTGACCAATCATCGACAAGTTTGGTGCTCTTGATCGTGACTCTGTTCTAATTCACATCATGCCTGAAAGATCTCTGTTTGAGTCAGATCTTCTCAGTGTTATGGACTTATCCGGATCAACATCCAATAATCGAGGGAAATAAATGGCTACCCATTTCAGAGTGACTCAAAGATGACTGAAGTTGACGAGGTAATTGATCCCAATGCCCTGAGGGTGGGGCTGTTTGTCACCTGTATTGCCGATCTCTATCGGCCAAATGTGGGATTTGCCGCGCTGTATCTCCTCGAGGAGGCGGGTTGCCGGGTAGATGTGCCTCTTGGCCAGACGTGCTGCGGACAGCCCGCCTGGAACAGTGGTGATCAAGATTCAGCGCGTGTTGTTGCAAAAACAGTGATCAAGTCATTTGAGCCCTACCCCTATATTGTCGCCCCTTCAGGATCCTGCTCGGGGATGATTCGGATCCACTATCCCAAGTTGTTTGCAACCGATTCAAAGTGGCGTGCACGTGCAGAAGCGGTTGCCGGCCGGTGTTATGAGTTAACCAGCTTTCTGACTGATGTGTTGGGGGTAGATACCGTTTCGGCCCGCTATGAGGGCAGTGTAACCTACCATGACTCCTGCTCAGGTCTTAGAGAGATGGGTGTCAGAGAGCAACCGCGGCACCTACTCAAGAGTGTAGACGGTCTGGAGCTGAGAGAACTTGATGAGCGTGATGCATGCTGTGGTTTTGGGGGGGCATTCAGTGTTAAATACCCCGATATTTCGGGACGCCTGGTATCTGACAAATGTGCGGATATCGCCTCTACCCAGGCCGATACAGTGCTCGGAGGGGATCTTGGCTGTCTGCTCAATATTGCCGGCCGTCTTCGGCGTGAGGGCAAACATACACGGGTCTTTCATGTTGCTGAAGTGCTGGCAGATATGACTGACCTCCCAGGTGTCGGTGAGGATGATACCTCGTGAAGGTGACCACCCAGCAGTTCAGGGAAGAGGCTCGAAAGGCCCTTGGTGATGAAATCCTTCAGCGAGCTTTGGCTAAGGCCAAGCCCGGCTTTATCAATAAACGTAAAAAAGCGGTAGATGCTCTACCCGAGTTTGATGCTTTGCGTGCCGATGCCAGGGCAATTACTGAACATGCGCTTGCTCACCTTGACTACTACCTCGAGCGTTTTGAGGCGAATGTGGTAGCCAACGGCGGTGTGGTTCACTGGGCGAGGACGGCAGACGAAGCGAACCAGATTATCCTCGGAATCTGTGAAGCCGCTGGCGCTCATTCGGTGATCAAGGGCAAGTCTATGATTGCCGAGGAGATGGCGCTCAATGAATCACTTGAGGGCGCAGGGTTGGAGGTGGTTGAGACAGACTTGGGTGAGTACATTATCCAACTGGCCGAAGAATACCCCAGTCACATTATTGCTCCGGCGGCGCACAAAACCCGCGAGCAAATCACCGAACTGTTCTACAAGCATCACCGGCAGTATGGAAAAACCAAGCGACAGACTGAGCCCAAGGCGCTTGTCGATGAGGCGCGGTCTGTATTGAGGGACAAGTTTCTCAATGCCGATGTTGGCATTACCGGGGCAAATTTTCTTGTTGCTGAAAGTGGGGCCAATGTTCTGGTTACCAACGAGGGCAATGGAGACCTGACCAGTACATTGCCGAGGGTCCATATTGTTACGGCTGCGATTGACAAGGTTATCCCTGATTTGGAGGATCTCTCCACCCTTTTAAGGGTGCTTGCCAGAAGTGCCACTGGTCAGGAGATGTCCAGTTACACCACTCTCTATAATGGGTCGCGACGGCCGGGGGATCTTGATGGCCCAGAGGAGTACCACGTCGTCTTGCTGGACAATGGCCGCTCTGCGCTTCTGGGCAGCGAGTTCCACGAAATGTTGCGTTGTATTCGATGTGGTGCCTGTCTCAATCACTGCCCTGTCTATGGGGCAATTGGGGGACATGCCTACGGCTGGGTCTATCCAGGGCCGATGGGGGCGGTGCTTACCTCGCTCATGCTGGGAACTGATGAGGCCCCTGATCTGGCAAATGCATGCTCGCTCAATGGCCGTTGCAATGAGGTTTGCCCCTTACGCATTCCGTTGCCAAGGATGCTGCGTGATCTTCGGGCTATTCAGTTTCAGCAGGGGGGCCGAGGTGTTCGGGGTAAATTCGCACTTCAGGTTTGGGCCTTTTTTGCTTCCCGTCCCAACCTCTATCATGCGTCAACTTCATTGATGGTAAAAGTGTGGAGACGGCTTGCCGGAAAGCGAGGAGTCTCGACCTTTGCCCCTTTTGCCGGCGGCTGGACGGCACATCGAGATCTGCCTGTCCCGGAAGGGAAGACCTTTACCCAGAGATGGAAACGTGAGAGAGGAAGAACCCAGTGAGCAAGCTCGCCAGAACCCAGATTCTTGAAAATATCCGCACCTCACTGCGGCGGGATGGTGCTGTCGATACGGCAACAGCCAATGGGCTTAAAGCCCGCAGTCAAAGTCGGGCCCCCCATGCTCAACCCTTAATTGAAGGGTCGTTGGTTGACCGATTCATTGAAAAGCACGAGGCTCTTTCAGGCACCGTAGAGCGGGTTGGGTCATGGAGTGAGATGCCGGGCGCTGTAATGCGTTTTATAGCAACCCACCACCTCCCTCCAAGGGTTGTCATCAGTGGTGGGTTTCCAAGGGCAGTGGATTGGCCCCCGGCGATTGAAGTGGAGCAGCGTGAGGCAAGAGGGGATGATTCGACTTCAGTCACTGGCTCTCTGGCCGGAATTGCAGAGACAGGGACATTGGTGATGGCTTCTTCAAAAAGTACACCTGTGACGCTCAACTACCTTCCTGAATTCCATATAGTGGTAGTGCCGGAAAAGAGTATTGTTGCCCACCTTGAGGAGGGCTTGAGACACCCCTCCCTGAAGGGTTCACACCCCAGGGCAATCAGCCTGATTACAGGGGCTTCGAGGACAGGCGATGTCGAGCAGACGATCCTGCTTGGGGCCCACGGTCCTCGGCATCTTCATATTATTCTTGTCGGAGACTGATTTTGATCTATCAGATTTTTTCCATCATGTTGCCGGTGGTGGCTATAGCCATGGTTGGTCTGGTCTATGCCCGAAGGTATGACCCCGACATGGGTACTGCCAATCGAATTAACCTTCAGGTTTTTCTCCCCGCACTCATCTTCTCGGTTATGACAGGCAAGGAGTTCCAGATCATCCATTTCCCATGGCTGGCACTTGCTGCAGTGGCGATCTATTTTGGATCCGGAGTCCTTGCATGGCCTGTAGCCCGGATACTGGGCTACAGCAATCGGACCTTTATTCCTCCGATGATGATGAAAAATTGCGGCAATCTGGGTCTCCCTCTGGCAATTTTTGCCTTTGGCCCAGAGGCTCTTCCTGCAGCAATCGTTCTTTTTATTGTGACTAATTCACTCCATTTCTCTTTCGGAGTCTATATGATGGATCACCGTATCCATCTTCTTGAACTTCTGAAATCACCTCTTGTAGTTGTACCGATTATCGCGCTTGGATTGCTTCTGCTGGAGATGAAGCCACCCCCTCTTGTGGTAATTCCAATCCAGATGCTGGGTGAGGTGTCAATTCCACTGATGCTGTTTTCTCTTGGGGCCCGTCTTGCTTATCTTGAGCGGCCTGACTGGAAGATGGGTGTCATCGGGGGTGTGGTCTGCCCTCTGACGGGGCTGTTGATCGCCCTGGCGGTTCAGCCACTGCTCCATCTGCCGGTTGAACAGTTCAGGGTTTTGTTGCTTTTCAGTGTATTGCCCCCTGCTGTTCTGGTTTATTTACTGGCTGAGCGATTTGATCAGGAACCTCAAAAAGTGTCAGCCATTGTCGGTTTCGGCAATATTGGGGCCTTGATCACCATCCCTGCAGTGCTACCCTTTATACTGCCCTGACAGCATGGCTGGTGTAAGTTGTTTGGGTGGTGGGGTATCCGCCTACTATTGATTCCCGGTAAACTTCACCCATATCGTTTGAAATCACCAAACAAGGGTAAGTTGCTGTCCATGATAAAAGATCAAAGCAGTTTCAGTTACGATGAGTTGATTGCCTGTGGTCATGGTGATCTTTTTGGTCCGGGTAATGCCCGGCTGCCATTGCCGCCGATGTTGATGTTCGACCGGATTACCCATATCAGCAAAGATGGTGGTGAGTTTGGGAAGGGCGAGATCGTTGCCGAACTCGATATCAAACCTGACATCTGGTTTTTTGACTGTCACTTTGAGAGTGATCCGGTAATGCCGGGCTGTCTTGGAGTGGATGCCTTGTGGCAACTCGTTGGCTTCTATCTGGGTTGGCGGGGGGGCGAAGGCCGTGGGCGCGCTTTGGGCTCTGGAGAGATCAAGTTTGCCGGGCAAGTCATACCGGACGCAGGTCGGGTTACCTACCGAATTCAGTTAAAACGCGTGATCATGCGTCGACTGATCATGGGAATTGCTGATGGCCGGGTTGAGGTTGATGGCAGACTGATCTATACCGGGAAAGACCTGAGGGTTGGGTTATTCAAACAGACAGATCAATTCTGAAGGAGAGAGAATAATGCATCGTGTGGTGGTTACTGGTTTTGGCATCGTATCCAGTATCGGCAACAATAAGAGTGAAGTTGTGGAATCTTTGCACCATGGTCGCTCTGGCATTACTTTTTCACAGGAGTATGCTGATCTTGGCTTTCGTAGCCATGTTCATGGCGATGTGGATATCGATCTGGATGCCAATATTGATCGAAAACTAAAGCGGTTTATGGGTGACAGTGCCGCTTATAACTATATCGCTACTGAAGAGGCAATCCAGCATGCCGGCCTCACTGAGGAGCAGGTCTCCCATCTCCGTACCGGTCTGATAATGGGTTCAGGAGGAGGTTCTCCAGAGAACATCGTTGCAGCAGCAGATCTTCTCCGGGACAAAGGCATTAGAAGGGTTGGGCCCTACAGGGTCACCAGGACGATGTCGAGCACCAATGCGGCATGTCTCGCTACAGCTTTTAAAATAAAGGGAACGAGCTACTCGATCAGCTCGGCCTGTGCAACCAGTGCACATTGCATTGGCAATGGTGCTGAGCTTATCCAGCTTGGAAAACAAGACGTGATTCTTGCCGGGGGGGGTGAGGAGCTTCACTGGAGCCTGAGTGTATTGTTCGATGCCATGGGGGCGCTCTCGTCAAAATATAATGACTCCCCTGAGACGGCTTCAAGAGCTTACGATGTTGACCGGGATGGTTTTGTGATCGCAGGGGGTGGTGGAACCCTCGTATTGGAGTCTCTGGAGCATGCCAGGGCTCGGGGGGCAACCATCTACGCTGAGCTTGTCGGCTATGGAGCAACATCAGATGGCTTTGACATGGTCCAGCCATCGGGTGAAGGGGCTGTTCGCTGTATGCAGCAGGCGATGGAGACAGTGGAAGCGCCGATTGACTATTTGAATGTTCACGGCACCAGTACACCCATAGGGGATGTTCGTGAACTAAGTGCAATAAGAGATACCTTTGGCGATCAAGCGCCACCGATCAGTTCAACCAAGTCTCTTACCGGCCACTCACTCGGGGCGGCAGGAGTACAGGAGGCCATCTACTCCCTGTTGATGCTGGGGGGGGATTTCATTGCTGCTTCAGCCAATATCGAGAATCTGGATCCTGATGCAGAGGCTTTTCCGATTGTACGTGAACGACAGGATGGTGTTGACTTAAAGACCGTGATGTCTAATAGCTTTGGGTTTGGCGGGACTAACGCTACCCTGGTCTTTAGCCGTTTCGAAGAGTGACGCCCCAGAGCTTTTATCCTCAATCTCTCCTATTTGCTTTTCTGGATGCTCATATCCAGAACGCTGTCCTGGTCATGATCTGAGATGAGAGAGACATCAACCGGATGATCGTGCCGGGAAGTCGCTCCCACCCGCTCGAAGGGCTGCTGTGGCATGGCGGGCTTCATCCTCGGCCATCTGCTGGATGACCACCCGACTGCGCAGATCTTGCTTTGGCAGTCGCTCAAGGTGTCCCTGGCAGAGGGCCTGGGCACATATTACACCCGTATGGTTAACCCTCATTAACTGTCCTGAGAGACGGCGTTCGCCCTCATCAGGTTCTTGTGAGTCAACTTCTGAAGCGGGGTATTTCCCTACGGTAGTTGGCGGTTTGCCGCGTAGAGTGTTTAGGGTTCGGTCCAGAGAGACCAGCAGATGATCGACAGAGGTATATAGAGTCGTTTTGATGAAGAGTTCACTTCAGATGCCTTTATAGTGCCCAGTGGTTGATGGTCTGACCAGGGATGAGGTGTTGAGCTGGTTTTCTGACACTCATTGATTGATGTGTTGTAACCTCTAATTGTAGCGTAATGAACCAAAATGGGTCAGGTTGGCCTCAGGAAGAACCGGAACCTGCCATCCAATCGAGATCATCAGCCAATACCGAACAATGGAACACACCCCAACCGATCACATTAAATACGGCCCCCTTAAGGCGGCGTTACGCCAAATTCTTCCCCCAGGAGGGCTGCTTGAGGATCAGGAAGCCCTTCGGCCCTATGAGTGTGATGGTTTGATGGCCAAACGTGAACTTCCTCTCTGGGTGGCTCTGCCTGATGCTGTGGATCAGATACAACAGATTATGCGTCTCTGCCATCGCTATCATCTGCCAGTCGTTGCCAGGGGTGCAGGAACCAGCCTCTCTGGGGGCGCCATGCCAATCGCCAACGGGCTTCTCCTGTCGCTGGTCAAGTTGAATCGGATTATTGAAGTCGATGGCCCCAATCGGGTGGCCAGGGTTGAACCTGGGGTACGAAATGCAGTGATCACCGAAGCGGTCGCCAACCAGGGGCTCTATTATGCACCTGACCCCTCCTCACAGATTGCCTGCACGATAGGTGGCAATGTGGCGGAGAATGCGGGTGGATTGCACTGCCTCAAGTACGGACTCACTATCCATAATGTGCTGAAAGTAAAGGTCATTACCATTGAGGGTGAGATGTTGACGATTGGCAGCGATAGTCTTGATGCTCCTGGGTATGACCTTCTTGCCCTGATGATGGGTTCTGAAGGGATGCTCGGAATTGTGGTTGAGGTGACGGTGAGGCTGCTGCCTCAGCCGGAGACCGCCAGGCTGCTACTGGCTGCGTTTGATAGTGTTGAAGTTGCTGGTGATGCAGTAGCTGCGATCATTGCTAAGGGGCTTATCCCTGGCGGTTTGGAGATGATGGACCGCCTGGCCATCAGTGCGGCAGAGGAGTTTGTCCATGCGGGTTATCCTGTCGATGCCGAAGCGATATTGCTTTGCGAACTTGACGGTACCCGGGATGAGGTTGAGGCCCAGGTTGCTGAGACCGAAGCCCTGCTTCTGGAGAGAGGGGCGACAGCGGTCAGGGTGGCTGCTGATGAGAAAGAACGCCAGCTCTTCTGGTCTGGTCGCAAGTCGGCATTTCCGGCTGTGGGTCGAATCTCACCTGATTATTACTGTATGGATGGCACCATTCCCAGACGTCATCTGGGAGAGGTCCTGGGACAAATTAATGCCCTCTCCAGGCAGTATGATCTTCGGGTAGCCAATGTTTTCCACGCTGGAGATGGAAATCTTCACCCACTGATTCTCTATGATGCCAACAAACAGGGTGAGCTTGAGCGGGCTGAAGAGCTGGGGGGTAAAATTTTAGAGGTTTGTGTTGAGGTGGGGGGGACCATTACTGGAGAGCACGGTGTTGGTGTGGAGAAGCTGGATCAGATGTGTGTTCAGTTCACCCCTCTTGAACTTGATCAGTTTCGCAAAGTAAAGAGCGCTTTTGACCCTGAATGGCTGCTCAACCCCGGAAAAGTCATCCCTGAGAATCACCGTTGTGCTGAGTTAGGTGGAATGCATGTCCACCGGGGTCAAACAAGGCACCCTGAAATCGAACGTTTCTAATAATGGAAGATCACTACCCTGCAGCACTGGGATTTAGCGGCTACTTGATATGACAGAGACAAGAGGGATACAGGAACAGGTGCGAGAGGCGCTCTCCAGTGAGACCCCTGTCTCCATTGTAGGCGGGAATACCAAATCTTTTCTGCAGCACTCCCCAGTGGGAGACAAGCTGGAGATGAAGTCCTGTCAGGGTTTGGTCGATTATGAGCCCAGTGAGTTGGTCATCACGGTACGGGGAGGAACACTGCTCATGGAGGTTGAGGAGATTCTCAACAATGCAGGCCAAATGCTGCCTTTTGAACCACCACGCTTTGGTCCAGGATCGACAATTGGTGGAGTGGTTGCCAGTGGTTTCTCAGGGCCTCGCAGGCCATTTACAGGCGCAATTCGAGATTTTGTTCTTGGTGTAGGGCTGGTCAATGGTCGAGGAGAGGCCCTCCACTTTGGTGGCCGAGTGATTAAAAATGTAGCGGGTTACGATCTCTCACGACTGATGGCTGGGGCGATGGGAACCCTGGGGGTGTTGACAGAGATCTCACTAAAAGTGGTGCCAAGACCCGAGGTGGAGCGTTCACTACGATTTGAGTTCGAGCTGGGGGAAGCGATCACACGGGTCAACCAGTGGCTGGGTTATCCCTATCCCATTTCGGCCACCGCCTGGGAAGAGGGGGTGTTGACCCTAAGACTCTCCGGGTCTTCACAAGGAGTAGAGGCGGCAACGAGAAAGCTGGGCGGCGCAGTGGCTGAGGATTTAGAGGGATACTGGTCATCTCTGCGTGATTTAACACACCCCTTTTTCTCTGGTTCTGATCCTCTATGGCGATTCTCACTTCCTCCCGCAACACCTCCACTGAAAGCACCAGAGGCCCCATCCCTGGTTGACTGGGGAGGTGCTCAGCGCTGGGTTCGGGGCAGATACCCCTCTTCGATGATGATTCTGGCCGCAGAAGAGGCACGGGGGTGGGTGACTCTGGTTCGCGGGGGAGAGGGCCCTCCGGAGGGCAGTGTGTTACCCGATCGGATGATTACTCTTCATCGTCGAGTTAAAGAGGCTTTTGATCCTCAAGGTATCTTGAATCCGGGGCGGCTTCCCCTGGTGTTGGGTTAATTGGTATGCAAACCACCTTAAGTCAATTGATTGCGGAGGCCTCATGGAGTGAGCGCGTTGAGGCTATTTTGCGTAAGTGCGTACATTGTGGGTTTTGTACCGCAACCTGCCCAACCTACATGATCACGGGAAGCGAGCTCGATAGCCCAAGGGGTCGCATCTATCTGATCAAACAGGTGTTAGAGGGGGCGAAGACAACTGAGCTTACCCAGTTCCACCTTGATCGTTGCTTGACCTGTCGAGCTTGTGAAAGTACCTGTCCTTCAGGGGTCAACTATAGCGAGCTTCTTGAAGTGGGCCGTCAGCAGGTCGATCTTCAGGTGGGTCGACGGGGGATGGATCGGTTGGTCAGATGGCTGTTGCGCACCATTATTCCCCGCGGGCGGCTGCTCAAATTCTTCCTCACCCCTTTTAGGCTGGTAATGCCTGTGTTACCACCGGTGATGACAGCCAGGCTTCCCCTGGAGCGATCTCGAGGGAACTGGCCATCAAAAACACACCCAAGGAGGATGTTGATTCTAGAGGGTTGTGCTCAATTTGCGCTCGCCCCTGATATCAATGGTGCGGCGGCACGTCTTCTTGATCGATATGACATCACTCCAGTTGTTGCCCCCGGAGCAGGTTGTTGTGGGGCGCTAGAGCGCCATCTGGATGCAAAAACGGCTTCGCTGGATGCGATGAGAAGGAATATTGATGCTTGGTGGCCACACTTGCAAAGTGGTGCTGAGGCCCTCTGTATGACGGCGAGTGGTTGTGGGGTGACAGTAAAGGAGTATGGTCGTCTGCTGGCTGATGATCCCTCTTATGCCAAAAAAGCCAAACAGATCAGTGAGTTGACATTCGATCTGGCAGAGATAATGGATCGGGAAGAGGAAGAGCTGAAAGTTGGTGACCAGGTTAAGCCATTGAGGGTTGCCGTTCATAACCCCTGTACCATGCGCCACGGCCAAAAACTGGAGGGGATAGTTGAGAGGTTGGTTGAGCGCTTAGGCCATACCGTTGTGAGGGTGGATGATCCGCATCTGTGTTGTGGTTCTGCTGGAACCTACTCCATTTTACAACCACAGCTCTCAAAGAAACTGGGAGAAAATCGTGGCGCTGTGCTCAAGGCTGATTCACCAGATCTTATTGTGACGGCAAATATCGGGTGCTTGTTACAACTAAAGAAATACTCGGACCTGCCGGTTCGCCACTGGGCTGATCTTGTAGATGAAGGGACTGTTTAAATAACCGAATCCTTCCCGCCGTCTCTACGGTGGGGCTAAAATAGCCAGTAACCAGAGATCAATCCCACCCTATCTATGGAGAGCAACCCGATGACAAAACCATTTTTTCGACATCATCTCTTTTTCTGTCAAAACCAGCACCAAGGAGATCTGCCCTGTTGTGCAAGCCATGACGCGGCATCCATGTGTGCCTATGCCAAGGAGCGCTGCAAAGAGTTGGGGCTGCATGGGCCGGGGGGAATTCGTATCAATAAGGCGGGTTGTCTTGGGCGATGTGAACGGGGGCCGGTCGCAGTGGTCTATCCTGAGGGTGTCTGGTACAACTATATCGATCGGGAAGATATTGATGAAATCATCAATTCACACCTCAGAGAGGGCAAAATAGTAGAGCGGCTGAGGATCCATCCGGAGAGCTGATTTTCGTTTATCAGTGGGTGAGGAGGGGGCCGTCTAAAGGGGATCGGAGTTTCATTCCAGGACAAACGGTAATGTAAGCACCTGAAAAGACAGGAAAATAGAGTACTGCATCGCTTCTGCCAACCCTTAGGGCGAAAAAAATACCGTCAGTCAGTTTTTAACGTATTGAATAATATAGAATAAAAAATTTCTTTATGGGGCGGTTAAAAAAAGGGTTGACACAAGGAATAATAATATTAGATAATTCATATATAGCGAATTACTGATTTGTAGCGCACGGCGCAGGAGAGCAACGGTAATCGGGAACAAATTTGAAAGACTCCTCCATCCTCCTTTGGTGGTTTGGCGCGGCAACAAGCCGCGCCTTTTTTTTGCTTGAAAACAACTTGATAGTGAGGTTTCTCTCCGGTAGGATTCGCCCTCTTATTTTTCTTCTGGGCCAAACACAAAACGTGGGAACGAATGAAGACCTACTCTGCAAAAAATGAAACAGTGCGCCGCGACTGGTATGTCGTCGACGCAGAAGACAAGGTGCTGGGGCGACTGGCGACTGAAATCGCCCGTCGTCTGCGGGGCAAACATAAACCTGAATATACCCCTCACGTTGATACAGGTGACTACATCGTGGTGATTAATGCGGGCAAAGTAAAGCTCACCGGCCGCAAGAATGAGGACAAGATCTACTATCACCATACGGGTCATCCCGGTGGCATTAAAGAGACCTCTGTCCGTAGACTATTGGAAGAGCATCCAACACGGGTAGTTGAAAAAGCAGTCAAAGGGATGATGCCAAAGAATCCGCTCGGCCGGGCAATGTTCTCAAAACTGCGTGTTTTTGCCGGCGGTGAGCATGACCACCAGGCCCAACAGCCTAAAATTCTCGAATTGTAAGGATTGAACATGACAACAGGCAGTGAAAACTTCTACGGAACAGGAAGACGAAAATCATCAACAGCGAGAGTATTTCTTCGTAGTGGAAGTGGATCGATAACCGTAAACAAACGACCACTTGATGAGTATTTCGGCCGAGAAACTGCGAGAATGATTGTCCGTCAACCGCTGGAAGAGACAGGGCTTTCGAGCCGTTTTGACATCATGGTGACCGTTGATGGTGGTGGTGGTAGTGGTCAGGCCGGTGCTATTCGCCATGGTATTACTCGTGCCCTTATGGAGTATGATGAGGCCCTGCGTGGGCCGCTGCGTAAAGCAGGCTTTGTGACCCGAGATGCACGTGAGGTTGAACGAAAAAAGGTGGGTCTGCACAAGGCACGTAAGAGACCTCAGTACTCAAAACGTTAATACTCATCAGAGGCTAACGGAAGGCCTCTCCTGCTGCCAGCATCGGATGGGGGATCGTCTAACGGTAGGACAGCGGACTCTGACTCCGCCAGTCAAGGTTCGAATCCTTGTCCCCCAGCCATCTCAACCCCCTATTTCTGCCTCTTTTCAGGCAATTCCATAAAGTGGACTGGACGTCAGTCATCTCACAGGTTAGAAAGTAGTCGGCAGACTAACTTTTTCAATGACTGAACATGAGTTGACGGATAAGAAAGATGATTTCAGCAGGCATTATCGGAGGTACAGGCTATACCGGTGCAGAGTTGATGAGACTCCTTGCCGGCCATGATGGAGTGGAACTGACGGTCATCACTTCACGCACAGCAGCAGGCAGATCAGTTGCCGATCTCTTTCCTAGCTTGCGAGGCAGGGTCGATCTTGAATTCTCTGATCCAGATGAGAGTGGATTGAGTCAATGTGATGTCGTTTTTTCAGCTACTCCAAACGGAGTGGCAATGAAGCAGGCGCCTGATCTGGTCGCCAATGGGGTCAGGATCATCGATCTCGCTGCCGATTTTCGTCTTCAGGATCCACTCGCCTGGGAGGCCTGGTACGGCCAGGTACATACCTCTCCTGAACTTTTGGCCGAAGCGGTCTACGGGCTTCCTGAGATCAATCGTGATGCCATTCGTACTGCCAGGGTGGTGGCCAACCCCGGCTGTTACCCAACGGCGGTACAACTCGGTTTTTTCCCGCTCCTAAAAGCGGAGCTGGTTGAGAGCAAAGGTCTGATCGCCGATGCAAAATCAGGCGTCAGTGGTGCGGGTCGAACGCTCACTTCCTCCTCTTTGTATTGTGAGGTGTCAGACTCGATAAAAGCCTATGCTGTTGATGGCCATCGCCATCTGCCTGAGATCACACAGGGGCTCGAAAGAGTGGCAGGAGGACCTGTTGGCCTCACTTTTGTGCCTCACTTAACCCCCATGATTCGGGGTATCCATGCGACTCTCTATGCCCGGCTGAAGAACAGGAGTGTGGATCTGCAGACACTCTACGACGAGTTCTACCAGGATTCACCTTTTGTCGATGTGATGCCGGTAGGGAGCCATCCTGATACAGGCAGTGTCAGGGGGAGTAATATATGCAGGCTGGCCTGCCATCGTCCACAGAGTGGCGATGTGGCTGTTATCCTGGTGGTCCAGGATAATTTGGTCAAAGGCGCTGCCGGGCAGGCGGTTCAAAATATGAATATTATGTTTGGACTGGATGAGAGGACTGGTCTGATGCAATCGGCACTTCTCCCCTGAGACGCTATTGGGGAGAGCCAAGGAGGAAGAGATGGTAGAAAAATCGAGAGCTGAGAGCGCGACAGGCAGTGTAATTGGAAAAACCGTGACCTTTGAGGGAGATCTTCAGTTTAGTGGCACCCTCTTTGTGGCCGGTAGGGTGATAGGGAATATTGCCTCTGATTCCATGGAGTATGCACACCTGGTTATTGGCAGTGGTGGTGTTGTCGAAGGAAATATCGATGTTCCTGAACTGGTGGTTGAGGGAGAAGTAACAGGCACCATTACGGCAAAACGTCTGGAGATTCTGCCCGATGCCGTGATTGGAGGTGACATCCAATATCTTGAGATTGAGATGGCACCAGGTGCTCTTCTCAACGGCAATCTGATCTACAGTGCTGACCGGTGGGAGATGTCGCTGCTCAAGTTGGTCGAGGAGGGTGATTCCAAGGGTGTTCAGGCAGAAGATGGCGCCATCCCCGATGTTCTCCAGCGAACTCGAGATTAATTACCCTGTTTTCTAAGAGCTTGTTTTGGCAGCAATCGTACCCCATAGTCATCGTTTCAGACCCTTTGTTGGGTGGCTTCTCTTTATTTTCGTCACCGTCGTAGGATTTCGATTGATCCGGTGGACACCCTTTTCCCTAATGGCAACCAGGGTGGGTGCAGATTAGAGGTTTTTATTGAGTTGCGGGTTCAATTGGGGGCGAGGTAGAGTTTTTAACCAGGATCTAACACTATGAATAGTCAGCCAACCCTTGGGATTACTGAACAAGCCATCGCTCGAGTAAGTGATCTGGTGGCCCAAAAGGGGTCACCCGATCTCTATCTTCGTGTTTTTGTTAAAGGCGGGGGGTGTTCTGGGTTCCAATATGGATTTGAGTTTGAATCCAATAGAGATCCTGATGATTTGGTCATCGAGAAGGGCGCGATAAATCTTCTTGTTGACCCGCTCAGCCTTCAGTATCTTGCCGGCGCCCAGATCGATTACCTCGACGACCTCCAGGGGACCCGATTTGTAGTGAGCAACCCTAACGCCTCCACGACCTGTGGTTGTGGCTCTTCATTTTCACTTTAGAAGGGGGCCCCGGAGAGGTCTGTTGCGGCTTTTCTACTGACTCAACACCCCATCTTGGTCCTCTAGGGCCTTGACTTCAGATGTCGAGGTGAGTTTTAGTCCGCTTGCCTGATCAAGAAGCAGGGTCATCCTGTTGGCCACCTGGTCGAAGACCACCTTTTCCGATTCACTGATCCCTGGTGCGCGCGGGGTTTCGTAGTTGAGTGGATCCTGATGCTTATTGTGAACCCTGAACTCGTAGTGGAGATGGGCGCCGGTTGCCGCTCCGGTGCTCCCTACATAGCCAATAAGCTCTCCCTGTTTGATTCTCGCCCCCCGGCGACTCTTTTTAGCGTAGCCAGAGAGGTGTGCGTAGAGGGTTGAGTAGATCCCACCGTGCTTGATGATAATGGTTTTGCCATAGTTGCCTTTTCGCCCGATATACTCTACCTGCCCTTCTGCAGTTGCAAACACAGGTGTCCCACGCGGGGCACCATAGTCTACACCCCGATGCGCGCGCCAGGTTTTAAGCAGTGGATGAAATCGTCGTTGAGTAAAGCGGGAAGTAATACGAACCACTTTAACAGGCGCCCTTAAAAAAGTGCCTCTCAGGTTCTTCCCCTGGGGAGTGAAATAGTGTTCACCCCCCTCTTCATCTAGGTGGCGAATGGCCCGTAGTCGGTTGCCGTTGTTGGTGAATTCAGCTGCCAGGATAGGCCCATTCTCCACCTTTTCATTACCCCAAAAACGCTCATCATAGACAACTGCAAACTGATCCCCATCTTTCAGCTGGCGGGCAAAATCAATATCCCAGCCAAAGATTGATTGAAGCTCAACAATCATCCTCTCTGTCAGGCCGGCAGATTTTGCGGCAGCATGGAGTGATGAGTCGATGTAGCTGGAGGTTTGGCGCTGCTCAGAACGGAGGTCGGGCTGGCCTCTTGAGGCTTGAACCCCCTCCGGGCCATTGGTTACGACCAGAAATGTATTTTTTTCGTACTCATACCGAAGGGAGTCGAACTTTCCGTCTTCAGTGGCTTTGATCTGAAGTCGTCTTCCAATCTTCAGACGGTTGAGTGGGCGGGCGACGGGTAATCGGGCAACCTCGAGTGCCACTGCAGTCGTGAAGCCATAGCGCTTGAATATAGTGGTCAGGGTGTCACCCCGCTTGATACGAATGTCAACCCAGTGATCTTCACCATCAATCACGGGTGAAAGAACAACTTCAGGCAGAGAACGCCTGCCTCCCAGCTGCTTATTCTCCTCGAAGAGTTGGTTCCGTTGATAATGAAGCGCTTCAACTTTGTCGGTCAGGGTATTATTCTGGTTTTTCAACTCCTCCTGCTCTGTAGTAAGCTGATTAAGCTGTTTTTCAAGTTGTTGAACCCGGGTGCTCAGATCTTTTTCTGTTGTCACCTCTGTGGAATCGGCAGTGGTTGGGGTAATATTCCCCTTTAGGGGGGCTAATGAGTCCTGTGGAAGACCATCCCAGTTGGCACCAATCACTAGAGCCAGGGCAATAATCGCCGCAGCCGCTATCCAGGAGAGCCAGGATGACGGGTTGTGATAAGGGCTCTCTTCAGTCGTATCAGCGGACATTGGGCCTTCGGTTTTGCTGTTTATAGGGTTATGGGGTCGCTAAATTTACCGGCAGACCAATTAGGCTGTCAAAACAATCTGGAGATCAAAACACGATTTCCTGATTTTTTGGTGAGATGCATAAGGGGATGCCAACTGATTTCAGCTCAAGTAACAGGAGGAATCGGCTGTATTGTTGCTCGTATAATCAATGAATTATATCATTGATTTTGTTTTCCCATAGAACCTCCAAAATCTTGCATTAGCTTCTGGCTCGGCAAGCGGTTCTTTGGAATCACTCTATAATTGGGTTTGCTAAATTTCTCAAAGAGGAGGCGGCCTGTTTCTGTAATCATTAGGAGTGCTTTGATTTTAATCGGCAGAGAGCAGGCAAAAACACTTACTTGGAGGCGTTGGCCGACCATATCAAAACTCCATATAGATCACTGCTTCTCTTGAGAGATGGGCGGTTATAGATAAAGAAAAGAGATAATGAATAGTCAAAAAGAGACATTAGAGATCATCGAGAGGGGTGCTGCCGAGATTCTGATTCATGAGGAGTTGGTTGAGCGCTTGAAAAGCAAGCGACCACTTCGGGTAAAGGCGGGCTTTGACCCTACTGCACCTGACCTCCATCTTGGCCATACTGTGCTCATCAACAAGATGCGTCAGTTTCAGGACCTGGGCCATCAGGTTATCTTTCTGATCGGGGACTTTACCGGTCTCATCGGAGACCCTACGGGCAAGAATACCACCCGGCCTCCGATGACACCTGAAGAGGTCGCTGAGAATGCCAAGACCTACAAGGAACAGATATTCAAGATTCTCGACCCTGATCTGACGGAAGTCAGATTTAATTCGGAGTGGATGGAAAAATTCACCCCCGCCCAGATGATTCAGCTTGCTGCCAGACATACTGTGGCCAGAATGCTGGAGCGGGATGATTTTCAAAAGCGTTACTCTGGCGGCCAGCCCATCGCGATCCATGAATTACTCTATCCACTTGTGCAGGGTTATGACTCGATAGCCTTGCAGGCTGATGTTGAGCTTGGGGGTACAGACCAGACGTTT
>Ga0207989_1000249_pt1 | contig 30882 bp, 17 predicted proteins | sample ETNtaG_7_FD_185777 | JGI IMG/M metagenome (GOLD analysis project Ga0207989, IMG submission 185777) | Marine microbial and viral communities from oxygen minimum zone, Eastern Pacific Ocean - ETNP201406SV65 (SPAdes) (version 2) | ecosystem: Environmental > Aquatic > Marine > Oceanic ... | reverse complement strand
GACCTTTGATGAAACAGGTTTGCCTTGGATAAAACCATCCCCCAATATTCCCGATTTGGAAACAGCCATCATTTATCCGGGAATGTGTTTGCTTGAAGCCACAAATATGAGTGAAGGCAGGGGAACATTCCAGCCCTTTAAAAAAATTGGTTCACCATGGTATTATGATGAAATAACCATGGATATGAACGGTATGAAATTAAGTGGCGTTACTTTTAAAAAAATAAAATTTACACCAAAATCAATAAAAGGGATGTCCGAGAATCCGAAATATCTCAATCAAAAATGTGTAGGATTGAAAACAATTATTCTTGATCAATCAAATTATAATAGTGTTGAAACAGGTATAAAATTTTTATATATAGCTCAAATTATGACAGCAAGATCCTTTTCTGTTAATTCGAAAAGTATGAATAGATTATGGGGAAATAATCAATTAACACGTTTGCTTCAAGGTAAAGGGAATTTAAATAAAATATTAAAAGAGATTAACCGTGATGAAGCTCTTTTCAGAACTCAGAGGAATCCCTATTTATTATATGATTAATATTATTTAACTAATATTATTTTTTGGGAAAGTCTTTCTTCGCCCACTTCTAAAAATACAAAATATATTCCGGAGCTCATTTGCATGTCGTGTTCATTTTTCCCATCCCAAATAATGCTGTGAGTACCCTCTGTTTGATAACTGTTGGTTAAGATTTTTATCTGCTTTCCTAAAATATTTATAATACGAATCTTTACTAGATTATCGTCGGGGATACTATACGAAATAGTTGTTGATGGATTAAATGGGTTTGGATAATTGGAGTATAACGTAAAACCATCAGGAAGGAAATCATTTCTTATTTTCAAACCCTCAATTTCAATTGGCAGAACAATTGCATCATTTGAGTTAATATCATTAAAACCAATGAGCGTCAATTTTCTATCTGTATAAAGATCTAATCCACTGTTATTTTTAATAACTTGGCAGGCCACACCTCCAGCTTCTGGCCATGAAATGTCACTTAAAATAGAAAATGAGTTTCCATTAATAATCGTACCAAACTCCATCGACTCCTCTGTGATTACCATAATTCCTATATCATTTTCGTTTGCCGGAAATATTACCTCGTAATATTGATTGGTAGCACTCCAATGGGTTGCAAGCGTTACTTCTCCGGGAATAGTTATATCCTGAAATACTGTATAGAGAGTTCTATTCCCAAAACTATCAACCAGGCATGCATAGATATCATCACCATTACTTGAACTAGAAACAATAATATATCTATTCAATTCTTCCAGCCAGGAAACACTATAATGATATAATGAAATATTAGATATATAAAATTGAGAGTCTGTTACCGAAACCGTTGATGTATCTAGCGTGATAATTGACCCTAAAATATTTTCTCCATCCGTCCATATTGTTAATGAATGAGAACGAGAATTTGTTTCTGAAACCGGCCACCAATGATCTTCAGCTTCAGCTGTTAAATCAAGTTGATGAATCAAATCGCCTGTATTTGGATCTAACACAATTATTTCGTTCATTGCATGTTGAGCCGGCAGAGCTTCATCCGTATAAGCTATTACAAAATATCCGTTACAGTAAACAGCTGAAGGAGAATGTTGAGCATCAGATCCGCCTGCCAAAATCCAATTCTCTCGAATGATTGATCCATCTGATGTATGAATTTGCCCACGAACATCTATGGATGATCCGCTACCATCTTCCCATGTACTTAAAAATATGTTATCGATGGAATTGTAAGCAATAGAAACAGGTTCTTGTGCCTCATCGTTACCACCATCACCAATGTATTTTTCTGGTCCATCAGTTAGCATATTACCATATTCATCAAATGATACTATTTGTTTATAAATGTCATGCTCCCAACTTTCATCGTAAGAACTGGACCAGCAAAGATAGTAGTGTATTCCAGAGGAATCCAAAAACTCTTCGATTGAAATAGAATGATTGTATTGCCAAGTATCCATTTGAGCAATGAGGGTTTTTCCAATTAGTAATAAAATTATAAAATGTAAATGATAATTTTCTTTCAAATTAGAGTTTAATTTTGAAGAGGAATCTTCAATATGTCTCAATTGGTGTGAAGTGTGCCCATTACTTTTTGTGGGTATTCAGTAGTTGTTCCTAAATCCATAATACGAATATTTTTCCACCATACTTTTACACCATTTTTTGGTAATGCATGTACTTGTAGTGCGATAAATCCATTACTTGTAAGGCCATCGACTAGGTTGGCCACCGGCACACCATTAAGCCATGTTCGAATGGATGTTCCTATTGCTTCAATATGCAGCATATTCCATTGTCCATGTTGGTAGGCTTCACGTGCTGTTGAATTGTTATTTAGGTCATAAAGCCAACCTCGTCGAGCTTCATCATAAATTCCCGCTGTCCAAGCTCTATCAGAAGGATCTATTTCAACTTGATATCCATGAACACGTCCATTTTTATAATCTTTGTAACTATTACTTCGAATCTGTATCCCCGAATTCATTTCTTTATCAACTTTAAATTCCAAGTATAGTACAAAATTACTGTAATTATTTTTAGTACACAAAAAACTGTTGGGTGTATTTGAAATAGATTCACCGATAATAACACCATCTTTTAGACTATATTTTGCATTACCTCCACGTTGAATCCAGTTGTCCAGGTTATCTCCCTTAATTAAGTATTCCCACTCAATTTTCAGGTTATTACCTACACAACAGACGGCATTGCTAAAAAGCATAATGATCAATAGTAAACGCATTTGCACCGTAGTTTATTCTTTAGCATTCATTAATAAAATTTCCTAATAATTAAAATTTTCAATCAAAGCTCTTTAAAGAGCGGATTTTAATATTACGATACCATACATCATCTGTATGGTCTTGTAACACAATATGACCCTTACGTTTTTTAGGAAACTCAGGATTGTCATGATATTTACTTACCCTAAACAATGAATCAAAAACTGCTGTATCTAAATCGTACTCTAATACTTTTTTTCCATTAAGCCAATGTTCACCGTGATTCCCCTTAAAAATGATCCGTCCACTGTTAAATTCACCAACTGGACTCAAATTTTTATCATTTGCTACAATCAGATCATACAAAGATGCAGCTTGGTGGCTAGGTTTAAATCTGTCCAAATGACCATTATCGTCAAGTACTTGATATTCAAATCCAAGTGCTGCGTTATTTGAGCTAAATGCCATAGACATTTCCTCTGATACATTGTATTTAATACCGCTGTTACCGCCTTGACTAATTTTCCATTCAAAGATTAGCTCGAAGTCTTTAAATGTTTCTTTTGTCATTAAATCTCCTCCCTTTAGAGGTTGACCATCACTCTGTAGAGGAACTCGCCCGCTTTCGAGTTTACGTATGCAGGCGTCTTCAATAATCCAATGCCCTTTAGGAACTGATTGACGTCCAATACCTCTCCAAGAATCCAAGGATTCACCATCAAATAAGACCATCCATTTCTCATCGGATTGATTACAGGAATGGAAGAAGAAAGAAACAAATATAAGAAGTAATAAACTAAATATTATTTTCATAATTATCTATGAGAGAATCTATTTGTATTCAGAAAGAAAATCTTGAAATTTACTATTAATAAGCTCTGTATTTGTTTCTCCTGAAATAATCAAAATTCTGTAATAAAAAAAAGTGGACTCACCTGGATTTAGTTTTAAATCCATATTTTCTTTTCCATTGCTGAAAATACGTTGTCCAAGTGGATTAACAGAAAAAAGCCCATATCCTCGGGCATGCCAGTATGCGGGGTACCCTGTATTCCTAGGGTGATCAAAAATGGCCACAGTAACTATTTCATTTTGTATTTCTCCTGTTAGTGCAACCCATTTTGAGCGTTTGCCCCAAACGTCCAATCCTTCTGCACCGTTTGAATTGATATAATGCCCAGTTACAATTGAATTATCTAGCACAGGTACAGATGTTTTGTTGCCATGAACATCACTTAAAATGATCGGTTTATCCGTTGGATGTTCTAAAGCTCTAGTTAAGCGAATGGCCATCATACCTTCTTTTGTATCATGAAAAGTGACTTCTTCATTTAATGCAGTCAGAGTAGTTAAACGATCAATAATACGCAAATTCGATTCAGCATGAAAAATAAATTTGGTATTTTCTTTTAGCAGTATACTATTGTCCGGTTTTAACCAATTTTCTTCTACTTGCAGATGAGCAATGTTTTTATGATTCTTATATGATAGTATTTTATTATGACGAATGGCACCCATTTCGTAAAAACGTGAAGATGGAATAGCATTGGAGTTATTCCAATAGTCTAAATTGTTAACATTTCCATAATTTAACCACAATCCAATATGGTGAGGATGATCCACACGTTCTCCTTTACGAGGGTGAAGCGGAAAACCACGAGTTATATCATTCCCATTAGCAGTTTTTATTGGAAACAAGACGGTTTTTTTTAAATCAGGGATTGTGTCAGTATAGAGGTAGGAAGTAAATAATTCTCCTCCGATGAAAATATCAACACGTTGCTCATTTTCAACAGGGTTTACTTTAACCGTTAAGCTGGAATTTTGTCCCATTACATTCGTACAAGGGCTTATGAGTAAAACGGTAAATAAAACTATAACGTTATAGTTGAAAAAAGATCGCATTAGTAAAACTCAATAATTCTTTTTAAATAATCTACTGTGGACAAAAAGATCTCATTTAATTTGAATTAGTGCATTAAACTTGTTCAGGTACTATATAGGGTTCTCGGTAGTCACGTTTCAGTAGAGAGTTGGCTTCATTGTTATCAACAAATTTTTCCTTTTCGCCATCTATAGTCAGTTCACGTTTCAGTAGATAAGAAATATTAGCAATGAGTGGTAAAGCGCTGGACTGATGTCCTGTTTCAATATCACATGTTAAATCATGTTTGTTTCCATTGCGTAAAGCAAATATAAAATTATTTTCATGTCCGCCGCCACCGCCACCAGTTAGATCCATGGGATCATAAGATTCATCAGTGTCTCCGGAAGTGGGACCAGGTTCGTTATTTCGGCCAAAAAATGTTTGCCAATTTCCACCGGCATCAATTTGCATCCAACCTTCTGTACCTAAAAAAATATTGCCAATTTTTACAGGTTTTGCTTTAGTGAATGATTTAATATTTCCGGTAGATGAAATTTGGATATCAGGAAGTAAAACTCCTTCTGGATTAGTGAATAATCCCCGAGTACCAAATTCAAGTATAGATCCGTCTTTATATTTAAAAATACTAGTCTGTGTATTAGGAGTTTCCTGAGAACTATCATAAGCGTAGTAACCACCAAAAGATTGAACTTTAACCGGTAATTCATTTTTATTCAATCCCCAACGGGCTATATCAAATTGATGTGGTCCTTGGTTGCCAGTGTCTCCATTGCCATAATCCCAATGCCAATGCCAATTATAGTGAAATCGGTTACGGTTAAATGGACGCTTTGGAGCAGGTCCAAGCCACATGTCGTAATGCACGTTTTTTAAATACTTTTTTGTGTAGGATGGCTCATAACTACTGGATTTAAGTGTCATTCGATATTTTTCACCAGATTTCAAAGGTCCATCCGGATATTTACCAATATCGGCTCGAGGTTTGAAACATAATCCTCTTGCCATATAAATATCTCCTAAATTGCCTTCATGGATAAATTTGATTGCTCTTATAGTATTAATTCGAGAACGATTCTGGTATCCAACTTGAACCAGTACATTGTATTTTCGAGCTGCTTCAATCATTTTACGCCCCTCCCATACATTGTGGGATGAAGGTTTTTCAACATATACATGTTTTCCTGCTTGAGCAGCCCAAATAGTCGCTAGTGCATGCCAATGGTTTGGAGTAGCGATTCCTACAGCATCAATATTTTTATCATCATATACTTTACGTAGATCCCATTCAGTTTTTGGTGTATATCCTGTACTCTGTTGAACTTGTTCGATGCGATTTTTAAAAAGGTTTTCATCAACATCAACCAAATATTTAATACGTACATTTTTCATACCAGAAAAATCGCTTATTAAACTTCCTCCTCGTCCACGGATGCCAATTGCTGCAAAGTTTATAGTATCATTAGCACCGATTATTCTGGCATAAGATGCGGCAGGTGCTGCAAGTAAGGCACTACTGGCTAATCCAGCAGAACTCCGTTTAATAAATTCTCTGCGACTTATTTCTTTTGCCATAATATCTCCTTGATTGGATCAATCTAATTAAATAATCTACCTACTGTCATATTAAGAATTTTCATTGTAAATAATCAACCTTTGAGTTTCCTGTTATTGCATCATTTTACATAAATGACTGGTTGAATTTTAATTTTATCTTTTCCTTCAAGTACTGTAAAATAAATTCCTGATGAAATATATTCTCCAAACTGGTTTTGAGCATTCCATGTAATCCAATGTTCACCGGCGTGTTTTTCACCTCTATCAAGAGTAATAATTTCTCTACCCATAATATCAACTATTGTTAATGAAATGTTTTGAGAATTTGGTAGAAAATAACTAATGGTTGTTTTAGGATTAAATGGATTTGGATAATTGGGGTTGATGATAAGTTCTGATGGTAGACTCACATTCGCAATAACAGCCACCGTACTTTCTGTAACATAATAACGAAATGGTTCAGCAGTATCAGAACCCCATACTGAATGACTCCCCGGTGTGTATCCTGCATTGATAGCTGACTCCGAAAGTTCTCCGCTTCCTTCAAGAGATACTGAAATATCGATATATTGACCTACGTCAATAATTCTATTTCCATTTGGTGTATTTAAAAACCCCCACATTGGAGCTTTTATTTCTGCTTCATGTCCATCTTCTGAAACTGCAATAGTTATTATACCTTGATAGACTGGCCCACGGTCTTCAACAACTACATAACTAGAATCATCAAATGTAACCCATTGTGTATAATAATCATATGATCCAGGAGCTAGATTGACAATGCCATTTTCCAAATCATCTAGTCCTTGGGTTTGGGCTTCTTCTTCACTTGTAAATTCATGATTAATATAGTGTCCTGTATTAAAACCTCCGTCATAAAATTCGACCTCCATATTCATATCATAACCACGGCTATCAGGATAATAACCACCATCTTTAAGTTGATAACCTGTTGTATCGTTATCATCAACATCGATAGTAAAAATAAAATAATAGCGGCCCTTCTTTTCATGTCCAAGTGTATCGGATGATGTTCGGCCTATTTCACCCATTGCTTTTATATATCCATATAAATTTTCTGCATCATTTGTAAACTTCACTTCAATGATATCAACGTCGGAATATTCTATATACGATGGAGAACCTCCATCTGGATAGCCATCAGTGTCATGCACATCATCGGCCGAATCCATCACTGCACTAGAAATAGAGGACCAGTCATCAAATTGACCATCGATAATGATACTGTTTTGTGCACAAATGATTACTGATAATAATGAAATGGTTAATATTACTCTTCTGATACGCATTTATAATCTCCTTTTATAATGTGAAAATGATAGCAAATCTATCATCAATACGGGTATATCTTTTATAAAACTTTTTCATATCAATTAGATAACTAGTTAATAATTCCATGGTAACGCGCCATATAATATGGCAATAAATAAATCGTTCCTTCATGCTCTGAATAACCGCTACCCTCTGTTGCATCCAATGCAAAACCATCACGGTCGAGACGCACATGACAGCGTTCATCAATTGGTAAAGCACTGCCATTTACATGCCATCCAACTTTCAATCTATAAACTTCAGCTTTTTCAAAAACATTCTGAGGGCGTGCGGGATTCACCGGACGCCAGCCTTCGTTAACCACCTGACCCGGTGTTGGATCAAATACAATATCCAATCGGTGTCGGTTATCCATCCTGTATCCAATCAAATCCAATGGCAATTTTTGCAGGGTTTCGATAATGTCATCATGCTTGTAATCAGTTTTATAAAACTCATCTGCTGTAAATTGCGCGTAGTTTCCCGCAGTAGGAAAATACTTTCCCGAATCATATATTCCGGAATCGACCATTTTATTGAATCGCGTAGACAGTGCAGCATAGAGTGTATTCCAAAATGCGCTTTTTTGTTTACTGATGTGCAGCCATGAATTTTCCAGACTCTCCCGGTACATCATTATAAGTTCTAGGTCTTTTTCATAATTCATCAGACCGTAGATACTCATCAAACATAAATTATTATCCCAGGGCACCACATCATCGGGCGGGAAAAACATTTTGGATTGCATCGCATTGATGTGATAAGCATATTTATTGCGCAGCATTTCTGCAGTTTCTAAATATTTTTTATCACCTGTAACATGATGAGCAACATTGAGGAATGACAGTAACATCATCGAATTCAAACCGCGCTGATCCCATCCCCAGATAGAGTTATGAAATTCTGGAGAAAAATTAGCCCAACGGGTTGGTTTTCCATCGTGATCGCGCAGTAAAAATCCGTGGCGGATCAAATGATCTGTTATATCGCGAACCACTTCTCTTACTAATTTTTTTTCCTCTTCAGTATCGGCAACCAAATCATAATAAATACCATAGAAAAAATAATGCCCGGATAATTCATCTGAACTTGTATCACACTTCCAAAGGTATTTTCCATCTTTACTTTTAACAAATCTTGGAATAATATTTTTCCAAAAAGGATCTTCTTTCTGTTTTCTTATATTATATTCTTGATCATATTGTTTATTTACTGGTTCAGGCCAATCGATTGGGATTATAACTCTTGCGGGAAACCCTTTTTCGTGGGTGATATCAACCAGCCATTTACAGGCATTAAAACTCCTTTTGGCCAACTTCTTTGCTTCTAAATTTCCAGTAACAGCATAGCGGAATGCTTGGGCAGCACCATACATAGCTGTATATGTTCCGTCATTATCTGAAATGGCAGGCTCCCACGAGTTTTTATCATAACGGATTTTTAATCGATTCTGAGCTATAAAACCCATTCTGTTATGATAAGATTCAACTTGTTCTGTAAATAGATTTGCTTTTTCTTCCAGAGTCATTGACTGGAAAATGATCCGACTTACCCCATTATTTGTTGCTAACCAGACGGTACCATCTTTATCTATCAGAATATCATTCACATAATCATCTGGTAACCATCTTCTACTAAAACGATAGTGAAATTTTTCCCCATCTGTTCTGATTGCCCCCTTATTAGTGCCAAACCAAATTTCCCCATCCGGAGCACCCGCTATACATGTAAAATATTTAAATGGCAATCCTTCTTTTCCAGTAAAGAGTCTCCATTGACCATTGTAATAATATCCTACTCCTTCATCTGACCCAAACCATAAACGATCTTTGAAGTCTACATGCAAAACATTAACATTGGATAATTTCCAAGAATAATTCCTATCTCTCGGAAAAATTTCAACCAATTCATTTTCAATCTCATTTAGAATAAATAATCCATTCTTCTTCCCAATGTAAACCTGATTCAGGTATTTAACTTTGGATAAAATATTTTCATCAGAGTTGTTTTTCTGTTCCGTTAATCTAGATAATGATTGCGTAATTTTCTTCCATCTGTCAACATCGAAAACAAATTCCCCCTCATCAGAAACGGCTACAATATTATTTGGTTCATCAAGTCGTATCTCTGAAAATACTGTTTCAGGAAGTCCATCATCTAATGTAAAAACAGTAACGGTTTCCTGTAAGAATTGATCATTGCTGCTTACTTGTGCATAGGAAAAAGAAAAGAGGACAAAAATAATTTTAAGCACCATCTTAAACTCCTTAAATGATTAAATAATGGTTGAATACTACCCATGAGATATATCTTTTTAAAATGATATCCATTGTAAATCTACTGTAGGTACCGCTTGCTCTCCAGTAAAGCTTTTGCGCACCAGCAAAGATGTTTGAATGTCTTTATAACTATCAGATAATGTTAACGTATCCAGTAGTTCATTATTAATCCATATCGGATATATATTTCTTAACTCATACAATTTATTTTCAATTACCTGGTTATGTTTTTCATAAAGTACGACATTATAAACATCTTTTTCATACTTATAAAATCGTGTTGTATCAACATCAGCGATATTGAGTTCATTCCATCTTGTAGAAAAGTATGTTTTCATTTCATCTGAAGATACCTTTAAATCTTTTACAAGATTATGTCGATAAATATCATATATCCATTTCATTTCCCATCGTTTTAAATCTGTAGACATTTTAGTTGCATCATTAATACTATCGCTTAACGCAATGTTGACATATGTATCATTTTTTATCATACGGCCTATTTCTGTAATTAATACAATGCGAAATGATTCTAATGTTTGATTATTTTCCTTAAGTTCACGACGGTAATAGTTCATATACTCTAAATAATTTTTTACAGTTTTCTTCCATTCGTTACTTGAAATTAAAGTTTTATCCAATAAATAATTTAACTGTTTCAAATATGATTTTGAATTATTAGTAATTTTTTCGACATGTGATACGATATCGCCTTTTGTGGGTAAGCCGTCCTTTGTCCATTGATATAATGCATCAGCCAAATCTTCCAAAACCGTTCCTTTGACTTTGATTTCCATAGGTGTCAAAATGGAATCCATCAATGTATGAGAAATGCTATCAGCTTGTATATTATGTAATCTTGCTATTATACGTTTTCGTCGTGCCCCAAATTTTAATTCATTTTCCAAAATACCTTCTCTATTAATATTTAATATCTGAAATAGAGCATAACCGTTTCCATAAGAAATTGGTTTTGAAACTATACCAATTTCAAGTTCAGATATAGTTTTTAAATAATTTGGATGGATATCAAGATAATCAATCCAATCAGTCTCATAATCTTTCAGTGTTTTAATTTTAAACTCACTTTTATCTAGTTCTTTTTTTACAAAATCTACAAGTGAAGTTTGTTGTGCATTTTTATATGCTCTTTCAGCTGAATGTATAGAGGAAGTGGGCCATATTAACATTCGCCATTTAACAGTTGATTTTTTAATTGCATCTTGAATATCTTCTTCGGAAATATTTACTTTTCCATAAACATTAGAAATATAAAATGCTTCTAATAAGTTTGAGTAATTTCTTTGATTTACTCTTTTTTGAACATAGGGATTTGTATGATAACCCAAACGTGTTCCTTCTAAAGCGAGTAATGTTTCGTTTATCATATGATTCAGATAGAATCTCTTTGGATTCTTACTCATTTTTAAGGGTGAAAAACCTAATTCGAAACTCATTTTAAATTCATCGACGGTAATATTATAATTGCCAATGGTTGCTACTATGGGATTCTTTGTAGTTAAAGGATTACTTTTTTGGTTGCATGAGAGTAAAAACAGAAATATCAATATAAGAATAAAAAAGTATAATGAACTTATTTGTAATCTAAATAAGTGTTTTTGTGGTTCCATAGAGAAATATTTACGCTCTATTTAATGACTGCAAATTTCCCTCGTTTTATTCCAACGCCTTTTGCTTCAACAACGAAGAAATACATGCCGAACGCAACTTCTGGCCCATCCTCAGATGTGAGATTCCACTCATGTCTTCCATATTCTTCAATTGAATTATGAATAATTTTTTTTACTAATTTTCCACTGGCAGTAAAAATGCTAATTTCACATTGAGGAGGTAAATTAACAAATTCAATTTTTCTGGCTGATCTGCCTCCAAAATCATAAATAGATTCAAAACTGCTGGCTACAACATAGGGGTCCGGTACCACATAAATATTTTTCATTTCTTCTTTCGCTTGTTCTCTAATCCATTCACCGCCTTCAACAGAAAATCTATATACATCATCTCTACTTGGATTTCTAGTGGTTCTAAATTTATAAATGTCACCTGGTGAGGGTGGAATAACAGCGTTTGTGGAATCAAAAGGGTTTTTAAAAAACCGAAGAGACCAAGAAAGGTTATAACTGGCATCTTCATCATTAGAAGGAAAAGTGATAATAACTCGCGTACTATCCCATAATTGGCCAATTATTTCAGGATTGTTTTCCAGAGTTGTATGATGTACATCATAATGAAACTGCACTTTCATTTGCTGGGGGTTATTCGAATCAGTCACATTCCACGTTGTAAAATTTAATGGATAGATAGGAATCAAGGGAGGATAAGGGCTAATGGACGTATCAACGCCCACATAATCTTCTATTCTTATTTCAAAATCAAAGGGAAGAGGTTCATAATTAACAGGTAATTCTATTCTATCAACTCTTAAATTAGAATTTGAATCATTTTGCCATTTTTTCCATTCATGCGTTGTTCGTCCTCTATTGTTCCAAGTAATAATATCTATTCCCTTGGATCGATCATTCCAAGCACTAGGCAGAGGCCAACTGAAATCAAAATGTAACCCTTGATATAAATTTCGCTCAAGAACTGGGAGAGAAGTACTTAAGAAAGATCTGTAGTCTTCTTCATAAAAATCAAAAAGCGTATCACCAGTTGTTATGTTTATACATGTTATTCCATTAATTGTACCAAATTCAAACGGGCTATATAAATCTTCTAACCATCCATTATCGGAAAATGTAATTTCATATTCGTTGCCAAGCTTTACATTATTTCGATTATAAACCTGTATGTTATTGATTACACCTCTAGCAAAACCTGATACATGCTCAACGTGCGAAGAATCAACATGTGGATCAGTATATCCTGCTGAAGTTTCTACAGGTATAACAACAGCTGTATTTCGATCCCTATAAACAACTTCTCCTAAGGGATTGACTGTAATGTTAAATGGGGATTCACTAGGCATAGCCTGCATTGGATAATATTCAGACACCAGACCACGATCATAGAAATCATAATCATTTCCAGCATCAATAGATGTCACAGCATAATAATATAATCTTCCATTGTCAACTAACGTATCAATATATGAATGCTTAAGACCACTATCTTTGCCCATATCGTAATGTACACCTAAAGAGGGAAAAGGGACAGGATGGGGTCCTTTTAGACCATCTGGTTTGTCATAAATAGCTAGAGGTTTTAAAAGTATAACATTTCCAAAGGCATCAGAAATCGTTTTAATATCCAAAAATTTTGGATTTGTACTTTTATAAACTCTATATCCTTCAAAATCATATCCGAAATATGGATCTTTAGAAAATTCAGCTTCAGTATCCCAGTATAAAACAACTTTCTTGTCGAAAGCAGTGGAAATTAGAGTTGGGCGGATTGGTGGTGTTAGGAAACGATAATTGTTATTGTATATTTTCTGCATTGTTGATTTATTTCTAACGATATCATCGTTGTCTTCACCCATTAGCAAAGCAATAGTAAATCGTTTCCATTCATCTTTTCCAAGTTTGATATTTCGTGCTCCAAATGTAAAAGCTATGTTGTCATCTGTTTCCTCAATGTCTATACCTTCCTGGTTCAAATACCTTACCCAAAACAAATTGTCACTCTTTAAATCTTTGTTCGATTCATATACATATACATGTTTTAATCCCGCCTGATCTTGTTCATCGATATCAGTTCGATCAAAATCTGGTTCACCATCATCCATTATAGCATTGCATTCTGTTCCATTTGGGTCCGGACCTGTCCAACCATATTCACTTGGTCCTATGCCATCAGATCCAACATCATTTCTTTCAGGTTCATAATCTAATCGATCATTTTCATTAATATCTTCTCCCAGGTCCAAGGCACCATTCAAGTTTGCATCTTCGGTATCCCATTGTCCATTACTTTCTGTACCATCTTCATCAGGCGCAACATATAATGAGTCTTCCGGACCAATTCTATCTAAACCAACATCAGCATAAGGAAACCAATCTCCATCATTGTCAATTCCATCCGCCATTGATTCATCTATAAGTCCATCTGCATCGTCATCAATATTATTATATGCAACACCTGGACTTTCAAGAAACCCGAATCCAAAAACACCAATTTTTTGATATGTATCAAGTTGTTCAGGAAAAGCATGCCATTGATACATGATGTCAAATTCTAAACGTCCGCCTTCTCCTTCATGGTCGTAAGTAGCAACAATATAATCAGCTCGATTATAATTTCCTTGTCCTCCGATGTTTGCATCAGCAAATGTCCCCGCAATCAACCTAGGTTGGTCATAATCACTATAGTTATGGATTTTATAAACAGATACTAGCAAATCTTCTGCTAATGGATGAAACCAAGCATAAGTGCGTGCTTCAATTTCCAAACCAGCTCCCAAGATACCGCCATCTGTCCAAGATGTTGTATTAGGAGTTCCGTCTTCATTTTTCATGGGCCAATATTTTTCAGTTTTATAATCATTCCAATGGTCGTTTTCGTGATCATCCATCATATAATAAGATTCCTGGTCAGCTATAGTTTTAGCGCCATATTCACCATTCCATAAACCAGCACGAAGTCCTGCGTTAATTGTTCGTGGGGGGCGGCCAAAGTATGGTCTGGTATCTCCAGCATAGGTTCCACCTGGCCAATATTCAGGCCAGGTACGTTGATCTGTACTAAGGGCCAGGCTCTTTATAATACTTTCTGGAGGATCAAGATGATAGTCTAATTGGCCGTTAAAGTTTAAATCTTCAGCAGGAGTTAACTCACCATCATTATTTACATCTTCATTAATTCCCCAAATAAAACCGTTGATTCCATCATTATAAAATCCCGGTACTGGTGCCCATATTTGCTGGTGTGTCCGATCTGACGATAATTGAGCTACTGAGTGCTGACTTATATGAGGTAAATATGCATCACTCAAAATAGGAAATTGTTCACCGTCCCACTGTTCAGGTACAACTTGTCCTTCAAATTGAGACATGTCGGTAACGAGAGTTCCGATATAGAAATTAAAATAAACGCCATATGTTAATCCTTCGCTACCCGGCCATTTCATACTTTCATTAGGTTCTACGTTAGAATCAGTAATATTGCCAATATTCCAAACAGGAGAGTAAATAAGGTTTCGGTTAAAAATTCCACGTGCCCAATACCTTGCCCAATGCATTGGGTGTGTATCATATTGAGTGTCATCCAATCCTTGGGCATATATTGAACTTGAAAAAGTAAAAATCAATACAAATGGTAAACAAAACACATGTTTAAAATGAATAAATTGGAGTTTATTCTTAATCAATTTGAACTAATTCCTATGGTTAGTCGACTAACAGAAGATAGTATTGTCCAATCAGACCATGCGTAATCAACAGTGAGGTTCATTGAATGAAAAATTCTATATTTTAATCCTCCTCCTAATGTAAGACCATCAGCAGCATAATCCGCACCAAGAGAATGATAACCTGCACGTAAATAATATGCTTTCATTAATTTTACTTCTATTCCTATATCTACAGTTTCTACATTATTGCTGGGATGATTGAAATTTAATGATGATTGTATAGAATTCTTTTTACCCAGTTCAAGTTCATAGGCTAATCCAAAGCGAAATAACACTGGTAAAGGATATTTTTCTGTTTTTAATTGAATTGGTACATTATTTATATTAAAATAATCATCGGTTCGACCATCAACGTCCATACTTCTGGTCAAATCTCGGCCATCTAATTTGAATTCTGGTCCTAAATTGTTTATTGTACCGGCAAGACGGAGCCCTTTTATTGGTGTATTGAATAATATCGAAACATCTGACACAATCGTAGATCCTGATTCATGCCAAATCCGTTGACTAAAATATTTTGCCCCTAAACCTACTGAAACATTTGGTGTTATAAAATATGCCCAATATAGACCCACACATAAATCCATTGCTGAATAATATTCACCAGTTCCTTCAGGTCTAAAAACAGTACGTACGGGATTTTCACCATAGTCAAGAGCAGCAAGATGAAGACCTAATGTTGATCGAGATGATCGAACCGGAATAACTAAATCCACAACATTAAAGTAAGTATCAACAAACCAGTTTGTTTTGGTGATTTGAAGAGACAGTTTTTTAATTTTTGTAATTCCTGCGGGATTCCAATATAATGCTGATGGGTCTTCTGCAATTGCCACAAAAGCACCACCCATTGCTTCAGCTCTAGCTCCTACTCCGATTTCCAACATAGCCCCGGCAGTAGATCCTCTTCTTGTAACGTCTGTTTCATAAGCAATATCTTCAGGATCCACTTGAGCATTTACAATGTTGATTAAACTTGCAGCAGTTAAATAAAATAATAATATATTTCTACTCATGTAACACATTGTAATGAACTTCAAAATTGTATCATAATTCCAAGTTGAATTAATCGAGGTCGTGAATAGTCGGTAGGATTATAATTTGCTTCATTAAGGCTGAATTCACCAATTTGTATAATTCGATTATCTCTTCTACGGTCTATCTCAGGCAGATAAGCATTAGGACCAGCCCGACCAGTTATACTTCGCACATTATTTTCATTTAAATGATTAAACACATTAAATATGTTTACTATAAAACTGCTTTTGTAGCCAAATAATCTAATTGATCTAACTAATTTCATATCTACTCCCCAACGCACTGGCTTGCGTCCTGCATTATCCCATTCTCCTCCAGGCAAGGAAATTGATGGATCCAATGTTGAAGGTGTATAAGGCAAACCAGAACCCAATTGACTCACTAAACTTATATTCCAATTTTTATCAGGAGTAAAAGATAATGTGACATTCAAAGAATGACGTTGGTCCCAGTTTAAATAATTTATTTTTCTAACAGCAATTGTATATGAACCCATTCCAGGACCTGATAAAACACTAATGTTTCTCAACATTTCAGGACTAGAGGAACTTCCTCTGGCTAACATATAAGTGTAATCAATTCCTGCGTTTAACTTGTTATCTAAAGAAATATAATTAAATGATAAGGTAACACCGGAAGAATTTCCATATTCTTTATTTATATATCGATAAAATGTTGTCGAATTGCTCAATGTTAAAATTTCTATACCTAATAAATCTTTAATATCCTTGTGGTATACTGCTAATTCCATAGCAAGGTTGCTTGTTAACTCTTGTTGATAACCTACTTCATATTGGACGGTACTTTCTGGTATCAAGTTTGGATTCCCAATTCTAGATCCCATGATGCTAAATTGATTATAATGAGATAAAACAGGATTTTGATACATTTTTTCATAACTTGGAATCTGGAAAAAATGTCCATAAGAGAGTCGTAATGCTCCAGTTGTTGATATGGGAAAAGATAATCCAAAACGGGGACTGAATTTGTATTTACTTTTTGCTTGTTCGTAATATTGATCAGCACCAACAAATTCAGGAAAAACAATCGAATAGTCTGGTGCCCATCGATCATTTGGTTTAAAATAATCCAATCTTACACCAGCATTTAATATAATTTTTCCAAGTTCCAGCGATGTTTGGGCAAAACCGGATGCTTCCATAGGTTTTCGTGTATAATCTATATAAAATAGATGATCAGCTGCACTATCAGGATGTGTTGAGCGCAGACGGATAGTACCAAATTCATAATTTTCTGTAGAATCCCGAAACGTTTCATATGGAATTTCAAAATCAAAAATTTCTGATCTTGACCATGGAAATTGCATTGTTTCATAACCTAATATTTCACGCATGGGGGAATTTTGATAGTGTAATGAATATGACTTCGCTTCAAAGCCACTTCTTATTTGGATAATATTATTTATTTGCCAGGTAATGTCTCCATTGACTAATTGAATAAGTTGTTCATCTGATCTTCTATTCCAACTGCTGATACCACCATAATCATAACCAGTTAATTTTCCTGGATCCCATGCATTGACTGCTGTTGTTTGATAACGAGGATCATCTGAATTTTCAAATGTATAACTCTGAGATGATGATCTTTGAAATGAATACCTTAAATTATAAAATAAGTTTTCGTATAGACTATGAGTCATAACAAGCATATAAGATGTACTTTGATTTGCCCATGATGAATTTCCATCAGGACAAAATCTCCATGATGAACTGTATCCTTTTCCGTAGGAATCGCTAAAAAAAGAATTAAGAGATAAGGTTAATTTAGGAAATGGCTGATAAACAAGTTTAAAGTTCATATTCATCATTTTTTCCCAATCCATAGGAATTATTTCCCCATCACCGGTATGAAGTGAATCAGGTAAAGGTATTACTAAAGGATCTTTTGGATCAAAAGTAGCTGAATACCATTCCCTATAAACTTCTATTTCCCAACCGTCTTCAGGCATATATCTTCGTTCACCATTTAGCCATCCATTTGAGTCAACAAGACGGCCGTTTAAGAAAAATCCTAACTTACCGAATTTCTCCAAATTGAAGAGTGGTCCTGAAAATGAAACCTTCATTTCTTTATCTGATGTGGGATGATAAGTATCAAGTGCTATATACTGTGGATTTTTTGGAGAATAAAAACCACCGAGTAATTGTTCAATAGAACCTGTATAAATGGAACCAGGCATTTTAGTAACAACATTCACTACACCTGATTGAGCAGAACCATATTCTGCATTGAATGTACCAGTAATAACTTGGAGCTCTTCGATAAAATTATTTTCAATTTCAACCATAGAGCCACCAGATTGACTGTATGTATCTGTTACTGGTACGCCATCTATCATATAAGCTATTTCACGCGATCGGCCACCTCTAATATGCAAATTCCCTCCTGCATCAGAAACAACCCCAGCTTGCAACTGTATGATATCATCAATAGTGGAAACAGGTAAATTTTCGATTTCCTCCCTGTTAATATATGAAGCTGTATTAGTTCGATCAATTTCTACGTTTTTTCGTTTTGCTACAACATTTACTTCCTCGCCTTCAATCACTGTTTCACTTAATTTTATTGATAATCTGGATGTGCGATCTACTGATACATTTACATCTGAAATATTATATTTTTTATATCCTATCATTGTAGCAGATACTGAATAAGTTCCCGGTGGTATATTAATAATCATAAAACTTCCGTCAAGTCCCGTTGCAGCTCCCATCTCTGTTCCTGAAATAATTACATTAACACCAGCAAGTGGTTTTCCGGTTTTAACATCCAAAATTAAACCGCCAATTTTTCCAGTAGAACCGGCAAATAAAAAACCTGACAAAATTATTAGTGTCATAGTTTGTTTTATATTTGTTGGCATGATATTACTTTACCTTCATTTCCGCATTTTGTAGTGCTTTTTTATCTGAAGCAATTTTCATTGCATCATTTATTACACGATAATTTATAACAAAATTATATCTTTTTTTTAAGTCAGCCTCTAATAATTGACGGAACTCGTTTTCCGTATCTAGATGTAGTCGCCTTAATTCAAAACGAGATAATTGTTTTAAATCCTCATCAGACATTAATGAAATTTTTTCATCCGCTTTTATTTCTATTTCATGATGAAAAAGCTCATTTCTTAAAAGTGTATTATATATATTTTGGAGTTCATTATGCACATCAGTTTCTTTGTGAATATTTAATTCACGTGCATGCAATGAAAAAAGTATTTCTTGTGCAATCGCATCAACACGAAGTCTAAAATCATGCTCATCCATAGGTCGTTTCTTTTTATCTTCATATATATCTTTTACAAATAGTGTATCATCTAGATACGTAGCCACTGGTTCAATGAGTAATGTAATTGGCAAATTTTTATATTCAAATGGTTTTCCAATTTTAGTACCCATTGATTGATTTGAAATTATGTCTATTATTTTAGAATTTTCATTATAAGAATAAATTGAAGTAATCGTATTGAATCTTGATTTAGCTTTTTCTTTTATATTATGTCGTCTTGTTCTGTAAAGTGTTTGCCAAATTTTATTTCTTATTTCTTCAAAATTTGGAGCCGATACTTTTCGATTTTCACCTTTAAATAATATGTAATATCCAGCTACTCCTAGAAATGGTTTAGAATACGTGAAATCATTTAAAGTATCCAGTACACTACGAATTATTTCATCACCAATAGATTCTTTTATAAGGAAACCTAAATCTCCACCTTTTTTATTCGACGCCATATCTTGAGAATATTTCTTCGCAGCATCATTAAACGATAATCCATTCTGAAGTAGATCGTAAATAAAATTGATGGAATCTCTTTGTGCCTTTTTGAATTCTTGTTCCGAATTTTCGAAAACCAGTCGAAGTATGTATTTCATGTTATACTGTGGGCTATATTCTGAGTAAAATCGCTCAATAAGACTATCTGTAATTACAGCATTTATAATTTCCTTTCTCATATATTTATAGTACAAAACTTTGTTTTGACTATGAGTTAATTTTTGTAAAAAATTTGAACTACTGTCTAATCTTGTATCTTTAGCATTATACAATGCAATTTTCTCAATTGCTTTATTTGATACAATCTCTAAATAATTTTCTTTAGTTGGTAATACATCAGGCTTATGTTTTGTACTTAATAAGTAATGGTCAATGTATTCACTAATTTCAACTTCACCACCATCGAATGTAGCAAGTACCAGTTCACTTTCTTTTTCTTTTGAACAATTTGATACTACGAAAATGAGTACTATTAAATAGATCGGTCTTAACAAATTTAATTTGTGTATCATTTGTGAATTGTTATAATAAAATTTTGATCTATAACAAAACGGGTTTGTCAATTGACAAACCCATTTTATTATTGTCTTATAGGAAACCCTTTTGTTTACTTAAGTAAAACCATTGATTTTGTGATTAAACCAGAGTTTGTTTTCAAGGAATAAAAATATATTCCACTGGAAACTTGATTGCCATTTTGATCCAAACCATTCCATTGTACACTATGGTTTCCGGCAGGTTGATAACCCTCAACCAGAGTATAAACCTTCTGTCCAATTATATTGTAAACAGAAAGATTTATATTTCCATTATTTGGAATTGTAAATGAGATGTTTGTTTCTGGATTAAAGGGATTTGGGTAATTGTCATCCAGCGCGAATTGTCCTGGTAAAGTTGAAATGTCATTATCTACACCAAGTACAACTACTTCAGCTCGTGGAGACATATCTGTTCCCCAATCATCAATTGGTGTTTCAATAAAGCCAGCAACAGCAATTGTTGAATAGTCATCTAAATCAGTAAAACCCATTGCGGACCAATAATTACGAAGTGTACGCAATGACATACCGACTTCGAGGAAATCATCACCCCAGCTGCTGGCAAACCAATCGGGAAAGCCGTCAATTAAGTCAGCTTCACCATCACCGTCTACATCAAGATCAGAACTATTATTCAATAGCGAACCATCAAATGATAAAGCAGTTTCTAGTGTTGGATTTGTGATATCATAGTTATAGATCTCATAATCATCACCGTCGTCTGTTTGACCATCATAAGCATGATAATCTGCAGCCCAGTAACTTATGTATTTGTATTCTGTACTATCAGCATCAGCATGCCATTGAGTATCTGTTCCCCACTCGACCATAAACTCCGTACCAATTGCATCTGTATTCGTTTGACCTTGGCTTGCTAAATAGCCTACGGGTGTATAGTGACCTTCATAATAGTGACTATTCCAGCCAGTTGTTACATCATTATCAACATCAATAAGTAAATGATAATAACCCCTGTTTCTATACTCACCCTGATCATTCACATAAGCCATATTCGGCCATGCAGGGCCTCCGTGAAATTCTAGATACCAATATAAAACATCTTCGCCTTCGTCCACGAATGCTTTTACTTCAGCAATGTCAACAATATCTGTAACAAGTGCACCTATTTCATCGGGATATGCGCCGGCCAAATTATCGACAGCAGTAGCTAATACAGCTTGATCTGCCCAGTCACTGTCGTCTCCGTCAAATGACATACTATTTGGACGTACTGGCTGACCATTGATTGTGAATGAACCTCGTGGAGACATATCTGTTCCCCAATCATCAATTGGTGTTTCAATAAAGCCAGCAAAAGCTATTTCATCACCATCATTAAAATAATCAAGGCCTAAATCAGCATAGTACTTTTTAAGCGGTGCGATTTCAACAGCGAATTCGATGAAACTGTGACCCCAGCCATGTCCGTTCCAGAAATGGCGTGAATCCGCAGCAAGTGCTTCACTATCAGTAGAACCAATTTGTAAGGCACCTTCCCACATCATGGATGTTGCGACATCTGTATCTTCAACACTCATATCATAGATTTCATAATCATCACCGTCGTCAGTTTGCCCATCATAACCACTGTAGTCAGCCGACCAATAACTAAAATAGTCAATTGGTGTGCTATCTGGATCAGCATGATATTGAGAACTTGCTCCCCATTCGAGCATGATTTCTGTACCAATTGCTTCCGTGTCAGTTTGCCCTTGACTTGCTAAATAACCTACCGGTGTATAGTGCCCTTCGTAATAGTGGCTGTTCCAGCCAGTAGTTGCATCATTATCAACATCAAAAAGTATATGATAGTAACCTCTGTGTTTATACTCACCCTGATCATTCACATAAGCCGTATTCGGCCATGCCGGCCCACCATGAAACTCGAGGTAAGTATAGAGAACATTTCCTACAACAGTTGCTTTAACTTCAGCAAGATCCACTCTATCAGAAACAAGAGCTCCTACTTCGTCAGGGTATGCTCCAGCAAGGTTGTCAATTACAGTAACTCCACTTATATTAGCCCAGTCAGTACTATCGCCATCCATAACCAATTGTGCACTAAGCGTAGTAAGACCAAACCACATTATCGATGAAACTAATACTAATTTTAACAATTTCATCATTTTAGACTCCTTCCCTTTGTTTTTTGTTTTACAGGCTAATACTATATTTATGATCAGAATTGATATTTTTAAATGTAAACGACATTCTGACTTATAGTAAATCGTCCTGTCTACTTTAAAGTTTATTGATAATTATATTAGGTATCAAGCTAATAATTAATTATAAAATATTTCCTATATTTTCCCAATCCTTTTAATGCGATAACAAATATTCATTTTCAATTATTGCAAGATTCCTATGTGCAATTATCTATTTATGATTTGAAAGGAAATCACATTAAAACGCTTTTGGACTCTCCACAGGTTAGAGGATATAAAACACTCACATGGAATGGTAAAAATGAGAATGGGGAATTAATACCAGCCGGGGTTTATTTTTACTCTGTTTCTTCTGGAAATATTACAGACAGTAGGAAAATAATTTATTTAAAATAACATAATGATTATTTAGTGTTATTTCATTTTTTCTCTTTTTTTACATGAGAAATCAGCTGTCTTTTACCTCTTTTCTTAAAACTCCTAATTATTTCTTCTGCTTTTCCAAAGGGGACTGTTACAAAGGAAAAATTGTCTAATACCTGTACATCATTTATTTCTTTTGGACGAATCGATACTTTTTTTGATATGAGATTTACTAATTTTTTTGGGTTAATTCTATCTTTCTTACCAATAGCAACAAATAATCTGGTCTTCCCTTCCATATCCACAGATTTTCTTTTTTTAATCGATTCGTTCAATTCACCATAGTTTTTAGGATTCAAATCGCCTTCAAAACAATAGTTCAAAATAGCAGCTAATATTTCAGTTGGATGGTTATTCTCTTGTAGCTTTTTGGCCCAATTATAATAATCTGAATTAACATTTTTACCCATCATAGATAGAATATCATCATCAATTTTTATTTTCTTTGCTTTAATAATATCTTCCACTTTTGGTACAGTTGATCTTTTTATATCTGTTTTTGCTTTCCGCTGAATAAACATTAATCTCTTATATTCGCTTGGAGTAATAAACGTAATTGCAGTTCCTTCATTTCCCGCTCGACCTGTTCGGCCGATTCGATGAACATAGGCCTCTGAATCACCTGGGAGTGAATAATTGATTACATGTGTAAGGTTATTAACATCGATTCCTCTCGCTGCTACATCTGTTGCTATAAGTGTATTGATTTTTTGTTTCCTGAAATTATTCAAAGTTCGTTCACGTTGACTTTGAGTAATATCGCCATGAATCGCTTCTGCTCCATATCCTCTATTTATGAGGTGTGATAAAACAGAATCAACATCCTTTTTTGTTCTACAAAATACTAGACCATAAAAATTATCTTCAATGTCAATGATTCTACAAAGTGCTTCGAATTTATCCGATGCTTTTACTTCAAAATAAATCTGCTCTGTCAGATTAGTTGTCAGTTGTTTTTTATGAGCTTTAATTAGCTCATACCCTTCCATGTATCTGTGAGCAAGTTCTTGGATTTTTCTTGGCATCGTCGCAGAGAATAATAACGTTTTTTTATCTGGATTAGTGTACTTGAATATTTCTTCCATATCATCGATAAAACCCATATTCAGCATTTCATCCGCCTCATCTAAAATCAAGTGGTCAATTTCACCAAGTTTTAGTGATTTTCTTTTAAGATGATCTATCACTCTACCCGGAGATCCTACTACAATATGTACACCTTTTTTTAATCTGCGAAGCTGTTGATCGATGGATTGTCCTCCATAAATAGGAACTGTTTTAATACCCTTATTTCCCTTTAGAGAGTTTATTTCTTCTGATACTTGAATAGCTAATTCTCGAGTTGGGACCAAGATTAAAGCTTGTACACTTTTGGTCTCCGCATTGATCATATCGATAAGAGGAAGTCCAAATGCAGCTGTTTTCCCTGTGCCAGTTTGTGCCTGTGCAATGATATTCTTATCATTTTTCAACATTACCGGAATCGTCATAAACTGAATTTCGGTTGGTTCTTCAAACCCTTTATTATTGATTGCCTCTATAATGTCATTTGAAAGCCCGAGGTCTTTGAAAGACTTTTTAGTTTTACTTGTCATTTAATTTCTTTATCTAATTATGATTAATTGTTGACATAATGAAAGATGATATCAGTTTCTAAACGAATTTTATAATGAATTGATGCAAACCAAATTTACACAAAATAAACTAGTTTTTTCAGAATGTACTCTGCCTTAAACCCGAATATTAATATTCTGCTATTTATAGAAATTTATTTGTGGCTTATTTTTTTATTAACGAATTATTTACCGGATGAAATTCATAAACCATCATACCATCAAAGATTGGTTTATTTTCTCTAAAATAATATTCCATAAAATCAACATTTACCGTTTCACCGAATTCTGATGACGCATGGACAATATTTTTTTGATCAATAAGCATACCTTCGTGGGCAATGATCAGTCCCATTTTCATCCACCCTTTTTTAATAAACGCCACACCGCTCACTTCGGGAAGTGATTTCAACAAGCCCTCTGTAATCCATTCGCTGGATATATAACTGACAGTTGTTTTTTTCTCCCAGTTTAAATCAAGGAACTCACTGCCGTCTGCCTTGCGGTTCAAGGTGATATCCACATGCTTCAATTTTTCTGTTAATTCTTTAGTAATATTAACCGTATACAGATTTTCCTGGATGCGATCAGACGTATAATGCCACCGTGTTTTGTAAGACGGCTTTCCATCTTTATAATGGATATCAATCATTTTCTCTCGAGCTTCAACCCAAGATTTACTTTGAGAAAAAGCAAGACTCGTCAAAACATGAACAGTACAATCAGAAACATCCAGACGAATGATGGGATCAGGATCAGGATCCACTTCTTCGCCCAATTTAAAAATTTCATAAGGTTTTCCTACTTGCCATATAGCAAATGCTTTTAATCGATCATGAAAATCAGGAAAGTGATCATAAAACTGTGGTAGTATTGCTGAAACTTGTTTTTCAGTTAAGGTCCATGGCTTGGGCAGTGTATCGATCCAATTATTCTGCTTCGATAGCCCCATGAAGAGCACAAAACACAATGGCATGAGTAATAAATATTTTTTTATTTCCACCTCTCCCGCCACTCTAGATTAGGATTCTGCTCAATAATACCTACAGCTTCATAAGCAGCGGAATGAATACGCTGGCCCCAGTCAAAATAATTAGGTGCTTTCATTGTCCTGCTTGGATGAACTGCATTGGTCAGTAGTACAACAATAATATCATTATCCGGATCGATCCACATCGAAGTTCCGGTGAAACCGGTATGACCATATGTATTCTCTCCATGATACACTCCAAATGGATTAAAACCGCCGGGCTGATCCCAGCCAAGTAATTCACCATTATCTTGTAATGTTCGTGTAAAAAGCACCACTGTTTCTTCTTTGAAAACTCGTTTCCAGCCATATATGCCGCCATTCTTCAATGTTTGTCCAAACAACGCCAGATCACGAGCCGTGGAAAACAAACCAGCATGACCTGTGTTCCCTCCAAAATAACGTGCTTTTTCATCGTGGACTATACCATGGATCAGATTGCCATCTGGATCAATTTCAGTTGGAGCAATTCTGCGTAATGGATTCTCGGGATTAAAAACAGTTGTTTCTAACCCCAAGGGACCATAAACAAACTCATCTAAGTAATCATTTATAAATTTTCCACTTACTTTTTCAACGATCCGCCCTAGAATTAAAAAACCTACATCAGAATATTTGTGTTCGCTACCTGGTTCAGCAATTAATGCGGTCCTAAAAACATCTTCCCAACTGCTACCATCCAAATCATATCGTTTATCTGCTGGGAGTCCGGAGTGGTGAGTCAACAATTGATTGATTGAAACTGACTTTTTGGCTGCTGAAGTTCCAAATTCAGGTATGTAAGTCACTACATTATCATCGATACTCAATTTCTTTTGGTCTACCAGTTTCATAACAGCAGCTGTTGTAGCGACAACTTTTGTAAGTGAAGCTATATCAAAAATGTCTGAAGGCAGGACTGGCTGTTTCTTTGCATACGTGTGGAAACCAGCACCCTCATGAAAATAGATCTTACCATTCTTTGCTGCCAGCAATACTCCACCAGGGAATGCGGAATCCAAAACAGCAGCTTTCATGATTTGCCTTAATTGAGTCAATTCTGCATTTGCTTCATAAGGCATGGACCATTGCAGCATTTTGCCCGGTTTATATTTAGATGGTTCTATGTATAATGGTGACCGTTGCAATTCAATTCCATAACCGAGATTGGCGATGTCCGAAATGGTGATAGGTAATTTTCCAGTAATTGATTCTCTTCCTAAAATTGCTTTTGCAGATGCTGTTTGCATAACCTTATTTCCTTTATATGCACAGACATATACCGGTGCATTTGGAAAACCCTGAATCAAATATGGATTGCCAAAGCTTATCAAAACTAATCTCTTAACTTTTTTAATGAGATCATTCAAAAACCGAGTTTCTGCTTCAGGGAGTACAATGCGGTCTTTATGGGCATTAGGGTTGGCAAAAGTATTTATAATCACAGTATGACTGGTTGTAATTTGATTCAAGACGGATTGGAGATAATCCGTACTGTCAGATTCATCAATTTGAAAAGTCTTTATATTTTGTATAATTGTACTTTTTAAGTTTTTGGTCATCATTGATTCATCATGATTATTGGGATGGTCATACATATCAATGATTATTAATTCGCCATCCAATTTTTTCAGCGGTAATACATTCCCTTCATTCTTTACCAATGTAATAGCTTTACTGGCAATATTATCAGCAGACTTCTTGAATTCATTTTTGCCAAGATAAGTACGTGTATGATTCATTGCTATGAATCTGTTTTTATGAAGACCGACCTTTTCTTTCATTTTCAACATTTTCAAGGCAGATTCGTTTATTCTATTTTCAGTAATTATTCCTTGTCTTACTGCTCGTTCAACAACATCAATAGCATCGCTTACTTTTTGTGCTTGAATAATAAAATCGCAACCAGCATTGATGGCATGGATTAAGCCATAATCCTTGGAATAATTACGGGCTATAGCACCCATACCCATGGCATCCGTAACAACAACGCCTTTAAAACCCAGTTCATTTTTTAACACATCGGTAGTCCAAAATTTGGACAGCGTGGCCGGCAAGTCAGCATTGGGCTGCAAGTCCGGAGCATGTACATGAGCCACCATAATCGCATCCACACCGGCATCAATTGCTGTTTTGAATGGTTTAATCTCTACGTCCCATAAACGAGTGGAATCTGAAGGAATGCGGGCCAAACTGGTGTGGGAATCAGTTTCAGTGTCACCGTGACCGGGAAAATGTTTAATGGTGGCCAGCATGCCATGATCTTGGAGTCCAAGGATATATTCCACAGCATATTTGCCCACAAGATTTGGATCCTCGCCAAAAGAGCGAACGTTGATAATTGGATTGGCGGGATTATTATTGACATCCGTAACTGGTGAAAAATTCCAATGGATGCCCACTGACCTTGCTTCAATAGCAGAAATCCGTGCGGCTTCGTAAGCCAGAGAAGAATCACCAGTGGCGGCAATAGCCATGAGCGGCGGCAGGTCCGTCCCCGCTCTATAGCGTTGATTCAAGCCATACTCAATATCGGCATCTACTATAATAGGAACCTTGGATATGCGCTGCAATTCATTTAACATAGTCAATGAAGTTCCTGCATCGCCTGACCATAAATGGATCCCACCCACACCATCCGTTTCAATAAACTTTTTAAGTTCCTGCCAGCGGGGATCCTCAACATTCATGAATTTCATGTGCATGCCGTAGAGCATCATTTGCCCAATCTTTTCCCGGAGGGTAAGTGTATTTAAAGTTTGCTCCGCCCAAGATTTTTGGGATGAATACTGTCCCGGGTCGGTACAACCAACAGTGATAATCAGAAAAAGTAGTATTATAAAATTTTGTTTCTTCATGCAGCAGGAAAATTAACAGAACTTGAGGAATTAAATCTTTAACTTTATTACCTAAATGTCATTATCTCTTAAACAGCAAATTGGCCAAATGCTCATTTCCGGCTTCAAAGGGTTAGAGGTCAAACAAGACGCTCCCGTCGTTCGTGATATCATTGAATATAATTTAGGCGGAGTCATTTTGTACGATGAGGATGTTTCAAATCCTAAAGAACGGTGGCGTAATATTCAAACACCGGAACAAACAAAAATGCTCATTCAATCCCTGCAGGAAATAACTAAAGCAACATTGCTTATTGGCGTCGATCAGGAAGGAGGTAATGTTAACCGTTTAAAAGAAGAATATGGTTTTCCTCTTTGTCCTTCGTGGGGTGAAATCGGAACCTGCAATAATATAAACAAGACTGGAGAATTTGCAGAGTTGATTGCTGCAACTTTAAAAGATACTGGATTTAATTTGAATTTTGCTCCGGTTTTGGATGTGATTACCCACGGTGAATCATATGTCAGTAAATTGGATCGTTGTATTGGATCTGATCCAAATACCGTTTCTGATCATGCATCCATATTTATTACAGAACATGAAAAATATGGTTTAGCGACAATATGTAAACATTTTCCCGGACTCGGTAGTGCAGTAGCCGATACACACGAAGGATTTACTGATATTACAGATACATGGACGGAAAAAGAACTCGAGCCATATAAATTACTTTCCGATCATTATGATTTAACTTTGGTGATGGTTGGCCATTGTTTCCATAGCGGAATTGACTCGGACTGGCCGGCATCCATGTCTTATAAAACAGTCACTGAATTACTGCGAAAGGAAGTGGGTTTTGAAGGTGTGGTCATCTGTGATGATCCTATGATGGGTGCAATAATCAAAAATTTTTCTTTTGAAACTGCCATGGAAAAAATCATCAATGCGGGAGTTGATTTAATATGTTTTGGCAATAATCTTAACTTTGATAAAGATATTGTCCCTAGATCTGTGGAAACAATTTATCGATTAATCGAATCGGGTAAAATTGAAGAGAAAAGAATTGTGGATTCAAATGAACGCATACAATTATTAAAGGGTAAACTTCAATAATGCATAATATATTAATTGGGCTAGATGGTGGCGCCACAAAAGTAAGTGCTTGGCAAATTGAACAAACATTGAAAGGGTTTGTACTGGGTTCAATCCATTCAGAAAAAACATATTCGTCTTTTCCTCCTTTTAACCCGGAATTCACTCCTGTTGATATTCAAACCCAATTAGAGGAAATAAATTCGTCCATTGCCCTAACTGATTCTGAACAAAAACAAGGGCAGGCATTTATTCATGCATTTACTGATACAATTTCAGAGCTGAGTTCCGACGAAGAAATAATCATTGGTATTGGTATGCCCGGAATAAAAACTACCGACGGACGCGGGATTGCCGCCATGGCTAACGGTCCAAGAATCCCAAAATTTTGTGATGAATTGGAGAAAGCACTTTCTGAAAAAAGTATCAAATTGGCAAAACCAATTCACCATTTGGGCAGTGATGCAGATTATTGTGGATTAGGCGAAGAATATGCGGATACAGGGTTATTCAAATCTATCGAAAATGCCTATTACCTCGGTGGAGGAACCGGAGCCGCGGATGCATTAAAGCTGGAAGGAAATCTGGTTCCATTGGATGAAACTAAATCGTGGCTTTTAAAATCTTGGGAAATGAAAAATAATGACAATATACCATTAGAGCGTTATGCATCAGCCGGAGGAATTCAGTCCATTTACAGCACATATTCCGGCAAATCTATTTCATCTCTAAATCGAGACAAAATTTTTCCCAATATTATTTTAGATCTTGCAGACCAAGGAGATGAAGCAGCCACAGAAACATTTTCAGATATAAGCTTTAATTTGGCTGAACTTTTATTCGAGAGAATTGAAACAATATATTCTGGATGGGAAGGTCGTTTTGGTTTTGTTAATCCGAACCGAGAAACACCGTCATCTCAACATCCATTTATAGGTACAACATTGGATCGAATCATTATTGGACAACGATTGGGGACACTCCTTGAATCGTCAGAAGGGTTGGGCATTTTTTGGGAACCATTTGTTTACCATCTAACACAATTAATCAACGAATCATATCATATCAATTCAATAGCAAAATCAGCATATTTAAATAAAAAACAATTAAATCAAAATTTAATTCAAATTTCAACGCTCCGTGACGCTCCGGCTCTGGGGGCAGGGATTGATGCGGTGAGTGATGGTTTATGATT
>Ga0207989_1000240_pt1 | contig 31232 bp, 25 predicted proteins | sample ETNtaG_7_FD_185777 | JGI IMG/M metagenome (GOLD analysis project Ga0207989, IMG submission 185777) | Marine microbial and viral communities from oxygen minimum zone, Eastern Pacific Ocean - ETNP201406SV65 (SPAdes) (version 2) | ecosystem: Environmental > Aquatic > Marine > Oceanic ... | reverse complement strand
TTATTTCTTCATGGCTCCGGCCGCTGTGGAGGGGATCATTCAATTCTTCTGCTTTATATTGGCGAACGTCCCGCCTTAATGAGATACCTACTTCATCCAGCCCACCAATTTCTTGATTATAGCTGAAAGGGATATACCATTCAAAATGCTGATATGAGCGATCCAGTTCACTGGCTTTGGCTGTATTGCCAAAAGTGATATTATCCGCCAGTCCGTATTTCCCTTCGATGGCGATGGTTCCAAGTTTATTGATCTTTTTACTCACCCTCAATGCTGCAGTAACAATATCTAGGTCAAATTCTGTGAATGGATTATCAAAATAGCGTTGGGTATAGCTTACAAACCCTGTTGCCCACAAACGTCGTTGTAATGGATATGAAGCAAGAATGCGCTGTTCACGGTCTGTAAAATTGCATGATGCTGTTTGATCAGTAGAAATGTCCCTGTCCACATAATGGCGGATAAAATAACTATCCAAATGACGAATAGAATATTCCAATTTTCGATACGAACCCCAACGGTAGATTGCCTTCAGATTTCCGCTCCAATAGCGGCGGTTCTCATTCTGTGAATAATTAGACACATTACCTTTGGCATAAAAATGGATTTGCTTTTTTCTGTCTTTTAACTGGATCTTTTGCAATCCACTGAACGAAAAGCGTGCATAATGAGAATCGAATGTGTCTTCTCCGCCCATAATGGTATGATCTAATGCAGCATCCTTTTTTTCTACAGCAGATAAACGTAATACATTATTGTCATAGCCATTGGTCAACCCCACTGTCCATTTGATGGGTGAATTCAGATAATTCATCCAATTCTGACCACAGAGGAGAGAAAACAAAAATATGATAAGTAATTTCATTTGTATTCTTGAAAGCGCGTCAGGACGCTTCTATCCTTTTCCACTAATTCGATGGAAATGACCTGTTTCCCTTTGAGGATCTCAATTTCACAAGTGCGCCATTTCCCGGGGACTTTATCTACCAATTCTTGGATGGTGGCTGCAGAAGACTGTTCGGTGGAAATAAAATACGTTCCCAGCACTTTACTCCCACTTTTGACACGAATACGATACGTTTCTTCATCACCCATTTGCGGATCAAATATCAATCTAGATAAAATGCGCAGCGTTTTGGGTCCATTCATTTCCACTTGTAGTGGCCGTCCATTCGTCAACTCATAATAGGATACTTCCTTCCCTTCAACAATTACTTTTCTATTGGACTGAAACACCATAGGGTGTAGTTCCCGTTTCCCTTTGGACGCCGTTTCAAAGTCCTTTTTAATAACACGAAGGAGAATAGGATATTTTTGGCTTTTGTCAGATAAAATTCTCAATGTATGGTCGCCATTCCCCACATTGAAATAATATTCACCGGAATAGGTATAATAATGATTTGGATGCTGAACTGAACGAATGGATCGTTGCAATTTATAACGATGATGGATCTGTAAAGGTTCTTCATCATCAATCTTAACAGAATATGAAAACGACTGGCTTTTTTTTGTTTTTTTCGGAGCTGGATACCGAGAAATGAGTTTTATCCTAGCCGGACCATGGACCTGGTACACAATCTCTTCGTCATCCAATACGGTATAGATTCGGCGCTTTCCGGCAATTTTCAAGATCTCTTTTTCTTCCCCTCCTGCAGTGGGTTTCAGCAATTCAGCGGAAAGGAAAGAAGAGATCAAGAGTGTGATTATTGTAATTCTATAAAACACTATCCGGCTCATGCTCCATCATCCGTTGTTTAATTTGTTGGTGACTTTTCCAACCCACGCCAAAAACTATACCGGCTACGACTACCAGGCATAGCATCGTAATAGTCAAATCATATTTCTCAATTGCATACAAGGATCCTTTACCTATCTCTGGAATGGGGATCGGGGCAAAGGCCATGCCCAATAACTCGGTCAATTTTTGGATATTCAATACATGGATCAGCGGCATATTCTTCTTGATATATTTGACCACCGTTCCTTCGATACCACCTTTACGTGAGATAGGCTCAATGTCATTTCGATATACCACTCCCGGGGGCAATAATTTCAAATTAAAACTAGTGCCCAAGCTAGCAACACCACCTCCAACATTCACTACAGCTTTATATTTCACATTGCTAAAATGGTCTATTCGTTGCTGAATATTGTTTTTTAAACCTTTTCCTATAATAATGGGGAGTTCATGTTTTGCAATGTTATTTCGAATCAATTCCCTTCCTTTAGGGCTCAATAGGCGCCCCTGGTCATTTCGTCCACCGATGGATGCAGCAATGGATCGTGTAGAAATGAATCCATTTTCAAATAATAATTTTTCCATATCCAACCATGTCATTTCCGGATCATTGGCTCCCCACTGTGAAGCACCGATGGATGTAATGATTACCGGATGAATATTCATTGCGTTGCAAGCAATGAGCATGGCCATATTGGCCCCGGGCATGGAACCGGTGAGCATCACTGCTATTGTATCACCTGACTGTAATCCGGCTTGATTCAAAAGTTCTACCATGGCAGCAGCGAAATTCGGGTCCAGAGTCGTCAGCTTGGCATCGAGGTCACCTTCATCTGTCGTCGTGAGGCTGAATTGGGATCCCACTAGACCAGTTTCATTAGGATCATTTTCAATATCTACAAACACCCCTTTTTCTAAACGGACTTCTTTTAAAAGATGCATGGCTCCTGCCATTTGTTCGGCCGCTTTTACTTTAGTTTCATATGTCTCTGAAATAATCTCAACACGTGAAAAAAATGCTATTGCAAATACGATAACGGATACTAAAGCCATGATGACCAATGACGAAGTTTTTTGAATTACTGGTATAAATGGTTTGGTGTATAGCTGTTCAGACATCCAGCTGCCCCCCGGATAACAGCATAACCAACAGTTTCACCAATACTGCTGTAACTAACACCACGGAAATGGTCCGCACAACCCCCTGCCGATCCATCCAGCTGGCAATGAGTCCGGGAATGATATTTCCGATGACGGCGTATGAAAAATTGTCCACCGGTGAGAAAAACAAATTTCGTGACATATAACCGATCATAAAGCCCAGCAGCAATGTCAGGACTAATCGGCGTTTGCCGTAAATGAACATGAAATTGCTTAAGAATTTGACGATGCCAATGACGATGACTGCCGCCAGAAAAGTCATCAATACTTGGTCAGGCTGGTGTAGATATAGAGCAATATAACCGGGAACGATGACACCTCCGGCAGTAACGCCTAATGTTTCAGACAGGATTAAACTGAAGGCAATCCCCAGACCGATAGTAATCTCAACCATTTGCACGATACTCCATCAATTTATCGATCAACTCCTGTCCAAAGCCTACTTGATTGCCCATGGCAAATAAGAGAGAATCTTTGGGTAGTGATTCAAATTTTTTAATTGTTTTACCCATTGATTCTGTTTCTTCAATTACTTCGGAACTTGTTTTAGGTGAATGATATTCAACATGCTTGACCATTGAATCCATTTTTTGCCCACGCACAATGCTACGATCCGGTTTTATATCTTCAAAGATCAGTTGTAATAATTGCCGAGTGCGACTACGCCGATCCTCACGCGAATTGAGATAGATACACGTTTCACCTTCCACGGGATAACGCCGCTCCACAAAATTCCAAATTTGGAGTGTGGACACAGGATCATTAGCTGCCATAGAATTCACAAATAAGATAGGGCCATTTCCGAAATCCAGTTTTTGAACAACCAAAGCTCCCAAATCCGGCTGAACATTTTTCATTCCTTCCAACGCAGTCTTTCTTTCCACTCCCGCTTCTGCACAAACGTCCAATGCCACAGCCACATTTTGGGGATGTTCCAGATACGTAAAATCTTTTAGGTCATTTTCTGATACTTGCGTCTCATTTGAAGCCAAAATATCTGTATTTCGTTGCTCTGCAACTTGAGAAATGGTTTCAACCATATCCGTGTCACCAACGATCATTTTTCCATTAAAAGGAATTGTGTTTGAGAGTGAAAGCCGAACATCATCTAACGTGGGACCCATTTCTTCCAAATGATCCGGACGAGCATTGGTAACAACACCAATATGGGACTTGACCATCTGCTGTTCGGATATCCATTGATATTGAGGTTGCACCGCCATGCATTCCATCACAACAGCGTCGGGTTTTTCCTGGGCAAAAAAACGCATCAAGCGGACCTGTTCACCGATAGATGCCGATCGCAACCGGTGGATGATCCGATCTTTGCCATGAGTGTCAATAACTCGAGGAGCTGTGCCGGTCGTCTTGGCAAATGTACGCAGTCCCCCGGCTCGTAGGCCGGCTGCGATCAAACGGGTTACGCTGGATTTACCCCGTGTGCCATTTACGTGTATCCTTAGTGGTATATTTGCTAGGCTGCGCTGGTGATGGTAGAATTCATAAAAACCAACTGCAAGCAGTATGAGTGTGATCCCACCCAGAATATAGATTGGTGTCAAAAGCATAAGCCATCATCCAAGGAGATCAATAATCCATAATGATCTGAACAATGCCGATCATATCCAAAATGTTTATGATCTCATCCTGGTTCATATCGGCTAAATAGGGATTTAATGTGGATGTATCCTGGTTCAGGATAAAATCCACCAGCATGAGCACATCCACAATATCCAAATCGCCATCCTGGTTCACATCACCACGCATACGGATGTCTGACCCACGGGTAGTGATCAAAATTGCTGTTTCATCTTCCAAAGGCATGGCTGCCGTAGGATATTGATTATTGAATGTGTATTGCAGCCCGCGCTGGGCTGTCACATCCTCTATACCCACAGTACAATAGGCGCCGTGAACCTGTCCCCAGCCGTAATTACCGGTTGAGGTATTGTTGAATGTATGATATTGGATCAGAATCTCCCCATCTCCTGTAGGAGTAAAATAATGCGCAGGATCGCGTAATATGACCTGGAATGTTTCCGGGCTGTTATTATCATAGGTTCGCATCCTGGACCACTGCACAATGAACTGGTGGCTTTCATCATCGTGATAGGTATACACACGACCCAGTGATTGAGTGGTCAGGTCGTCCCAAAATGCAGCGATCATTGGTGATGGACCACCCGGGCCAGGAATGGGATAATTCCTAAAGGATTCCATTTCCGTATCGCCCATGGCTATCCAGCCATTCGAACAGATCGTAATCTGGCTGTAGAGTTCACCGTACATACTGAACTGGAATGGGAGCATCAGAGTATAAACATCATCTCCGTTATTCCCAGAATCATTTATTGGGATATTGGTTCCCGTACCCCCGTAACGAGAATCTATTTCGATCCAATTGTAAAATGGTGCATTTGAATAGATCTGGTCTCCGCTGTCATAAATATAATAACCATGTTCATCCGGGCCTAATGGATCAATTTGGCTGATCGTGCCGATTTGCAGTGTAAACGGCCGCATGACCTCAAACCCATCGCCGCCAGCGATGGTCAAAAACAAATGGGCCATGGTTCCGGGAATGACCCCATCTTCAACCGACACTGTAAAATGTTCCACACTGTTGTTCATCTGCCCGGCAGATATGGTTCCCCATACGCTATTATCATCTGTGATTTCCAATGCAGGTAAATTGGAGTTTAATGTAGCCATCACGCTGGTGGCATTCACAGAACCGGTATTAGAAAGAGTAAATTGCAATTGGGCCGTTTCACCCGGATCCAATACACCATCTCCACCATCTAAAACTGAAACACTGACCACATTCAAAAAAGAACCTGCAGTGCTAAAATTCATGATCCCAACCCATGAATTATTATTATCATCTTCAAGTATAAACCGCAATTCAACATCTTGTCCTTCTATCACACTATTGTCTAGTTCTATCACAAATGGTTCAGAAGGTATCAGTGTCTCGTTTGAATCGATACTTCCATAGTTGATAGTATTGGATGTTACAGTAACATTATTGCTGTGTGCTTCCAGCATGCCATTGATACCGGTTATGTCCTCATTTCCATAGTTATGGATCGGTACAAACAATTCCACGATCTCACTGCTGTTGAATAATCCATCACCATTGCCATTGGATGGTGCAATGCCATCATCATCAACGATCACTTGATCGGCAAGAATATTGACATTGATTTCTGGGTCGGTTATCTGCACAGTACCCTGGTGAGGAATAAAATTCTTTTCTGTCACTGTAACTGACATATTACCTGATGCAAAAGAAGTGATAGGTAGTGTCACGTTCCCTGATGCATCTGAATATCCTGATTCAAATATTTCATCGCTCCCTTTAAGAATCGTGACATATACACCTTTTAAATCATTACCATCACTGTCCGCGACGTGCACATCGATAAAATTTGTTCCCCTTTCAATTGAATTATCGTATGTCACTAATAATGTCTGGGGAACGCCAGTCCACATCTGTAAAGCCGGGTCACCCATAAGATTATTCCAATGAGTAAAAGTATTGACAAAATTATTTGGGTTAGAAGGGTATGTTTGATACAAGTGTAATGCACCTCTTACCAAGGCAGCAGATGGTGTTTCCAAGTCATCGGCGAAGATGCCGTAATAGAAGCCCAAATCTACAGCGTTGTTGAACATTGTATGCGTACCAATTGTTGCTGTACCAATTGATGCAACACCTCCTTTTGGTTGTGAAGGAGTTCCCGCTCTAATGAATGTTTCACTTATGGATGTACCAGATGCAAATGAGCCTGTTCCGCATGTGATCACAGTAGCAACACACAGTTTAAAACCGTTGCTCAATCCGCTTACATGACCATTGTTGAAACCACTAATACCCCAATATCCACGATAATTAAAGAAGGTTAAACCATCGTTCAGGTTATTCACCATTTGATTGGGAAAAGAACCGCTGTATACAGTTCTCACATCATTGTAATCACCTAACTCTTCCAGGTAATGACGTATTACTTCCTTGGTAATGACACATGAGATTCCTGATGAAGATGGATCTCCCACCATGCAGGCACGAGTAAACCAATTCTCACCCATATAAGGATTGGTCTCATATTGTATGGTCTTGTTAACAATCGTCGCTAATTCTGTTGGACTGCTGAACGAAAGCCTACCCAGCAAGACTTCTGGAAACAGATCTGTACCATCCAACTGGCTGTAAGGAAAATCACCTTCACCATTATAACTGCTCCAGTTATCAAAGAATGTTGGAATGGAGTAGGATCCTGAAGCATCCCCAACTAAAGCTACATATTCAGGCGGATCATTCCAGGTTTGATATGCATTCTGAATATAATTCTTAATGGCAGATGCAGATGAACCGGTCGTATTGGTAGAGGTCACATTTACAACAAAACCTGATTTATGACGCCAGTTTACTAAATTATTTACAGTGGACATAATACCGGAAGAATTGCTGGGAAGGATATAGAGAATGGACGGCTTTTGATATTCTTCATCACTAATGAAACGGTCATAATTCACTACAATGGATCGATACAATTGTTCAAAAACCCGTGAACGCCTTGCGGGGCGGTGGGATTCATCCTCTATCGTCCCCGTTTCTACCAATTCGATCTCTGCTGAACGAATGACCTCTAACCTCTGTTGAAGAGGATGATATTGGAAAGGTGTAAATGAAACGGTTACTAGTTCCAAGTCACGGAATGTAGCTGGATCCGAGACAACTGCCAGTTTTTTAGGATAAGGTGTCACATCAGTATATGTACCTATGTTCCGTTTGAAACTTACCACTTCATCCGTTGTGACATTGTCCCATGTCTGCAAAGGAAGTATATTCACATCATCTACAAATTCAGATTCAACCACACGAACTTGAGCTTGGTACGTTTTACCTGGTTCAACTGCATAAAATGTAGTCATCACAGGTAGTTCAGGGTTTCCTACCAATGACGTCTTTCCTGCGCCATCTATCTTTGGTCGTTTAAAATATTGCCCATTGATCCCAACATCTTCCAATTCATATTCGGGAATATTGAAGTGTAAAACGTGATCTCCCTGTAGTTGAGATTTCAGCGCAAAACCTTGAACAACATCATTTTCTGCAGCTGCGTAGGTCATATTGATCAATCCGATCATGAGGGTCATTACGCGTAGATGCGATTGTATCATATTCGTTTCCTGTTCATTCATAATAAGAGAAATTTATCAAACCAGAACACTACCCAAGACTCACAGAATAACAGAGCCATTGTACTTACCACAAGATAAGGCGCAAAAGGTAATGGTCTATTGCGATCAAAACCATTGATTATTGAAATACTAATCCAAGCCAAAATTCCAAACAAAGCTGCTAAAAAAAGAGCAATCATCATAAACCACGGTCCCAGCCAGGCACCAAGAATCAAGCCCAATTGAATATCACCCCAACCCATACCCTGTCGTCGTGTGAAAAGATACGTTAAACCCATCATTGCTAATGGAATAAGCACTCCTGCAAAGGCTCCCCAAAAAACCATTTGCCATACAAGTAAGCCAGCAAAAACACTAATTACTATAATACATATACCTGTTATAATTAACGACAATGGTATCATCATTGTTTTATAATCAATCCAGGCTAAGGTAATCAATACTGAAGAAAACATGGCAGTCAGCCCCGCTTGTAAGGGTATAAAAATATAAAAACACACAGCCCAAACACATCCATTGATAATTTCAACAAGGGGATATTGCCAGGATATAGATTGCGTACAGGAAGCACATTTTCCCTGTTGAATTACAAAAGAAATGATAGGAATATTCCGAAACCAGGGAATCATAGCTTTACAATGGGGACAATGAGACCTTGGATGCCAGAGAGATTCTTCCCTGGGCATGCGGTAGATAAGCACATTAATAAAACTGCCTAAAATTGCACCCAGGATAAAAGTAGCTATGATGGGAATCCAAGCCATTACAAACCCTGCTGTAAAGCTGATCCCAGGTAGAATACAGGTAAGTATGTTACTATAACCATGATGGCAATAACCAAACCCACCATTAGAATGAGTAGCGGTTCGATCAACGTGGTCATGCGTTCTACCAGGGCGTTGACCTGTTTATAATAATAATCAGAAGCATTATCCAAAAGTGAATCCAGTTCACCCGTTTCCTCACCAGTCGCAGCCAATTGCAATAAAATAGACGGAAATCGCTCTGTACGTCTTAGTGCCGTGCTGATATTAAATCCGTCACGAATATATTCTGTTGCATCCTCCACCGCCTCCTCAAATACGCGATTTTCAACAATCTTTTTCATAAGGTTCATAGATTCGATAACCGGTACACCTGCACCGATCAAAATTCCAGCTGTCTTGGAAAATTTGTTTAATATGGACTGTTCCACCAACGAGCCAAACACAGGGCTGTTCAACTTGATAGTATCAATTACATAACCACCCCGCCTTGTTTTGGAGATCAGCCAAATACCAAATAACACACCAAAAATGGAAAAAAGAATTTTTCCAAAATTGAAACTCACCCACTCACTGATTGAAACCATCATCCGCGTCGCAGCCGGCAGGTTGGCTCCCAATTGGGCATACACATCTGTAAATTTTGGAATAATATAAATGAACATTCCCGCCATCATGGCAAACAGGAAAATGACCATAAATATGGGATAAGTCATGGCTGAACGTACTTTTCGGTGTACATCATCCAGGTTTTCCAAATACGTGGCTAATTGTTCCATTATCTCATTCAGGTTACCACTTACCTCCCCTGCTTTTGTCAGGGCAATATAAAGATTGCTGAAAACACCTGGATGCTTCTGCATGGATTCAGAAAGGGATAATCCTTTGCGAATATTTTCACTGACATTAATCAAAACTTTCTTGAACCGAGAATGCCTCTCCTCTGCTGCCAGTCCATGAATGGATCTTTCTAATGTTAAACCTGCTGAATACATGGTAGCTAACTGGCGCGTAAAAAACACCAGGTTACTCAATGGTATGCGGTTTTTAAGCCTTTCAATAGAAAGGTTGATCTCATCAATAAATGGACCAATGAAATCCCAACTAGTATCTACTTCCTGTAGATTAACAATGATCTGGTTATTGGCTGCCAATTTTTGCATGGCTGCATCTAAACTGTCAGCACGCAGTTCTCCTTCACGGCGGGAACCGGCATCATCCTTGATCAAATAGGAAAATACAGGCATTATAATTCCTCAACAGTTGAACGCAGTATTTCAGAAATTGTAGTAACACCAGCAATGACTTTGCGGATACCGCTATCTCGAAGTGTAACCATGCCATCATCCGTCACTTTTTGACGTATCACTCCTTCATTGGCATTTTCAAATACCAGTCCGCGTATTTCTTTGGTCATGGGAATTAATTCGAAAATACCAGTTCTACCATGGTAACCAGTATTCCTACAATGACTGCACCCTTTTCCTCTTAAAAGTTGATTGCCGTTCAACTTGGATTTTTCCAAGCCTATCATTTCCAATTCTTCTTTAGTGGGAGTATACGATTCTTTACAATTTTCACAGATTGTTCGCACCAGTCGCTGAGCCATGACAAGATTCAAACAGGAACCGACTAAAAATGGTTTTACACCAATATCCAGTAAACGGGTAATAGTAGAAGCTGCATCATTGGCGTGCACCGTAGAAAAAACCAAGTGCCCTGTTAAAGAAAATTTAACGGCAATATCCGCTGTTTCTTCATCACGAATTTCACCAATGAGCAATACATCCGGATCCTGGCGCAGGATAGAGCGCAATGAAGCTGAAAAGGATAAACCAATTTTATCATGCGTTTGCACCTGGTTTACGCCGTCCAATTGATATTCCACAGGATCTTCTACAGTTGTAATGTTTGTACCTTCGCTTTTGATTTCTTTCAGCGACGCGTATAAACTAGTCGATTTACCACTTCCCGTAGGACCGGATACCACAACCATGCCGTATGGCTGGGCAATTACACGCTTAAAGATGGAATGCATGTCCTGTTCAAAACCAAGGCTCTTGAGGTTAAACGCAAACCCGGATTTATCCAACAAGCGCATAACCACTTTTTCACCATAAACTGTGGGTAAAATGGATACACGTACATCAATTTCTCGCTTTGTCGCTTTAATTGTAAAACGGCCATCCTGGGGCAAACGACGCTCGGCAATATTCAATTTGGAGAGAATTTTTATACGTGTAACCAAACCGCTTAAAGACGTTGTCGGCGGTGTCATTATGGTTTGCAACACGCCGTCAATACGAATACGCACATTGACATTTGCATTTTGCGGTTCAATGTGGACGTCCGTAGCCCGTTCCTTAATGGCTTCCTGGAGAATCAGGTTTACTAGTTTAACAATGGGCGCATCTTCCGCCGATACTTTATCGGGTGAAAGGTCTACTTCTTCGGCATCGTCTTCATCGCCTGAAATAACCTTGATGCCTTCAAACACTTCTTCCACTTCTCCGGATTGACGTATTTTACCGTACAATTCATCCATAGCTCGCTGCAATCCGGATGTACCGGCTACCAACACATCTGGAGTCAGCTTGGTAAGTCGCTTTAGGTTATCAATGGCGACCAGGTCTTCCGGGTCTTCCATGGCTACCTGAATGGTGGAATTGGATTTACCCAGTGCTAAAAGATTATGTTCACGGGCAAAATCCTCAGGAATCAGCTTAACCACATCCAAGTCCGCTTTGAACAAGTTATCCTCTTCGACTGTCTGGTAACCTAACTGCATGGCATATACCGTCACCAAATCATTTTCAGTAATGAGGCCATTGTGGAGCAATGTTGCACCCAGTTTTTCACCGGTTTTGGTCTGCTCGGCCAAGGCGCGGTTGAGTTGTGATTCATCGATCTTTTCCAGGTGAACAAGAATTTCACCGATCTTTGAAAATTGTGGATTGAATTCAGCCATGATCAGGGACCTTCAGGAGTTCTGACTAATAATATATCGAGGGGATCGCTGGTAATGGATTGGGCAATCAACAGGGTTGCTGTTATGCTGGAAGTAAAATCCTCATATTGAGCTGGATCTTCTGTACCAACAATCCAGGCACAAATTCCCTGATCGTATTCAACAACCCAGATGACTTGCCCGTTTTCATCAGTAATTCCCACATTGTTCGAAATGGGTGAAGCCGGCCAATAAATATTTGCTGCCCCGGGAGCATTCAAAGCAATGGGTGCTTCAGCGACAGGATTACCGTAAAAATCCTGGAGAGTACCTGTAATATCAAGTTGTACTGTTGTGGCTCCCAAAGCAGTGAAGTCAACATAAGTCGTTGCAGCACTCAACACCAATGTTCCCGGCACAAAAGTCATGGTTGTTTCACCTTCATCTTCATTGATACGCACAGATACCGTATCACCATTAGCCCCAAATGTAAGAGCAGTTACATAGCCAATATCACCAATAGCATCTGTAGAATAAATAATGGTGGTAAAGGCCAACCCGGAATATGAATCACCATTTAGATTCGGGTTACCGGTATAGCTTACGCCTTCCACCAATGCTTCAATGAGTGTATCAGGCAAAATGGGATTAATCGTCCAATATACATATGTACTGTCTGCAACAGGATTATACCAAAGGTCATACACCATTGCAGATGCTTCGGTTAGATAATATCCTCCACCAGTTGGAGTTGTATTTAATGGATCATATTCTGCTTCAATATTTGCAGGAGGTCCGGTAGCTATTATAACTGGAATAGCTGTAGCTGCAATTTCTTCACCTTCATACATAAGAACTGCTGTTACTCTTACTGGTCCAGGTGCAACTCCGCTGTTTAATGAAACACAGGCTTCACCATTAGCCGAATAAGCTGAATCCACAATTCCAGAATTATTTAAATTTGCACCTTCCGGTAATTCTGGGCCTAGTGTAAATGTGACAATATATGGAGTTTGGACCAGCACACCATTTTCATCAAACACGCGGGCACAAATATCAGTGGATTCGGATCCGCCACTGCCCACAACCATAATTTCAGGAGGGCTAGCAGATGTTATTTGTATATATGCGGGAATTCCTGATGAAGTATCTCTGATGGTTATCTGCACAGAATCCTTGACCATGCCAAAAATCGGGTGTTGATAGCGTGTCGATACCGTGGAAACACCAATTTCACTTGGATCACCGGTATCAGAAAATTCTACCTTCGCTATTCCCGTAGAATCTGTCAAATCACTTAAAACACTCAAACGACCATTTGTACTTTCAAAAAAGAGTTCAACATTCGAGATGGGGTTACCATACTGCAATGAATTGATGCGGGCTGAAAGTTCAGCTTTTGTATTCCCATCATCGAGTTTTATGGCATTCGTATTTGTAGAAAGATTTAATTGATAAGGCCACAATTCCACTGCGCTGGTATCAAATACATCAAAACGCACGGCTGCTTCAAAGTCTGTACCACCCTTAGTATACTTGGCTGTAACCTCTACACCTTCATAGGTTGGAGTAGTTGCATTATCATAAGCAGCCACATTCCCATCTGAAAATTGCACAACTGCTAAACCATCATTATTAGTTTTTGGAGTGCTCGTATCAAAAGAACCAATATCAGAGCCAGATGCTTTGGCAGAAAATGATATCAATTCTTCTTTTTGGGCTTGATCCAGCGAATCCAGTAATTGTGCAGTTATAAATGTTGTAACAAAGGCACCCATTAGATCTTCACCAACTGCAATAGCGTTATTGTTGGTGTCAAATCCATATGATTGTGCAGTTACAGTTATTTTATAAGCACCGGAGGTTGTGGATGCTGATGAATCAGCATTTGCAGGTTTTCTTTCATCACAACTCACAAACAACACACCGGCTGCAATTAAAATAAAATTAGAATATTTAATCATTTTATTTCGCATCACTCTCTCCTTCTTCCGTAGTTTTAGGAGTCGTCTCTTCATTGGCTTCATCTTCTTCACCAGCGGGATTCAACATGGAATTTTCAAATTCGATCATTTCGTCTGTTTTTGTAATTCCAGCCACTCCCGGCCGCAGGACTGAAGGTGTAATCTGTATAATTAGATCTGTTTTCTTTTCGATGACGTCATTGCTTGTAAACAGTTTTTTACCCAACCACGGTATCTTATTCAGGTAGGGAACCTTATACTCAGTATCTTTCATATCCCTGCTGATCAATCCGCCAATAATGATAGTTTCACTGTCCTTGACCCTTATCGTTGTTGAGGAAGTGCGTTTTTTGGTCCTGGGGATATTTTTATCGGGGCCGATAAATTCAAAGATTGAAGACACTTCCGGCATGACATTTACAGTTATATCGCCGTCAACATTAACTTTGGGTAATACATGGAGCTTAATACCCACTTCTTCTTTTTGGACCTGTACCTGTCCGCCGACACCACCTGAACTCAAAATATAAGGTACAACGTCCACCATTTCGATATAGGCCTTGCGGCCGTTCAAAGTCACCAATTTTGAATCTGCCAGGATTTCAGCTTTATTATTTTTAACCAGAAAATCCAGGGTTACGTCAAAAGCTGTCATCTGCCGGCTGAATTGGTTGGGAAATATGCTTTGATCATTGGCATCATTCCAGAACAACCGGTTATAGATCATATTTTCCGGGAGTGTTTCAAAGGGTAATCCACCGTAATCCTCGATCACTCCAGTGCCCGCTTCATTCTGCTGCTGGGCAAGTCCGGGAACAACGCTCCCGGCTCCGGTTACACCCGCGGGCGGGATTCCGTTTTCAGTAAATATATTGGTATAATGGGCTAATCTGGACCAATCAATACCCAAGTCTTCCTCTACATCAACACCCACTTCAATCAAGCGTACTTCCAGCATAACTTGTGTTGCCGGCTGATCGATCTGGCGAATCACTTCTTCTATTTCAGCAATTTTCTTGGGAGATGCATTCACAAGAATTTTATTGCCTGATGTATCGACTTGGATTTGGTCCGTCAAATCCTGGAGGAACATCTTTACTTCCGCGGCATCAGCGTATTTCAAATCCACAACGTGAGATGTGATACCCACTTCTTCCAAGAGTTTTTTGGGTTCGGCGATTAAAAATGAATTACCTACAATTTCGTAACTCAATCCCACAGCACGCACCACAAGATTGATTGCCTGTTCAATAGGCACTTCATCCATATGTATGGAAATTTTATCCTGACGGTTTACGCTGGGATCCGTAACAATATTATAACCGCTTTCCTTAGCCAGGATGGAAAGAATGCTTGGCAAATGTGCATCTTCTGCATGGACTCTAACCAATGTCGGTTTTAAAGCTTCCCTGGCAGAAATTGTACTGGGATTCTCTTGGGCAACCAACTCAGTACTTAAAATCAAAATGATTGGTAAAATAAATAGTTTCTTCATATTAAAACTCGTTCCTGGAATTCGTTTCCATTGTTACATTTTCTTCTTCAGCTAATCCTGCAACAGGATAGTGATATTCAGCTTCTCCTTTGATAATGACTACTTCATCTCCATCTATCCAGACAATTTCACCGCCGGCAATTGAATCACCTATAACAACTGTGTAGTTTTCGCCACGGTATTGAATCCCGGCATATTGTGTGGATGTACCGTCTATGATATGTGTTACCCGCAGTTTATTTGTATTTCTGTAACGCAACATACGTCCCTGGGCATCAGTCAGATATAAAACATTGGTCAAACGCAATGGTTCTTTTGCCAGTGTAAAGTTAAAAGCATTGCGTTCCTGCAAGCGTTTTTCAAGAAAATCAATTACGCTTTCCAGTTGTTTATCTGTTCCAAACTGCAATTTTTCCGCACGTATTTTAGCTGATTCCCATTTTTCATTCATGGGATATAGTTTTATACCGGCTGCACTGATAGAGATTACACTTAGTAATACTAAAATGACCCAAATGGTTTTATTTCTATTATTCATTATATCGCCTTTGTCTTAGTTTTAACGAGTGTCAACGTTGCCAGATGGATTTCAACAACCTGTTCCAACAAGTCCTCTTCAGTAGCTGTTCTTTTTACACGCTCAATTCCATTTTTAACATTAAACTCTTTAATGGTGATCAATCGAGGTGACCGTTCTATTTCAGCCATGAATTTCCCTAGTTGGTCATAGGTACATTTGATAATCAATTCGTAGGGTGTTCGTAAAAAATTATCCTGCTCTTCCCTCGGTTTGGGCTTCACATTAAGCAGAGTAATTTCAAGATTGTTCATTTTCTCAGTAATATTTTTCAAGAAAGGAATAGAAGCGTCTTCTGCTAATGAATCCTTCTTTGATAATGCTAGGTTTTCATCAAAAAGTGTATAGACCTGGTCCAGTTTATTGGCCAGTATCTGGGCACTGATTAATTGTTCATTTAATTCCTGCTGTTCTATTTCCAATGCTTTTAATTCAAGGGGTTTTTCACCGATCAACCAACCTTGATTCAACCAGAAGAGAATAGTTAAACCTAACAGGATCAGAGCCATCAAACTGTTTCGGTTTTTCATGAAATATTTCCTTTATTTTTAGCAGCAACTCTCAACGCAGCTTCTATCTCAAATTCCACTACTTCCTGTTCGCGTATCGTTTTTAATGATCCCTGGTTGAATTTTATCTTAGAAAAATTTTCAGAAAGTTTCTTATTGCGTTTAAGCCTGTTGATGTAGTCGTGAACGATATCAAAATCTTTTCTATCTTCATAGACAACGGCAACTCCTCCAATAATGATCTTGTCTTTTTTATATTTCATGGATGTGATGGCCATATCTTCCGGTGTCATTTCGCCTATGATCTGCATATTCCTGGCCCACAGGATGCGGTTGTTTTCCAGTTCTGCAAGGGACATGATATCTACTTTGGATAGGTTTTTACCTTCTTCGCGCAACGCGCTGATCTGTTTTTTTACTTCTCTTATTTCAGTATTCTTTTGATCGATTAATTTGGAATATCCACGACCGATCCACCACGTTTCAACATTGACAAATATTAACAATATAGAAATTAGGCCAAATACAACCCAGCGGCTGCGTTCTTTCCACTGTTCACGGATGGTTTCCCTGCTTTCAGATTGATTCAGGTTGATGGAGATAAATTTCTTCATGCCTCAAATCCCCCGCCCCGTAATGCCAAGCCTACAGCGACTGTATATTGAGCTGGATTGACGATTGTATCTTTATTATAGCCCTCAAATGACTGCAGGGGGTTGAATACGCTTACTTCCAGATTTAATTTGCTTTGAATTAGTTCAGCCAAACCTGCTGTAGCAGAACCACCACCTGTTAAATATAGATGTGTAAAAAAGCTCTGGTTGGTTGTTTTAGCATAATAGCGCAGTGAACGACGTATATCTTCAACATAATTGTCACAGACTGTTCGTTCTGCTATGCCAATGCCGTTGTTTGATTCAACATCATCACTGGAATTAAAACTATTTACACCATCTTTTAATAACTCATCCTCAGAACTGACATAATCCTTGTCCAATTTGGTGGAAAGTGCTTTAACAAATTCATGGATACCAATGGGAAGATCACGGGTAAAAAATGAATCTTTCCGGCCCCACACTGTTAAGGCACTGGAAATAGATCCAATATCCAGCATAACGACTGCCCCGTCTTCCGGAAAGTCATTGGCATATGAATACGAATTCATTACGGCGATAGGGTCTACATCAATGATGCCCGGTTTAAAACCGATTTCCTTCAACAATTCAATATGGGTGCTGGACGTTTTTTTGGTGCAGGCAACCAAGGCAACATCTATCTTGTCCACTTCTTTGGGGTTTGAGCCGAATATCTGGTAGTCAATTACTGCATCTGAACCATCCATGGGAATGTGCTTCCGGGCTTCAAAGGTCATGGAAGAATGCAATTCTTCTTCTGGCATATCCATGGTAGTAATCTGTTTTACACTTACATGAGTACCATTCAAACTTGTTACCAAATGTTTGACCCTCTTGGGATTAATTTTCATTTCTTTCATTAGTTCACGAACAGCCATTACCCAATGAGGTTGGGAAATTTTTTCGGGATCAAACGTCTGGTTTGGTTCTGGCACCAGGCGTATACCATGGTTAACCAGTTTATGCCCGCCCTTGGTTTTATCAAGCACGACTGCCTTAATGTACTGTCTGCCTATATCGAGGCCCAGAATCATTGTGTTGATCCTTTATTTTCATTTGTGGGGATTTCGCCATACGCTTTAATCACCAAGGCCACTGATCCATCTTCCAGGGAAGCTACAGGGAAATATGGCGGTGTGGAAAAATCTGTAAAATTATAATCATAATGATAATCTTTATCGTAGCCAATACCTGGAGAAACATTATAGGGACCAGGAGCATTGCGTTTCATATAACCTCTTTTATTTTGAGACATAGAACCCCAAAAGCGGAAATAACCCCTTATATCACTATTTCCAGTATATATTGGAATTGAGGATGTTGGATTCCTGCGTGGTCCCCGGCCATCTGCTAAGGATGTAGCAGGATTGGCATAATTAGGCCCGCTATACGCTGAACTTGCGATTGTATTTTGCCAGTAATGGACAACTATTGAACCTTCTGAAGCCAGCAAGGCACCATTGACTATGATATGATCTCCATTAGCTCTATTCCTGGCACCATTTTCTGCTGTATTGGCCAGGATAATATTGGCTCCGGAGAAAAGACCCATTCTATTGGGCGTGCCGTAAACTACTTCTCCTGTCATAGTATTGGAATCTTCATAGATAATATCATCTACGATCCAAATATTATTCCATACTCGATCCCAAATTGTAAAATCATCGCTGCGTCGGTAATAAGTATCTTTATCGGTTACAATAGTATATTGACCATCCACCGTCCCTTTGACGCGAACTTGTCCGTTGCGTACATAAATAACTGTCTGATCGCCTGAGTAAAACATGGTAGGAGACATGATATCAGGACCACCGGGAGGCGGCTCAAAATCAAAATGATGGAGACCGCTGGTATCACACAGGCTCGAGCCGTCATTCGGATGGCTGTGATAATTGGCAAAACGATTAAAGGGTATTGAATTATCCGGGGAAGCAATAAAACCCAAAGTCACTTCCTCGGCGTCAACAAAACCATTTTGAAATGACTGTGCGATATTTGCTATTGTAAATATTGCGCCGCTGACCGTCGTAGATGTTGCTGTTATACGTCCTAACCAGCTTTTATTCGAATCCGGGTCTGCAGCAAAAACAGAAATAGTATCACCTACTTGATAATCATCCAACATATTGGATATATCATTACCATCCACATCTTCATTATCAATAAAAAGAGTATCAGTAAAATAAAAACCTGTAATTGTATCCCAGGGAGCATCAAAAGCAATACGCCTGTCATTCAATCCACCGGGAGATGTATCCAAGTCCCAGCGAAAGTTTGTTGGTGGCGGTCCTTCTGCTCCAATAGGCGGAATTTGATAGGTCCATTGTGAAACCATAAAACCGTTGTCCACAAATTCAATCTCGGTCATAATAAGCGTATCCCTGCCGGAACTCTGAAATAAAAGATCATCTGCAGTAAATGTATAGGTAGCATTATCGATTGCGCGCTGACGTGAATCATTGGGAGGGAACCTGCGTGCAGCAGCTTCATCATTGGCCTGCAGCCACTGGTCAGGATTACAATTATTGTAAGCAATTCCTTGAACTGCAAAAACCCGTGCTTCAGTAAAATCAGGGCAGCCGTATGCACTCATACGCATTAAACCATTGGTATGAACCTTCCCTTCCAATTCATCATACCCGCCAAAAGAAACATAACTGCCTAATCCAGGCCCGCCTCCCGGTTCTTCTGATTCAGTAAAATACATAAAATGGGCAAAACTTTCGGGCGTCATTAGCAGGTTGGCCTCCCGGGTAATGCTTACCGGTTTACCCATTGTATTCTTAAAATGGGTAGTACCTTTACCTCTGGCCATAAATACAGTTTGACCTAACAGGTCTATAAAAGTTGAGCAGTATACATCACTATAGGTTCCTACATTACTGAATGGGACCTCATCACCAATAACTTGCACGGGTGAAGTGATTTTTGGTAAAACAGGCAATGCTTCCACATTAATACCTGTTTCAGCTAGATAAAGAGCTTTGGTTTCCTGAAAACGGTATTTCTGCATTACAGACGCCGACATGGAATATTTCAAATAACTGGCTGTAAGCAGTAAACTCACAAAAATGAAAATGACAGCAGTAGCCGTAACGGATCCTTTAGCGAATAATTGCTTCATGATGTAGGCCTCATTGATCCTACAGAAGATGCCATACTGATATATTTATTGGGCATGAATATCTTCTTCTGGAAACGAATGATCTCTGTTTGCCTGCCGCCGGGTGCATTTATTGTCTCAATTTCAATTTCCATGAGTAAAGTAACTGTGGATTGGGCAAAACGCTGCAGCCTGGAACTGATAACTTTTGTTTCCCAGGCATCAAATTCACGTAATGATATATTGCGCTGGTTATTATTTCGAAAACGCCCTTTCTTCGGTAAAGCTAAGGCACCATTTAACGGTAGTTTATAATCGAACAAAACGCCGTCAATGGCATTGGCCGAGATAATAGTATTGGTTGGATTGTTATACTCATCGTACTTAGTTAAATAAATTCGTTCAAAATTATTGATGGGTGAAAAATCTATAAACCGCGCCAGGCTGATCTCCTTCATGATCTCCCGCATTACATTGTTACCATATTCACGAACATCCCGCAAAACAGTGTCATCCTGGTAGTGGTACAAGATCGTCTGCAGGCTTAAACCCAAGCCCAGGATCATTATTCCAGAAACAACAATAGTTGTCACCATTTCAATAATGGTTAAGCCGGGCTGCCATTTGGAAATCTTCAAGCGTCTCATTGGGGAAACTCCAGCATGACCATTTCAATGTCTGCGCGTTTGGTAAATTTTGTTTGTGGAGTGGAAAAATCCTGCCATTCTATCCAGGCGTGGAGCAGGTAGCGATCGATTGAACTAGCCGAATCTGTATACACAGGTTGAATATTCTCATAATAGATTTTTGCAGGAATTTTGACATTTGTATGTTCATCACCGTAGAGAAATACTGTTTCACCCAAAAAATCGCCTGATTTTTCCGAGAGGGTCAAATTGCCATCAGCAATACGGCCTTTCATGTGTTCTACGTAACCAATGAGTTCATCAGCAGCTCTTTCCCTTATAGCCAAGGCCCGCAATTCTCCCCGGGCATGAGTCGCACTGATCACCAGGCCATAGGCGGCAACACTAACGATTACCACACCGATCATGACCTCAATAAAAGAAAATCCTGCTTGGAAACGCTGTTTCATCAGAGGATGTTGGCTCCGAACAATTTGGGATTATTAGCAATCTGGGCAGCCATAGCTCTTTCAATATTCCCCTGGGCAACAAGGCGCTGCAGGTCCTGGTCCAAGGTCTGCATTCCTTCTACACCGCCAGACTGCATGACAGATTCAATCTGGTAGATACGGTCTTCACGTATCAGGTTACGAATGGCTGTTGTTGCGATCATGACCTCACAAGCGGGAACACGGCCTTTACCGTTTTTAGTCGGGATTAGTTTTTGGGCAATCACTGCCTCCAGGCTTTCGGACATCATGGAACGGATTTGGCCCTTTTGACTGGATGGAAAAATATCAATAATACGATCCACCGCTTTGACTGCGCTGGAAGTATGCAAGGTGGACAGGACCAAATGGCCCGTTTCTGCAGCCGTCAAGGCTAACGATATGGTTTCCAAATCACGCATCTCACCTACCAGTATAACATCGGGGTCTTCACGGAGGGCTGCCCGGAGGGCATTTGCAAAACTATGGGTCGTTGCACCCAGTTCACGCTGGTTGATGAGGCTTTGGTTGGAATGATGAAAATATTCAACTGGATCTTCGACAGTTATGATATGGCATTGCTTATTCTGGTTGATATGATCGACCATGGCAGCCAACGTGGTACTCTTACCTGATCCAGTAGGGCCGGTCAGCAAAATCAAGCCGCGGTCTTTCATGGCTAGAGTTTCCATAATGGGGGGAATACCCAATTCATCAAAGTTTTTGGGTACTTCCGGAATAGCCCTAAATACACAAGATATACCACGGATCTGCTCGAAGAAATTCACACGGAAACGGCCTTTACCATCGATGCGGTATGAAAAATCAATTTCCTTATCTTTGCGAAAATGATTGATTTGCTCTTTATTCATGACTTGCGGCATAACAGAGTCTATATCTCCGTTGGACGTTGCTTCCATATTCAGCGGTTTCATGATACCGTTGATACGCACCATGGGGATCGACCCCGTACTTAAGTGCAAGTCCGATGCCCCACTATCCAGGGCATACATCAGTATTTCGTCAATTTTCATAGATTATTGTGCTTCTTCAGGTGATCCGTAGCCAATGTATCTGCCGCGTGAACGGTCATAAGTCACCCGTTTACCGGCTCCACCTTTCATTTCTTCCGTGCTTTCAGCTGCAATTGTACCGCCCTCATCTGATAAATTAATTTCAAAGGTCCATTTCAGTTTGGTTGAACGGTCTACTTCCAGCTGTCCACGGCGTTCCAGTTCTTCAACATCACTAGGCCATTCACCATAGGTCTGGAAGTACATTTTTGACGCGTTTTCAATATTACCGATGACGGATTTAGCTTCCGATGCATACGCACCTTTCACGTACTCTACGTAGGTCGGAATTGCAATGGCAGCCAGGATGGCAACAATCACAACAACAACCATGATTTCGATCATGGTAAATCCATCTTGTTTACGATTTTTTATTAGCTTCATTGAGTTTTCTCCACTCTCATTTTGTGTTCAATTTTTATTTTACTTCCTCAGTCGAAGTAGGAATTCTATTTAATAAATGACGCATTTTTCCCATAGTCAGTAAAATAACGGCTGCACATTCAATTTTACTTACATGTAAAGCAAAGTGTCTTTCCATGTTTTCCAGAGGGAAATAGTTAACTCTTATTAATAGTAATAATAAAAAAGTGTTTAAATTTGCTATCTGTTTTGAATATGAAATCAAGATTTAGTTAATGAATGTTGCCATATTAAAAGAATCTCTCCCTGGGGAAAACCGCGTTGCGGCAACTCCTGCTACCGTCAAGGAAATGACCAATAAAGGCATGGCAGTTAAGGTAGAATCTGGCGCAGGAAAAGGCGTGCACATTGCTGATACTGATTATGAAAATGTTGGAGCGGAAGTTGTTTCTGACCGCTCTGCTTTATATGCCGATGCTGACCTGATTTTGAAAGTGGCTCCGGCAACAGTGGAAGAAATGGATTTATTCAATAATGGCTGTGTTTATGTATCCTTTTTTCAAACAACAAAACGTATTGATCAAGTAAAAAAATTAAGAGATAAGAATATTTCGGCATTTTCCATGCACCTTATCCCCAGAACCACCCTGGCCCAAAGTATGGATGCCCTAAGCTCGCAAAGTAATATTTCCGGTTATAAAGCAGTTTTAATGGGGGCAACCCACTTGAATGTATATATGCCGCTGCTAATGACAGCCGCCGGTACGATCCCACCGGCTAAAGTATTGGTTTTGGGTGCCGGTGTTGCCGGATTGCAGGCCATTGCCACAGCGAAACGTTTGGGTGCCCAGGTGGAAGCATTTGATGTACGTCCTGTTGTGAAGGAACAAGTGGAAAGCTTAGGAGCCAAATTTGTTGAGGTCGAAACGGATGAAAAAGACGGCGTTGGCGAAGGCGGGTATGCAAAAGAGACATCTGATGAATATAAACGTCGACAACAGGAATTGATTAAGGCACATATTGCTAAATCCGATTTGGTCATTACAACTGCTTTAATTCCCGGTAAAACGGCTCCTGTATTGATTCCTGCAGATATGGTGAATGGGATGAAGCCAGGCGCTGTAATCATGGACCTTGCAGCAGAGAATGGAGGTAACTGTGAATTCACTGAACCAGGGCAAGTTATTTCCCATAATGGCGTCATCATAGACGGAACGTTGAACCTGCCAGCCACCATGCCTGTCCATGCATCTCAACTCTATGCTAAAAATGTGATAACATTTGTAAATCATCTCTGTCCGGAAGGCGAAATCAAACTAGACCTGGAAGATGAAATTATTGCTGGTGCCTTATTCACCCACAGTGGTGAAATCACCCACGCAGCGACATTGGAAGCATTAAATAATTCATAAGGATAACACCGATGGATATGATCAATATATTTACCGTTTTCATCCTGGCGATTTTTGTCGGCTTCGAGATCATTACAAAAGTCCCGCCCACCCTGCACACGCCATTGATGTCCGGATCGAATGCTATTTCCGGGATTGCCATCGTTGGGGCAATCATCGCAACAAAAGTTGGCGGTGAATTGGGCAGCTGGCTGGGTCTCATCGCAGTCATTTTTGCTACCATCAATGTTGTGGGCGGCTTTATGGTGACTGACCGCATGCTGAAAATGTTCAAACGGAAATAAGTGCGTTAAATGGCCTATACCAATATTGCATACGTTCTTGCCGCTGTTTGCTTCATTCTTGGCATCAAGCGTTTAAGTTCACCCAAAACAGCTCGCAGCGGAAACACTATTGCTTCAGTGGGTATGCTCATTGCCATTGTTGCCACTCTCGTTTCGTTTGAACTGCTGGATTTTCGAACAATAGCCATTGGAATGATAATTGGTGCTATGATCGGCGCTTTCTTTGCCACCAAGGTGGAAATGACCCAAATGCCCCAGATGGTCGCCATTTTTAATGGCTTTGGCGGAGGGGCTTCTGCCCTTGTTGCAGCAGCGGAATATTTTAACCCGGCGAATCCATCGCTATTCAATTCTTCCACCATTGCTATCAGTGTATTTGTGGGTACATTAACATTTACCGGCAGTTTTATCGCCTTCGGAAAACTGCAGGGCTTTGTCAGCGGGAAACCAATCGTGTTCCCGGGACAGAAACCGCTCAATGCTCTCATTGCAATTGGGTTGGTGGTTCTTGGAGTATATACAGTTCTTTACGGTGATTCGGATCCCTATTTTTATGGTTTAGTGATTTTATCTGCTCTCATCGGGGTTACACTAACGATTCCCATCGGCGGCGCGGATATGCCCGTGGTCATTTCTCTGTTGAATTCCTATTCCGGTGTCGCCGCCGCCGCAACGGGTTTTGTGTTGTTGAATAACGGCCTGATCATTGCCGGGGCGCTCGTGGGTGCATCGGGTTTGATCCTGACCAACATCATGTGCAAAGGGATGAACCGCTCACTAGCCAATGTAATCTTTGGCGCTGTTGGCCTGGAGCAGGTAACGCCAGGCTCTGGGGAAGGTAAGCAAATTTCTGTAAAAAGCGCTTCCACAGAAGAAGCAGCCATGATCCTGGATGCCGCCGAAAAGATCATTGTTGTACCGGGTTATGGATTGGCTGTGGCTCAAGCGCAATACGCTGTCCGTGAAGTTGCAGATTTTCTTGAGGAACAGGGTAAAAAAGTCCTTTACGCCATCCACCCTGTTGCCGGACGCATGCCCGGCCATATGAATGTTCTCCTGGCGGAAGCAAATGTCCCTTATGAACAATTAAAGGATTTGGATGCAATCAATCCGGAATTTGAGGACTGTGATGTAGCTATCGTTTTGGGAGCGAATGATGTCGTGAATCCCGCAGCACGACATGATTCTTCTAGTCCCATTTACGGGATGCCCATCCTGGATGTAGATAAATCCAAGACCGTTTTGGTTAATAAACGTACCATGAATCCGGGATTTGCAGGTATTCAAAATGAATTGTTTGGATTTGATAACACATTAATGGTTTTTGGTGACGCGAAAGCAATGCTCACCGATCTGCACAAAGACCTTAAAAATCTGTAAACCTGCTATTGTATTTTTTTATTATTGAAAATGATTAAACACATCTTTCTATACATAATATTGGGAGTACAACTCATGTCAGCTGAAAAAGAAACCATAGTCCTGGGTGCCGGTTGTTTTTGGTGCGTGGAGGCCGTTTACGAGCGTATAGACGGCATGATCGATGTCGAAGCAGGCTACTCCAACGGCCATACTGAAAACCCCACGTATAAGGATATTTGCAGCGGAAATACCGGCTTTGCCGAAGTAGCTAAAGTGACGTTTGATCCCCAGCGAGTAACGTTGAATGAAATTCTGGATACTTTCTGGCTTGCTCACGATCCCACCACACTAAATCGCCAAGGCGCAGATGTGGGGACTCAATATCGTTCTGGGATCTATTATTTATCTGAAACACAAAAAGAATTAGCAGAAAAGTCACTCAATAATGCTCAATCTGCTTTAAAGAAAAAGATTGTTACTGAAATACTACCACTAACAAAATACACGGTGGCTGAGGACTATCACCAAGACTACTACAATAATAATAAGAGCACTGCATACTGCTCTTACGTCATCACACCGAAATTGAAAAAATTAAAACTAGAATAAAAAACTGTTTAGTATTAAAGTTATACTTTATATAATAAACTATATATTATTTATTTATAATAATTTATTAATTTTTCCCATTAGTTTTAAAAGCTATAATCAACAGACACACCAAAATTTGCCGGATCGCCAAAACTGACATATTTTTTGTCAGGATATTCGTGGTACTGGAATTCCTCATTCCAAATGGGTTCCAGTCCAAAATAAAAACCCCTCGTGGCATAACGGACATCAAGGATATTTTTACCCCATGCGCGTACAGACCAATTTCCAAAATCAAAACCAATATGTCCGTTCAAGAGCTGGTATGGTTCAGAAATTTCATTATGACTGTCTGAAAAATAGAATTCATCTTTCGCTGAAAAGTTTAAATGGGCGAATAATCCATACTTATTTCTATAATTAATATTTAAACTATATGAATATTTTGGTGCGTGGGCCGGCTCCCTGTCACCTTGTTTTGTATTATTTGACGGATCCATGCTAAAATAAAAAGCATTTACCTTGCTGTCAATCATACCAAGGGAAGCAGATACATTCAATTGCGTATTGATTCTGTATTTACCTTCCAATTCCAAACCGCTTAAGGTTCCGCTGGTAGCATTGTCAGTATAAAACATGAAACTATTGGGATCACCAGCCAACTGCTGGCTTGAAATGGAAACTTGCTGATTATTACGCAGTGCGTGGAATGCAGTTAACCTGACAAAGCTGTTTTTTTTGTAACTGCGTATACCAAGTTCAAAATTCAATATGTTTTCTGGATCGTAAGGGCGGTTTTCTTCTGCCAGGTATGGATGTTGATTGATACCACCTGCTTTATACCCTTGTGATACACTGCTGTAAATATTTGTCTCATTATTGATCAAATATTGCACAACACCTTTAGCACCGATAAAGTTATGGTTAACTTTAATTGCAACGGGATCGAGTTCTACCAACTCATAATAATAATCATATCCATAAGATGTACCTGTGTAATTAAGATGATTTTCTTCAAATCGTACATTTCCCATTATTTTTAATTTATCATTAATCCATACTTCATATTGGCTGTACACAGCCTTGATATCAATAATAAATTCACTTGATGCAGCAATAGCGTTACCGCCATACAACCATCCTGAAGCTTCATCAGTTTCTTTCAATTCTTTCAAGTAAAGACCTAAAATAAATTTCTTATACTGTATCCTGGCTTCAGTTGTATTGCTTGTTCGAAATCGATTCATTTCATCAAAAAACTCATAATTCCATCCTTGAAGATTTGGATTAAAGTTGTGCGGGGCTTGTTCCCAATAATAATTATTAGCCCAATCACCGTCATAACTGTGTACCATGTCTGTTTTCGATCTTGAATAAATTAAAGTGGTGTTTAAATCATTTTTATTATACTGTGAGCGCAGAGAAAACGCACTTGTTTTTTGATTATCCTGGCCCTGGTCATTGGTGTATGTCGTCAATTCTTCATTATTATCCGGGGCCCAGGCATCAAAATTATTATCCATAAAAGTATTTACCCTCGTTAAAGTAAAGTTTAAATATTCATTCGCTTCTATGAATAGCTTTTCACGCAGGACTGCTTCTTCTCGTTTATTTGTATCTGTCCGTTGCAAAAATACGTTGGTTCTATAACCGTCTTCATAATTTGTATGATACACTGCCCGTAATGCAATGCGATCTGTCATGGGAATATTGATCATTCCACCGATTCGCTTGGTGGCATACATCCCCCCTGTTAAACTAACAGCTCCCTGAAAATTCTTCTGGGGATCGGTTGATTTCATACTGATTAATCCAGCCATGGCATTCGGACCGAATACGGATGACTGCGGCCCCTTAAACACTTCTATTTGCTCCAAATCGTAAAGCAGCCCAGCCATTCCCATCCCACTTAAATCGATATCATCGATAACGAAACCCACTGAAAAATTGGGAGGACCTTCTGCAAAATAATGGCTGCGCTCGCCAATTCCCCGGATTTGAAAATATCGGGGCCGGCTTGTACCTCCAGCCCAATTCAAGTTGGATACATCATGCATAACATCCTGGAAATGACTGCCGTCAGCATTGCTGATCTGCCGATTATCTATTACCGTTACACTTGAGGTAGATCGCTGCAATTGTTCATCTTTCAGACCAGCAGTGACAACCACTTCACTCCCTTGCAGTACCTTCGTAACCATCCTGACTTTCCAAAATGATTCAGGTGCTTTAGACCTTATTTTTTCATAAGCTACGTGCGAGAAAATCACCCGTGAGTCTTTTTCAGCATGTATAATAAATCGCCCTCGGTTATCAGAAACAGCGCCTGTTTCACCAGACATTATATTTACACCGGGAATAGGATCGCCCGTTTCAGCATCCACAATAATTCCCTCGATTTGCGGATAGAGCAATGTTGCAGTAAATAAAATGATTAATGTGTGTTTCATAATGCTTCCTACGCTGGCATTATCCAGATCAGGTTCATGGGTGTTTTCTCAGCAATTCCATCTGGTTCGGAATAGCACCCCGATCGATGATACAATTTACAAATGTATTAGAAGAAAATGATAGAATGAATAATTAAATCAGTCAATCAACCAATCACTCCCCTTGCTGTTCATCTGCATTTTAGTCTATTTTCGCCGTCAATTAATGAAAGATTCCCATGACAAATAACAACCAACTTCCTGAAATCACCGTCAAAGCCCTGTTTTTAGGTGTAATCCTATCCATGATCCTTGCCGGGGCTAATGCTTACCTGGGCCTTTTTGCCGGTATGACCGTTTCTGCTTCCATTCCCGCTGCCGTTATTTCCATGGGTGTTTTAGCATTATTTAAAAAGTCTAATATATTAGAAAATAATATTGTTCAGACCGCTGCATCTGCCGGGGAATCCCTGGCGGCAGGCGTGATTTTTACTATTCCAGCTTTGGTTTTGCTGGGTTACTGGGAAACATTTGATTATATGGAAGTGGCCAAGATCGCTGCCATTGGCGGTATCATCGGTGTATTATTCACCATTCCATTGCGGCGGGCATTGATTGTAGTAGCCAAACTTCAATATCCTGAAGGTATCGCCACTGCGGAAGTATTAAAAGCCGGCGATGAAGCACGATCTTCAAAATCAACTGATTCCAAAAGCGGTTTAAAAACCATCGCCATAGCCGGTTTGGTAGGTGGTATCATGAAGATCGCAGAACAAGGGTTTGCCATGTGGCACGCCGTATTGGAAGGCGCCATGCGTATGGGTGGGTCCATCTTTGGTATTGGAACGAACCTATCCCCTGCACTTATTTCTGTAGGATATATTGTTGGTCGAAATATTGGTATTCTTGTTGTGGCCGGCGGATTGATCTCATGGGCAGTTGCCATTCCCATTTATTCAGCCATGACCGGTGCTGAAGGTTCTCCCATGGAAACAGCATGGACAATCTGGAATTCGAAAATCCGATATATGGGTGTAGGCGCAATGGTTATTGGCGGGATTTGGTCATTGATTAAACTATTTAAGCCGCTTATCGCTGGTATTAAGGCCAGTTTAGATGCAGTGAAACACGCCAGCAGCGGTGGTGACATACCTCGTGAAGAACAAGATATTCCTATTAACTATGTCGGTATTGTTCTTTTAGCCATGCTTATTCCAGTGTTCCTTCTATATATCGATATTATTCAATCTCTAGGTGTTGCTATTTTATTGACAGTTGTTATGACAGTATTTGGTTTTCTTTTCTCAGCAGTCGCTGCCTATATGGCTGGTGTTGTGGGTTCATCCAATAATCCCATTTCAGGTGTAACCATAGCCACGATTCTTTTTACATCATTGCTTCTTTTGGTATTGCTCGGTACAGATTCAGGCGTAGGAGCCGCGGGAGCTATTATGGTAGGTGCTGTGGTGTGCTGTGCAGCAGCAATCGGCGGTGATAATATGCAGGATCTTAAAACCGGTTATATCGTCGGTGCAACTCCTTGGAAACAGCAGATTATGCAAGTAGTAGGTACTATCAGCGCAGCTGTAGTTTTGGGTTTAGTCCTGGACATTTTGCATACAGCTTATGTGATAGGTTCACCCACCCTATCTGCTCCACAAGCGACACTCATGAGATCAGTGGCGGATGGTGTATTCACCGGTAACCTTCCCTGGAATTTTGTATACTTAGGCGCACTCATAGCAGTAATAATTATTTTGCTGGATATTCGCCAGGAAAAACGGGGTTCCGATTTTCGTATTCCCGTCTTGGCAGTAGCAGTTGGTATCTATCTGCCCATCGAGCTGACAGTACCCATTTTTATCGGCGGTATGATCAACCATCTCGGTAAAAAAGCAGGCGCGTCAGAAACCACCGAAAAGAAAGGATTATTACTTGCTTCCGGACTTATCACAGGAGAAGCGCTCATGGGCATCCTGGTGGCAGTACCGATTTTTGTTACCGGCAACAAGGACTGGTGGCCATCTTTAGAAGGATTTATATTATTGATAAATGGTACTCAAAATGTAATCTCATTCAATTTTGTTGGAATTATTGCTTTTGTAAGTATTATTTATTGGCTTTTTAGAACTGTAACCAAAAAATGAGAGTAACACGATCACTCCTGCAGCGTTTGCCTAAAGTGGAGTTACATTGCCACCTGGACGGCAGCCTGCGCGTTGAAACCATCCTAGATTTAGCGGAAAAAGATGGCGTTCAGCTGCCTACGACTGATTTGGACAGGCTGCGGAAAAACCTGGTCGTTGGGGAAAAACGAGGCTCCCTGGAAGATTATATTGCCCGGTTTGATATTACGTTAAGCGTCATGCAGACCCCGGAAAGCCTGGAACGCTGTGCATATGAATTAATTGAGGATGTAGCCAAGGAAAACGTACGCTATATTGAAATTCGCTATTCCCCAATTCTGCATACTCAAAAAGACATGACCCCAGATGACTCAGTT